>Ga0193742_1001193_pt1 | contig 15989 bp, 26 predicted proteins | sample L2c1metaG_FD_165511 | JGI IMG/M metagenome (GOLD analysis project Ga0193742, IMG submission 165511) | Soil microbial communities from a riparian zone of the East river system, Colorado, United States - L2c1 | ecosystem: Environmental > Terrestrial > Soil > Riparian zone | place: USA: East River... | reverse complement strand
ATCTTCGCCCATTCTCTCTTCCGGGGCGCACGTTCCGGTTACGGCCCCACTCTCCAGGAGGATCCATGCCCCTTCCCCCCACCTGCCCGGACCACGGCGAGAACGCCTGTCGCTGTGGGCTGCCCGCTGACCCCAGTGGGGGCCAGCTTCCTCCTCCCATCGAGATGGGCCGGCGTCCGCTCGTGCGTCCCCACACCCGTCTCGGCCGGACCGGGTTCGACGTGGCGGTGCCCTTCCCCGATGGCCAGACGGCCATGGTCGACGTGCTCTATGACGCGGCGATGGACGTCTACGGGGTCCAGCTCGCGGGCGAGCTGTTCGACCAGGCGCCGGAGGCGGTCACGGCGGGCGTCCAGATGGCGATGCTCGCTGTTCGGGAGCACCGGGCACACTGAGCCCATGGCCAAGCTGCTGGGTTCGACCCTCCCCAGGATCTACACCCCGCCGCTTCCCGGCCGTGGCATCGGTGAGGGACCGGCGGGCGGTTGCCCCTGTGGCTGCGGGTTGACCCCGGAGACCTCTAAGGGGTTCGCGGTGATCGCCTGGGTGGCCCGCATCGAGCTGTACGACCTGGAGGGCCGGCTGGTCGTGCTCGATCCCTGGCAGCGCTGGCTGCTGATCCACGCCCTGGAGCTGGACGAGGACTGCGAGCTGTTGCGCTTCCGCACCGTGTTGGTGCTCGTGGCCCGCCAGAACGGCAAGACGCTGGTGAAGGCGGTCCTGTCGCTGTGGCTGCTGTTCGAGGGCGGAGCCCGCTACCTGGTGGGCACGGCCCAGGACCTCTCCCAGGCCCGAGAGGTCATGAACGAGATCCTGGTTCCGATGGTCATGGCCAACCCGACGCTCCGGGAGCGATTCGACCCCGACAACGACGATCTGGACGCACGGCGGGGGATCTGGCACAAGACGCTGAACGACGAGTACTTCCGGCTCGATTCGCAGTGGCGTGGCGGTCGTGCCGTCCCTTCGGGCGGCCAGCCCCGGTACCTGATCAAGGCGCTCAACCGCAAGGCGGGCCGAGGGCTCTCGGGCGTGCGTGAGGTCAACATCGATGAGCTGCGCGAGCAGCGTGATTTCCTGGGCTGGGCGGCGATCTCCAAGGTGGTCATGGCGGCCATCGACGCACAGGTGTGGTGCATGTCGAACATGGGCGATTCGACCTCGCTCCTGCTCAACCACCTGCGCGGCGTGGGGCTCGGACGCACGGATCCGGCCCTGTTCCTGGCCGAGTGGTCCGGTGAGGAGGGTTGCCCGCTCGATGATCCTGTGGCGTGGGCTCAGGCCAACCCCTCGCTGGGCTACGGCCGGCTGACGTTGGCCGCGATCCAGTCCGCCCTGCTGACCGATCCACCCAACGTGTTCCGCACCGAGGTCCTGTGCCAGGGTGTCGACATCCTCAACACGGCGATCGACCCGGCCGGCTGGGCGGCGTGCGCGGACTCCACCGGGGCCCTCCAGCCCGGCCCCATGGCCCTGTGTGTCGAGGCCGCCCTGGAGGGCGAGGGCGTGATCGCGGTCGCCGGGTTTCCCCTTCCGGACGGACGTGTCCGCTTCGAGCTGGCCGGCGCCTGGGTGTCGACCGAGGCGGCCCGCACCGGACTGACCGAGCTGAAATCGGGTCTGCGGCCCCGGGCCTTCGGCTGGTTCCCCAAAGGGCCGGGCGCGGCGCTCTCGGCCAAGATGCGCAAGCTGGGGGGAGTCGAGATCAAGGGGGCGGCCATGTCCGAGGCGTGCATGACGCTGGCCGACCACGTGGACGGTCGGCGGATCATCCACCCCGATCATCCGATCCTGAACGATCATGCCCGCCACACTGGGACCGTGGGCAACGCCAGCTCGTGGATATTCGATCGTGGCCCGGGAGCGACCCACGCCATGTGGGCCGCGGCGGGTGCGCTGCATCTGGCGCTGAACATGCCCACGCCCCCGAGGCGTGCCCGGCGAATCATCATCGCTGAGGCCCCGCCCGAGCCCCGCGTGTAAACGATCTAAAGATCCGCAGGTCAGAGCTATTGACAGATCGCGATTCGCCAGGGATCTCCTCCGGCGACCTCCCGTGGATGGCAGGACCACATTTCAACGGGAGGCCGTCACAGGGCCACACAGGGGGCAATCAGGGCATGTCAGGATGTGACGGATCGGGGTTGACAAGTCGTGGCGAGTCATGGTTGAATGAGGGCATGTTCACCACCCAGTCCAACCGCTCGATCGAAGACGCCCGCAACTACCTGCGGGACCACTCGCTCATCATGGACGACCACATCGCCAACATGCGATCTGACGAGGCGGTCGCTCAGGCCAACGCCCGGATCGAGGTCCGGTGATGGAGATCTCTGACATCCCGGCCCTGGCCCAGGGGGCCTGCCACGCGGCCGAGCGCAAGGCGTTGGCTCAGAGCCCCGCCGCTCGGACCGCGTGGGAGAGCATCGCAGTGGCCATTCTGGCCGACATCGAGCGCATCGTGGCGGCGAACGTGGCCTACCACATCGAGCAGGAGCGGAGTTGATGATCGCCTATGAGGATGCCCTGGCCCGAGCCCGCAAGGTCGGGGCGGCCCAGGCGGACGAGGCCGGCGTGATTGCCCTGCTCTGTGACAGCGTGCTCCAGATCCTCGTGGGCGCGGCGTCGCCCAAGCTGGTGTACGAGGGGGCGATGCGCTGCGGGCTGACCGGCGTTGAGCTGAATGCCTTGTGCTTGACCGATCCGGCCAAGGTCCACGATCTGATGTGGTTGTGACGACATGGAGTTGACAAGTCGTGGCGAGTCGTGGTTGAATAGGGGCATGGAAGCAACCCCCCGCCCCCGGAACACCGGAGCTATCATCCTTCCCTCGGTCGCCGACTGCCGGAAGGCCGAGAACGTCAAGCTGGACGCGGCCGATCGGGCCGCTCGCCTGGCCGATGAGTTGGACGACGGGCGATGAGCGCCACCACTGCCCGAGAGGCGGCCTTGCGGGAGGCCCTGCTGCCCCAGGTCGAAGACTTGGTGACCGCCCTGGTCGACTTGGGCATGACCCGGGAACGGGCGCTCAGCTCGATCCGCTGGGCCAGCTACCGGCTGACCCGGCCCGATGACGAGGTGCCGGTCCACAAGCCCTACGTACTCCACGTCTTCGGCGGAGGGGGCGTCCAGCCATGACCGCCCAGCAGATCACCGACATCACCCATGAGCGGGGCCGGTTGGCCGGGATGCACGACCGGCACCAGGGCCGGAGCTACGCCGAGTGCGGCGAGGACGAGTCGAACACGACCTGGCACGCTGGCTACGCGGTCGGCTGGACCCGAGTTGACGACCTACTGACACAGGAGAACTGAACATGGATTTCACCCACGCCCACTACCACGTGCGGACCGAGGACGGCGGCTGGAGCGGCGCCATGACCTACGACCAGGTGACCGCGCTCCAGCCCAAGCGGAGCGAGGCCGAGTGGCAGCGCTTGGACCGCCTGGAGGCCACCGTGGGCCGAGCGCATGAGGAGGACATGCCGTGAACTGCCCGGCGTGCGGGGCTGACTCCAGGGATCAGGTCCACTGGTCCCTGGAGGGGGAGCCCTGCTGGTGCTGCCCGTTCTGCCGATGCCTCTACATCATCGAGGACCCCGAGCACTGGCTGAACCTGGACCTCGACATCCTCGATCCCCAGCCGAACGACGGCTGGGACGGGGCGTGCGGGGCCGAGCTGCGGTTCGACCACTACGAGCCCTATCCGCACAACTGGGACTACAACCTGACGTGGTGCCGGATCCGCTTCGCGGCCGACTCGGAGCTGTACAACGAGATGTTCACGGCGACCCAGCCCGGGGCGACACCACGAGCGGCGGAGGACATCCCCTCGTGGATCCTGCGGCGAGCCCTGGTCGCCCTGCCCCACCAGTACCGCCAACGGGACTTCTGGTGACCCCCCCCGAGGAGAAAACATGGACGAGCATCACGGCAAGTGCCTGGACTGCGGCGATGACTGGATTGAGGACGAGGTTCCCACGATCTGCCCCGAGTGCCATTCCGTCAATGTGATTGAGGAGACGACGACATGAGACAGCAGTTCATCAACTGGGCACCACGCGGTGAGTCCGCCGCGCTGGTGGCCCAGGCGAATGAGATCTGCGCTGACTACCAGCGCCAGGGCTATGACCTGACCTTGCGTCAGCTCTACTACCAGTTCGTGGCCCGGGATCTGATCGCCAACACTCAGCGGAGCTACAAGCGGCTGGGCTCGGTTATCGACAACGGGCGGCTGGCCGGGCTGATCGACTGGTCCTACATCGTGGATCGGACGCGCAACGTGTATCGCACGGACGGCGCCGACACCAGCCCGGCCGATGCCACCAGGGCAACGGCCGAGGGCTACGCCAGGGCGCTGTGGGACGATCAGCCCAACCACGTCGAGGTCTGGGTGGAGAAGGAAGCTCTGGCCGGCGTCGTCCAGCGGGCCGCGTCGACCACGGGCGTTCACTATTTCTCGTGCCGGGGCTACGTCAGCCAGTCCGAGATGTACTCGGCCGGGCGACGCTTCCGAGCCCACGGGCTGGACGGCAAGAGCTGCTACGTGATCCACCTGGGCGATCACGACCCCTCAGGCATCGACATGACGCGGGACATCCGCGACCGGTTGACGATGTTCTCCGGGGTCCACGCTCCCGAGGTCCGACGCATCGCGCTGAACATGGATCAGGTGGAGGAGTACCAGCCCCCGCCCAACTTCGCCAAGGCGACCGATGCTCGGTTCGAGGACTACCAGCTCCGCTATGGCGACGAGTCCTGGGAGCTGGACGCGCTCGATCCTGCCACCCTGAACGATCTCATTACGACCGAGGTCATGGGGCTCCGCGACCCTGACCTGTGGGCCGTGGCGTTCGATCGCCAGGAGACCGAGCGGCGTCAGCTCCAGCGGGTGTCCGATAGCTGGGACGAGGTCCTGGACTACCTGGGCGAAACGTGACCGGGTAGCGTTGAGCACATGGGACGTACCGACGCACAGCGCTCCCGCCGTTACCGCGACCGCAAGCGTGGCGGGCCGCCTCGGGAGCTGGAGCCCTGCCCGAGTCCGGCCGCTCATGCCCGGCACGTCCGGGCCGGCGAGACGCCGTGCGATGCGTGCAAGCTCGCCGAGGCGGAACGCCAGCACGATCTCTACGAACAACGGAAGGACAGAGCATCATGAGGAACAGGTTCATCGCTGTAGTGCTCGGGGTCATGCTGGCCCTGGGGGCGATGGTGGCGCTGCCAGCGGATCGGGCGGATGCTCATCAGTTCGACAACTACAGCTACTTCTACTGCTCCAAGCACCGGGTGGATCCGGGCTGGACCGTGACCCACTCCAAGCCCATCACGCTGACGGCCACGTACGTCAGGTACTACTGCCGTCAGCGGCTGCCGTCAATTGGCATCGAGGACCAGTACTGGGTGATCGCAGGCGTCCCCCTGAGTGGCGGTGGTTCGTGGCAGGAAGCGCTCTACCAGCGCTGCTACCCCGATGGGATCATCGTCTGTCGGGAACCGTGATCGACGTGTGGCGCTAGTCTGGCCCCACGGGTTGCACGCTGGAGCCCCTGGCCTTCGGGCTGGGGGCTCTATGCTTGCGGGCGTGAGACTCCCGTGGCAGCACCCCAAGGCCGAGATCGTGCGAACCTCGCGGACGATCTTCAGCGGCCAGGTGGGCTCGGACGGACTCTACTTCGGCGGGCTCCAGGCGGCCGATGCCCTGCTGGAGCAGATCGCCGGGCTCAGCTCCGATGCGGTCTCACGGCGTGATGCGCTCAAGGCGACCGCCGTGCTCCGGGCTCGCAACCTGATCGCGGGGGTGCCGGCCACGCTGCCCATCGAGCTGCGCAACGCCAGGCGCGAGCTGGACGAACGCAACTGGCTCGGGGTCCAGCCCAACGACCAGATCGAGGACACGGTCACCTACGCGTCGACGTTCGAGGACCTGCTGTTCAAGGGGACCAGCTACTGGCGGGTGACCGCTCGGGCCTTCGACGGCTACCCGATCCAGGGCGAGCACATCGACCACCGGGCCGTGTCCGAGGGGTCCACACTCTCGATGCCGTCACGGGCGATCTCCGAGGACCTCCAGTTCGCCCCCGACGATCCCGTGTTCGTGGACGGCGTCTACACCCCGCCGCGCGAGGTCATCCGCTTCGTGAGCCCCAATCCCCCGCTGCTGGTCCACGCCGGCAAGGCCATCCGGACCGTGCTGCTGCTCGACAAGATCGCGGGCGAGTACGCCAACAACCCCCTGCCCTTCGGGTACTTCAAGGACGCGTCCGATGAGGACCCCCTGGACGATGCGGAGATCCGGGACAAGCTGGCCCAGTGGGAGCGGGCACGCCGCGAGCGGGTGTGGGGCTACGTGGAGTCCGGCATGGAGCTGAACATGCTGGAGTGGCCCACGCCCCAGCAGCTCCAGCTCATCGAGGCCCGCAACCACGCCGTGCTGGAGATCGCCCGTGCGACCGGGCTCGATCCCGATGCCCTGGCCACCATGGTCGAAGGCGGTTCGCAGACCTACCGCAACGCCGAGCAGCGTCGGCTGGACCTGGTCGACTTCACGCTGATGCCCTACCTGTGCAGCGTCCAGGATCGGCTGTCGATGAACGACGTCACGCCCCGGGGGCTGTTCGCCAAGTTCCGCATCGGGGCGTTCGCCAGGGCCGACACCAAGAGCCGGTTCGAGGCGTACAAGATCGCCCTGGTGGCCAAGTTCATGACCGTGGACGAGGTCCGCCGGTCCGAGGACTGGCCCGACTTCACGGCGGCCCAGAAGCGAGAGCTGGAGGCGATGGCCAAGGCCAAGATCCCGCCTCAGCTCCAGCCCAACGGCGACACCCCGCCCACCCCCCCGAACGGCAACGGCAACGGCCGGGAGCCGGTAGGAGCGACCAATGGCAACTGACGAGGACCCGGACCTGTCCGGCGAGCTGATCGAGCTGGAGATCAGGCTCGACGCGGACAACGCTCCCCAGTTCAAGGTCGACAAGGGTCAGCGCCGGCTGGCTGGGCTCATCATGCCGTGGGGGGTCGTCGCCACCGATTCGCGGGGGATCGGTCGTTGGCGCTTCCAGCGGGGCTCGTTGACCTGGTCGCACGTTCGCCGGGTCAAGTTGCTCCGGGACCATGACATCAGCAAGCCCGTGGGCGTGGCGGTCTCGCTGGAGGACCGGGCCGAGGGCCTGTGGGGTGTGTTCCAGGTCGCCCGAGGGGCGGCGGGGGACGACGTCCTGAGCCTGGCGGAGGACGGTGTTCTGGACGGGTTCTCGGCCGGTCCGATCATCGAGGCGGACGGCTGGCAGATGGATCCGAACGATCGTGGAGTGCGCGATGTGTTCAACGGGCGGCTGGCAGAGACGACGGTAACCGCCATCCCCGCCTACGATGACGCTAGAGTCCATCACGTCGCAGCGATGCTGCTCCCCTCACCCCAGAAGGACGAGAAGTCGATGGCCGAGAAGGACGACAAGAACAAGGGCGGCGAGGGCGAGGGAGCGACCACGGTCACCCTCGATACCTCGGATGCCGCGATGAAGGCGTTCCAGGAGAACCTGGATGCCAAGTTCGGGGCCATCGCCGACAAGCTGGCGGAGACTCAGGCGGACGCCATCGAGAAGATGACCGCCACCTACGACAAGATCGTGAACGACGCCCTGGCTCAGAGCTACGCCCGCCTGGAGGGGCCGAACGCGGCCGTCGACCAGGAGTTCGCCGCGGCCCGGCTCAAGGTCGTGAGTGAGCCCCCGGTCTACCGCTTCGACAGCCACCCCCGCGGTCAGTCGATGGTGCGGGACTTCTGGCGGGCCAACACCGAGCGCGACCACGACGCGGTCGAGCGGCTCCGCAAGTTCCAGGAGCAGCAGCGCGACATGGTCTCCCTGCTCCAGCGGATGCCGTCCGAGGCTCGGGCCACCTTCGACCTGGCGACCACCACGCAGGGTCAGGTCATCCCTCCGGGCTACCGGCCCGACCTGTTCGTCAACGAGCTGCGGCGGAACCGCCCGATCGTGTCGAAGATGAGTCGGGGCACGATCACTGACGCCACGCCGTTCACCGTCCCCCGGTTCGTGTCGTCCACCACGGCGACCGCGGATCACGTGGAGGGCGTGAACCCTGGTGAGGGCTCGATGTCGCTCGACGCGCTGACCGTGTCGCCGGGTGCCGTGTCGGGTCGCTTCGACCTCACCCGGGAGATCGTGGACGCCAGCAACCCCGCCATCGACGCCATCGCCTTGGCGACCATGCGGGAGAGCTACAACCGCCAGACCGAGCAGAAGGCGTACGCCGAGCTGAACATCAACGCCAACGTGGCGGTGTCGACCGATGCCGACCTGTCGGACCTCGGTGGCGCCACTCCGGCCGTGGCTCGGCGCAAGGCGGTCCAGGACCTCCGGGATCTGCTCGCCAAGTACCCGTTCACCCGGTTCAGCTCGCCCACCGGGGCGATCATGGGCCAGCTCATCACCACGGCCATGGCGAACGCCGTGGGCACCGATGAGCGCCCCCTGCTCCCCAGTGTGGGCGCCGCGAACACCGTGGGGGTGGGCAACGCTCTGGACCAGGGCTGGTTCGTGGACGGACTGGCGTTCACCCCGGCGTGGGCCATGACCCAGGCCGTGGGAGACGAGGTCGCCCTGATCGTCAACAACAACGACGTGTGGGCGTGGGAGTCCCCGCTGCTGACCTTCCGCTTCGAGGAGAAGCAGGGGCCGGCGATCATCGAGCTGGCCCTGTTCGCCTACTTCAGCACCAAGGTGCTCCGCCCGGCGGGCATCTTCAGTCTGCGGGCCATCGCCTGATGGCCGTGGTCGACTACGAGAGCCTGACGGTCCTCCAGCTCCGTGATGAGCTGGAGGGTCGTGGGCTCGACACTGGTGGGAACAAGCCCGCCCTGGTCGATCGGCTGGAGGCGGACGACGACCTGAAGGCCGAGACCGACCAGACCAGCGGGCTTGCTCCCGAGTCCGGCCCGGAGCCCAAGGGCCTGCGAGAGCAGCGAGAGATCGAGGTTGGTGGTCACAGGGTCATGGTGGACGTCGATCCTTCGTCCCCCGATGAGGTCGTGATGTGCTCGGTCTGTGGGGCGGATGGTGGGTGCGTCCACGTCGACCCCGGGCACGGTCAGACCTGGACCGTGGTCGAGCCCGCTCCGGAGCGACAGGCGGCCGAGGACACCACGTTCTGGCCTGATGAGACGGTGGGGCCACGCTCCGCCGAGAAGGGTTGAGCCATGGCGCTGATCGCCACCCAGGACGCCAACGCAGGGCTCCAAGACGTCGTCATGGTCGCGGCCAACGTCGGGGGCGACACGATTCGGCCTGGTATGAAGGCGGGCGGTTGGGGTACGGGTGTGTTCCTGCTCGTGCGCAACACCGATGCCGCGACCAAGACCGTGACCTACAACGGCGTGGCCTACGTCGTGCCGGCGACCACCGGGCTCGCGGTGATCCCCATCAGCGGGGTGTACCCCGAGCAGCCCAAGGCGGTCACCTACTCGGCGATCACCGGGGTGACCGTCGCGGTCGTGCAGATCGAGGGCAAGTGATGTGGCGATCGTCAACGGTTACATCACCCTCCCTGAGCTGAAGCGCTGGCTCCGGTTCGACGCGGAGGACGTTGACGAGGTCCACGTCGATGACGAGTTGTTCGAGGCGGCCATCAGCGGGACGTCCCGCTGGATCGACCAGAAGTGCAAGCGGCATTTCTTCCAGGTGGACGAGGCTCGGGACTTCTGGGCGAGCGACCTCTACAACCTGGACCTGGGGCACTTCAACGACCTGGTGTCGATCGACACCTTGACCACCGACGACGATGGTGACGGCGTGTTCGAGACCTCGTGGACTGAGGGGGTCGACTTCGAGCTACGGCCCCGCAACGTGTTCGCCGGGGCGGAGGAGCGGCCCTACCGGTCCGTGCGAGCTCTCGGGCGACGATTCCCCGTCAACGCCGTGGCCGGCGGACGGATCGAGCGCATCCGGATGAACGGGACCTGGGGCTGGCCGGCGTTCCCCGCCGGGGTCGCGACCGCGACCAAGATCCAGGTGGCCCGGATCGTCAAGCGCAAGGAAGCCCCCGAGGGCATCCTGGGCTTGAACCAGTTCGGCGTGTTGCGGGTGTCGGGCCGACCCGACCCTGACGTCATGGACGCCATCAAGCCCTACCGGCTGCGGAGCCTGGGATGAGCGAGGACATCGACCTCCTGCCCGTCTACGCGGCCATCAAGTACCGGCTGAAGGACATCGGGCTCAACGCCTATGACTACGTACCCGGCTCCGCCGAGTGGCCCGGGGCGTTCATCCTGCCCCCTGAGGTCGAGCTGGAGGGGCTGGGGGATGACTGGATCGTGGTCGTGTTCGACATCGTGGTTCTGGTCTCCGCTCCGCTCGACATCCAGCAGCTCAAGCTGCTGGAGTACCAGAGCCTCAGTGGGGAGAAGTCGATCAGCGCGGCGTTCAAGGCCGAGCCCACCCTGGGGGGGCTGGTGGGGGATATCCGTATCGCCAGGTCGCGGCCGTTAGGCTACGAGGAACAGGCCGGCTACCAGGGGTTCGGCTGCGTGTTCGAGGCCAAGGCTCGGATCGGATGAGAGGGTGAGATGGCTGCTCTAGCGCTTCAACAGATCCAGGCGGTGGGACCGTTCCCGTCGTCCGCGGTCGCTGCCTTCGTGGCGCCCACCACGGCGGGCGGCGACAACACCGCCCCCCCCGACGATCGGGCGTTTCTGGAGTTCGAGAACAGCAACGCCTCCCCTCGAACGATCACCATCAACCCTCCCGCTACAGCCGGGCTTGATCAGCTCGGCGTGGTCTTCCCTGACCTGACCTTCACGCTGGCCGCCACTACGGGGCGGATGCGGATCCCCCTCGATCCCCGGTTCGCCCAGTCGGACGGACTCGTTCACTTCACGGTCTCGGCCGACGCGGGTGTGACCTGCGCGGCTCTGAGGAGATGACCATGGCCGACAACCTCTCTCGCACCGTGCTCTACAACGAGCACCTGGCCCCTCCGGCCAACACGACCGAGGTCCCCGATACGCCGGACGGGTACCTCTCCGGCGAGACCCTGATCGCTCAGGACGTGGGCTGGGCGTGGGCACCGCTGCCCGCCGAGCCCGAGCCCGGCACGGTGGCCGAGCCCGTCACCTACGCCCCAGTCGTCACCGAGCCCGAGCCCGAGGCGACCACCAAGACCAAGGCGCCGAGCGCCAAGCCCAAGGAGGGCGATAGCTGATGGGCAAGTACCCCAATGACGGACGGATCCGCGTCCAGCTCGTGGCGGTGGTCGCGAACATCGCGGCCCCGACCGTCGCGGAGCTGAACGCGGGGACGCACATCACCGGTTTCCTGTCGAAGGACGGGCTCACGACCCCGGCCGACCAGAACAACGTGGACGTGGGCACCCTGGCCGAGACCTTCAACGCCCAGGTGCCCGGCACCTTTGGCGGTGCGGTCGAGATGACCGGGTTGAAGGACGACGTGGCCGACACCCTGTGGAACCTGATCACCTACGATCTCGGCCGCTACGTGGTGGTGCGTCGAGGCCCCCCCACGGCGACCGCCTACGCCGCGGCCCAGCCCGTCGAGGTCTACCCGGCCCGGTTCCATGAGCCCGTGCCCGACCAGACTGGCGGTGATGAGGTCTCGCGCTTCACGATCTCCGCCCCGGTCTACAGCCAGCCGAACCTGAAGGCGATCGTCGCGGCCTGACCCAGACGAGAGCACAACCCGAGGAGGAACCTCTCATGCCCAACCGCGAGCAGAGACGCCACGGCACCGATCCCCAACTGGGGAAGTGGCTCCATGTCGAGGACAACGACGGCAACCCGTACGACATCTTTATGCGGGACATCAGCGGTAAGGACGAGTTCGATTTCATGCAGCAGATGAACGGGGTCCCCGTGGGGCTCTGCGACATCTTCCTGAAGGGCGAGCCCAGCCTGATCTGCGTCGCCGGGCTCATCTGGTCCCAGCGGCGCAAGTACGAGCGCAAGCTGACCGTCATGGACGTCCTGAAGACGGTCAGCATGGAGTCGATCGAATCGATGGACCTCCACGATCCGGAGGAGGAGGCCGAGGCCGAGGCGACCCTGGCCGCCGACGATCCCCACCGCGGGGTGATCGAGGCACAAGTGGTCGACCCCTCCGAGGGGCTGCCGGGTTTCGACGGACGCACCGGAGGCTCTGGCCCCGTCTCCGAGCCTGCTACGGGATAACCCCGGAGCAGGCGTGGGCGATGGGTCAGGGTGAGCTGTTCGAGTACATCGACCAGCTCCCCTCCATCATCGAGATCCTGAGCGGCGGGGCCGTAAAGTTAGAGTCACGAGATCAGGACGAGGATGAGGACGACTAGTCGCCATGGCCTATAGACGAACCCTCTCGGTGGAGTTCGAGGGCGGCAAGGTTGCCCGGGATCTCCGTCGTGCCGGCATCAAGATCGAGGTCGGCATGGGCACGATCACTCGGACCATCACGTCTCGTAGCGTCGCTTCGGCCCATGCCCGAGGTCGCAGTCTCGGTGGGGTCCATGCCCACGTCGTGGCTCAGGGGGCCATCTTCGTCCAGGGCGGGAACAGCATCCGCCTGGATGCCCGCAAGAGCCCGGCCATCATGGGTGCCGTGTTCGGTGGCGGTCGGCGGCCCACGACCCAGCAGTTCCCGTTGTGGCGGGGCTCGGGCCGCGATGCCGGGTACATGGTCTATCCCGACCTGCGTGAGCAGGAGGGCGAGATAGATCGGCTCGTAGTCGAGCTGATCGATCGGGCGCTCTGACGTGGCGGTCCGCACCTGGACCCTGAAGATTCGGGGTGACGAGAAGGACGCCATCCGGGCGGCCGACAAGGTGGAGAATCGGTTCAAGAGCCTGGACATCAACAAGGGCCTGTCGGCCAAGATGGACAAGCTCCGGACCAAGTTCGGGTCCTTCGCCGATGGCATGGCGAAGACGGGCCAGAAGCTGGCCAAGGGCATCGCGCTCGGAGCGCTGGGTGGTGTGGTGGCGCTCGGGGCCGGGATCGTGTCCACGTTCAAGGCGGCCAGCGAGAGCCTGAAGATCGGCAGGCAGACCACCCAGGTGATCAAGACCATGGGGGCTGGTTCGTGGACCTCGGCCAAGCAGATCGGGGCGCTGGCCACCAACCTCTCCAACCTGACCGGCGTCGATGACGAGCTGATCCAGCAGGGGGCCAACCTGCTGCTGACGTTCGGCAAGGTCCGTAACGAGGTCGGCAAGGGCAACAAGATCTTCGACCGAACCGTGGTCGTGGCCAACGACATGTCCGTAGCGCTGGGTCAGGACATGAAGTCATCGAGCATCCAGCTCGGGAAGGCGCTCAACGATCCCATCAAGGGCGTGAGTGCGCTCCAGCGGGTGGGCGTCTCGTTCAACCAGAGCCAGAAGGACCAGATCAAGACGCTGGTGGAGAGCGGCAAGACGCTCCAGGCCCAGAAGCTGATCCTGAAGGAAGTCGAAGCTCAGTTCGGGGGGACGGCTGCGGCGGTGGCCACTCCGTGGGACCGGCTGAAGGTCACCCTGGGCAACATCCAGGAGGACATCGGGGCTCGTTTCATCCCCGTGATCAACAAGGTGGCGACGTTCTTCGCCGACCGGCTGCCCGGGGCCATCGACAAGGCCAAGATGGTGTTCAACGTGTTCGTGGACGCCTTCCGCCGCGGTGACGTCACCAGTGACGGGCTGGTGGGCGTGGCCGAGCGGCTGGGCGTGGCCGTGCGGGGAGCGTGGCCCCACGTTCAGCGCATGGCGTCGACCGTGGCCGACTGGGGCCGCACCATCGGGGCGTTCTTCAAGCGCAACCCCAAGGTGCTGTTCGCCTCGCTGGCCGCGGTGATCGGGACCCTGCTCGTGGGCTCGGTCGTGGCGCTCGGGGCCGCCCTGGTCGCGGTGATCTCGCCCTTCTTGCTGGTGGTGGTCGCGATCGCGGGCATCGCCGGGGCCGTCACTTACGCCTACACCCGTTGGAGCTGGTTCCGTAACGCCGTTGACGACGTGGTGGCCTGGTTCAAGCGGACCGCCTGGCCGGCACTCCAGAGCTTCGCCACTGACGTCCAGGAGGCGTTCGCCAAGCTGTCGAGCTGGGTGCAGGCCAACTGGCCCAAGGTGCAGGCGGCTGTGGGTTTCGTGGTGGCCTGGATCACCGGGACCGCCTGGCCCGCCATCCAGCGTTTCGTGGATCTGGTCCAGGTGTCGTTCGCAGACCTCGTGGCCTGGGTGCGCCGGACCTGGCCCCAGATCTCCGAGGCCATCGGCCATGTCCTGGTGGTGATCAAGGTGGCGGTCGGGCTGTTCGTGGTCACGGCCATGTTCCTGTGGCGGACCTTCGGGGACACGATCCTCGCCCACGCCAAGCGGGTGTGGAACGCCATCTGGACCGTGATCTCCGGGCTGCTGATGGTCATTCGCGGCATCATCACCACCGTCCTGGCGCTCATCAACGGCGACTGGGGCCGGGCCTGGGAGGGCATCAAGACGATGGTGGCCGGTATCTGGCGCGCCATCTACGGCGTGGTGGAGCTGGGGATCGCCGGGGTGCGGCTGACCTTGCAACTGGGCATCGATGCGATCAAGGTCGTGTGGTCCGCGGCGTGGGGCGTGATCAAGTCGGTCGCCTCGCGGGCCTGGGACGGCATCGTCAGCGGGATCACCCACGGGGTGAACGCCGTCATCCACGTGATCAACGCGTTTATACGCGGCATCAACGCCGTGACCGGGCTGATCGGCATCCCCGCGATCCCCACCATCGCCACGGTTGGCGGGCCAGGCCAGAGCGGGGGAGGCGCCGCGGGACCGGCTGGAGGCGGCGGTAGCTCTCTGCGTCGAGAGCGGGGTGGCAAGATCACCAACGGACCCGAGTACCTGGTGGGCGAGGGCAACCGGCGCTACCCCGAGGCCGTCATCGCGACCGACCCCAAGTACCGCAAGCGCAACCTGGGCCTGCTCAACTGGGCGGCCAACAGGATGGGCGTGGGCGGCCAGCCCCAGGGGCTCCAGTTCGGCGGGATCATGAACGCAGTCGGCAACGTGGGCGACTTCGTAACCGGGATCCCCGGCCGCGTCCGGGACGCGGGCGTGAGCGCCGTCGTCAACCCCCTGCGCAACGTGGCGAAGTCGGCTCTCAACCACGTGCCCGTGCCCTTCTTGCGGGACCTGGCCAAAGGTTGGGTGGACAAGGTCTCCAACTGGATCAAGGGCAAGGCGGACGAGGCCGACAGCGCCAGTCGGAACACGGGCTACACCGGAGGCGGAGGAGTCGAGCGTTGGAGGGCCACCGCGCTGTCGGCCCTACGCATGACGGGCTCGCCCGCCACCTGGATCGGCTCGCTGCTGCGACGGATGAACCAGGAGTCCGGCGGCAACCCCAACGCGGTGAACAACTGGGACTCCAACGCCAAGCGGGGCGACCCCTCGGGCGGGCTCATGCAGAACATCCGCTCCGCCTACGCCAGTCGTGTGTCGGGGTTCCCGTCCCTGCGGGGGACCTCGTTCCTCCATCCGCTGGGCTCGATCGTGGCCAGCATCATCTACGCCAACGGCCGCTACGGCACCGCCCCCCGGGGCTGGGACCGCGCCGGCGGCTACCGGAACGGTGGCATCGTGGACCGACCTGGTCCCACGCACCCGGGTGAGATGGTGCTCCGACCGGGCGATCAGCGACAGCTCCTGAAGGTCGTCCGCAGCAGGACGCCACAGGGGGCCACGTCGCTCTCCTGGAGCGGCAACCTCATCGTCCAGGCCAACACCCCCGCCGAGGGCCGGGCGGCCGCTAAGGCGTTCCTGAGCGTGCTAGAGGAGCGACAGATCTTGACGGACGCGAGGATCGCCTGATGGTCAACTTCAACCCGTCGTTCCCCGAGGTCCTGGGCAACGAGTGGCTGGCAACGGTCGACAACAAGACGAGGGTTTGGAGCGGCGCGCCGGGTCGGATGCTCCGGCTCCCGTCCACCACGGCGGAGACCATCGCCTCGCTGAAGATGTCCGCCGCGGTGAACC
>Ga0193742_1001192_pt1 | contig 15995 bp, 15 predicted proteins | sample L2c1metaG_FD_165511 | JGI IMG/M metagenome (GOLD analysis project Ga0193742, IMG submission 165511) | Soil microbial communities from a riparian zone of the East river system, Colorado, United States - L2c1 | ecosystem: Environmental > Terrestrial > Soil > Riparian zone | place: USA: East River... | reverse complement strand
GTCGACGTCCATGGTGGCGGTCCACACCGGGGCCAGCGACCGCACCGTGGCGGGCGTGATCACGGTCTCGAACGGGTTGTAGGCGCTGCGGTCGGGCCCCTGACCGGGCGCCGGCCAACAGCCCGTGGCCGCGAGAGCCAGCACCACCGCAGCAGCCACCAGCGCGGGCTTCGAGAATCCGTCCATGAGCCCCCCTCTCGGCCCCGCCGCATCGAGGTGACGGGGCCGCCGCGGCCCAGGCTACGCCGGTCTGCTCCGTTGCGTAGGCGATTCACCACCAACCACTCGGACTGGCCCCGAGCGGTGAAGGGCTACGCCTTCGCTGTCACACTGTCGGCACGTCGGATGCTCCTTCCTCCTCCCAACTCGTGGTCGTGGTCGCTGGTGGCGACCCGCCGTCGCCCCACGCCGCCGACGGGCTGCCGGGCGATGCCTACGTGATCGCGGCCGACTCCGGGCTCGACTACGCACCGAGCCTGGGCCTGCGGGTCGACCTGGTGGTCGGCGACCTCGACTCGGTGACCCCGGACGCCCTCGTCGCCGCCGAGGCCGCCGGCATAACGGTCGAGCGCCACCCTGTCGCCAAGGACCAGACCGACCTGGAGCTCGCCCTCGACCGGGCCATCGCCCGGGCGCCCGAGCGGGTGGTGGTGATCGGCGGCGCCGGCGGCCGCTTCGACCACGTCGTGGCCGGTGTGTTGCAACTGGCGCACGAACGTTACGGCCACGTTGCGATGGAGGCCCGCTTCGGTGCGGCCCGCCTGACCGTCGTCCGAGGCGAGCAGGAGCTCCACGGACAGCCCGGCGACCTGCTCAGCCTGCTCCCCGTCGGCGGTCCCGCCCGGGGCATCACCACCACCGGCCTGCTCTACTCCCTCGTCGACGAGGACCTCCTGCCCGGCACCAGCCGCGGCGTCAGCAACGAGCTGGAGGCCCAGGTAGCGACCGTGAGCGTGAGGGACGGCGTCCTCCTCGCCGTCCAACCCGACGCCCTCGGGTAGCCCCCGGTTTGGGGGTGGTCACCGAGGGCGCGCGACGATCGCTGCGTGGATGTGACCGCCGAGCTCGTGGCGCCCTGCGGGGTGGAGGAACTGTTCACCTGGGTCGGTGACCTGGCCCGCTACCCGGACTGGCTCGACATCGTGCCGACCGCGGTGCCGGCCGAGCCCCACCCGGACGATCGGGGGCCGGCCTGGTCGGTCGACCTCCGGGGCCAGATGGGGCCGTTCGCCCGGTCGAAGCGGCTGCGCATGGTGCGGGTGACCCACCAGCCCCCGCTGAGCGTCCGCTTCGAGCGTGTGGAGCACGACGGGCGCCACCACTCGGACTGGGCGCTGCAGGCCGACGTCGTCCCGCTCGACCCCGAAAACGCCCATCCCTCAAGCCTTTTGCGCATGCAGCTGCACTACGGCGGGGCGCTCGGGGGCCCCATCGTGGAGAAGCTGCTGGCCGACGAGATCACCCGCTCGCGGCCCCGTCTGATCGAGCTCGTCGAGGGCTCGCAGCTCGCCTGAGGCCGACTTCCACAGCTACCCGCAGCGGCGCGTTCGCAGACGCCGGAGCCGCGTGGTCAACGACACGGATTTGTAATACTCGTCATCAAAGCGAGATAAGGTCTCGCCCCCATGCGCCGAGTGAAGCTGATTCCACTCGCCATGGCGGCGGTTCTCGCTGGGGCGATCAACATCATCGGAACGAGCTCAGGGGCCACGGTTCCGCCCGGGGCGGTGGAACGCGAGCTGCGGTCCAAACAGGTCTCGTCGACCGACGAAGCGGCCCAGTCGCCGTTCTTCCTCCTGACGTCGAAGGCCGGGATGGCGGCCGCGATCGCGGCGGCGTCGGCGTCCAGGCCGGGCACGACGGTGCCGCCCACGACCACCACCACGGCTCCTCCCACCACGACCACGACGGCACCCCCTCCGCCGCCGCCACCTCCTCCTCCGCCGCCGCCCCCGCCGCCTCCCCCTCCGCCGCCGCCCCCCGCCGCCCCCGCCGTTCCTCTGTCCGGTGCAGGGCGGCGGCCTCAACTTCGTCGACAGCTGGGGCTACGCCCGCTCCGGCGGCCGGGGCCACAAGGGGACCGACATGATGGCGGCCTACGGGACGCCGACCGTCGCTCCCGTCAGCGGTCGGGTGGAGCACCGCTCCGTCAGCCTCGGCGGCAGCGCCTGGTTCCTCTACGGCGACGACGGCAACACGTACTACGGCGCCCACCTGTCGGGGTACGAGAGCGTCGGCGTCGGCTGGGTCCCCCAGGGCGCGGTGATCGGCTACGTCGGCAACAGCGGCAACGCCGCCGGCACCGCGCCGCACCTGCACTTCGAGATCCACCCCGGCGGCGGCTCGGCCGCCAACCCGTTCCCGACCGTCAACCCGGCCTGTCCCCGGTGACGGGCCGGGTACAGGCCCAGGTCGCGGCCACGGCGAGTAGCAGGTTGGTATCGGAACGGGCGCGCCCCTACGGTGTCGCCCGTGCGCATTGGGATCCTGGGTGGAACGGGCCCGGCCGGCAGTGCTCTCGCGGCTCGGCTGGCGTCCGTGGGCTTCGATGTGGTCGTCGGCTCCCGGTCGAAGTACCGGGCCATGGAGGCCGTCGACACGCTGCTGGACCGCTGGAGCGACCGGAAGCTGTCGATCTCGGCGGGCGACAACTCGGGTGCGGCGGCCGCCGACCTCGTGGTGCTGGCCACGCCGTGGGACGGCGCCACGCAGACCGCGCACTCGGTCGGCGACAAGCTGCGGGGCAAGGTCGTCATCTCGATGGCCAACGCCCTCACCCGCATCGGCAAGGAGTTCCAGCCGCTGGTCCCGCCCCGCGGGTCGGTGGCGGCGAGCGTGCAGGCCGCCGTGCCTGACTGCATGGTGGCCGCGGCCCTGCACCACGTGCCGGCAAAGGAGCTGGGCGACCTCAACGAGCCGATCGAGAGCGACGTGCTGATCTGCTCCGACCACCCCCGCGCCGGGGAGATCACCAGCGAGATCGTCGCCAAGATCCCCAACATGCGCCCCCTCGACGCCGGCGAGCTGGCCATGGCGACGCCGATCGAGTCGTTCACCGCCGTGCTGCTGCAGCTGAACATGCACTACAAGACCCGTGTGGCGGTGAAGTTCACGGGCGTGCCGGAGCAGAAGCGGGTCGTGCCGGCTCCGGCCCCGGCCGCTTCCGAGGCGGCCGCCGCGCCCAAGGCCCCTCCCGCCAAGTCCGCCAAGTAGTGGCCGCCATGCGGCTGTACGACACCGCCCGCCGCGAGGTGGTCCCGTTCGAGCCCGGGCCGGTCGTCACCATGTACACGTGCGGCATCACGCCGTACGACGCCACCCACCTGGGGCACGCCGCCGTCTACCTGACCTACGACGTGCTGCAGCGGCGGCTGCGCGACATCGGCCACGAGACCCGCTGCGTCCGCAACGTGACCGACGTCGACGACGACATGCTCCGCAAGGCGCGGCAGCTGGGCGTCCACTACCTCGACCTGGCCGCGGCGGAGACCGCCCGCTTCGACGACGACATGCGGGCGCTCGACGTGCTGCCGTCGTGGAGCGAGCCGCGGGCGACCTCGGCGATCGCCGACATCCGGGGCTTCATCGGCATGGTGCTCGACCGGGGCTTCGCCTACACGTCCGGAGGCGCCGTCTACTTCGACGTGTCCAAGTGCGAGCGGTTCGGGAACCTGAGCCACCTCTCCCGGGAGGAGATGGTGGTGCTGGCGGCCGAGCGGGGCGGCAACCCCGACGACCCCGACAAGGACGACCCGCTCGACTTCGTGCTCTGGCAGCCGTCGGCCGAGGACGAGCCGGCCTGGGAGTCGCTGTGGGGACCGGGACGTCCCGGCTGGCACATCGAGTGCTCGGCGCTGGCGCTGCGGGAGCTGGGCACCACCATCGACCTGCACGGCGGCGGGACCGACCTGATCTTCCCGCACCACGAGTGCGAGGCCGCCCAGTCGGAGGCGGCGACGGGGGAGCCGTTCGTGCGCCACTGGATGCACCAGGCGATGGTGCGGATGGACGGCGAGAAGATGTCGAAGTCGCTGGGCAACCTGGTGTTCGTGTCGGAGCTGCGCAAGGAGTGGGACCCCCGGGCGATCCGCCTGGCGATCCTGCAGCACCACTACCGGCACAGCTGGGAGTGGCGTGAGGACCTGATGGCCGAGGCCTTCGAGCGCCTGCGCCGCTGGGAGGCCGCCGGCGACGGCGACGGTGCGCTCGACGAGGTGCGCGCGGCCCTCGACGACGACCTCGACACCCCCGCTGCGGTCGCCGCGATCGACGAGGTCGTCGCTGCCGGCAAGGGTGCAGCGGCGTCCGCGGCCCTCCTCGGCGTGACGCTCTAGCCGACGCCGGTAGCGGGTCGGCCCGGCATAGGGTCGGGACGTGGGGGAGAGGGGCCATCGCCGGTCGCGGATCGGGGCCGTCGTCGTCGCCGGGCTCGGCTTGCTGCTCGGCGCCTGCATCGTCGCCGTCAGCCGCCTCGACCTCGGCATCGACCTGGGCGATCGCTGCCGGAAGTCGTCCCAGGAGATGATCGCGGCTGCCGCGGCGGGCGACCGGGAGGCCCTTGCCGCTCAGCTGGACGACGGCGCCGATCCGAACCTCGACGTCGGTGGCAGGACCCCACTGTCGTGCGCGGCCGCGGCGGGCCGCCAGTCGACCGTTCGCCTGCTCCTCGCCTCAGGGGCCCGGCCGGGCCCCGACGCCCTGGACGCGGCGGTGCGGGGACAGGCCGGGCTCCTGATGACGTTCGAGCCGCCCGTTGCCGACCCGGGCCGGACGGCGGTGGTGGAGCTGCTGCTCGACCGGGGCGTCGATCCCGACGGCGGGCCCGAGGGACCGAGCCCGCTCCTCTACGCCGCCTGGAGCGGTCAGACGGAGCTGGTGTCGCTGCTGCTCGACCGGGGCGCCGGCCCCGACCACGGCGGCGAGGTGTCGGCGGCCTACGTCCTGCTCGCCCAGGGACAGGTGCCGACGAGCGTCCCGACGTCGCTGCCGGCACCGCGGGGCGACACGGTCGACAACGTGCCACCTCTGGTGGGTGCCGCCTGGGGAGGGCACCTCGAGATCGCCGTGGTGCTCCTCGATGCCGGGGCCGATCCGAACCTCGCCGCCGACGGGACGTTCTCACCGATGCTCGCCGCCACGGCACGCGGTGACCGGGCGATCGTGGACCTGCTGCTGGCTCGTGGGGCGGCCCCGCCGCGGGAGCGCGGAGAGTGAGGCAGAATCGGGGAGTGGCAGACCAGGAGGAACGGCGGGAGTTCGGGTGGTTGTACCCCGCCGCGCGCCTCGTGGTGGCGCCGACGGCCCGGTTCGCGTGGCGCATCAGGACCGAGGGGCTCGACCACCTGCCCGACGACGGGCCCGCCATCCTCTGCCCCAACCACACCTCGGTGCTCGACTCGTTCATCCTCCCGTCGGCGCTGCCGCGGCGGATCACGTTCGTCGGCAAGGCCGAGTACCTCGACAACTGGAAGACCCGCACCCTGTTCCCGGCGCTCGGCATGATCCCGATCGACCGGTCGGGCGGGAGGGGCGGCGAGCGGGCGCTCGACATGGCCGCCGGGCTGCTCGACCAGGGCGAGCTGTTCGGCATCTACCCCGAGGGCACCCGCAGCCGTGACGGCCGCCTCCACAAGGGCCACACCGGCCCCGCCCGGCTGGCGCTGCGCACCGGGGCACCGCTGGTGCCCGTCGGCCTCGTGGGCACCCGGCGGATCATGCCGCCGGAGGCCAGGTTCCCCCGGCTCTTCGCCCCCGCCGCCGTCCGCATCGGCCGGCCGATCCGGGTCGACCACTACCAGGGGCACGGCGACCACCGGCTGGCGCTGCGCCAGATCACCGACGAGCTGATGTACGAGATCCGGGCGCTGTCGGGCCAGGACTACGTCGACGAGTACGCCACCAAGCGTCGCTCCGACCCCGAGGCCGAGGTCCCGATCGCCCGCTCGTCCGCGGAGGTGCTGCCCCGGGCGGTGTGACCGGGCGCGGGCGGGCAGGCACGATGAGGGCAGGGGCGATGAGGGCAGGGGCGATGAGGGCAACGGCCGCGGACGACGTCGACGTCATCGTCGACCTGCGCGAGCCGGGCGAGGGCACGTCCACCCCCTCCCGGAGGACGGGAGCGGTGGTCCTGGCGGTCGCCGTGCTCGTGCCGCTGCTGCTGTTCGGCTGGCGGGCGCTCCAGGCACCCGTCAACTTCGACGGCGCCATGAACCTCCAGGTCGCGGCCCGCCTGGCCGACGGCGACGGCTACACCCGCAACTACGGGGACGTCGAGGAGTTCCCCCACGAGGTGCAGACCAACGGGCCGTACATCTACGCGGCGGCAATGGGGATCGCCCTCCTGGGCCACGACCAGCTCGGCTACCAGGCCGCCAACCTCCTGTTCGTCGCCGGCTTCGCGGTGACCGTGGCGCTGCTCCTCCGCGCCCGACCACGGTGGCTCCGGGCGGCGGGGCCGGTGGTGGTATTGCTGGGCGTGCCGTCGATCGGGGTGTACGCCCTGGGCGGCCTGGGCGAGGTGCCCACCACGTTCTTCCTGTTCCTCGCCGTGCTGGCGATCGCCGCGGCCCTGCGCTCGATCGAGCGGGCGCCCCTGTGGGTGCTCGGGGCGTCGGTGGCGTTCGGCGCCGCGCTGGCCACCAAGACGTTCGCGGTCGGTGCCGCCGCGGCGCTGGCGGTCGGGGTCGCCGCCGTGCTCCTCACCGTGCCGACGCGGCGGACCCGGGTGCAGGTGGTGCTGGCGACGGCCGGGGTCGCGCTGGTGCCGGCCGTCCGCGAGCTCCACAAGCTCGTCAGCCTCGGGTCGCTGGGCGAGTACCGCGCCTGGTGGAACGTCGAGCGCAGCGCCGCCGCCGACCAGTCCGGCCTCGAGGACACCGGCGGCAGCCTGTTCAGCACCTTCGGTGACCACCTCCAGGAGCTGTCCCGCCAGGTCGACTTCCCGGCGCCGCTGCTTGCCGTGGTCCTGTTCCTGCCGCTCGCCTGGGTCGGCCTCCTCGTCGTCGCCCGGTGGCGCGCCGACGGACTGGGCCCCACCTTGAGCGACCCGCACCTGGCCGTGCTCGTGATGCTGGCCGGCCTGGCGGGCCTCTACATCGCCTGGTGGCTGTGCTTCCTGCCCGAGAGCAAGCTCTGGGTGCGGCGGATGCTGCCCGGCCTGTTCGCCCTCCACGTCCTCTACCTGTTCATGGTCCCGGGGCTGGTGGAGACCGTGCGCGCCCGGCAGCGCGCGGTAGGCATCGTCGCCGCGCTCGGGTTGGCGGCGGTGGTCGTCGCGGCCGTGCCCTACGGCTGGGCGCGGGTCGACGACAACACCCGCGACCTGGTCGACGGCGAGCAACCGTGGCTCGAAGCCGACGAGGACGCGGCGACCTACATCCGTGAGCACCAGGACCTCCGCTGGTACGGCGACGGCTGGTGGTCGGCGCCGGCGGTGAGCCTCATGGCGCGCACCGACCTCCGGGACCTCTCCGAGATCGACGTCGAGACCGGGCCGTGCGACCTCGACCCCGACCGCGACCGCCTCGTGTGGGACCTCGACGCCCGCGGCGTCGCCGGCACCCCCTCCACCCGCGACGGCACCTTCGTGTTCACCGAGGTGGAGAGCTACGACGGCTACGTGCAGATCTACGCCGTCGGCTGCGGCTGACCGGCGATGGTCGTGACCAGCTCGTAGGCGACGGCGGCGGCGTCGGCGGCACGGACGACCGACGTGGGGCGGCCGGTCGACGACTTCGCCAGCAGGGCGTTCCCGGGCGTGCCGTGGACGGAGAGGCCCAGCGTCGCCCGCGTCTCGACGTCCGGGGCGACGACGCCGACCACCGCGAGCGGGTCGTGGAGGCGGACGTGGGCGACGTCGGGGTCGTCCGAGCGGCTGCGCAGGAACGACACCCAGCCCTCCATCTGCTCGTCGAGCGCGGCGCCGAGGTCGCCGGCCGCCGCGATCGCCGCCCGGTCGTCCTCACCGAGCACCAACACGTTGGTGACGTCCTGCGGCACCAGCCGCAACGGCAGCGGCAGTCCCAGGCACACCGCGGCGGCCAGCGGGTCGCCGTTGAGGTTGAAGTCCGGGATCGCCGGCAGGAGGGGCCCGCCGGGGATCAGGCCGTAGGGCCCGAGGCAGCCGCCCATCAGGTGCACGCCCGCCACCGCCTCGTGCAGCTCCGGGTGGGCGGTCAGCACGGTGGCCACGTTGGTGAAGGCGCCGACCCCGCAGACGTGCACCGGGTCGGTGGCACCCCGCAGCACCTCCACCATCACGTCCTCGGCGGAGGGGGCGTCGTCGGCCACCTTGCCCCGCGGCTCCCGGGCGACGATGCCGACGGGCATCGTCGACGACGCCTCGCCCAGCGGATCGGCGGCCCCCAGGCCGACGGGCACGTCGCCCCGCCCCATCAGGTCGAGCAGCCCCTGGGCCAGGGCGGCCCGCCGCCGGACGTTGCCGTTGACGGTGGTGACGCCCAGCAGCCGGCACCGCGGGTCGCGCGCCAGGAACGCCAGGGCGATCGCGTCGTCGCAGTCGGTCCCCAGGTCGGTGTCGAACAGGATCGGGACGGGCGCCGGGGAGCTCACGACGCGGCCCCGGACCGGGACCACACGAGGGGGAACTGGTCGTCGTGGTCGAGCCGGTCGCCCGGCTGGTAGGCGGCCTGCTCCTCCCGGGTCCAGGTCCACGCCCCGGGCCAGCTCGTGGCATCCGACCGGTCGAGCGTCGTCCCGTCGGCCATGTACACGATCGACATCGCCCGGCGGCGCCCGTGGGTCATGTTGGCCCCGGCGCCGTGGGCGATGAACCCGTTGTGGGCCACGGCGCCGCCGGCCGGCAGCGGGCAGAAGACCGGGTCGACACCCGCCCACGCCGGGTTCGCCTCGAACAGCCCGCCCAGGTCGCTGCCGATGTGGGCGTTGCGCATGCTCTGCTCCTTGTGGGTGCCCGGCAGGTAGGCGAGGCAGCCGTTGTTCGGCGTGGCGTCGTCGAGCGCCACCCAGAACGAGACGCAGTGCGAGCTGTCGAAGGCGAAGATCGGCCCGTCGATGTGGAACGCCGTCGGATGCCCCCACGGCTCCTTCACCAGCGCCTGGTCCTGCCAGATGCGCACGGCGTCGACGCCCTCCAGTTCGGCGCCCAGCCGGGCCAGCTCGACGTCGAACACCAGCTGCCGCATCCGGTCGCTGGACTTCCAGAGGAAGAGCCGCTGCGTGAACACCCGGTTGTAGTACTCGTAGCCGGCCCGCTGCTCCGGCTCGAGCTTCGCCAGCAGCTCGGGTCGGTCGCGGCGGTGGGGGACCCGCAGGTCGGCCCGCTCCACCACGGCCTCGTCGAACGCCGCGCGCCACTCGTCGAGCTCGTGGTCGTCGAGCAGCTTGTCGATCACCAGGAAGCCGTCCTCCCGGTACCGCGCGACCTGGTCGTCCGTGACCTGCGTGTGCATGGGCGCCTCCCCCCGACAGCAGACGACATGCTCGCACGTCCGTCGTCCGACCGCCCGGTGGGCTCCGGCGCGAGACTGTGGTTGGCTGACAGGCAAAGGGAGGGTGAACATGGGTGGACTCGACCGGCGGACGTTCCTGGCGAGCGCGGCGGCGGGAACCGCCACGGCCGCGACCCTCGGAGGCTTCGCGGGGTTCCTCGCCGGCCCGGCGGCCGCGACGCCGCAGCCGACGCTGGGCCCGTTGCCGGACGAGCGCGACGGCATCGTGCGCCTGTGGCTGCCACCGGGGTTCGCGTACCGCTCGTTCCACGACACCGAGTCGCCGGTCGTGCTCGACGACGGCACGGTCCTCCCGGGCCGCCACGACGGGATGGCGGCGTTCCGGGGACCGCACGGCAACGTGGTGCTCGTCCGCAACCACGAGGTGAACGCCCCGGGACCGGCGTTCGGCGACGCCGGCAAGGCCTACGACCCGATGGCCCAGGGCGGCACCACCACCGTCGAGGTCACCCGCCACGGCGAGGTCGTGTCGGCCCGCACCAGCCTCAACGGCACGCAGATGAACTGCAGCGGCGGGCCGATGCCGTGGGGCAGCTGGATCACCTGCGAGGAGACCGTCAACGGCCCCGACGTGGGGCCCGACTTCACCGGCGTGTCCAACGTGCCGTTGACCCAGCGGCACGGCTTCGTCTTCGAGGTCCCGGCGCACGGCGAGTCGAACCGGGAGCCCATCACCGCGGCCGGACGCTTCCTCCACGAGGCCGTCGCCGTCGACCCCCTGCACGGGGTGCTGTACATGACCGAGGACAACTTCGGCTTCCCCTCGGGCTTCTACCGGTACAAGCCGAAGCGCCACCCGCTGCTGACACGGCGGATCGACAACCAGGGCCGCCTGCAGATGCTCGCCGTCGTCGGCCGGCCCGGCGCCGACCTCGCGGCGTCGCAGGCACCGGGCGCCTCCTACCGGGTGCGGTGGGTCGACATCGACGACCCCAACCCGAGCTTCCCCTACACGCCCGGCCAGACCGCTCCGACCGCCAACGACACCGCGCTGAACCACGTGGGCAGCCAGGGGCGGGCCCAGGGTGCGGCCCGCTTCTCCCGGCTCGAGGGCGCCACCTACGACCGGGGCGTCGTGTACTTCACCTCCACCCAGGGCGGCGGTACGCCGGAGCCCGGCCCCAGCGACCCGGTCGGCGGCTGGGGCAACGGCAGCGGCCAGGTGTGGGCCTACGACACCCTCCGCCAGCGGCTGCGCCTCGTCTACGAGTCGCCGGGGCCCGATGTGCTCGACCTGCCCGACAACGTCACCGCCAGCCCCGGAGGGACGCTGGTGCTGTGCGAGGACAGCAGCGGCGACAACTACCTGCGTGCGCTCACGCCGCAGGGGAAGATCTGGAACCTCGCCCTCAACCGGCTGGTGAGCAGCACCGGCACCCCGCGGTTCGGCGACGAGTTCGCCGGGGCGACGTTCAGCCCCGACGGCAGGACACTCTTCGTCAACATCCAGGCCAGCCGCGGCGTGACGTTCGCGATCTGGGGCCCGTGGTCCCGCGTCGGGATCCGCTAAGACCACCAAAGGGTTCGGGGCGGGTGCCGGCGGGTCGGTAATCTCGCCCCTCATGGCCGAGATCCACGTGACGCTGCCCGACGGTTCCCAGCGAGAGCTGCCCGTCGGCACGACGGCGGGGGATCTCGCGGCCTCGATCGGGTCGCGGCTGGCCAAGGCAGCCGTGATCGCCGAGGTCAACGGCGAGGAGCGCGACCTCGTCACCGAGCTGCACGACGGCGACCGCGTCGCCATCGTCACCGCCGACTCGGCCCAGGGCCTCTACACCATCCGCCACTCCACCACCCACGTGCTGGCGCAGGCGGTGCTCGACCTGTTTCCTGGTGCCACCTTCGGCATCGGGCCGCCGGTCGAGGACGGCTTCTACTACGACTTCCAGCTCCCCGGCGGTGCCACCTTCAGCACCGAGGACCTGGAGCGCATCGAGGCCCGCATGCGCGAGCTCATCAAGGAGCACCAGCCGTTCGTGCGCGACGAGATCGACGCCGAGGCGGCCCGCGCCATCTTCAAGGACCACCCGTTCAAGCTGGAGATCATCGACAACGCGTCGACCGACCCGATGTCGGGCACCAGCGCCGCCGGCCAGGTCCGCACCTACGAGAACCCGCCGCCGAAGCCCAAGGAGCACCCGCCGTTCCAGGGCGTCGACGGCTTCGTCGACCTGTGCCGCGGCCCGCACGTGCCCGACACCGGCAAGCACCTGGGCCACTTCAAGCTCATGCGGGTGGCCGGGGCCTACTGGCGGGGCGACGAGCGCAACCCCCAGCTCCAGCGCATCTACGGCACCGCCTGGGCGTCGAAGCAGGCGCTCGAGGACCACCTCCACCAGCTGGAGGAGGCCGCCAAGCGCGACCACCGCAAGCTGGGCGCCGAGCTCGACCTGTTCAGCTTCCCCGAGGAGATCGGCTCCGGCCTGGTGGTCTTCCACCCCAAGGGCGGGCTCATCCGGCGGCTGATGGAGGACTACTCCCGGCAGCGCCACGAGCAGGCGGGCTACGAGTTCGTCTACTCGCCGCACATCGCCAAGGAGAGCCTGTACCAGATCTCCGGCCACCTCGGCTGGTACTCGGAGGGCATGTACCCCCCGATGCACCTCGACGAGAAGCCCGGCGAGGAGGCCCACACCGGCGACCGGTACTACCCGAAGCCGATGAACTGCCCGTTCCACATGCTGATCTACCGCCACCACCTGCGGTCGTACCGGGAGCTGCCGCTGCGGCTGTTCGAGTTCGGCACGGTGTACCGGTACGAGAAGTCGGGCGTGGTGCACGGCCTGATGCGGGCCCGCGGGTTCACCCAGGACGACTCCCACATCTTCTGCACCCCCGAGCAGCTGCAGGACGAGCTGGCCAGCCTGCTGAAGTTCGTCATCGACCTGCTGCGCGACTTCGGCTTCGAGGACTTCGAGGCCGAGCTGGCCACCCGCCCCGAGAAGTTCGTGGGCGACCCGGCCGACTGGGACGAGGCCGAGACGGCGCTCAAGTACGCCATCGAGTCGGCCGGCGTGCCGTACGTGCTGGCCGAGGGCGAGGGCGCCTTCTACGCCCCGAAGATCGACGTGCACATCCGCGACGCCGTCAAGCGCCGCTGGCAGATGTCCACCCTGCAGGTCGACTTCCAGTTCCCGCAGCGCTTCGACCTGGAGTACATCGGCCCCGACAACCAGAAGCATCGCCCGCGGGTGATCCACCGGGCGCTGTTCGGGTCGGTCGAGCGGTTCTTCGGCGTGCTCACCGAGCACTACGCCGGCGCCTTCCCCACCTGGCTGTCGCCGGTGCAGGTGCGGGTGCTGCCGGTGCGCTCCGACCACCACGACTACGCCGGCAAGCTGGTCGAGCGGCTCAAGGGCGACGGCTTCCGGGCCGACACCGTCGAGGCCGACGAGCCGCTGGGCGGGCGGATCCGCAAGGCCAAGCTGGAGAAGATCCCCCACGTGCTGGTGGTGGGCGACGACGACGTCGCCGGCTCCACCGTCGGCGACAACCCGCGGGGAGGCGCGGTCGAGCGCGATCTGCCCGTCGACACGTTCGTCGAGCGGCTCCGCGCCGAGATCGCGGCCCGCAGGTGACCCTCGACCGCATGTGGGCCGGCTGGCGGACGGCCTACGTGGCGGCGGCCGGCAACGGTGAGATCGCGGGCACGGGCTCGGTGTTCCGCCGCATCCTCGACGCGGGCCTGCCCGACGAGGAGGCCTACATCGTGTGGCGGGGGCGTGAGGTGTTCGCCATCCTCAACGCCTACCCCTACACCAGCGGACACCTGCTGGTGATGCCCTACCGCGAGGTCGCCGAGCTGGAGGACCTCACCGAGAGCGAGGCCGCCGAGCTGTGGGCCGGGGTCCGCGCTGGGGTGCGGGCGGTGAAGACCGCCTACGGTGCGCAGGGCGTGAACGTCGGGATCAACCTCGGGGAGGCCGCGGGGGCGGGGGTGCCCTCGCACCTGCACGTCCACGTGCTGCCCCGGTGGATGGCCGACTCCAACTTCATGACGTCGATCGCCGAGACCCGTGTCCTGCCCGAGGCGCTGCCCGCCACGTGGCGCAAGGTGCGGGAAGCGTGGCCGGTCGCGTGACGTCCGACGGGTGGGAGTGGCCGCAGCCCCCACCGCCACCGACGCCGGGGGTGCCACCGGGAGCTCCGGGCCGACGTCCGGGACCACCACCAGGTCCTCCCGGTCCTCCTGGCCCGCCGCCGGGTCCGGCTCGACGCCAGCGGCAACCGCAGCCGCCGACCCAGTGGCCCGCCGGGCCGCAGACCGACGCGGGCGGCTACGGCGACGGCGTCTGGGACGACGAGGCCGGCAGCTACCTGCGGCGCCGCCGCGAGAGCCGCCAGGCCGCCCGCCAGGCCCGTGACGAGCGCCCGCCGCCCGAGCGGGAGCGGCCCGAGCGAGCGCCCCGCACCACCCTGTGGCTGACGCTCGGGGTGGCGCTGCTGTCGTTCGGCCTGCGGGCCTACACGGCGCTGGCCAGCTTCGAGACCGCCGACGAGCGCGGCTGGATGATGCGGTCGTCGCGCTTCTGGGGTGCGCTGTCGTCGTTCGACTTCAAGGGCACGGCCGCCTCCGCCCAGGGCCAGGGCGACTCGCTGCCCGGCATCACCACCATGTGGGTGGGCACGATCGGGCGGGGGATCTGGGCCGCGGGCGCCAGCTTCGGCCTGTGGGACTCGACCGACCCGGCGTCGCGGGGCGGGGCCAGCGGCTTCACCTACACGCGCAGCGGCCTCGACGTCGCCCAGCTGACGATGGCCCTGTTCACCAGCCTGCTGCTGGCCGTGGTGGTGCTGCTGCTGGTGGCGTGGGTCGGGCGCCTCGCCGCCGGCGTGGCCGGGGTGCTGATCGCCACCGAGCCGTTCCTCGTCGCCCACGGCGCCGTGCTGCACACCGACGAGCTGCTCGCCCTGCTGGGCCTGGCCGCCCTGGTGGCGGCGGCGCTGGCGCTGGGCCTCCCCAACGTGACGCAGTGGGCGGGCCAGCGGCGCACGGGCGCACTCGCGGGCGCCCTCCTGGTGGCCGCGGTGCTCACCAAGGCGACGGCGGTGCTGCTGCTCGTCCCGCCGCTGGGCCTGATGGTCCTGTGGGCGACCTGGCGGGCTCTCGGTCGCCGGGGCGTGGGCTCGGGTTGGCGGCCGCTGTTCCGGGTGCTGATCTTCGCCGGCCTGGCCGCCGGCGTGCTGTTCGTGCTGGGCAACCCGGCCCTGTGGGGCGACCCAATGGGGCAGCTGCGGCTGCTGGCCAAGGCGGCCCTGGGCAGCGACGCCGGCGGGCAGCGCCAGTTCTTCCTGGGCGACTCGGTGCTGACGCCCGGCCCGACCTTCTACCTGGTCGCCCTGCCGTTCCGGATGACGCCGTGGCTCATGGTCACCGGCGTCGTGTCGCTGCTGGCGGTGTGGCTGCAGCCGGCCACCCGCGGGTTCGCGCTGGCCGTGACGCTGATGGCCGTCCCGCCGCTGGCGTGGCTGAGCATCTCGGCCCGCCAGTTCGACCGCTACGGCCTGATGCTGGTGCTGCTGGTGGCGGTGGTGGTCGGCGTGGTGCTGGCGGGGGTGGTCGACGCCTTCGCCGCGGGTGACCGGCCGGATCTCCTGCGCTGGGTCGCGGGCGGTGCCGCGGCGCTGCTGGGGGCGCACGCGTTCCTGGTGTCCCCGTGGGGGCTGGCCTACTTCAACCCGGCGCTGGGCGGGTCGGGCCAGGCCACCGAGACGCTCCGGGTGGGCTGGGGCGAGGGCGTGGAGCAGGCCGGAGGGCTGATCGCCGAGGTGGTCGAGATGGGCGGCGGCAGCTGTGACGACGTCACCGTCGACGGCTACTGGGCGCTGGTGTCGCAGGAGCGCTGCGGGCGGCTGCCGGTGGTGGGGGAGGAGCCCGACTACGTGGTGGTGTACGTGAGTGCCCGGCAGGGCCAGCCGGGGCTGACCGCCCGCCGTACCGAGGGCCGCGAGGTGGTGGCCGACAAGTCGATCCGCGGCATCACCTACCTGCAGATCTACGGCCCGCGCACGCCGTCGGCCGCCGAGGTCGAGGCACCCGCTCCCGAGTCGCCCGCTCCGTGACGGCCTGGCTACCCTCGCACGGTGCCTGAGGTGCCCGAGGTGTCGGAGGAGACGGTCCCGAGCGACGACGAGGTCGTCGACGAGCTCCCGGAGGACCTCGACGCGGCCGGCTACGTCGGCCCGTACATGTTCCCCGACAACAACCGTCGGCGGATCCCGGGCTACCTCTACCTGATCGTCGCCGCGGCGGCGGTCGCCGTGTGGGCCACGGTCGACTCGCCCTACGTCAACGACGGCTTCCTCTACGCCGCCGCGCTGCTGGCGGCGTTCGGCCTCTACCACCTGGTGGCGGGCTGGAACCTCCGCGTCGACGAACGCGACGCCCTGGTGGCCGCCAGCCGCGAGGTCGGCTTCCCGGTGGGCCACGCGTCGGCCCAGCTCGGCTGGCGCGGGCTGCTGAGCCGCCCGACCTGGCGCATCCTCCTGTACTCCGCCGAGGCG
>Ga0193742_1001191_pt1 | contig 15998 bp, 22 predicted proteins | sample L2c1metaG_FD_165511 | JGI IMG/M metagenome (GOLD analysis project Ga0193742, IMG submission 165511) | Soil microbial communities from a riparian zone of the East river system, Colorado, United States - L2c1 | ecosystem: Environmental > Terrestrial > Soil > Riparian zone | place: USA: East River... | reverse complement strand
GCGACGGCACGAAGGCTTCTTTTATCCGAAAAAGCGATCATTTTGACTCGTTTCCTTGTACGTATCCAGAAGTAGGAATGTCAATCAGAAAAATTGCGATTTTGAATAGTGAAACTATGAGACTCCCGGCACGCAGAAATGGGCTCCAGTTGATCTCGCCAATCAGTGTTAGCGCTCTCGGGTCAAGAACTTCCAGCGGTCGTTCGGCTTCGCACAGTCCCTAAGCCGTAATTCCCCCGCAAAACGGTCAGCAAGTGAGATCGAATCTCAGCTAAGCTAGTCACGCAGCGCAACATCGGAGATCTACCAATCCATGCGAATTAAGAAACTCAAGGCCAACCGCGTCGGCGTAATTGGAAAGGTGCTTCGAATCCTGGAACTCCTGGATCGATCGCCCGCCGGACTCAATCTCTAGGACGTTGCGGAGCGGACTGGGCTCAACAAAAGTACTGCGCATCGCTTCCTGACTCACCTCGAAGTAGAGGGATAACTGTTCCGCGATACGTTGGGCAATTACATGCTCGGACCAAAGCGGGTTCGCATGGGAAGCGGCGTCAGCTTTCAGGCGACGCTGTATAAGATTTGCAGGCCGATACTCGAAGAAGTATGGAGGCTGACTGGGGAGACGGTGAACCTGGGGGTCCTGGACGGGACTGACGTCCTGTATCTTGACGTTCTCGAAAGCTTGCACACCTTCCGGCTGGCAACTGAAGTTGGCATGCGTCGACCCATCCATTGCACGTCACTCGGAAAGGCTATGCTCGCAAACCTTCATGGCTTTCCCCTGCAAGATGAGATTCTCAAAGCTATTCGCTTCGCGCCGGCTACTCCGAAGGCCATTGGGGATGTTACTCGGCTTAGAAAGGATCTGCTGAAGATCAAGGCACGAGGATTCGCCATCGACGATGAAGAAGCTGTTATGGGCCAGATGTATCGGAGCCGCAATCCTCGATGCGGACGGAAAGGTAGTCGGGGGTGTCAGCGTATCTGGGCCGGTCCTTCGGATCACCCGCGTTCATGTTGCTCCGTCTTCTGCTGCAATCTGTTCCGCAGCTGCGAAGATTTCAAAAAAGCTTGGCTATAAGGTCACACACAGGCCGACTTTGAAATGATTCATGTGGACGTGCGAAGCCGGCGCGCAGCACGAACCCAAGCCACGTCAGATTCGAGCAAAAGTGTAGCTGTGGTTCGTCAAAATGCCATCTGGGTGAGTTAGACTGCTGACGGCTACGCGTGACAACGAAAGCGTAGCCGCACGTTTGAAGACGTGCAAGCCGGTACACCTCTGCCGCCACTTGTCATCGATCTTGTTGGGAATGCCATAATCTAGAGTTAGGCAGCCAAATCATAGCGATGATGGAGGCCACCGGGCCTTGGCATGGAGAGAACTCTACCGCATGCACCTGCTCCCCCAAACCACAAACACATCTACATCGACCCCGAAAAAATTGCCCCTCATGGGAATCTGATCTATCGAGTTCGAATTTTTGAGCCGGATCGCAGCAAAAAGTTCTCCGCCTCACTTTTGGCCTTTCCACATGCGGTTCCAGCATCTTCCGCTAGTTCAGCACTTGCGGGTTGCCTTCTCTTTTGGTTATGCAATTGCATGCGCATATGCGGCAACAAATTTCAACAAGACCTGTAGAAAGCCCAGTCCGTAGGCGCATGCTACCTGCGGATCAGAGTTTCGCAACGTCCGGTTGACAACCTAAACCTCCCCATCATGGTTTTGCAGAGCCGTACTCGACCAGGAAAGTTGTATTTCCATGAAGCAGTTCAGAGCCGGCGCGAAGCCACTCGTGCCTATCTCACTCTTTTCCATCGCCCTTTCTATTCCGGGAATCTACGTTCTGACCTCTTCACCTTCCATCCATGCTGCAACCAGATACTCCAATACCGCTCGGAAACGGAACTCGCAAACGAACCCCCCAGGGTCCTCAAATCCGTCAAATCCTACGACTCCTCCAACTACGACTCCTAGCGGCAGCTTCGCCCTTAGCGGCCTGATCAGTCCCGCGACTGTGACGGATTCCATCTTCGTCTCTGCCAACGGTGTTCCTGCATCCGCTACCGTCGAATATTTTGTCGACAATGTTCTAAAGGCAACAGAAACGTCGTCGCCCTACTGGATGGGAGGACTGACGAACACATCTCCCAAGGGTTTCTCGATTAGCAGCATCGGCGCTGGCGAACATAACCTGCGCGCAACCGCCACCCTGGCCAACGGCAGCACGATCTCCTCAGATACCATCACGCTGAACATCGTTCCCTCCATCAACTCTCAGTTCAGCGGATCTCTCACTCCCTATTCCAATCAGTTATCAGCTCAGCAAACCGGTCTTGGTACGGTTACAAGCGCATTAGCGAACGCAAATGCTGCGCTTTCTTCTACCGAGACAACGACGCGGCAGGCAGTGCTGGCGATGTATCTCAACTGGGGAATCGACCCCTCACTGGACAATAACAATGACGTCTCTGAGGTTCTGGACAATCTAAGACCGAAGGGCTGGCAGGCTCCCGGATCTGCTGTCTCGGCAACTTCGGTGCTCAGCATGGCCTTCTCAGCGGACGCTGCTTTCTACCACGCTATCCCCGCGCAGTGGCCTAAGGTCCAGCTGCCCAGCGGATACATTCAGCAGCTTCAGATGAGCTCTGCCTACGGCGGCGATGGCATCGGATTTGGCCAGACTGTTGCCTCCTCGAGCGATCCTCAGCTCACGGTAACCAGCCAGTGGTACTCGGATACCAGCACTAGGCGAACCTTTCCCTTCCGCATGAAGAAAAATTGGACGGCAAGCCTTCCCACGCAGCCGTCGGGCGATCAACACGTGATCTTCGTCGATCCAACGACCAACGCCTTCACCAGTACTTATATGGCCTCTTTGAACTCTCAGACTGGCGGTCCGAACGCTCTCTATGCGAGCTCGCCAACCTCATTCAATTCACTCGGAGACTTCGGCGGCTCCTCGGCTGCACACTTTGCCGATCTTCCCGTCATGATTCAACCCGGGGAGGCCACCAATCCCACCAAACCGATTCCTCACGCTATCGGCGGCCCGGTCGAACGTATCTGGGCCGCTCGCGTCTATCCGGCGACTGCACGAGACGGCGGAATGAAGACTGGCACAAACTCCTGCTCCGGCGGAGCCGTGAACACAGGCCTTGTACCCTACGGTGGCGTGATTCAGCTTGATCCCAAGCTGGATCTCACCAAATACTCGCTCTCATTGCCTGCGCTGAGAATCCTTCAGGCCATGCAGACCTACGGCTACTACGTGATGGACTTCGGCTGCGGCGATATGGACATCTATAGTGCAATGTCCGCATCTGAGGTCGATCCTTACGGTGGGATGTACGGAAACTCACGTGGTCCCGGCGTGCAGAACGAGATCCAGAAAGTCATTTCCACAAGTGATCTCTACGTTGTAGCTCCTCTCATCAAGAAGCAGTAACAAATGTACCTGCGAGGTGGGATCCCTCACGGAGTTCCACCTCGTAACATTTGTTCCTTTTATAGCAACAATCTATATAGACCGAATCGCAGTTGTAGTTCGTCACCCACCAAGCCGCCATAGGCTCGTCACGCTCCACGCCCGATCCTTCATGAAAGCAATGGGTGAGATTTATCTGAGCATTCGGAAATCCCTGCTGCGAAGCCGCCTCTATTCAGCCATCATCGTTTCCTCTTCTCTGCGACTGTGCCTGAAAACCACCTTACCGGAGCTCAGGTCGTCGTCATGAGCGGAAATCCAGAAAGCACTCCTGAAAGCTCACTTAGAAAGTTATCTTTGCTGCCATCTGCAGCTGCCGTGGAGTGCTGGTAATGCTGTTCACGAAGCCGGCGCTCGATGTGCCGATCGTCGTACCTGGCGCTCCCAGAATCTGGGCGTTGTACACGTTGAAGGCCTCCGCTCGCAGCTCCAGCTGAATCTGGTCATGCAAAGGAGTTACCTTGATCAGCGAGAAATCCAGGTTGTTATAGCCTGAGGTGCTCAGTACACCACGTCCCATATTGCCGAACGAGTTTGTCGGAATCGCAAAGGCCGCCGGATTGAAGACACAATAGCCCTGAGAGGGCGACCGCTCACCGAAGTCAACCGACCCGCAGCCTCCCGATTGCGGATCCCCCACAACGTTCGGCCTGCTGTAGCCGGAGACGGTTCCGTTGTTGCCAGAGATATGAGCGGGATCACCACCTACAGTCAGGTTGTAGGGCTGGCCGGAACGGATCTGGAAGACGTAGTTCATGCGAACTCCCCCAAAAACATAGAAGGACGCACCATGGTTCAACCAGCGCTGACCGTGGCCGAACGGAAGGCTGTAGTTCGTGCTCCAGGTGAAGTAGTTGGGAATGTTGTAGGCGCAGACTCCGTAGGCATTGCTGGGATTGAAATAGTTCTGGACAACCGAGCCGCCGCCGGTGCCATTTTCAGCATTGAGAAGACCGGAGCTGTTGTCCATGCACTTCGGCCAGGTATACGAGGCGATCGTAGAAAGCGATTGCGAGAAGCGCTTCTGGAACTGCACGAGGAGAGCGTTGCAGTTGGCGTATCCGGTGGAAGAGGAGTAGTTCCATGCAGGCGAAGCCCAAGGAATAAGCTTCATCATCGCATCGATAGCCGAGGCGGGACTCGTATCGGACGACGCCACCGGCGCCGTGTTCACGCGCCCCGTGAAGTTAAGTCGATCGGTCTTCGATCCGGCATAGCCGACCGAGAAGATCGTGGACGGAGTGAGCTGCTGCTGGAGCCGCAGATTGTACTGCTGCGAGCGTGCGTCATTATAGTTCGGCGCATTGACAAAGCTCGCCGCCAGCCAGGGAGAGGACGCCACGACCGGGTTCGGGGAGTTGCCCGCTAGAGAGGTGATCGGGACGAGAGGATTTGACTGCGCGCCAGGCCAGATATTGTTGACCTGGACATTCGTCGTCTGATTCGTAATGCCTTTGGTATAAGGCCAGACCGCGCCCTCGATGTTGTTCTGTGCGTATTGGCTGCGACCGGAGATGGTGTCATAGATCAGGCCGTACCCTCCGCGCAGCACCGAGTTCGGACGGAACTGCCACGCGAAGCCGATACGAGGACCAACGTTGTCGGTCAGGCCCTGCATCGCTTGCTTGGTGTTGCCGCGAAAGGCGATGTGGTCCCCAAACGGCACGCTCCCGATTCCGCCAGGAATACAAGGATTGATGAATGCTCCGGTCGTAGCGCAGGCAGGAACGTTAGCGGCGCCAATCTGGTACTGCTGGTTGAAGAAGTCGATCTGGTTAGCAAGCCACTGGTTGTCGATGATCACCGGGGTTCCGTAGTCGTACCGGATTCCGATATTGGCGGTGAAGTTCGGGTGATCTTCCAATCGTCCTGGATATAGCCGGAGATCGTCGCCAGGTGAAAGGAGACCGCTCCATACTGCGGAGTCTCTGCGCTGAAGGTCGCCGGGAAGCCAAGCAGCGAGCTCGCGGCAGAGTTGCCCGTGTTCGCCGCGTTCTTATTACTGGTGACGGCGTCGGAGAATCCGAAGAGCTGCTGCAGGTCGGACTGGAAGCGGCTCTGGTACACATAGGAGGCGCCGCCCTTGATGTTGTGTTTGCCCTTCAGCCAGCTAAGGTCAACGCCTGCGCTGATGACAGGGTTGCGACGAAATGAAGTTCCTTGATTTCCTGCCGATGACGTCGTGTACGGAGCGGCAAGACTCGTCACCATGCCTCCATAGGTATCAAGATTGGAAAACCCCGCAGAGGTCGCAGAGGCGAATCCGTCTGGGAGCCGCACTCTGGCTGAAGACATAAGGCTTCAACATGACGCCGGCGCGAGCATCGAGAATCAGGCGATCTGTAAAAGCATGCGTGAAACCTCCGCCAATGTTGTAGACGTGATAGCTGCTGACAGCGGACTCAACGGTTGCGGTCACGGGCTGCGTGTCAGTCACCCACATCTGGCTGATACGGAAGAAGCCGAAGTCGCGATCACTGAAGTGATGATCGAGGCGGAGCTGCCAACTGTTGTTATTGTCAATCTGCGGTCGCTGCTCAAATGAAGTTGAAGCTGTTGCCCGGTCCGCTGGTCGAATTCGGCCGCTGATAGTAAGCCGTCATGTACTTCTGCATTTGGGAGCTAATCACTCCGGAAGGAAGCTTGTAATGTCCATTGCGAATATCCTGTTCAGTTCACCTGCCGCAGCATTACCGTCAAGATAGTTGATAGATGCATTCATTTCCGTTCTCCTGTGGCACCGAAGCGCTCTGTCCTGATCCTTTCGCGATCGTGGCCGGCTGCGATTAGTAGGTCGGTGGCATGTTCAACGAATGAGGTCGGGCCGCAAACGTAGCTGCTCGGCCGAAGAGTCGAAGGCCGTGTACCGTCTCAATCAGTGGTGCGTCGAGGCGTCCGTCAGGTCTCGGCCAATCTTTCGGAGTCACTCGTGTGTATGCGTAAGCGATCACTACTGAGTCGCCTTGATTTGATATTGTCTGCAGTTCATCGTGGTAAAAACCTTCGCTGGTTCCCTGACGGAATACAGCAACCGAAATGCCGCGCTGCGATCGGCCGAACGATGCGAGCGAATCATAGCCATCAGAGGGACGATACCAGAGCCACCCGCCACTACCTGGACTGGCTCCGTTTGGTCACTTTGCCACACGAACCATCCACCAATCGTACCCCGCAACTCCAACTCATCACCGACCATGATTTCCTGCGTTAGGTATGGTGAGACTTCGCCGTTCGGCAGTCCCTCGACTGTGATTTCAATGCGCCCATCGGCACTCGGCGCAGAGGCAATGGAGTAGGATCGGACCGCAGAGTACCCGTCTGGAGCGGTCAAACGCATATCAATGTGCTGACCAGCGACGTGGCCTGGCCAATCGCGAACTGCAAGTGCGAGCGTCCGTGCAGTCGCTGTTTCGTCGTGCAGCCCGACAACCGTTGCGGTACGCCAGGTCACTCTTCCGAGTAGCGCTGTTCCTGCCATGGGTCACCATAGATGTGATAGCCGAAATCTTCCCAAAAACCTGGTTTGTGGTGCGGCATCAGCGTAATGCCCTTCACCCATTTAGCGCTCTTCCACAAATAAAGATGTGGAACTAGAAGCCTCTCGGGGCCGCCGTGTTCGGGCCCAAGATCGGTACCGTCATATTTGAACGCGACCCAGGCCTGCTTGTTCATAAGGTCTTCCAGAGGGAGGTTCGTCGTATAGTCGCCATATGAACGAAACATCGCATACGGCAAGTCTGCCTTTACATTCGCAAGCAGGACATCCAGCGAAACCCCTTCCCATGACGTACCCAATTTCGACCAGCGTATTACGCAGTGCAGATCAGCGGTAATGATTTCGGTGGGTAACTCGCGAAATGATTTCCAGTCCCATCGCTTCAAGAGGTTACTGCCATCATCGATGCTGAATTCCCAGCGATCAAGGAGGATATGTGATGTTGGTCCCGCGGACAAGACGGGAAAATCAGTAGTGAGATATTGACCGGGCGGGAGTGTTGCGCCTGCAGCGCTCCGGCGACCGGAAAAACCTCGAGAGATGATAGGCATCATGTACCCCCGTTGGTGACTGACATAGTACAGTATTGATGCTGCGTTACGAGCCATTCGAAAACTAGCAATCCAGCTTCCAATGAGTGTCCTTTCAGAGCGACATTTCAGTTTTGGGCGGAGGTTAAGAGTCGCCATGTATTGATTCTTTTGCGGGCTGCATCAGCGACCCGTGATGCGAATCAACATTTCCAGACCGTTGCCGAGTGTGATCTTCTAATGTCCATGGAATGCGGTAGTCCCCAGGCCTCCCGCGCCGCCGACAATGGAGCCGATCCCTCAGCTCCCTTACCGTCACCGAAGATTCCACCTAACAAAGCGCCGGCCCCAGTTCCAACAGTTGTATGCACGATCGTGCTACGGCCTCTACCCGCCAGTTTCAATCGCGCCTTCTACGTCGACCTTCTCACGTGACGGCGCATGGTAGAGCTCAATAATCTCAGCATGAATCGTGGCACTACGCCTATCCGGCATAACCAGTCGGTCAAACCGAAGCATCATACTGGTATTGCCTTTCACTCTGCTGGACATCTCAATCGACGCAATGTGCCCGTACACTCGTGCATTCCGGTATTCCCCATCATCGACGACTGTCGCGCTGAACGGATCGGCCACTCTAGAATCAACACTGGTCAGCGTGTCGTCTAAGCGAATCCGGAGTGCGAGATCCGTTGAAACAACGAACTTTGCGGCGGATACGGGGAGCGGAGAACAGAAAATCGCGATCATTGCGAACAGGAGGTCTGAAGCTATAGCTCTTGCGATCCCGGAAAGCGGGAACTTTTTAAGACGAGTATTCATCGGAGCCGACTCCATTCGGAAACATTTGGGTAGGCAGAAGTCCATCGCGTTTTTAGAAGATACCGACGCCGTTCGTTCTCCCTAATGTTCGAGCAACGCCGTCTGTTTGCACCTGCCATCCAACCTCCCGACGTTAGCTTCGTTTCCGAAATGACGCAGCACGATTCTATAAAGCGAGGTGGTGGCTAGTGATAAGGTCTTTTACCTCCTGAATCGTTCCGTGATGCCACTCGATTGCAACAGGTTCTGGATTGATTTCTATCGCTGTGGTAGCCATGAATGGATTCCTGTTCACCCTCTGAATGCATGCCAGATTCCATTTGGCGCTGAAACAGGCTCATCGTGTTTTTCGTCGTCATTCGGCTGATCTCCCATTGTTTGCTTTCGTCGGCATCTGAAAAGGCCACAAAATCTGCGTTTCTGTTTCAAGAGGGGAGCGTTGACTTGCATGCGTTGCTATGGCGACACACGACGCCTCGATGAGTCTCGATACCGACACGGAGGCCAGGGGCCCTTCATCAGTCGGCTGATCTCGAACTCCAGACTGACACATTAATTAGGCAATAACCGGTATTCAGCACCCGTTATCTGGTTTGGTTATTGTCGTGCTTTCACCCCGAAACAGATGCGATCTAGTCCTGAAGTCACCGGGCGATTTCCCTCGAGTGATGCATAAAGATTCGGATGAGACCTTTATGAATGATTTTGTGGAGAGCGGCCCATCACGGGACAGAACCTTCGCCCACTGCTAACGGAATGCGGGGAACCTCCCGCGAACGCATGGACGAGCTTGCGCGGTCACTGGCCGGAATATCTAATGGAAGCCAGTGAACTTTGCTTCTATATGCTTCTCGTTTGTACGTTCACCACATTGTTGCAGTATCCCACTTCCCCGGTCCGTCACTTCATCCCCAGCGCTGTCGTCCGCCGAGCCATTATGGGATTGTTGGTCGGTTTAGCAGTGCTTGCGATCAACATGATGCCTTGGGGCATTCGCAGGAGAAGTGAGCATCTCTTTGATCCTGATGACTGCCATCCTGTTTGCCTCGAATCGCGAAGCGCTGGCGCGATACACACCCCACGGGGTGGGAGCCCTGAACGCCACCTTCATAACCTTCGAAACTCCCCTATCAGGGATGAGCATGAACCCAGCGCAAAGCTGCAACACGACAACGACAAGCGCTGCATATTCCTGCACGGGCGCTGGGCGGCGCGAGTCCAAGATCCCTCTTTCTAAGGAGACGTGAAATGAAACGGTGGAAGATTGTAGTTCCCGCAGTCGTTATCATATTGTTTGTCGCCTGGTGGGCATTTCGCCCAGAGCGTCTTCTGATCACTCAGAGCGTCCAGGAGAAACTTCCGGCTCCTGAAAATAGCTCAGCAAACCTACAGGCGCTTAAATCCGGAAGTTTCCACAGTATTCTGCATCCCACCCAAGGCACAGCCACCGTTTATCGCATTGGCGACGGTAGCCGCGTGCTTCGCTTCACGAATTTCAGCACTTCGAACGGCCCGGATGTTCATGTCTATATGGTAGGCGCCGATGATGCAGACGCAGACGACGCTGCAACTGTGCTGCGCGCGGGCTTCATCGATCTAGGACCCCTCAACGGAAACATCGGCGACCAAAACTACACCTTGGGTTCTGATACGGACTTGCCAAAGTATCGTGCGGTGTCGGTGCGGTGCAAGCGATTTAGCGTCAACTTCGGAACTGCACCATTGAAGCCTGTCACGTCTCCACAACAGGCGTGGACCAGTGGTCGCAACGATTATGGACCTTCCGGCTATTCCATTTCAATGTAGCCTGACTGTGCAAGGAGAATACGTCGTGAAGATGAGATTGGATCCGGCGAAGGTTTCACCCGCTGCTTACCATGCGATGCTCGGATTAGAGAGCTTCGTAAGGAAGTCATCGAAGCTTGAGGTATCTCTCTTGGACCTGGTCAAGATGAGAGCCTCCCAGATCAACGGGTGTGACTTCTCCATTGATATGCATTCCAAGGACGCGCATGTGAATGGTGAGACGGAGCAGCGTCTGTACGCCTTGTCTGCATGACGAGAAACGACCTTCTTTACCAACCGCGAACGCGCGGCTCTCGCATGGACCGAAGCGCTAACCCTTATCACTGAAGGCCGCGCACCGGACGAAGTCTATGCCGAAGTCCGGAAGGAGTTTGGCGAAGAAGAATTGGTCAACCTCTCATTGGCGATCATCACGATCAACAGTTGGAATCGACTTGCGATAGGTTTCCGCAAGATCCCAGGTGAGTATCAGCACACAAGATCGGTTAAGACGGTTATCGCAGCACCCTTCTGCCCCCAATTCAGGGGAGCCAGCAGATCCGAATTCGTGTCCGCATTAACTCCGAGAGATAGGGGAAACTACTCTAGTTCGGGATGCGCATCTCTTGTCGATGCTCCATAGGGTTTAGCGGTAACAGCAAGGCTTGAGCGCATCTCCACCAATACACTTACGGTGCGCTCGCTTACCCCCGGGGCGTCGATTGTGAATGCCCCTCTCAGAAGAGAGAGTAAGCCTCATCGGCGCCGGACAAAACAATGTCGCACAAGGTGAACATCGTGTTTTCACTACGCTACAAATGGCACGGTGCCTGCATATACAGCTGATGGAAAGCATGCATTAGGAGGACCAACACATGACACGCACTCAGGTTGAAATCAGTCAGGAAGACATGTGGAGAACATTGGTCTTCGAACAGCGAACCACCCTCACACTCGCGGTTGAGATGCTTTTGCGTTGCCATCTATCTCCGGAACAGATCCTGGCCAAAACGGCGATGGCACTGGAACGCTCGCACCTCGATTCGTGAGGTTTGCGAGGGCATGAAGACGTTGATGGGCGAAATTCGTTTAGAGCCGGGACTGTTGTCTACATGCGCAAGAAATCCTACGCCGATTCCAAGCACAAAAAGGAGCAGCATGAAACACAAGCTTGTGCCAACAGCAATCGCCATCGGGCTGCTTGAAGCTTGTGTCTCTGCTCAGAGCACTGGGCAGGCTACCGGCGCCGTTGCCGGTGTGGTTTTTCGGCGGATGCAAATGGCGGGCATGCTTTCGGGCATGCTCTCATACCCACCGCACAAATCTCGCTGGACGGCCCAGCACACATTGAGACTGAGAGTGATAGCACTGGCAAGTTCGCATTCAATGCAGTTCCTCGTGGGGCGTACACGATTAATGCAGAAGCACCCGGCTTGGCCGCAAATCGGACGATCGAGGTTGTGGCGGGCTCTCCTTCAGAAATGGCGTTGGAAATGAAAGTCCAGGCTGTTGTGGAGTCGACCACGGTCACGGCCGGTCAGATCGACCCCAAAGAGTCTCCTGGAACGACCACGATCGGCGAGTCAGCGGTCAGGAACATGCCGAATCTCGATGAACGGTTCAACAGTTTGTTGCCTTTGATTCCGGGCGTGGTTCGGGGCCCAAATGGCCTGATCAACATGAAAGAGCTCAGGCATCACAGAACGGCTCGCTTCTTAACAGCGCTGATGTGACCGATCCAGCCACCGGTACGCCCGCACTCAATATCCCCATCGATGTGGTTTCGTCAGTGCAGGTTCTTTCTACGCCATACAACCCCGAGTACGGGAAATTCACCGGTGCGGTCTCGAATGTCGAGACGCGGCCCGGAAGCTTCAACAAATTTCGGATCTCCGCTCAGAACCTGCTTCCACGTTTGCGAAGAGTGGATGGGTCAATCATGGGCATTGCCGCTGCGACTCCCCGAGTCACCGTCTCTGGTCCGATTGTGAAGGATCGTATTGCCTTTACGCAGTCGCTTGAGTATCGCTATCAACGCGACCAGGTGACCAGCTAGCCGCCGCTCGAACAATGGACGCTCTGAAAACCTCAACTCTTATACGCAATTTGATGCCAACATTACGAACAAGGCAAACGGCGACCGCATCGTTTGCAATCTTTCCGCAAAAGCTTGATTACTACGGACTGAACACCTTTACACCGCAGGAAAGCACGCCCAACTTACATCAATGTGGATATCAGGCATATCTGCAGCACCGATACGTTACCAATTCAGGCAATCTGTTGACTTCACAGGTTAGCTTTCAAGAATCGTCAGCGTCTGGCCAAGCGTAACCGTACGGTAATCCGCGTTGGCTCCAGTGGCTTCCCGGCTTGAAGATCGGTGCATCGTGTAAGTCTGCTGCACGGTGGGATCAGGAAATCCCTCAATGCCCTGACCTCTCGTAAAGCAGGACGCGAGAACGACGGATAACGCAAGCATCTTGACTGACTTCATGGAACAACGACCTCCGATATTCATCTCCAATATTGCTCGCCAAAATGGAATTTGGATACGGACAGTACAGCAGGCTGCCCAATTAACGATCAAACGGAATAAAGGTCAAGCTGTTCGCTGATAACAGGCTCTACTTTTGGGATGAGTATGAAGATAAGAAGCAATGCAAATGGATAGACAAGCCCGGCAATCAGGAACGTTGGGGAATAGGTGTGATATCGAGTGAGAATCTGACCCGCTACGAGATTAAGGAGCATGGCCCCGGCTGAGCCTACGGCCCCCATCAGGCCCGCGACTGAACCCACTACCCAGGATGGGAAGAGGTCGGTGGGCAGGGTCTGAAGAATTGTCGACCAAAACTGATGTCCGAACAGCGCCATGCTGAAGAAGGCAATCGCCCATGGCAGCGGCGCCCGGGTGATCAGGAGAGAGACTGGCATGATCGCGGCGCTCAGGCAGAGGCAAGCCTTCCGGGAGATGCCGATCTTAACGTGACGGCGGATTAAATAACTACTCAAGAGGCCGCCGACGGAACTTCCTACGCCCGCGAAGAGATAGGGAATCCAGGCGTAGTATCCGATCTGCTTTATGTTGAGATGTCGTTCGTCTGCAAGATATTTAGGCAGCCAAAAGATAAAGAAGAACCACGCCGAATCGGTAAGAAATTTAGCCGAGATCAAGGCCCAGACTTGGGGAAAACGAAAGAGGCCAATCCAGGGCATCTTCGGCGGTGCCGTGTTTCGGCCATTTTCGGCGACCAGCGCGCTCGTTCCTTCCAGGTATTCCTGCTCCTCGACGGTAATGAATCGATGCTGACTCGGCAGATCATAGAACCACCACCATGCCGCTGCCCACCCGAGACCCACGGCTCCCGTGAGAAAGAAGACCCATCGCCAGTCCAGGGTGACAGCAATGAGTGCGATAAGCGGAGGCGCGATGACTGCTCCCACGCTGGAGCCGGTGTTAAAAATCCCGAACGCAAGTGCCCGCTCCTCGGGCCGAAACCACTCCGAGATTGCCTTCGCTGAACATGGAAAGCCGCCGCCTTCGCCCAGCCCCAGAAGAAAACGAGCCACTCCCAAACCGAACACTGTACCTACCAGGCCGCTGAGGATTGTTGCAATGGACCACCAAAGAATCATCACGGAATAGCCGAGGCGGGTTCCCAGCCAGTCTGCCGCTTTTCCTCCACCGGCATACATCACCGCGTAGGTGAAGAGAAACAGCATTTGCAGTTCGGAATACTGCTGGTCTGAGAGCGGGATGCTCTTCTGTATCTCAGTCACGGCCACAGGAAAGCTTTGCCGGTCGAGATAACTCAGCGCTGTCGCGCAAGCAAGAAAACCTGCGATCCACCATCGAAGATTACGAATTCGAATCATACTGTCCGCGAAGAGTTCAGCATCGCACCCGAGAATAATGTTTCGCGGAGCGATCTTAGTGGAGCGTTAGAGATGGGCGACTAATCCATCCATATGCCGCCGTTTACTTCTATCGTCTCGCCAATGACATGAGAAGCATCGTCGCTGGCGAGGAAGGCTATCATCGAAGCAATCTCGCTCGGCCTTCCGGCTCGTCCCTGCGGAATGTTCGCGACCAGAGTCTTCATCTGTTCCGGCGATGTAAATCGCTCGTGAAACGGGGTATCGATGACTCCCGGATTGACGGCGTTGACTCGGATTCCGTACTGGATAAGCTCTTTTGCGAGTCCTTTGGTCATGCACAGCACGGCAGCCTTCGCCGATGCGTATGGAATGATTCCCACGCTTCCCCCGTTGCGAGCAGCCACGGAAGCAACATTGATGATCGCCCCGGAGCGGCGTTCGATCATGGAAGGAGCGACGGCGCGACTGATTCGGAGAACGCTGCCCATATTTGTCTCCATAACCTCATTCCAGAACTCGTCTGTGATCTCCAGAAGTTTGCGCCGACTGAGCATCGACCCGGCATTATTCACCAGAACATCAATGTGATTCGTGCGGCGTAGCACCGCGTCGATCAGGCTCTGCGCCGCATCCGGTCTAGCGAGGTCGGCCTGGATAGCAAAGGCTCGACCGCCAAGTTCGACAATTTGTTCGACGACCTTATTGGCCTCGGCTTCGCTCGCACAGTAGTGCACAGCGACATACGACCCCCGCAAGGCCAAGGTTTTGGCTACAGCAGCGCCAATCCCTGTACTTGCTCCCGTAACTAAGCTGACATGATCCGATGAAAAAGTTCGCATGGAAGGCTCTCAAACTCCAGTATTAAAACGGTTGAATAATCGGTACTTTTAGCTCGCTAACAACATTAGGACTTCTCGTATTTCTTACTGATCGACTACATTTTCCAGTACCCCAATTCCTGCAATCTCGATTCGAATGACGTCGCCGTGCGCAAGGGTGAAGTCGTCCCCGGGCGCGATTCCTGTCCCTGTCATCAGGAAGACGCCCTAAGGGGAAGCTGTTGTCGCGAAATAAAAAAGAGACTAGTTCCTTCGGATCTCGTTTCAACTCAGCGAGAGTTGTAGTTCCTTCGAATTCGATTTTCCTATTCCGTGCGATCTCGATCCGAATCACCGTACTGACCGGCATAAGCTTCTCGGAGAGCAGGACACATGGGCCCAACGCAGCTTCCGTCGTAAACCTTGCCTGGGGCAGATACAGCGGGTTTTCCCCTTCAATGTCCCTCGAGCTCATATCGTTTCCGATGGTGTAGCCGACGATCTCCCCAGCAGCACTGACCATCAGCGTCAGCTCGGGTTCCGGGACAGACCATCTTGCATCGGAGCGGATCCGGACCTTGCCTCCGGGACCGATCACTCGCTGACCGATTGCCTTGAAGAACAGCTCCGGTCTCTCTGGGCTGTATCCTGTCGTAGAAGGATCCGCCACCGGCATCTTTCGACTCTTCCATCCGCGCATTCTTGCTTCGAAAATAGGTGACGCCCGCAGCCCAGACCTGCTGGCCTTTCACAGGAGCAAGCGGTTCCCTGGGAGGAGCTACCGCGCTTCCATTGCAGCTGGCCCTGACGCGGGTGTGCAGGCCGGGACTGGAGATCAATGCATCCCAGTCACTCGTGTCCACAGCAAAGAAGCTTCCCGCGTCTTCGACTAAAACTCCTTCTGTGGTTCGGTAAAGTTTCACCAGAATCTCCTGACCTCAACTTTAATCGTTGGAGTTGCGCAAGAAGTTTTCTCTTCTCCAAATATTCATTTCTTTGGCCTGGGTGTCACAAAACAATAGGCCGTATACTTCATTTCACTCCAGGATCGCTCGCCGATGGGATATCCGGGAAAGAGCGGCCTGTTCAGAGGCGTGAACTTCACCCTGACCCATATGGACTTTCTGCCCTGCGTGAGTTCGCGAGGGACAAAAAATTCGTCATCACGAAAACG
>Ga0193742_1001190_pt1 | contig 16021 bp, 14 predicted proteins | sample L2c1metaG_FD_165511 | JGI IMG/M metagenome (GOLD analysis project Ga0193742, IMG submission 165511) | Soil microbial communities from a riparian zone of the East river system, Colorado, United States - L2c1 | ecosystem: Environmental > Terrestrial > Soil > Riparian zone | place: USA: East River... | reverse complement strand
GGCGGCGAGGCCGGTCTGCGCGATTCCCGCGCCCATGGCGCCCGATCCGACGACGCCCAGCGTGGTCACGGCCACCTCAGCGCCCCTTGAACACGGGCTTGCGCTTTTCGAGAAAGGCGCTGATCCCTTCGTCGCGATCCTCCGTGGCGAACAGCAGCTGAAACGCCTTGCGTTCGAGTATCAGCGCCACCTCCAGCGGGGCATCCGCCCCCAGATTGACGACTTCCTTGATGGCGTCGACCGAGAGCGGCGGCAACGCGGCGATCTTGCCCGCGATCTTGAGCGCATGACCGAGCACCTCGCCATCGGGCACCACTTCGGACACCAGCCCCATCTCGCGCGCAGTCAGCGCCGGGATCATGTCGCCGGTCAACAGATAGCGCATCGCCTGGAATTTGCCCGCCGCACGCAGCAGCCGCTGCGTGCCGCCCGCGCCGGGCATGATCCCCACCTTCACTTCGGGAAGGCCGAACTTCGCGCCCTCTCCCGCGACGATGATGTCGCAGTGGAGCGCCAGTTCGCAGCCGCCGCCCAGCGCAAAGCCGTTGACCGCGGCGATGATCGGCTTACGGCAGGCCTCCATCGCCTCCCACGCCACGCGCGAACTGCGGAAGGTCGTGTCGTGGACCGTGCGCTTCTTGAGTTCGACAAGATCGGCGCCGGCGGCGAACGCCTTCTCGTCGCCGGTGATGACGATCGCGCGCACTTCGGGATCGGCGTCGAGCTTGCTCAAGAATTCGGCGAGCATCGCGCGCACGCTCATGCTCAGCGCGTTCAACACCTCGGGCCGGTTGATGCGCAGCAGCGCCACACCTTCCGCGGGTCGTTCCTCGAGAATCTCGGCCATGGTCTTCCTAGACTGCCAGCCCGGCATCGCGGAGCAGCGAGCGGGCGATAAGGACCTGCTGGATCTGCGACGTACCCTCGTAGATGCGCAGCAGCCGCACGTCGCGATAGAAGCGCTCGACGACATATTCGGTCATATAGCCGGCGCCACCGTGAATCTGCACCGCGCGGTCTGCGACGCGGCCCACCGCTTCGGTGGTGAAATATTTGGTCGCGGCGACATCGGCCGAAACCTTCTCTCCGGCGTCGAAGCGCCGGGCGACATCGACCACCATCACTTTCGAGGCATAGGCATCGACGCGACTGTCGGCGATCATCCCCTGGACCAGCTGGAAAGCGCCGATCGCCTGGCCGAACTGCTTGCGCTCGACGGCGTAGCGCACGCTCTCCTCCACCAATCGGTCGCTCATCCCCGCAGCCAGCGCCGACATGTGGATGCGCCCGCGGTCGAGCACCTTCATCGCGGTCTTGAAGCCGCGTCCCGGCACGCCGCCGATAATGTTGGCGGCGGGCACGACGACATCGTCGAAGATCACGTCGCAGGTGATCGTGCCCTTCTGGCCCATCTTCTTGTCGGGCTTGCCGAAGCTGATCCCCGGCGTCTCCGCAGGCAGGATGAAGGCGCTGATTCCGGCCGCTCCGTCCACGCCCGGCTCGCTCCGCGCCATCACCGTGAACATGCCCGCGCGCGGCGCATTGGTGATGTACCGCTTGGTGCCGTTGAGGCGATAGACTTCGCCGTCCCTGGTGGCGGTCGTCTGCAGCGAAGCGGCGTCGGATCCGGCGCCGGGCTCGGTCAGCGCGAACGAGGCGACCTTCTCACCGGATGCGAGCCTGGGCAGCCATTCGCGCTTCTGGTCCTCGGTCCCGTCCATGACGATGCCCTGGCTGCCGATCCCCACGGTCGTGCCGATCACCGAGCGGAAGGCGAAGGCGGTGCGGCCGAACTCGAAGATGACCTCGACCTCCTCGGACATGGAGAGCCCCAGCCCGCCATATTTCTCGGGCACCGACAGGCCGAATAGACCGAGGTCGCGCATCTCCTGGATGATTTCGGGCGGCACGGCGTCCTCGGCTTCGAGCCGGTCCTCATTGGGCACCAGCCGCTCGTCAATAAAGCGCCGCACAGTGGTCTTAAGAAGCTGGAATGTTTCCGGATCCATTCGTGCACCGCTCTCCGACGATCCCGTTCCGCACAGCGCGGCGGGCCTTGTTGTCCGCACCTCTGCCACAACTCGCGGGCGAATAGAACTACCTCATTGAAGATTCCTGCGACCGCCGCTAGGCCTGAGCAAGGAGTGGACGATGGCAGTTGATACCTTGATCGACGATGTTTGCGCGTTCTTCCGCACACTGCAGCCCAAGCCTTCGAATTGGTACGCGTCATGACGGTGCTCCAAGGCATTCGGGTGCTCGATTTTGGGCGCTATGTGGCAGGCCCGCTATGCGCGACCACCCTCGCCGACTTTGGCGCCGACGTGATCCGCGTCGAGCGCCGCGGCGGGAGCGAAGATCGCACGCTCGTCCCGGTGACCGAAGACGGAGAAGGAGCGCTGTTTCTTCAGCTGAACCGCAACAAGCGTTCGATGACGCTCGATCCGCGCCACCCCGACGCGAGCGGAATCTTGCGGCGGCTGATCGCCACCGCCGATGTGGTGGTGGCGAATGTGCCGACCTCTGCGCTTGCGGCGATGGGGATCGACTATGAGACCCTGTGCACGATCCGGCCGGACATCATCCTCGCCAACGTATCGTCCTTCGGGCCGATCGGGCCATGGAAGGATCGCGGCGGCTTCGACAGCGTCGGCCAAGCGATGTGCGGATCGGCCTATCTCAGCGGCGCCGGCGACCCGCCTTATCGCTCGCCGATAACCTGGGTCGATCATGCGAGCGGCCTGTACTGCGCGATCGGCGTGATGATGGCGCTGTTCGAGCGGCAGAGGAGCGGCAAGGGCCAGCAGGTCGAGGGCAGCCTGCTGGGCTCGGCGCTGGCATTCAGTTCAACGTATCTGATCGAACAGGCGCTGACCGGCATCGGCCGCACCGCGATCGGCAATCGCAGCTTCGTCAACGGACCCACCGACACGTTCAGGACCAGTGACGGGTGGATCGTGACGCAGGTGGTGGGCGATCCGCTGTTCAGGCGGTGGGTGAAATTGATCGGCGAGCCCGAATGGCTGGAGGACCCGCGCTTCGCCAGCGACGAACTGCGCGGGATCAACGGGGCGGCGCTGTCCGAGCGGATGGGGCGATGGTGCACGGGCCGGGGCAGCGAGGAAGCGCTCGACGCGCTGAGCGCGGCGGGGATTCCGGCCGGACCGGTGCTGTCGCCGCAGGGCGCGCTCGATCATCCGCAGGTGCAGGCGATGGGGCTGCTGGAAGGCGTGGCCTATCCGGGGCTGGCCCAGCCCGCCCCGCTGACCCGCGTGCCCGTGACGCTCAGTGAGACGCCGGGCGACATCCGTCTGCCGCCGCCGACAACGGGGCAGCACACCCGCGAATTATTGTCGGAACTGGGATTTACCCACGACGAGATCGACGGATTCGCGCGGAATGGCGCGATCTGAGCGTCAGGCGTAGCGGACTACCCGTTCGCCTGACGCGGGGCCAGTTTCCGGTGCGCCCGCGAAGCATTGCGCAATCTCCATCCAGGCCCGCGCGCCGGCGCCTTCGACCCGAAGCGCGGTATCGTCGACATGGCGGCGTTGGGTGACGACCAGCGCGAAATCCTCTGCGGTTCCGGAAATCCTCTCGCTGGCCCCGGCGTTCCACTCCCATTCCACCCCGGACGGCGCGGCGAGCCTCACCTCGGGCGGGACGGGCTTTTCGAGTTTGCGATTGCGAAACGACCAGCCCTGGGTCCGCACACCGAGATCGCAGATGTTGCGGATGCGGTCCGTGTTGGGCCGCCGCACGGCCATCACGTCATAGATGTCCTGGCCGTGCGCCCAGACCTCCATCTGACGCGCGGCGGTGAAGGAGGCGACGCTCATTTCAGGGCCGAACCAGGGGATGCGACGCTCCGGCTGGGAACGCGCGAACAAATCGCCTAGCGCACGCCACGTCGCGGTCCAGGTCTGCAGCAAATCGGGCGGCGAAAGATGGCCGAATTGCCGGCGCATCCGCTGGCTGAGCTCGACACCACTGGCCTGCTCCGCGCGCACCTCCGCGACCAGGCCGGGGAACGCCTCCGGCCGGGTCATCGAGACCATCCCGAACTGGTCGACCAGATGCAGGTGCATCACTTCGTCGGCGACCGTCCAGTCGAAGAAGCACGTACGCCGCGTCCAGTCCGCCGGCGCAAGTCCCGCCAGCAATTGGCCGAGCGCCTCGCATTCCGCGCGTAGCTCGGCGACCAGCTGCTCCATGCTCATGGCCTCCTCAGCCGGTATTTGCGCAACCGTGCGGCCGGCGCGAGCGCGCGCTTCGCCTGCGCGAAGCCGGGCTTGCCCAGATCCTGCTCGAAATTCAGCCGCGGCACGCTTGCTGTGGCGGCATAGCGCGCGAACATCCACGGATAGGCGCCCGGAAACGCGCGCCGCCCCTTGGCGAAATGGACGATGCGGTTGCCATCGGCGCCCAGCCCGGACAGCAGAAACGCAACCGGCTGGTCCCTGACCATCACCACCAATCCCTCCAGCCCTAGCGCGCCGCGCAGCGCGAGCGCCTCTCGGCACTCGTCGAAATCGGTGTCTTCCACCGCTCGCCCGACATCGCCGAACCACCCCCTGAGCACAACTTCCGCCAGCGCCGCATTGCCTTCGTGGATCGGCACCGCGTCCGGCCTCGCCTCATGTTCGAAGGCTTGCGCCTGCGCCCGTTTGGCCTTCGCGCCGGCGAGCGTCGCCAGCCGATCGGCATCATAAACATAGTCGCTGTCGGCCTCGTTCCAGTCGCAGACGAGGCCGAGCCTTGCCGCCAGTTCCGGCGCGCCCTCGCCAAGCGGGGCGATGCAGTCGCATGATCTGAGCAATTCGCGTGCACCCGCAGCATCGATCGGCGCAAGCGGCATGGCGTGACGTTCGCCATCGTAGGTCATGCCGCGGATGTGCGGCAGCGGCGCCTCGATGAAGCGATAATCGTGCCGGTGGCGGAACAGCAGCAGGTTGGCCAGGCTATATTCCGACAGCGCCGATCCCGTCGCCGCGAGCAACGGCAGAAGCCGATCGGCGTGCGCGAGTGAGAGCGGATCGCCCTCTTCGGGTGTCGTCGCCGGCGAGGCCGATGCGATCATTCAGCCGCCCGGGCCTCGACGCCGACCCGTTCGTTCGCCAGCCCCCCGCCTGGCCAATCCTCATGCACCCACTCGCTGACGATCGCCGAGCAGCGCCGCGTCGCCAGCACCGCCATCTCTTCGTCACCTTCAAGGATTGCCGCGGCCATGCGATTGCGGTGCGCCCGATAGATGTCGATGCGCTCGGGACGGTTTATGTAGACGTCTTCCTCTCGGCCCAGAAATGCCGAAAGATCATAGACAATGCCGAGGAACAGCTCGAGCACACGATTGCCCCCGATTGCGCCGAGCACGCGTCCGAAGGCGCGTTCTGCGCGCAGAAACGAGCGATAGTCGCTATGCGGCACGGCCCGCTCCTCGTTCAGGAAATCCGCGAGCTGCTGCTTTGCTTGCGGATCGCGGCTGCGGCTCGCCAGCCGCGCGATTTCGGCACGAATTGGCTCGACCGCCTCGATCACCTCGCTCAGATGCGCATGGCGCGACTGGAGATAGATCGCGGCCATGCGCGCCACCGTCATGCTGTCCGGCAGCGCCGCGAAATAACCCCCGTTGACCCCGCGGCGGATGCTGATCAACCGCTCCTGCGCGACCAGCCCGGCGGCTTGACGCAGCGTCGGCCGGCTGACCTCCAGCCGCGCCATCAGATCTTCCTCCGAGCCGAGCAGCGTACCTTCGGCTTCGGCCATCGCCAGCGTGCGCAAGCGGCTCGCCGCCCGTTGTACCGCCGAGCGCGGCTTGCCTGCCGGAGCGCCGGGCTTGTCCTGTCGATCTTCAATCATGGACGCACCCTAGAGCTTTCAATGAGTAAGCTCAATATTGCACTTTGAATCAAGAGCCCAAGTGCCAACAGGCGCGATTCATCGCACAAAACCTCGTTTGAATTCTAGAGTTCGGAAAAAAAATGGCCATTTTCTTCGAATATCATTGAGTCCTTGTGATTGTACCGATCATTTCGTAGAATGACCTCAATTCAGTTCGTGTTTTATAAAGGCGCAAGATAGCGCTCAGCTGATGGGGAGGTGGAAAGATCATGAATCTCAATCGTAAGACGCTACTAGTGGGCGCCAGCCTGATCGGGCTCGCAATTGGCGTGCCGGCAAACGCGCAGGATGCAGAAGCGGCGCAAGCCGATTCGATCGCTTCGGCCCAGGCCGAACCGGCGGGCGCGCAAGACGATGCCGGCGCAAGCACTGGCGTCGGCGACATTGTCGTTATCGCCCGCCGCCGCGAGGAAGCCTCGCAGGACGTGCCGATGGCGATCAACGCCGTCAGCGGCGAGCAGCTCGAAAATAACGCGGTGCGCTCGGTCGAGGACCTGCGCATGCTGGTGCCGGGCGTCAATATCGGCGGCCAGCGGCGCGATGAGGCGCAGTTCTTCATCCGCGGCCAGGGCCCTGGCGTGATCACCACCGGCCAGCGCAACTTCACCAGCGTCGCGACCTATTTCGCCGAAGTGCCCACCTCGATCGCGGGGGCAGGTTCGCTGTACGACCTTGAAAGCGTTCAGGTGCTCAAGGGTCCGCAGGGCACGCTGTTCGGCCGCAACACCACCGGCGGCGCCGTGCTGTTCCAGCCCGCGCGCCCCTCCGCTGAAAGCGGCGGTTACGCCAAGGCCTCCTACGGCAACTACAACTATACCGAGTTCGAGGGCATGGTGAATGTCGCCAACGAATCGGGCAACTTCGCGGTGCGCCTTGCCGGCATGTTCTCACGCCGCGACGGTTATACCCGCAGCGTGGTGACAGGCCAGGATCTCGACGAGCGCGATGTCGAGGGCATGCGGCTTTCCGTGCTGGTGAAGCCGTTCGACGGCGTCGAGAATCTCACCATCGTGGATTATCGCGCCAAGGACGGCGCCAGCGGCTCGGCTATCCTGCGCGCGGTCAATCCGGGACAACCGCTTGGCGCTGCGCCGATCACCTTCGCAGGACCGCTCGCCGGCCTCGCGCCGCTGTTCGGCGTGACCGCCGGTTCAACGATCGTGGTCCCGGTACGCGTGGGCGGCGTCGTCCCCACGAGCTGCCTTAGCGCGCCCACCGCGATCTGCCCGACCGGGCCATTCGGAACCTTCGTCGCGAGCCTGAGTGCGGCGTACAATGGCGGCGTCATGACCAATCCGGCGAACAGCGGCTTTTACACGGTCGCGTCCACCGCGGCGCTGAACTCCGCGCTCGCAACGCAGCAGGCGCTGGGCATCCGCCAGAATCAGGCCCCGTCCATCCTGCGCAGCAAAGCGCTCGACTGGGGCATCACCAACAAGACCACCATCGATGTGAGCGAGGATATCACGCTCAAGAACATCATCGCCTTCCGCACCTCGCGCAAGAACGAGGCGGCTGACTATGACGGCACGCCGCTGAGCTTCCTCAACAACCACTATGTGACCAGCCAGGAGTTCGGCACCGGTTCCGAGCAGTTTACCGAGGAGTTCCAGATCCAGGGCCAGTTGCCCACGGCCAACCTGTCCTACATCGTCGGCTTTTATCATGAGAGCACGAAGCCTGGCTTCCTGCAGTCGGTGCCGGGCGTCACGCTGGGCACCCTGACCGACCGGCGCTCCGACAACAAGGACACGAGCAACGCCGTGTTCGCGCATTTCGAATGGAATCCCACCGATTTCATCGGCCTGAGCGGCGGCGTTCGTCAAACCTGGGACGAGCGATCGGCGTCGTTGAGCATCGTTTACGGCGGGGCGCCTGGCGTATGTGCCGATACCAGCCCGCAGATCGGTGCACTTATGTGCAACTACAGCGCCAAATTCGACGCACTCACCTATGACGCGACGGTGAACGTCCGACCGATGGACAATGTGCTGCTCTTCGGCAGCTATCGCCACGGCTATAAATCGGGCGGCATCAACCTGCCCGCCCCGGCCGGGTTCGAGACGTTCAACCCGGAAGAGGTCGATAGCTTCGAGATCGGCCTCAAGGCGGACTGGGACCTGGGCGTGCCGATCAGGACCAACCTCTCACTGTTCCATGACGATTACACCAACATGCAGGTACAGCAGAGCGTCCTGGTCGGGGGCTCCGCGTCATCGATCGTGCTGAGCAACGTCACGGCGGTTAACCAGGGCGTCGAATTCGAAGCGACGGTTGTTCCCATCCGCGGCTTCAACCTCTCCGGCTTCGTTTCGTACCTCGACTCCCACAGCAAGGTCGACGTGCCCGGCTCGATCATCAAGGATCGGCAGCTCCAGAGCCAGCCGAAGTGGAAGTACGGCGTCAACGCCGCGCTCAACCTGCCGATGCCGGACGATAATGGCGAACTGAACATGTCGGCCAGCTGGAGCTGGCAGGACGAGGTCAACACGCTCAATGTGCCGGGGCTGGTTCCGACCAACCCCAGCTACGGCCTGCTTGGCGCGCGCATCGAGTGGAGCGATGTCGGAGGCCACGGCATCGATCTCGCCGTGTTCGGCACCAACCTCACCGACAAGGAATATGTGCTCGGCGGCTACCCGATTTCGGTGCTGGGCTTCGACTCGGCGTTCTACGGCGAGCCGCGCATGTATGGCGGATCGTTGACGGTCCACTTCGGCGGCCACTGAGACGACCCGAAACTTGGGGAGGCGTCGGCGACGGCGCCTCCCCTTTTCGTTCTATATAGCCGCCACATCGGGGTCAGCTTGGCGGGGGTCTTCGGGAGAGATGCGATGACGACGAAGCATTTGGTCGATCCGGAACTGCTGCCGTTTCTCGACATGATCCCGCCGATGGACTTCTCGCCCGGCGGGCTTGCGGCGCGGCGCGCGGCCTCGGTGCAGATGTTCACCTCGCTACCGGTTCCCGAGGGATTGCCCGTGACGTGCGAAGAGACCCACGTCCCCGGGCCCGCGGGCGCGCCGCCCGTACGGGTGCTGGCCTATCGCCCGACCGAGGCCGAGGGTCTGCTGCCGACAGTGCTTCATATCCACGGCGGGGGCCATGTGCTCGGGCTTCCCGAGATGATGGATATCCCCAACCGCGAGCTCGCCGCGACGCTCGGCTGCGCGGTATATTCGGTTGACTACCGACTATCGCCCGAGACCGCATTCCCCGGCCCGCTCGAGGATTGCTATGCGGTTCTGGCCTGGCTCCATGCCAATGCAGGCCCGCTCGGGCTCGATCCGGCACGAATCGGCGTCAAGGGCGAGAGCGCGGGCGGCACCATGGCCGCCGGGCTGACACAGCTCGCGCGCGACCGCGGTGCGCTGCCGCTGGCGTTCCAGCACCTGATCATGCCTTCGCTGGACGACAGCACGTGGAAACACCCTGATCCCAATCCCACCACCGGAGAGTTCATCTGGACGCGCGAACACAGCCGCTTCGGCTGGACCGCCTATCTCGGCGGCGAACCCGGCTCGGAAGATGTTTCCCCCTATGCCGTTCCCGCTCGCGCCGAGAATCTGGCCGGATTGCCGCCGGCCTTCATATCGCTCGGCGCGCTCGACCTGTTTTTCGAGGAAGACCTCGAATATGCCCGCCGATTATCGCGCGCGGGCGTACCCGTCGAACTGCACGTCTATCCCGGTGCCTTTCACGCCTTCGAAATGGTGCAGACCGCCGCAGTGACGCAGCGTTCGCGGCGTGACAGCAAGGACGCGCTGCGGCGGGCATTCCAGGCCCGATTTCCCGGGACAAGCTGAGCGCGACCATCGCCGGCGATCTACTTCATGTGCGTTGTTCGGGCCCGGGCGCGCGGTGCACGGTAGGCGCGGGCCGCGCGGGCAGTTTCACCGGCCCGTGCTTGCGCGACGGCAGCAACACGGTCGCGGTGGCGCGGAGATTCTCGTTGCCGCGCTGGTTGATGCCGCGCAGGGCGATCTCGATCAGCGGGCCCAGCTTCGCATCGATCCGCGCCTCGGTGATCTCCCCGGTCAGCCAGGTCACGTCGCCCATATAGTTGAAGCGGCGGAACTCGAATTTGACGCGATAAATCCAGGCATCGTCGCCGGTGTAGTTGGTCAGGTAATTGCTGACGTGCAGCTGCCGGACCGGGCCGATGTCGTACATCATCCTGACCCCGACCTTTTGCGCCAGGTCCTTGTCCCAGTGGACACGCTGAATCGTATCCCAGGCATTGAATTCGTCACGGCTGTAGAAACCGCGCAGCTTCTTGCGGTTTTCGTATCCCAGCCGGTTTGGCCAGTTGCCGTAGATCAGCCAACCCGCGCCCATGTGGAGGTTGATCAGATCGGTGACCGTCAGCGGCCCCTTGACCATGCGTGGCAGCGCGGTGCCCGGCACGACGTCCTCGAACCATAATGTATCGGCGCCGCGGCGATATTCGGCGTCGTACGCGGCTTCGATCTCGACCAGATCCTCGTCGCTGTAGCGCGCAGGCTCGTCGCGGACATATTTGTCGCTGGTGTTTGATTTCTTGCGTTCGGCATGGATGAACCAGTCGACCCCGTCGACCGCCACCTGATCGTTCTGATCCCACAGACACAGGCCGTTGGTCACGATCACCGAACGGCCGGAGAATTCGGACGGCTTGTCCTCGACATGCTTCACATAGCGCGAACGGTGAAGGATCGTGCCTTCGGCGATCGGCGCGTAATAGAAATTCTCGCCGCCCGAATGATAGAGCTGGACGCCGCGAAGCGCTTTTGAGGTAGCTTTGGCCTCATCCGGCTCCATCAGCGGATTACGGTCGAGTCCCATGGATTTTTCGAAGCCGGGCGGCGCAATGGTTTGAGCCCAGCGCGTTTTGGCGGCGTAATCCGGCCGGAGGTATAACGGATTGTCATCGCCGATGCAGATCGAATAGCGCCGAATCGCGTCCGCCGTCGCGGCGATGTTCCACGGTTCATCGATTGCGCCCGTGCGCAGCGTGGGGTTGGCGAAGCCAACGCGGCGGCGCATCAGATCGACCGATTCATCGGTCAATCGGTTGCGCAGCAAACCATCGTCTTCCATCGGCTCTTCCCCTCGTTTGTGAATTGAGTAATATCTTTCATCGATCAGCCCATCAAGGGCTGCAAGGGGAGAATGCAGGTGTACGAAGGCTATGAGACGCTGAAAGTGACGCGCGTCGGGCATATCGTCACCGTCAGCTTCAACCGTCCCGAGGTGAAGAACGCCACCAACGCGCGCATGCACCAGGAACTGGTCCGCGTGTTTCCCGAGATCGGCCGCGATCCCGAAGCCAATGTCGTGATCCTTACCGGCGAAGGCGATTGTTTTTCTGCGGGGGGCGATATCGATGGCATGCGCCAGTCGGTCGATGACCATGGCCGCTGGATCGAAAGCATGACCGAAGCGCGCGACATATTGATGGGCGTGGTCGATCTCGACCGGCCGGTGATCGCCAAGGTGAACGGCCATGCGGTGGGCCTGGGCGCGACGCTTGCGCTGTTTTGCGACATCGTCATCGCCAAGGACACCGCGCGAATCGTCGATCCACATGTCAATGTCGGCCTGGTCGCGGGCGATGGCGGCGCGGTGATCTGGCCCCTGCTGGTGGGTTATGCCAAGGCCAAGCGCTATCTGCTGACCGGCGATCCGATCACGGGCACGGAAGCCGCGGCGATCGGCCTCGTTTCCGAGGCGCTGCCGGCGGACCAGCTCGACGCGCGGGTCGACGAGATCGCGCAGAAACTCGCGAACGGCGCGGCGATCGCGATCCGGCTCACCAAGAAGGCCGTCAATATGGCGCTGCGCCAGCAGCTCGACGCGCTGATCGAGGCACATCTCGGCTATGAAACAATGTCGCACCTTTCCGCCGATCATCGTGAGGCGGTGAACGCGTTTGCGGAACGGCGGCCGCCGGTGTTCACAGGGCGCTGAGATGAGCTTTGATCTTATAGGTGCGGTTCGGGCGCAACTCGCCTCGGGGGGCGACGCAGATGCGCTTGCGTTCGGCGGGCGATGGCGGAGCTGGCGGTGGATCGCCGATGCTGCCGCGTCGATCGACGCCGCTGTCGGAGGCGCTCAAGCCACGGGACTCGTTTCGCGCAACCGGCCGCAGCATGTCGCGGCATTCGCCAGCGGCATCGCCGCCCGGCGGACGACCGCGATGATCTATGCGGCGCAGACCCCGGCGGGAATTGCAGCCGACATCCGGCGGCTCGCGCTCGAAGCCGTGCTCGCCGATGCGCAGGACTGGACCGAGGAAACGCTGGCGGCGGCGCGCGAGATGGGCACCGCGGCGGTCGCGATCCAGGACAGCCCCGACGGAAACACCGTGGCGCAAGTGCTGCTACCACGCGGCACGGGAACATTCCGCCCCGCCACGTCCGAAGTGGCTTTCGAACTTCTTTCGTCGGGCACCAGCGGCGCGCCCAAGCGGGTACCGCTTGCCTGGGAAGCGCTGGCCTCGGCGACTGCGGACGCCAAGACCGCCTATGCCGGCAGCGGGGCGATCAACGCGCCGCTGCTGATGACCCACCCGCTGGGCGATGCCGGCGACATTGCCCAGCGGGTGGGTCATCAGCAGCGGCGCGTTGATCGCCCCGCTGGGCAATGTCGCCGGCATCGCCTATCTCGCGCCGCCGCTCGCCTATGGACAGCGCATCGTCCTGCTGGAGAAATTCGATGCGCTCAAATGGGCCGAAGCGGTGCGTGATTACTGTCCCGTCCGCGGCGCACTGCCGCCCGCGGGCGTCCGCATGGTGCTGGACGCGGGCGTGACGAAGGAGGACCTCGCCAGCCTCAAGGTGATCGGCGTCGGCGGCGGCAAGCTCGAGCGCGATCTCCACGAGCGTTTCGAGGCAACCTATGGCATCCCGATCCTGACCGCGTTCGGCGCGACCGAGTTCGGTGGCGTGGTCGCCAACTGGACGCTCGACGCCTATCGCCAATGGGGAGATACAAAGCGCGGCAGCGCGGGCCGCGCCAGCGCCAATGTAGAACTGCGCGTGGTCGATCAGGAGGGCCACGAGCCGCTGCCCCCGGGCGAGACCGGTCTGCTCGAAGCCAAGGTCGCCCGCATGGGGCCGGGCTGGATCCGCACCAATGACCTCGCCTCGATCGATCCCGACGGCTTCCTCTTTCTTCATGGCCGTGCAGATGGCGCGATCAACCGGGGCGGTTTCAAGATCGTGCCGGACATGGTCGTCGCAGTGCTCAGGACCCATCCTGCCGTGAGCGATGCCGCCGTCGTCGGCATTCCGGACGAGCGACTGGGTGAGGTGCCGGTCGCCGCGGTGGAACTGGCGCCGGGACACAGCGCCGATCCCGAGGCGTTACGCCAATGGGCGCGCGATCGACTCGTCGCCTATCAGGTGCCGGTCGCGATCAAGGTGGTCGACGCCTTGCCCCGCAACACCTCCTTGAAGATATCGGCGCCCGACGTGAAGGCGCTGTTCGCATGAGGATCATCACTTCGCCAGAGCTGGAAATGTTCCGCGACCAGTGCCGAAGCTGGCTCAAGGACAATGTCCCGCGCGAAAAGCGGCCGCCCGAAGGCGAGGCGATGCGCGCCTTCGATCTCGCATGGCAGAAGCGGCAATATGACGGCGGCTGGGCCGGTGTCTCGTGGCCGCCGGAATATGGCGGCAGAGGGCTTTCGGTGCTCGAGCAGCTGATCTGGCACGAGGAATATGCCCGGGCGGGGGCGCCGCCGTCGGGTGCGATGTTCGTCGCGCTGAGCCACGCCGGCCCGACGCTCATCGTCTCCGGAAACGAGGCGCAAAAGGCGCGCCACCTCCCGCCCATTCTCAAGGGCGAGGAGAATTGGTGCCAGGGCTTCTCGGAGCCCGGCGCCGGTTCCGACCTCGCCAGCCTGAAATGCCGCGCGACGATCGATGGCGATTACCTGGTGGTCAACGGCACCAAGATCTGGACGAGCTACGGCCACCTCGCCGACTGGCAGGAACTGCTGGTCCGCACCGACCCCGATCTGCCGCGCCACAAGGGCATCAGCTGGGTGATCTGCGACATGAAGGCGCCCGGCATCGACATAAGGCCGATCAGGGCCATGTCCGGCCTCACCCATTTCACCCAGGTCTTCTACGACGATGTCCGCATCCCGCTCGCCAATGTTGTGGGCGGGCTCAACAACGGCTGGCGCGTTGCGATGACCACGCTGGGCTTCGAGCGCGGCACCGGGACCATCGCCCACCAGATCGAGCTTTCGGCGACGGTAGACAAGCTGATTGCCGTCGCCTGCGAACTGCCCGCCGCGAGCGGCGACGGCCGCGCGATCGACGATCAGGCGGTCGCGGCCGATCTCGCCATGCTGCGCGCAGAGGTGACCGCGCTGCGCTCGCTCACCGCCGCATCGGTATCACGCGGGATGCGCGAGGCGGTGCCCGGCCCCGAGGGCAACATCGTCGCCCTCTATTTCGGCGAGCTTTCGCGCCGGGTGCACGCGACCGCACTGGACCTGCTCGGGCCGCGCGGGATCGAGCGCGGCGGGCACGACTGGCCGCTCCACTATCTCGAGGCCTTCAAATGGGCGATCGGCGGGGGCACCTCCGAAATCAGGCGCAATGCCATCGGCGAGCGCCTACTCGGCTTGCCCAAGGGGCCAAACGCACGATGATCGTCGACCTCACCCTTTCGGAGGAACAGCAGCTCATCGACGCGAGCGTGCGCAAGCTGCTCGCCGACCGCCTCCCTGTGGAGCGGCTTCGCGAACCCGCCAATCACGCTGCCGCCGCGGAGCATGAGGCATGGAGCGCGTTAGCCGAGCTCGGGCTGTTCGGCCTGGGGATTCCCGAAGCAAGGGGCGGCCTTGGGCTGGGCGCGCCCGAAGAAGCGCTGGTCGCGCGTGCACTCGGCCTCAACCTCGTCTCCCCCGCGGTCGTCGCGCAGATGCTGGCGCCGCATCTCGCCGAGGACGACGGGCTCCGCGCCGCCTTTATCGCCGGCGAGGCGCGCACCGCCTTCGCCAACGCGATCGATGCAGAGAATGCTCATCTGCTGGACCACGGCGGCGCCCAGCAACTCGTGCTGCTCTCCGGCGGCGCGGCGCTGATTCCGCGAAGCGCCGCGGCCGATCCCTCGCCCGTCGAAGGTATCGACGAAACCGTCTCGCTCGCGCGCGTCGCGGGCGCCTTCGCGGCCGTGCCGCGCAATGCCGAGGCTGATCGCGCGTCCCTCCTGCTCGCCGCCTATCTGACCGGCATCGCCCAGGCGACTTGCGACATGGCCGTCGCCTATGCCGGCACGCGCGAGCAATTCGGCCAGCCGATCGGCGCGTTCCAGGCGATCAAGCATCAGTGTGCAGACATGGCGGTGTGCGCCGCCGCGGCCGAGGCGCAGGTATTCCACGCCGCGATCACCTTCGGCCACGGTGTCGATGACGCCGCCGAAGTCTCCGCCGCGCGCCTGCTCGCTGGCGATGCGGCGCTCGCCAACGCCAGGGCCAATATCCAGATCCACGGTGGGATGGGCTTCACCGCCGAATGCGACGCGCACCTGTTCCTCAAACGCGCACATCTGATCGCGGTGTTGGGGAGCAGCCGTCGAGCCGAGCAGACTCGGCTCCTTAACGGGACCATCATATAGGTTCGCGCCAACTGAGGAGGGGGTTGATGAACGGCATCAATGATCTACGCACGATCGGCGCGCCAGACGCAGTCGAAGGGCGCCATTCCGGGAATGTCCAGCCATGACCGGCGGCGACCCCGACGTCATCGCCCAGCGCGCTTCGCAGCCGGCTCCTTCGACAATCGTCATGGTCGATCGGCTCCACGACTTCGACCGGGATCGTTCGCTCGCGCAGATGGCCTCGCTATTTGCGCCCCATCTGTCGGGCCGGGAGCGGGAACTGGCCACGATCTTCTGGTCCCACTACGCGGCTTCCGGAGATCTTGCGGGTCGGTGGGACGACAGTACGATCAAGCGGCTTACGCAGCATAGCGCCGCCTATATTGCGGAAAAAAACCGCAATCCGCTGGATCAGTCCTGGGTCGACATGGCCCAACAGCTTATCCGATCGGCGCACGATGCCGGTATCCCGACGCGCAACGTGCTGGCCGCCATGGCCGAGACGCACCGATCCGAACGCGCC
>Ga0193742_1001189_pt1 | contig 16037 bp, 17 predicted proteins | sample L2c1metaG_FD_165511 | JGI IMG/M metagenome (GOLD analysis project Ga0193742, IMG submission 165511) | Soil microbial communities from a riparian zone of the East river system, Colorado, United States - L2c1 | ecosystem: Environmental > Terrestrial > Soil > Riparian zone | place: USA: East River... | reverse complement strand
TTGGCGAATCCACTCGCGCGTCATCTCCACTCGATAGGCTGGCTTGACCGAAGCTCAGGTATGCCGACATGAGGGCGCGACCGCCGCACGGTGAGGCCCGCTGAGAGGAGAGCCATCCAGGTTTGCCTTACTAGGATCTGTCTCTTTCTAGCGACAAGGCCGCAGGTTGTGAAGATGTACACATCGTCGTGGCATCCCCGTTGTGTCGCCGCGACGCTGGCCAGGCCGACTACCTCGTCGACTCCCGGTCGAAGTCGAGGTCGAAGTCCTTGCGCCAGGTCGAGCCCTGATCGTCGGACGCCTCCCAGCGGCCCGCGATCCGGTCCGGCCCGACGTCGGCGATGAACCGCTGGAACATGTCGGGGTCCGCGCGGTTCAGCGTCCAGCGCGAGCCGTCGAAGGTCATGGCGTAGACCCGGCAGGTGCCCCGTTCGTCGTGGTAGAGGGCCGTGTAGGCGTCGTTCGCGTCGCTGCGGCCGAGCACCAGGATCATCTCGCTCGTGGCCTTGCCGACGTCGCCCGTCATCGTCCAGCGGAAGACCACGAACGCGTCGCCGAGCCACTCGACCGTCGCCGAGCCCGGCACCTCCTGGTCGGCCGGTTCAAGGAACCACGCGTTCCGCAGCGTCGTCCGCCAGGACCCGACCAGGACACCCAACCGCTCCATGGCCTCGTTGCGCATCGCTTCCTCCTCGACATTCGGGTCCGCCTGTCTGGCCAGCGGCTCGCCCCCTCGACTGCCTGTTCTCGTCGTCGGCAGAACTTATGTCCCCCGGTGAACCACGATCGATGGAGCCAAATCGTAGCGGCGCATGCCGTGCGGCAGCGCCGCTTCTCCCGGATGAGGCAGGATCGGGGTTGTGCGTACCGATCCTGTTGCCGAAGTTCCCGACGTGCTGTTCTCCTCCGACGCGGCCGAGAGCCGGTGGCGGGAGCGGTTCACCGCCGCGCGGGTGTCGCTGCCGCGATGGGCGAAGGACGCGCCGGACCGGAACGTGTACCTGTCCAACGCCAGTGGCGTGTGGGAGGTCTACGCGTGGGACCGGGCCACCAACCTGCACCGACAGGTGACCGACCGGCCCAACGGCACGTCGCACGCGACGCTGTCGCCGGACGGGGAGCAGCTGTGGTGGTTCGCCGACTCCGACGGTGACGAGTTCGGCAGCTGGGTGACCGAGCCGTTCGCCGGTCGGCCGACCGGCGCCCAGCCGGCGCCCGCCGTGCCCGGCAGCACGCCGGGGTATCCGGCCGGGCTCGAGATCGGCCGCGAGGTCACCGCGGTCGGCGTCTCCACCGACGACGGCACCACCATCTACCTCAGTCGCGGCGACGCCGATGCCGAGGTGATCTACCGCCACGCGAACGACGCCGGGATCGGCGCACTCTCCCGCGACGAGCGGCTGCTGGCGATCGCGCACTCCGAGCACGGCGACAACCGGCACACCGCGCTGCGGGTGCTGCCTCTCGACGACGGCGGCACCGTCGTCGAGAAGTGGGACGGGCCGGGCAAGGGGCTCGACCCGGTCGACTTCAGCCCGGTGCCAGGGGATCAGCGACTCGTGGTGCTGCACGAGCGGCGCGGCCGCGAAGAACTGCTGATCTGGGACGTGGCCGCCGACACGGAGACCGAGCTGTCGATCGACCTGCCGGGCGAGGTGACCGCCGACTGGTATCCCGATGGCAGCGCTCTGCTCATCGCGCACACCCATGAAGCGCGAAACACCTTGCACCACTACGACATCAAAACCGGCTCACTATCTCTTTTGGACACTCCAAACGGGACGATCGGGTCCGCCGACGTGCGACCGGACGGCACCGTGGAGTACTCCTGGTCGAGCGCGGCCGCGCCGACCGTCGTGCGGGCGCGGTTCGGTGACGGCACCGAGCGGGTGCTGCTGACGCCGCCGGGGCACGCGGCGCCGCCGTCGGCGGAGCTGACCGACGTGTTCGTGCCGCGGCCCGACGCCGGCCAGATCCACGCGCTCGTCGCCCGGCCGGCGGGTGCTGAGGACGGCCCACTGCCGACGGTCTTCAGCCTGCACGGCGGCCCGCACTCGGCCGACGAGGACCGCTTCTCCGCCTACCGCGCGGCATGGCTGGACGCCGGCTTCGCCGTGGTGCACGTCAACTATCGCGGCTCGTCCGGCTACGGCTCATCGTGGCGCGACGCCATCGAGGGCCGGCCGGGGCTGACCGAGCTGGAAGACGTGGCCGCGGTACACGACTGGCTGGTCGAGAAGGGCTTCGCGGATCCGGCCCGCTGCGTGGTCAGCGGCGCGTCCTGGGGCGGCTACCTCACGCTGCTCACGCTGGGCACCCAGCCGCAGCGGTGGGCGGCCGGCGTGAGCGTCGTGCCCGTCGCCGACTACCTCGCCGCGTACGACGACGAGATGGAGCCGCTGCGCGCCTTCGACCGCGCGCTGTTCGGCGGCTCCCCCGACGAAGTGCGCGACCGGTACGTGACGTGCTCGCCCATCACCTACGTCGACCAGGTCCGGGTGCCGGTACTCGTGGTGGCCGGGGAGAACGACCCGCGCTGCCCGATCCGGCAGATCGACAACTACCTGGACCGCCTCAGTGAGCTCGGCACGAGCTACGAGGTGTACCGCTACGACGCCGGCCACGGCTCACTCGTCGTCGCCGAGACGATCAAGCAGACCGCGATCGAGATCCACTTCGCCCGCCGGGCGCTCGGCCTGGACTGAAGTTGTCCACATCCTCCATCCACAGCTCGACACGACGCTTGCCAGCAGAAACGCGGGTTATCCACAAGGAAGATCAACTGCCATTGGTTCTGTCGGTGCCCGCCGGTAGACTGGCCTCGGGGCCGCCCCCCGGAGAGGGTGGGGGTCTGGTCACAGAGCCGTTTTGGGTGAGCTGCCTGGTGTCAGGCGGTTTGGGCTTGCCACATCCAGTGCTGCTTCTCCAGCTCTCGGGCGATCTCGATCAGCAGGTCCTGCGTGACGAGGTCGGTCTTGTCCGTCTCCTCGATGCGGGCCCGGATCCGCGCCACGACGGCGCCCAGAATCGCCACGATGTGCGCGATCGTGTCCACATCGGACTGCCAGTTGTCCGGGAACTCCGGGACGCCGGAACTCGCCACCACCGTGCGGGCCTTGCCGTTCGGCGAGACGCCGATGGCGTTGCCGCGTTCCGCGACGTCGTCGGTGAACTGCCGCGCGGCGGACACCAGCTCGTCGAGCTGGAGGTGCACGCCGCGGAAGTGGCTGCCGACGACGTTCCAGTGCGCCTGCTTGGCGACGAGAGACAGATCGATCAGGTCGACCAGGGTGGCCTGTAGGACGGCGCCCGTCGACTCGCGCTCAGCGTCGCCGAGCGGGCTGGTAATCGGAGACTTGGTCATGGCGTGACGCTCCTTCCGTGCACCATCGTCAACCGACGAGTACCCGGCAGGGCTTCCCCTCACACCCGCGTTGTGGCGAACTCCACGACCTGCAGGCCGATGGTGCGCAGCGTCGCCGACACCTGGTCGTCCGTGCAGCCGCCGGCACCGTCGAACCGCACGTGTGCGGAGTTCACGGCGGCGCCGAGCGGGGTCGGCCAGCCGCGCAGCGCGTGCACGATCGACCGCAGCGACGTGAGCGTGGTGACCGCCGCCTGCCAGCCGCGCGCCGTCGCCACGCAGCCGACCGCGCGGCCGTGCAGGTAGGGCCGCGGCTCCGCGCGCAGGTCTTCGACGTAGTCCAGCGCGTTCTTCACCAGGCCGGACACCGTGCCGTGGTAGCCGGGCGACACCAGCACCACCCCGTCCGCCTCGCGGAGCTGCTCGACAAGGTCGAACGCCAGCGGTGAGCGGTTCGGCTCGGCCGGGTCGTAGAACGGCAGCACCAGGTCCGTGCCGGAGATGATCGTTGTCGCCGCGCCGGCCTCCCGCGCGCCGGCGAGCGCGATGCGCAGCGCACGCTCGGACTGCGAGTCGGGGCGCAGGGAGCCACCGATCCCCACCACGTGCATGCTCACGCCTCGATCATCCCCCATTCGGTGACACCATGGAGAGGTGACCGGCACGCTGATCTTCGACGGCACCTGTGGTTTCTGCACCCGGAGCAGGAACTTCCTGGTCAAGCTGGACCGGAAACGGCGCATACGCACAGTGCCCTACCAGCGTTCGGGTACCGCGGCGGCGGCCGGTGTCAGCCACGAGCGGCTGACCACGGAAGTGTGCTTCGTCGACGCCGGCGGCACCGCCACCTGGGGTGCCGAAGCGATCAACACCGCACTAGCCACGGCACTCGGAAACCGGCTTCCGACAAGGGTTTACCGGCTCCCGGGGATGCGCGGCCTGCAGGACCGGGTGTACCGGTGGGTCGCGGCGAACCGACACCGGCTGCCGGGCACCACGCCGTGGTGCGGTGATCATCCGGCAGACTGTGCAGGCCACTGAGGGTAGGCCCGTTCGGGTGGCGGTCCAGCCCGTCGGGTGACGCACAACCGCGCCGGCGGTGAGTAACCTCGCGGCGGATCGTCTGGGAGGCAGCGACATGTCAACAGTGCTCAGCAGGGTTCCGCAGCAGGTTCAGGGCGCCGCACTGCGCGCGGTGTTCGCCCTCCCCGACCCGCTGCGCCGGCTCATCGCCGGCCCGCCGATCCGCAAGGACGGCGCCGACCTCGCGTTGGACGCCCAGCTGCTGCTCCGCCTGGCGGCGGTCACCGGCAGCGACCTGACCGCGGCCACCCCCGAGGAGGCAAGGGCCACCCTCGCGACGGCGCACGCGTTGCTCGGCGACTCGACGATCCCCGGCATCCGCACCAGGTCGGTGCGGATTCCCGGCCAGGCCGGCCCCATCCCGGCCCGGCTGTACACCCCAGTGCGGCTGGCGGCCGGCTCACCGCTGCTCGTCTACTTCCACGGCGGCGGCTGGGTACTCGGCGACCTGGACAGCCACGACTCGCTCTGCCGCTACCTGGCCAAGCTCGCCGACGTGCGGGTCCTGTCGGTGGACTACCGACGCGCACCGGAACACCCGTTCCCGGCGGCCGCGGACGACGCGCTCGCCGCGTTCCAGTTCGCCGTGACCAACGCCGGCGCGCTCGGCGCCGACCCGAACGCGATCGCCGTCGGCGGCGACAGTGCCGGCGGCAACCTGGCCGCCGTGACCTGCTACGACGCCATCCGGTTCGGCGGGCCTCGGCCGGTGTTCCAGCTGCTGTTCTACCCGGCGACCGACGCCACGGTGCGCCGCCGGTCCCGCGAGGTGTTCGCCGAGGGGTTCTTCCTCACCGACGCGGACATGACCTGGTTCCTGGACCACTACTGCCCCGACCGCGCCAGGCGGGCCGACCCGAGGTTGTCCGTGCTGCTCGCCGACGACCTGCGTGGCCTGCCGCCGGCCTACCTCGCCACCGCCGGGTTCGACCCGCTGCGGGACGAGGGCGAGGCCTACGCCGACCGGCTGCGCGACGCCGGAGTGCCGGTGGTCAAGTCCCGGCATGAGGACCTTATTCACGGTTTCGCGAGTTTCACCAACGTCGGCCGCCGTTTTCGGGAGGCAACCGCGGAAGCAGCCGGCGCGCTGCGCACCGGCCTCGCGCTGCGCTCCCGCGCCAACGTCGTCGACATTTTTCGCCCGACCGCATAAAGCGCGATCCGCCGAATTGCGAACAGCACGAGACCGCGGTAATCCGCACCCCGCCGATTACCGCGGTCTCGTACTTGTTCCCCCGGTTATCAGGGCAGCGGCGCGTCCGGCAACGGCGCGTCGGGCAGGTCCGGGACCGGCAGATCCGGGACTGGCGCGTCCTCCGGCGGGGCCGGCGCGTCCTCCGGCGGGGCCGGGGCGTCCTCCGGCGGGGCACCCGGCACCGGCAGGTCGGGCAGCTCGGGCAGGTCCGGCAGCGGCAGGTCGGGCAACGGCACCGGCAGGCCGCCGAGCAGGCTCGTGACCAGGTCCATCACCGTCGACAGCAGCGACGAGACCAGCGCGCTCACCGGTCCGAGCAGGTCCAGCCCAGGCAGGCCACGCTCCAGCTCGGCGGCCTGGGTGTCGGCCCGCGAGCTGAGGTCGAGCGACGCGCGCTCCACCGGAGCCTGCTGCACGACCTTGAGCACCGGACGCAGCTTGGTGACGGTGTCGTACGCGGCGTGCACATCCCCTGCGTGTGCCGCGGAATCGAGCTCGTCGTGCAGGTAGCGCAGGTACTTCGCGGCGTCGTGCGTCGTCGTCTTGGCCGACACGGTGGCCGCCTGGGCGCGGGCAGTCGGGTCGCTCGCCGCCGAGGCGAGCGTGGCACCGGAAACCGAAACGACGCCGGCGGTTGCCACCGCGGCGACAATTCGAATTAGCCTTCGGTTCATTCGGGACTTCTCCTTAGGGTGAGGAACTCTCCCTGATGAATGCATCGTTACTACGAATCGCCCAACCCGCCAGACACGCCCCGACGGGAATGCATTAGACATTCGCGATGCGTAGACGAACCCGCCGCCACGACGGCGAACCCCTCGATCGGATGGGTTAACCCGAACACGCCGGGTGATCAACTACCCGGCTTTCTCTCGGGCTCAACTGTCCACAGCGGACACGATCGAGTCTTGGCACCCTCGGGTGGCTGATTCCCGCCCCGAGGCCCGTGCGCCTGCTTGACGTGGCTCGATCTGTCAGTGGTCGGACGTAATTTGGTTGCGTTGGATCGAGCTGAGAGGTCACATCCACCCATGGGTCTCTACCGCAGGACGTTGGCGCTGCCCGGGGTCCGCGCACTGATGCTGCTCATCTTCTTCGCGCGGATCCCCATCTCGGCTTCCGGCATGATCCTCACGCTGCACGTGGCGGTCGGTCTCGGCCACGGGTACGGCGCGGCCGGCGCCACCGGCGCGGTCGCCACCCTGGGCATCGCGCTCGGCGCGCCGGTGATGGGCCGCGTCGTCGACCGGTACGGCCTGCGCCGAATGCTGCTGATCACGACGATCGGCGAGGCGACGTTCTGGCTCGTCGGCCCGCAGCTGTCCTACCCAGTGCTGCTCACGGCCGGGTTCGCCGGCGGGCTCCTGGTGATGCCGGCCATGTCGATCGGCCGGCAGGCGATCGCCGCGCTGGTGCCGGCGGAGCTGCGGCGCACCGCGTACTCGATGGACTCGGTGTCCACGGAGCTGTCGTTCATGGTCGGGCCCGCGGTCGCCGTGCTGCTCGCCACCCAGTACTCGACGGCGACCGCCATGCGCGCGATGGCGGTCGGCATCGCCACGGTCGGCGTCGCGCTGTTCGTCGCCAACCCGGCGGTGCGCAGCGACGAGGAGCAGGCGTCGGCGACCGGACAGCGGCCGCCGCGGCGCACCTGGCTGACCCCTCGGATGCTCGCCGTGCTGCTGATCGGCGCCGGCGCCGTGTTCATCCTGGCCGGCACCGAGGTGACGATCGTGGCCCAGCTGCGGGAGCAGGGCGACCTCTCGTGGACCGGGGTGGTGATGGTGGTCTGGGCGGCGGGGTCCGCGATCGGCGGCCTGGTCTACGGCGCCTTGCGGCGCTCGGTGCACCAGGTGGCGCTGATGGCCGGTCTCGGCCTGCTGACGATCCCGGTCGGGCTCGCCGGGCTCGGCTGGTGGGTGCTGGCGCTGGCGCTCCTGCCGGCGGCGGTGCTGTGCGCCCCGACCATCGCGGCGACCGGCGAGGAGATCGCCAAGCTCGCCCCGGTCGCGGCACGCGGGGAGGCGACCGGGATGCAGTCCTCGGCGTTCACGCTCGGCTCAGCGGCCGGCGCGCCGCTGGTCGGGTTCGTGGTCGACCACTCGTCCCCGGCCTGGGGGTTCGCCGTGGCCGGTATCGGCGGTGTGCTGGTCGCGGCCGTCGCCGCGGTCCTGATCACCCGCCAGCGGGCCCGCGACACCGGCGAGTCAGTGCCAGCGGCGGACGGTCAGGAGGCGAGTGCCTCGGCGATCTCGTAGGTGTTGAGGGCCGCGCCCTTGCGGAGGTTGTCGCCGCACACGAAGAAGTCCAGCGCGTTCGGGAAGTCCAGGGCCTGGCGGATCCGGCCGACGTAGGTGGGGTCGCCGCCGACCACGTCGGCCGGGGTCGGGAAGACTCCGTTGGCCGCGTCGTCCAGCAGCACCACCGACGGCTGCGCGGCGAACACCTCGCGCGCCAGCTCGACGGTGACCGGCGAGCCGAACGTGGCGTGCACGGCCAGCGAGTGTGTGGTCACCACCGGGACCCGCACGCAGGTGGCGGACACCTTCAGGTCGGGGATGCCGAGGATCTTGCGCGACTCGTTGCGGACCTTCAGCTCCTCGGAGAACCACCCGTCGCCCTTGTACGACCCAGCGGCGGGCACCACGTTCAGCGCCAGCGGCGCCGGGAACGGGGAGTCCGAAAGAGACAGTCCGGCGGCTTCGAGGGCTTCGCGCACGTCGCCGGCGCGGACGCCGACCCCCTTGCCGGTGACCGCGGCCAGCTCCGCGTAGAGCCGCTCGACGCCGGCCACGCCGGCGCCGGACACCGCCTGGTAGGACGCCACGACCAGCTCGCGCAGCTCGAACGCGCGGTGCAGCGCGCCGAGCGCGGTCATCATCGACAGCGTCGTGCAGTTGGGGTTCGAGATGATCCCGCGCGGCCTATCAGTGATCTTGTCGAGGTTGCACTCTGGCACGACGAGCGGCACGTCGTCGTCCATCCGAAACGCGCCGGAGTTGTCCACCACGACGGCACCGCTTGCCGCGGCCACCGGCGCCCACTCGGCGGAGATCTCGTCCGGCACGTCGAACATGGCGACATCAACGCCGTCGAACACCTCGGGCGCCAGCGCCAGCACGGTGTGCTCGGCGCCGCGCACCACGAACTTGCGGCCAGCCGAGCGCGACGAGGCGATCAGCCGCACCTCGCCCCACGGCCAACTCGGCCGCGCGTTCATGATGTCGATCATCACCGAGCCGACCGCCCCGGTGGCGCCGACCAGCGCGAGCACCGGCCCCGCAGTCCCGGCCATCAGCGACCGCTCCCCGCGTAGACGGTGGCGACCTCGTCACCGCCGAGGTCGAATGCCTCGTGAATGGCCAGCACCGCCTCGTCCAGCTCGGTGTCGCGGATCAGCACCGAGATCCGGATCTCCGAGGTGTTGATGATCTCGATGTTCACCCCGGCCTTGGCGAGCGCCTCACAGAACGTGGCCGTCACGCCGGGGTGCGAGCGCATCCCGGCGCCGACCAGGGACACCTTGCCGACGTGGTCGTCGTAGAGCACCGCGGTGAAGCCGAGCTCGTCCTTGATCTTCTCGAGCGCGGACACGGCGGTCGGCCCGTTGTCCTTGGACAGCGTGAACGTGATGTCGGTGCGCCCGGACACGGTGCTCGACACGTTCTGCAGCACCATGTCGATGTCGATCTCGGCGTCCGCGACGACGCGGAAGATCCGGGCCGCGCTACCGGCCTGGTCCGGCACGCCGGTCACAGTCACCTTGGCCTCGGACCGGTCGTGCGCGACGCCGGTGATCATGGCCTGTTCCACGGGAATGTCCTCCACTGAGCCGGACACGATGGTCCCCGGTTTGTTGGTGTACGACGAGCGGACGTGGATCGGCACGCCGTAGCGGCGCGCGTACTCGACGCAGCGCAGCATCAGCACCTTCGCCCCGGAGGCCGCCATTTCCAGCATCTCCTCGTAGGGCACCCGGTCGAGCCGCTTCGCGTTGAGCACGATCCGCGGATCCGCGGTGAACACGCCGTCCACGTCGGTGTAGATCTCGCAGACGTCCGCGTTGAGCGCCGCGGCCAGCGCGACGGCGGTGGTGTCCGAGCCGCCCCGGCCGAGCGTGGTGATGTCCTTGGTGTCCTGGCTGACGCCCTGGAAGCCGGCCACCAGGCAGATGTAGCCCTCGTCGAGCGCCTGCTGCACCCGGCCCGGCGAGACGTCGATGATCCGCGCCTTGCCGTGCGTCGAGTCGGTGATCACCCCGGCCTGCGAGCCGGTGAACGACAGCGCCTCTGCGCCAAGCGCGCCGATCGCCATCGCGACCAGCGAGTTGGAGATCCGCTCACCGGCGGTGAGCAGCATGTCCATCTCGCGCTCCGGCGGCACCGGGTTGACCCGCTGGGCGAGATCGAGCAGTTCGTCGGTGGTGTCGCCCATCGCCGAGCACACCACCACGACGTCGTTGCCGGCCTTGCGGGTCTTCACGATCCGCTCGGCGACACGCTTGATCCGGTCGGCGTTCTCCAGCGATGAGCCACCGTACTTCTGGACGACGAGCGCCACGTTCCCGCAACCTCCTGAAGATGGGTCCGCAAGCGAGCGTAACGGAGCGGGCCGGCACCCCCTGGTGTTCATGTGGCCCCCGCCACGTGCGGCGATAGTGGCCCTACCCTGTCAAGGGTGTCGACGGACGTGACTCGGGTGGACTCCGCAGGGGAGCCGGAGTCGCCGGAGCCTGCGCCGGAACCGGCCGCCGGCGCTCCCAAGTGGACGGTGCGGAGACTCGGCGTGCTGCTGGCGCCCGCGCTGATCTACCTCGCCATCCGTGAGGTCGGCCTCATGGCGGTCATGTGGATCGGCCCGCAACACGGCATCCGCACCACCGACGCGCTGCGCTCGTGGGACGGCCAGTGGTTCCTGGCCATCGCCGGCAGCGGCTACGACGGCGTGCCCGCTGGCCTGGTCGACGCGTTCGGCCGGCGCAGCGCCGAGACACCGCTGGCGTTCTTCCCCGGCTACCCGACGCTGGTGCGCTGGATCGCCGGCGTGGACGGCGACGGCGGGATCGGCCTGGTCACCGCGGCGCTGACGGTGACGGTCGCGTCCGGGGTGGCCTGCGCCTACGGCCTACTGCGGCTCGGCGAGCGGATTCGCGGCGGCTCCCGGCGCACCGGCCTGATCCTGGTGGCACTGTTCGCCGCCACACCGATGTCGATCGTGCTGTCGATGGCCTACTCCGAGGCGCTGTTCTGCGCGCTCGCCGTGTGGTCGCTGGTCGGCGTGCTGGAACGGCGGTGGCTGCTCGCCGGGATCTGCTGCACCCTGGCCGGGCTGGTGCGCTCCACCGGCGCCGCGCTGGTACTGGCCGTCGTGGCCGCCGTGGTGGTGGCGGCCCTGCAGCGGCGGGCAACCGGGCGGGCCGGCTGGCGCGCGCTGGTCGGCGGACTGGTCGCCCCGCTCGGACTGCTCGGCTACCTGGCGTGGGTCGGCGTCCGCACCGGTGACTGGAACGGCTGGTTCGCGCTGCAGGAACGCGGCTGGGACTCGGGCTTCGACGGCGGCGCGGCCACGCTGCGGTTCAGCCTTGAGGCGCTGGTCGACGCGCCGTCGGTGCTCGAGGTGACCACGGTCGGGCTGATCGTGGTGGCGCTGGCGCTGCTGGTGATCGGGATCCTCCGCAAGGTGGAGTGGCCGCTGCTGGTGTACGCGGCCGCCGTGCTGGCGATGGATCTCGGCTCCAACGGACTGATGAACTCGAAGCTGCGGCTGATGATCCCGGCGGTCACGCTGCTCGTCCCGGTCGCGCTGGCACTGGTGAAACGGCGGCCGTCGACGGCCGTGCTGACCTGCTGCGCGCTGGTGGCCGTCGGTTCGTGGTTCGGGGCATATGCGATCACCACGTGGGGTTACGCGATCTGATGAACAGCGACGAACAGGCTGACCGGCTGGCGCAGACCAGCGTTGCAGTGCACCCGATCATCGCCACCCGGTGGAGCCCGCGCGCGCTCGTGCCGGCTGCCGAGGTCCCCGACGACGCGCTGCGCGCGATGCTGGAGGCCGCACGCTGGGCGGCGTCCAGCGGCAACACGCAACCGGCGCGCTACCTGGTCGGTCGTCGCGGCGACGAGACGTTCAACCGGATCTTCGAGGTGCTGAGCGTCCGCAACCAGGGCTGGGCGCACGCGGCGTCGGCGCTGCTGCTCGGCTGCGCGGTGACCACGAACCGCAAGGGCGAGCTGCCGATGGCCGAGTACGGCGTCGGGCTCGCGTCGCAGAACCTGGTGCTGCAGGCGGTGGCCGAGGGGTTCGTGGCCCACCAGCTGGGCGGGTTCAACAAGGAGGGCGCCAAGCTGGTGTTCTCCCTGCCCGACGACGTCCGCCCGCTCGTGGTGATCGCGATCGGCGTGCTCGGCGCGCCGGACCTGCTCGACGAGGACCGCCGCGCCCAGGAGACCCGCGAACGCCGCCGCATCCCACTCGACGAGTTCGCCCTCACCGAATGGGGTAGGCCCGCTTTCCCGACCGAATAAACGCGCGTCTATTGAGTAGCCTCAATGAAATCGGCGCCCACGCGTCACTTTTCGAGTGATCGACTGTCCTACTGTGTCGCGTACGCCGACGACACATCTGACAGAGATTCGTTATGTGACATTGGGCAAGGATATGGAACTTGAGCTGCGCCATTTTCGCCTCGTCGACGAGATCGCACGATCGGGAAGCATCACGAAGGCCGCCGCCGCGCTCGGCGTCTCCCAGCCCGCGCTCACCGCGCAGTTGCAACGGGTGGAGCAGGCGTTCGGCGGCGCGTTGTTCCGGCGCGACCGGACCGGCGTGACGCTGACCGCGCTCGGCGAGGTGGTGCTGACGCACGCCCGGTCGGCGCTGTCCGTTGTGGACAGCCTGGACCGCTCCACGAAACAGCGTGCCGCGGCGTCGGACCCGTCCGTGGTGCGCGTCGGGGCGAGCCCGGGACCACTGACCGCACGCATGGTGGAGCTGGTGCCGGCGGCGCTGCCGGGTACGACGGTCGACCTGCAGGTGAGCGTGCAGCGGGCGCGGATGATCGACCTGCTCGCCGACGGCCGGCTGGAGCTCGCCGTCTGCCTCGAGGTGCCCGGCTACGAGCTGGACCTGCCTGAGCACCTGGCCAAGGCGGTGATCGTGACCGAGCCGATGTTCGTCGGGGTCGGCGAGCGCCACCCGCTCGCCGCCCGCGAGGAGGTCGAGCTCACCGAGGTGAGCCGGCTGCGGTGGTACGGCGAGGGCGAGGAGTCCGACGAGCACCGCTTCGTCGCCCACATCCGCGACGAGTGCGTACGCGCCGAGGTACCGCTGCCCGAGGTCCACGACCTGCCGGCGGCGATCGCCGGCGAGTTGGTTGCGCAGGGCGACGGGGTGATGATGGTGTTCGCGTCGGCCCCGCTGCGCGGCCGGCCCGGTGTGGTCAGCCGGCCCATCGCCGGCGCGCCGATCCGCGTACGGCACGTGCTGGTGTGGCCGACGGACAGCCCGCTCGGCGCGTCGGCACTGCTGCGGCTGCACCAGCTCGCGGTCGCGACCTACTGGGAGACGGTGGCCCCGCGCCAGGCGGTCTACGCGCGCTGGCTGGAGCGCAACGGCCGGCTGCCGAACTAGCTGACGGTGCTGCCAGGACGGCCGAGGCGCGCTGGACTATCGACACGGCGAATCCTTCGACGTGCGCTGGTCACTCGGTTTCGGCAGGTGGCGGTGCCCCGTGACGACAGGTCACCGCCACCTGACCCCAAGAATCGGCGCCGGCGACCGATCCGCGCCGGCTCCGATTCCAGGAGGTTTCGGTACCGGAGCTGGCGGTAGCTCCGGTACCGAAACGGCCCCGGACCCGCCGCCGGCGGGAAAGCCCCCCGCGCGGCGCGTGGGAAGGTCCGGGGGCAAGGCCATCGCCGAGGTCATCGACTGAGGGGGGTGGGGAGAAAGTCGACAACATGACTCGCCGATGGCCGAGCCGTCGCGCGCCCCGCGCCGGCACAACTGCACGGCTGGGACAGATACGCCGAGAATGGTTCGACGAATCCGTACTGGCTACGCGACATGATGAGAATAATAGACGGTTAAATTACCCGTCCGTCCATCCACCAAATGCATCATAACTGCCGTGTTATGCCATTCCATAACCTCTGTCGAGCGCACCGAGAAGTGCGGACAAAGCCTGGTTGGCGGTCACCGGGACGCCGTGTCGACGACCGAGCCGAACAATGGTTCCGCTCAACTCCGCGTGCTCCGTCGGCCGGCCGGCGAGCCGGTCGTAGAGCATCGACGTGCCGCCGTCCGGGTTGCCGGCGTCGTAGAACGCCAGGGTGGCGTCGATGTCCGCGTCGGTGAGCCGCGCGCCCTGCGCCCGGCCGACCGCGACGGCCTCGCGGAGCAGCGTGACCGTCAGCTCCCGCACCTCGGGTTCGCTGAGCACGTCCAGCCGGCGCAGGGTGAGCGCGGTGATCGGGTTGGCGGCCACGTTGGCGAGCAGCTTGCGCCACGACGCGGTGGCGAAGTCCAGCTCGGCGACGACCTCGATGCCGGGCAGCAGCGCGGCGAGCCCGTCGACCCACGGGCCGGGCGGGAGCAGCACCCGCCGGTTGCGCCGGTGCACGACGTGGCCGGGCGCGGTGCGCTCCGCCGACAGGTAGACGACCGCCGGCACCACGGTCGCCGCCGGCGCCAGCGGCGCGACCTGCTCGTCGCGGCCGATCCCGTTCTGCAGTACGACGACGGTGGTACCCGGCCCGGTGAGCGCGGCAAGCCACGGCGCCGCCGCGACGGTGTCCTGCGCCTTCGTGGTCACCAGCACCCAGTCGGCCGGTTCGACGGCGGCGGGATCGGTGACCGGTACCGTGGCCAGGGTGGTGGTGCCGCCGTCGATCTGGAGGGTGAGCGACTCGACGGGTGTCCGCGCGCACACCGTGACGTCGGCGCCGCCGCGCTCGGCCGCCCACGCGAACACCGTGCCGAGTGCCCCGGTGCCGATCACCGCGACCCGCCTCCGCCCGTCCACGGCGTCCTTCCTACACCTGCGTCGGCGCCGCCTGCGGGATTCACCCGATCGGACGGGCACTAGGTTCGTGCGGTGGCCTCCGCATTCGCCCTGCGCAACGCCCTCGACGAGCCGATGGGCGTGAACTTCGACCCGTGGCAGCTCGCACTGACGCTGCTACCCGGCGGGGAGCTGACCGTCGAGCAGGAACTGCCAACCGGCGGGTTCTTCTCCCTGGACATGGCCGTCACACAGGCGCTCGGCATGTGGGTCTTCGGCTGGCCGGTCGGCGACGCGTCGCTGACCGTGAACGGCTACGTCGAGCCGTTGCACCCGCGACCGGGTGCGGGTCGGGCGACCGCGCCGTGGCCGGGTGCGGCGTGCCAGGCGCCGCTGCGCGTCGAGGACTCCCGTACCGGCGAACGCGGCGGCCTGGCGGACACCACGTTGCTCCACAATGGACGCAAGCACACCGCGGCCGGCGGTTTCCTCGTCGCGGCCGGGAGCTTCCCGGTCGTGGTGGTCAGGCCGGACGGCCTGACGCTGGAATGTCCTGCCGCGGCGGTCAGGCCAGCTTTCGGATGAGCCGCGCGGCCACCCCGGAGACGATCAGCCAGAACACCGCGGCGAGGCCGAAGTTCACCAGCACCCCCAGCTTGGGGTCGTGCGGGGTGAACAGGTCGGTGAAGGCCAGCGCCAGCGGCCGGGCGGCGCCGTGGAAGAACCGGGTGATGAGGTTGTCCGGGTTGGCGCCGCCCACCGTCAGCAGCACGTGCACGACGAGCACCACGGCGAACAGCAGCCCGACCCAGCGCACCACGCCGGCGACGGCACCCACGACCGTCGCCCTCGTGTCGCCGCCACGCCGGTGCGCGTGCTTCGCGACCTCGTCGGGCTCCTCGGCCATGCCGCGAGTCTGGCACTCACACCTACCGGTTGGCTACCGACCGGTAGGTGTCAGGAGGAGACCAGCCGCGCGATGATGCCGGCCACTACGAGCCAGAACACCGCGGCGAGGCCGTAGTTCACGATCGTCTCCCACGTCTTGTTGACGAAGGTGAACAGGCCAGGGAAGAACAGCGCGAGCGGCTCTGCCATCGACTTGACGAAATTGAAGAACCCGTTCGCCTGGTTCGCCCCGAGGGTGACCAGGAGGAGGTACCCGATCTCGATCAACGCGAGCACGCCACCGACGACAGTCACAACACGAGCGGCGGTGCCCCGACCATTGGTGATGCTCCATCTGCTGGCAGTCATGCCGTCTGGGGTAACCCGGTTCCGCCATGACGAAACTTGGCCGGAGGAGCAACTTGGCTACGTCGTTCGGCCCACCATGTGGACGCCCGGTTTCAGCCAGCCGGAATCGGTGGCTAGGCTCACGGCCGTGGCAC
>Ga0193742_1001188_pt1 | contig 16037 bp, 19 predicted proteins | sample L2c1metaG_FD_165511 | JGI IMG/M metagenome (GOLD analysis project Ga0193742, IMG submission 165511) | Soil microbial communities from a riparian zone of the East river system, Colorado, United States - L2c1 | ecosystem: Environmental > Terrestrial > Soil > Riparian zone | place: USA: East River... | reverse complement strand
CGACAGAGATGGCGCCATAGCAACCGACTCTGTCGAAGTTTCGGTCAGGGGCGGGGGTCCAGAGCGCTCGCCGTGTAGGTGACCGAGGGGTCCCAGAGGACGAAGCCGACCGCGCCCGCGGCGCGCGCCGCGTCGATCTGGGCGCGGATCTCGGCGTCGCCGTAGCCGATGCCGCGGGCGCTGAAGTCCTGCAGCGACGGGACGAACCGGGCACCGCTGTTCTGGGTCACCTCGCCGAAGCGGCTGACGACCCGGGCCACCAGGTCGCCGGGCTGGCGGACGGGGTTGGCGACGCCGAACTCGCCGTTGCCCCAGTAGGCGGGGTGGATGGTGGGCACCACGTAGTCGACGTGGCGGGCCATCTGGGCCACGTCCTGGTCGACGAGGTCGCCCCGGTCGACCGACAGGCCCAGCACCCCGACCCCCTGGTAGGCACCCCGCCGGCGCAGCTCCGTGTGGGCGCCGGCGAGGAAGCCGACCAGCGCCTCGCTGGCCGAGCCCTGCACCCCGGGCACGACCACGTTGGTGGGATCGTCGCCCGGACGGCGAACCTCGTCCCACACGATGTCGTGCACGCCCCGCTCGACGGCGTCGAGGGCGACGTCGAGGTTGTAGCGCTGCACCTCGGCGTTGGCGAAGTTCGTGAACTGGCCGGGCTCGTTGTACGGACCGCCCCCCGGCGCCTGGATCACCTGCTCCCGCCGGCCCGCCGCCCACGCCGCCTGGGCCAGCTTGGGGTCCTTGAAGGCCGCCACCCGGCCGACCACCCGGGCGCCGCGGTCGGTGATGGCGGCGACGGCCGCGTCGAGGTCGTAGTACTCGGTGACGGCGCCGATCTGGTGGGCGAGCGGCACGTCGGTGTCGAAGCCGACGACGCCGGTCTCGTCCTTGAGGTCGAGTTGCACGGCGTCGATGCGCTTCTCGTCGATCAGCTGCAGCACGCGGTTCCGCAGCGCCGGCTCGCTCCAGGCCGCCGCGGTGACGTGGACGGAGCGCACGGCGGGGTAGGTGACCGGCACGACGACGCTGGTGGTGGCCCGGTTGCCGGCGGCGTCGACCGCTTCGAACACCACCGCTCCGGCCGGCGGCTGGGGGAACGACACGGAGAAGGCGCCGTCGTCGGCCACCTCCGCGCGGCGGCCGCCCACCCGCAGCGTCGCCCCTTCCTCCACCTTGCCGGCCACCTCGGCGGGCTGGTCGATGTCGACGGCCTCGACCACCGGCGGCGCCTCGATCGTGGGCGGGGTGGTGTCGAGCGTGAAGTCCCAGCGGAACTGGGCGTTGCTCAGCAGGGCCCGGGGCACCTCCAGCTCCAGCCGATGGCCACCCTCCTCCAGGTCGGCGGGCGGCTTCCAGCGCAGGACCTTGCCCTCGATCTCCGGCTCCTCGACGGGCTCGCCGTCGAAGCGGAGCTGCGACTCCTTGGCCTCGTCGGTCGACTCGAAGGTGATGCGCACGTCGAGCGCGGCGACGCTGAGGGCGTTGAGGGCGCTGTCGTCGTCGAGGCCCGCCTGGTCGACGTGGACGCGCGTGCCCTTGTAGCCGAGCACCAGCACCAGCACGATCGTGCCGACGCCGAGCACCCAGGCGAACACCGCCCCGAAGTCGAGCCGGCGCAGGCGACGGAAGCGGGTGCGCCGGTCCGGCCGCCGATCGTCGCGCTCGAGGTGCAGCGAGCGCGGCCCGAAACCGAGCGATCCGCCGCGGCGGTTCGGGCCCCGGTTCCGGTCCTTCTTCATGATCGACGTCACTGTCCCCGAGTCTCCCATCGCCACCGAGTGGGCGATGACCACACTCCGCGGCCCGAGGGGCTCGGAGTGCGGCCATATTCCGAAAATGTCGCTATTTCGCCGCACATTGTGGCCTCAACGCCGGGTAAGGACCGGTTAAGCCTGTGGCACGATGATCGTCCACACATCACAGGGGAGGTTCAGTGATGTGGGAATCGAAGGGGTAGACGCTGTGGAGCGCCGAACGTTCATCGTGGGAGCAGCCGCGCTGCCGTCGATCGCGTCGATCGACGGGCTCGACTCGATAGCGCCGACCGATCCGCCCGCCCGGGTAGGCACCACCGAGATCGCGCAGATACGCGACGCTGCCGTCTCCGTGAAGCGGGGCGACATGCGCTGGGGCGGTGGCTTCGGCTTCGACGCCGCCCTCGTCGAGACCCGACGCGCCCGCGACCTGCTCGATGCCCGCTGTCCGGCGGACCTGCGGCGCGACCTGTTCGTCGCCGTGGGCTGGCTGGCGGCCAACACCGGGTTCATGGCCTTCGACCTGGAGCGCTTCCGCGACGCGTCGCGGCTGTGGACGGTCGCGTCGGCCTGCGCCAACGAGGCCGAGGACTGGAGCCTCCAGGCCCGCGTGCTGGGCTCGATGGCTCGGCAGGCCACCTGGCTGTCGCACCCGGACGACGCCATCGACCTGATCGACCGCGCCCTGGAGGTCGGGCGGAACCACCTGGTGCCCACCGAGCTGGCGATGCTGTGGGCGCTGCGGGCGCGGGCCGTCGCCAAGACCGGCGACGACGCCGCCACCGCGCAGGCCATCGCGAAGGCCGACCAGTGGTTCGCCGCCCGGCAACTCGACGACGTGGTCGACCGGCCCTGGATCTCGCACTACTCCCACGCCCACCACTGGGGCGACACGGGGATGGCCTGGGCCGACATCGCGATCGCCAGCGGCGGTGACAACACCCGCGCCGTGATGGAAGCCGGTGGCCGCCACCAGGCCGCCGCCGACGGCCACGGGCTCGACGCGGCCCGGTCGCAGGCGCTGTCGCTGATCGCCCTGTCCGACCTCGACACCCGGGTCGGCGACCTCGACCGCGCCGTGCGCTCCGGCAACCTCGCGCTCGACGCGGCCGAGCGGGTCAACTCGCACCGGGTCCGCTCGGGCCTGGTGGCCCTGGGGAGCGCGGCCGAGCCACACGTCGCCCGCGGCGACGTGGCCGACCTCCACGACCGGATCACCTCCGACCTCGTCGCCTGACGTTCCTAGTCGGAGAATTGGCTACTCGGCGGTGAGCGTGGCCTCCATCGACGCGTGGATGTTGCAGTGGAAGGCGTACGCGCCCGGCTCGGCCGGCACGTCGACCGTGGCGGTGCCACCGTCGTCGATGTCGACGTCGAAGTCGCCGTCGTCGGCGGTGAACGTGTGCGGGGCGCCCGACGAGTTCTCGAGCTCGATCGCGCCGCCCGCCGGTGCCGCGACGTCCGAGTACGAGATCGAGCTGATCTCGTAGGTCACGTCGCCGCCACCACCGCCACCACCGCCACCGTCGCTGGCGGTCGTCTCGGTGCTGCCGTTGCCGTCGTCGGCCGCGTCGTCATCGTCGTCGCCACCACAGGCGGCGAGCGACACGCCGACCGCCAGGACCAGGCCGAGACCGGCCAGGCGACGGCCGAACGAGTGGGCCATTGCGTGCTTCATGCTGTCATCCCCTCTCGGCCCGGCATCGTAGTGAGTCGCCCAGGTAGCACGGGGAGTTCGCTGCGTCGTCGTCTGACGGTCGGCTGACGTTCACCGGCCGGCGAGATGATCGACAGCCGTGGTCGCGCCCCGGGACAACGTCGAACGGATCCCGGCGCCGGCCACCGATGTGCTCGACCGCCGCTACGTCCGGACGGGCACCCCGGTCATCCTCACCGGCCTGTTCGACGACGCCCCCGTCGCCCGGCTGGCGGATCCCCTGGTGGCGCGGCGGGAGCTGGGCGACCTGCGGCTGCCGGTGCGCGCCAACCCGGTGGTCGAGCTGCTGGAGGGGCGCACGCCGCCGGTGCGGGAGCTGCGCTTCGCCGACTTCCACGACCAGCTCGCGACCGGGGAGGCAGCCGGGGAGTCCTGCATCGAGCACGACACGCCGGAGGAGATCGCCGCCTACATCCCGCCGCCACCGTACGTCTCGCTGGGCGAGCCCGACGACGGATGGGTGTCGCACATGTTCCTCTCGGGGCCCGGCAGTGCCACCCACCTGCACTTCGACGTCGACAAGCGCAACGTGCTCACCTACCAGGTGTTCGGGCGCAAGCGCTTCGTGATCGTCGACGCCCGGGAGACCCGCAAGCTGGCGCCGGGATCGCCGCCCGACGTCTGCTACGCCAGCGCCCTCTACCTCGAGCACTTCAGCCCCGACGACCTCGCCGCGTTCCTGGAGTACGCGAACGCCTGGGACTGCGTGCTGGAGCCGGGCGAGACCCTGCTGACCCCGGCCACCGCCTGGCACTACGTCGAGTACCTCGACGTGGCCCTGTCGGTGACCGTCCGGCTGGCCCGGAACCGCTACCTCCGGTTCCTCGCCGAGACCGCGCCCGCCCCCAGCGTGGAGCTGCAGGCGTTCGCCTCGCTGTTCCGCGACGACGCCCGGGTCGGTCCCGCCGAGGCCGAGGCGTTCGCCGAGTTCGCGGCCGCGGCGAACCGGCACCACCTGAGCCGTCGGCGGCGGGCGGCGAAGCTCGACCGGCTCTGCACCGAGCTGTGCGCCCGCCTGGGCCTCCCGATCGCGGGCGATGCCTACCACCTCGACGACATCGCCCGCCGCGACGCCATGCGCGCGGTGAATTCTCGACAGAAGTGGTTGCCCTAGCGCCACCTCCGTCGAGATTTCGGTGGGTCGGGGTTCAGACGGCGAAGGCGGCGGCGGTCGCGAGGATGTCGGCGGCGAGGGCGGGGTCGCCGGTGACGGTGACGTCGAGGTCGGCGGCGTCGAGGCGGCCGGTCGACAGGCGGCAGAAGGCGACGGCGTCGGCCACCAGGCGGACGTCGGGCTCTCCCGGGCTGCCGGCCAGGGCCAGGGGTTGGGACCAGGCGCCGCCGCCGGAACCGGTCAGCACGATGCGGGCCGTGCCGGCGTGCGGGCCCAGGGTCGCCAGGCGCAGCGGCAGCGTCCGCACGCAGAGGTCGGTCATCAGCGCGAGTCGCCCGGAGTCGGGCGCCTGCAACGGCTCCCCCGCGGCGGCGCGCACGTCGTCGGCGTGCGTCCACACCTCCAGGCTGCGGGCCACCAGCAGCGAGCCCCAGCGGAAGTCGACGCCGTGGAACGACACCGGGGCGCCGAGGTCGGGCGGCGCCGCGGCCAGGGTGTCGAGCACGACCCGCGTCGTCGCCCGCCACTCGTGCAGCGTCGCCGCCGGGTCGCGCTCCTGCTGGGCGGCGACGACCTCGAGGCTCATCGTGATGTGGTCGGCATCGGCCCGGTCGGGCTCGTCACCCCGACCCAGGCGGGCGGCCAGCAGCCGCTCCACCGCCAGCAGGTGCCCCACCAGCCCCTGCACCGTCCAGCCGTAGCGGTCGACCACCGCGGCCCACGCCGTGGCGTCGAGCCGGCCCAGCAGCTCGTCCAGCTCGCCGATCGTCCGGCGGTACGCCTCGACCGGCGACAGCGGCACAGTGTGCGCCGGCCGCCCGGCGGGCCGCGACGCCAGCGCCGCCTCCAGCACCCGGCCCCGCAGCTGCGGCGGGGCGGGCTCGGTCTCGACCGACACCAGCGCCTCGGTCACGAAGCCGGTCATCTCGCCGGCGCCGTCGGCATGCGGGTCGCCGGCTACTGCCACTCGACCGCCCCCTCCGCCGCCAGCAGGTCGCCGAGCTTGGCGAGCGCCTGGCGCAGGCGCGACTTGGCCGTCCCCTCGGGGATGCCCAGCAGCGTCGCCACCGACCGGTAGCTGTGCCCGCCGAAGTAGGCGAGCCGCAGCGCCTCCCGCTGCGGGGGCGGCAGGCGGCCCACCGCCCGGCGCACCCGGACAGCCAGGTCGTCGTCCTCCACCGACTCCGGCCGCTCCCACGCCGCCGGCTCCAGGCGGATCGCATCGCCGCCCTCGGCCTCCTCGCGGGCGCGGCGGCGGGCGTCGCTGCGCACCACGTCGACGGCCCGGCCGTGGGTCAGCATCCCCAGGTAGGTGCGCAGCGAACCGCGCTCGGGGTCGAAGCCCTCGGGCGCGGTCCACAGGCGCACGAACACGTCCTGGGCGATGTCCTCGGCCGACGAACGGCTGCCGGTCACCCGGTGCGCCAGCCCGAACACCAACGACGAGTAGAGGTCGTAGGCCTCGGCGAGCGCATCCTCGTCACCGGCGACGAGCCGCCGCGCCAGGTCCCTGTCCGCGCTGGAGGCCACGACGCCGAAGTTAGCCGTGCCCGTGCGCCTCTGCCGCGGGTCAGACCCCGGACACCGCGCGGGCGAGGGCGTGCTCCACCAACGTCACCAGCACGGGGATAACCGAGGCGCTCTGCCGGGCGTCGCACGTCACCAGCGGCACGTCCGGCGCCAGCGCCAGGGCCTCGCGGAGCACACCGGCGGGCGGCGGCGGCAGCCGGTCGAACAGGTTCACCGCCACCACGAACGGCACCTTGCGGTCCTCGAAGAAGTCGATGGCACCGAAGCCGTCGGCCAGCCGGCGGGTGTCGAGCAGCACCACCGCCCCCACCGCGCCGCGGGCGAGGTCGTCCCACATGAACCAGAAGCGGTCCTGGCCCGGGGTGCCGAACAGGTAGAGGATCAGCACGTCGTCGATGCTGCGCCGGCCGAAGTCCATGGCGACCGTGGTGGTGGTCTTGTCGGGCACGCGGGTGATGTCGTCGACCTCGGCGGAGAGGTCGGTGATGGCGGCCTCGGTGGTGAGCGGGTCGATCTCCGACACGGCGCCGACGAACGTGGTCTTGCCCACGCCGAAGCCGCCGGCGACCACGATCTTCACGGGGATCGGGGTGCTCGGGCCGGTCGTCGTCATCGAGAGGTCCGTCACTTCTGCGCCTTCAGTCCCGCCAGCAGCCGCTCGAGCACCTCGGCGCTGGGCCGGCCGTCGTCGGTCAGCTGCGGCCGGTGGACCTCGAGCATCCCGCCCGTGTTCAGGTCCGACACCAGCACCCGGGCCACGCCCAGCGGCACCTTCAGCTGGACGGCCACCTCGGCCAGCGACACGGGCTGCCGGCAGTAGTCGACGATGCGCGACTGCTCGAAGCGCAGCCGGGGCAGCGCGCCCAGTCCCGCGTCCGTGCTGGTCACCAGGGTCTCCCAGGGCAGGTTCTCGCCCACCGACCGGGTGCGCCCCCGGGTGAGGGCGTACACAGGTACCAGTCGAGGGTCGAGGGGTTCGTCCGCACTCACCACCAGATCCGCCATTCCCACCGTCTCCGCCGCCGCCACCGTCTCTACCAGGGCGGCGTTCCTTGTAGCTCCGCCCTGAGCGCCGGGGTCAGCACCTGACCGATGCGGGCCACCAGCAGGCTCATCTCGTAGCCGATCAGTCCGATGTCGCAGTTCGGCTCGCACATCACCGCCAGCGCCGAGCCCTCGCCGACCTTGGTGACGAACAGGAAGCCGCCCTGCATCTCCACGATCACCTGGCTCACCTCGCCGGCACCGAAGCACTTGGCCGCGCCCGCGGTGAGGCTCGCCAGGCCGGACGTGACCGCGGCGAGCTGGTCGGCCGTGTCGCGGGCGATGCGCTCGGACAGGGCCAGCACCAACCCGTCGGTGGTCACGACCACCGCGCTCTGGGCGCCCGGTATGCGGTTGGCGAAGCTGTTGACGAGCCAGTTCAGGTCTCGGTCGTCGTGATTCTCGACGGTCACTCGTCCTCCTCGGGGGGTCGGAGGTCGACCGGGGAATCGGCGATCGCACGTCCGGCACGTTGGCTGGCCTGGAACTGCGACAGCATCGAGCGGACCGCCTCGCGGTCGAGCGCCTCTGCCGGTCGATTGTCGGCGTTGACGTCCCGGATGTCGCGAGGGTCGGGTCGGTCGGGGTGGCGGCGCAGGGCCGCGGCGAGGCCGGCGCCGGGGACGCGCCGCACCAGCCCGTCCAGCGGGGTCGCCGGCTCCGGGTCGGGGGCGTCGGTCGACGGCTCGGGCGACGGCGGGTTCTCGAGCGTTGCCGGAGCCGGGGCCGCGGCCTCGGGCGTCAGCCGGGCGGCAGGCTCGGGTGCGGGTGGGTGCGGGGGCTCCACCACCAGTCCCCGGGCCAGCAGCGACGTGGCGTCGACCGACGTCGGCCGGGCCGGCTCGGCGAAGGGGCCTCGGGCGAGCAGGGGCGGCGTGGCGGCGTAGGGCTCCGGGGGTGGCGGGGGCGGAGGAGGCGGAGGTGGGTCGGGCAGCGCCGGCAGCTCCCGTGGAGCGGGCGGCTCGGCGAGCCCCACCGGGTCGAGCACGGGGGGCGGGGCGGCGACCGGGAACCGCACGTCGTCGGGCGCGGGCGGCGCCGCCCACGCCGGCGAGACGGGCGCGACCGGTGCCACCGGGAACGGGGACGGGGCGGCCGGGGCCCGGGACGGGGCAGGGGCGGCCGGGGACGGAGCAGCCGGGGCCGGAGCGACGGGGGCAGCCCCGAGCGAGGCGACCGCGGCGACCGGCGCCAGCTCGCCCGCCGAGACGAAGGCCGGCGCGAAGGTCGGCGGCGCCGGGACCTCGGTCGGTGCGCCGAACGGCGACGGCGTCACGGTCTCGACCGGCCGCTCGGTCACCAGCTGGTGGGGCAACGTCACCAGCGCGGTCAGGCCGCCGCCGGGCGTCGGCGCCACCCGCACGTCGATGTCGTAGCGCCGGGCCAGCCGGCTGACCACGTGGAACCCGAGCGTCGAGCGCCGCATGTCGACCTCGCGGGGCTCGGACAGCACCCCGTTGGCCTCCGCCAGGTCGGCGTCCGACATGCCGATGCCGGTGTCCTCGATGCTGAGCATGAACTGCGACCAGCCGGACGGCGCCAGGTGGCTCCGCACCCGCACGACGGAGCCCGGCGGCGAGAAGGTGGTGGCGTTCTCGATGAGCTCGGCGAGCAGGTGCGCCAGGTCGGCGACCGCCCGCCCGGCCACCTCGATGTGGTCGTTGACCAGCACGTCGACCCGGCCGTAGTCCTCCACCTCGGCGGCCGCGGCGCGCACCACCTCGCTGAGGGGCATGGGCCGGCCCCACAGGCGGGGCGGGTCGTCGCCCGACAGCACCAGCAGCGACTCGGCGTTGCGGCGGATGCGGGTGGCCAGGTGGTCGAGCTGGAACAGCTCCGAGAGCGCCTCGGGCTCCCGCTCGCGCTGCTCCAGCTCGGCGATGAGCGCCAACTGGCGGTTGAGCAGCGACTGGTTGCGGCGGGCCAGGTTGACCAGCAGGTCCGACATCGTGCGGCGCTGCAGCGCCTCGGCCTGGGCGGCGGCGACCTCGTTGGCGCCGAGGTCGGCCAGCAGACCGCTGTTGCGCTGCTGCACCATCTCGGTGTGCTTCCAGAAGATGACCACGCCGACGCACGCCGCCAGCACCGCCACGCCGTGGATGATCGCCCACAGCCACGGCCGGTTCTGGGCCGCGTAGTGGTTGTACATCGCCGACGAATCCATGACGCTGCCGATGCCGTGGGACAGCACGGTGAAGATCACGTTCCAGAGGAACGGCACCCAGTCCTGGTAGAGGGCGATGAGCCCGATCAGGATGAAGAAGTGGAAGTGCGCCTCGATCGTGCCGCCCGACATGTGCACGAGCACCGACGAGCAGAACACCAGGCCCGCGGTGGCGAAGAAGGCGGCGAAGCGCCGGTTGTGCGCCAGGCGGGCGAACACCAGGCACGCCGCCGGGGTCGTGACCTCGAGCGCGGAGTGGCCGACGCCGTAGCCCTGCGCCACGCCGAAGGCGAACAGCGCCGGCACGTGGAGGCCGAGGATCCAGCACAGCAGGAGGTGCCGACGGTGGAACGTCTCGGCATCGAGGAGGTTGCCGCGCGGCAAGTAGCCGCGAAGTGTCGCCACCAAGCCTGGACCGCCAGAGTCCCCATGCCCCATAAGAACCTATGTCATAACACGTTCCGTGATTTTCCTCTACCTCGGATTCCCTGGTCACCCGCCGCGTGACCGCCGACCACCCACAGAGGTAGTTCACTCGGCGTGGTACCCGATGACTACATCGGGTGACCTTGTGGGTACGGTCGGTGTTATGCGTATCCGAAGGGTTGCCCTACTCGCATCCGGAGCCGCGGCGGCAGTCGTGGGCGGGCTTTGGCTCAAGAAGTCGAGGAGCATGGACTCCCCCACTCTGGGTGCCACCCCCATGTCCAACGGAGTGCGTCCGCAGAGCCAGTCTTTCGAGCGGAACGACGACCTCGCCGAGACGTCACTCTCCTGACCAGCGTGAAGATCACGAAGGAGTGGTCGGAGCCGAAAGGCCCCGGCCACTTCTTCGCGTTTAACGTCCGGGCATGACGAGGGGGACCCTGGAGGGCGCGCGTGCGGTGGTGACCGGCGGCGCGTCGGGCATCGGACGGGCGGTGTGCGAGCGGTTCGCGGCCGAGGGCGCGCGGGTGGCGATCCTCGACCGCAACGCCGACGGCGCGCAGGAGGTGGCCGCGGCGATCGGCGGCGCAGCCTTCACCGTCGACGTGCGCGACGCCGCCGCGGTCGACGCTGCCACGGCCGCGGCCGTCGAGGCGCTGGGTGGGCTGTCGATCCTGGTCACCAACGCCGGGCTGAGCAGCCTGTCCTTGGTGCACGAGACCGACCCCCGGCAGTTCGAGCGCCTGGTGCAGGTGAACCTCCTGGGCACGTTCCACGCCATGCGGGCGGCGCTGCCCCACATCATGGCGAACCCGGGGGGCGGCGTGATCGTCAACAACGCGTCGGGCAGCGCCACCCGTCCCACCTACGGCGAGCTGGCGTACTCGTCGGCCAAGGCCGGCGTCGTGGCGCTGACCCGGGGCGCGGCCCAGGAGTACGGGCCGACGATCCGGGTGAACAGCGTGTCGCCGGGCATCATCCGCACGCCGATGTCGGAGCCGATGTTCGCCCTCGACGGTGCGCTCGACCCCGCGTGGGAGGCGACGCCGCTGGGTCGGGCGGGTACGGCCGACGAGGTGGCCGACGTGATCCTGTTCCTGGCGAGCGACCAGAGCCGCTACGTCACCGGCCAGGACCTGGTGGTCGACGGCGGCATCGGCCTGGCCCAACCGGGGATCACCACCACCCTGCGCAACTTCGTGGAGATGCTGCGATCGCCCGCGCCCTCGCCGGGGAGCGGTGACATACCGACGACATGAAGTACAAGGGCGACAAGGTGAGCACCTACTGCGAGGCGTGCCGGACCCAACGGCGCATCGTGCGCTGCCGGCGCTGCTTCGGCGAAGGCGGGAGCTGCTACGCGTGCGACCGCTCGGGCTACATGTGCGAGCAGTCCAACGGCGATCCCAAGCACCGCTGGAAGAAGACCTGGGCCTGAGAACGGGCCGGCGGGGTCAACTCCCGGGGCGCTCGGGGCGGGATGCCAGCGCCCGCCACAGCGCGCGGTAGCCGGGGTACTCGAGGCTCGGGGTGACCCAGCCGGCGTCGACCAGCTCGGCGTGGAGCCGGGGCAGGTTGCGCCAGGGGACGCCCATGTCGACGTGGTGGGCCAGGTGCCAGCCGGTGTTGAGCGGCACCATCCAGAAGCCGGCGAGCCGGCTCTGGCGGACGTGGTGGGTGGTGCGGCGCCGGTCAGTGCTGCGCTCCATGCCGCCGTGCTCGGCGATCGACCGCAGCCGGTTGATGACCCGCCACGACGTCATCCAGGGCAGCAGCCACAGCACGAGGTACAGCTCGGGTCGGCCGGCGATCGCGAACAGCGCCAGAACCGCGAGCTGGGCGGCCACGATGCGCAGGGCGAGCGGTCGGGCGAGCGAGGAGCGCAGGGCGAGCAGCAGGCCCTTCAGGTTCTTCCAGCCGGAGATGCCGACGGCGTCGCGGCGCAGCTTGCGGCGCAGGCTGGCCTGCGTGACCGGGTAGCCGTTGTAGAGGTTCAGGTCGGGCTCGTGGGGCCCGAACTCCTCCTTGTGGTGGGCGAAGTGACTGCGGCGGTAGGCGTCGAACGGCACGAACGCCGGGTACGACAGCAGCCACCGGCCGACCAGGTCGTTGGCCCGCTTGTCGGTGAAGAGCAGCTTGTGGGCGGCCTCGTGGCTGATGATGGCGAAGCGGGCGAAGGCCGGGCCCATCAGCACGACCGCCGCCAGGTAGGCGACGGGGTGGGCGATCCAGGCGGCCACGGCGATGGTGGCGACGGCCTGGCCCCAGGTGAGGACGACGCTGCCGACGTTGCGCCGGTCGTCGATGCGACGCAGCTCGGCGCGCAGCTCCGGCACCGGCATGCCCCTGGCGTTGAGGCGCTCGGTGGGCAGGACGTCGGGCAGCCGGTCGGCGGAGGGCACCATGGTGAGCCCCGGAGCCTCGATCACCGGTTGGTCGATCGTCGCCGCGCCTGTCGCCATGCCCCACACCATACAGTTCTGCCACACATGTTGCTACCGCGTAATACCCTGACCGCCCGGTCCGTGCTGCTGTCGGTGCTCCTCGGCACCGATCCGCCACGGCTGCCGGTGCAGGTGCTGGTCCGCACCACCGAGCTGTTCGGCATCGCCGAGGGCACCACCCGCACCGCCCTCTCGCGCATGACCGCGGCCGGCGAGGTCGTGGCCGACGACGGGTCCTACGCCCTGGCCGCCGACCGGCTGCTGGCCCGGCAGGCCCGCCAGACCGCCAGCCGGGCCGCCCGCACCGCACCGCGCTGGGACGGCGCCTGGGCCCAGGCCGTGGTCGGCGCGCAGGGTCGTCGCCGGCCGGCCGCCGACCGGGCTGCGCTGCGGTCGGCGCTCACGGCGGCCCGCCTGGCAGAGCTGCGGGAGGGCGTCTGGCTGCGGCCCGACAACCTGGGCGGGCCGCCCGAGGTGGCCGACTCGGACGCCGACGTGCAGTGGTTCCGCACCTTCCCGGTCGAGGACGCGGTCGAGCTGGCCGGGCGGCTGTGGGACCTCGACGCCTGGGCGGCCCAGGCCGACGACCTCCGCCGGCAGATGGCCGGGCTCGTCGCACCGCTGGAGGGCGGCGACCACGGGTCGCTGCGCGACGGCTTCGTCCTCAGCGCCGCCGTGCTGCGCCACTTCCAGCTCGATCCCCTGCTCCCCGCCGAGCTCCTCTCCGCCGACTGGCCCGGCGACGCCCTCCGCAAGGACTACGACCGCTACGACGCCGCCTACCGCCGCATCCTCGGCAAGTGGCTCAGCCCGCGTCGAAGACCAACTGCCTGAGGGCGAGGCCGAGGGCGGCGCCGCAGCCGGCGACGACGACCGCGAAGCGGCCGCTGGGCTCGTCGCGGAAGCGGGCGCCGGCGGCCAGCACCAGCGCCGCCACGCCGGCGAAGACGTTCACCACGGCGACCACCCCGAAGAACACGGCCAGGGCGCTGAGGGCGTTGCCACGACTGCCACCGCTGCCACCGCGGTCACGGCTAGCGCGGCGGCCACCGTCGTGCTCGTGGGTGGACGCGGTCGACGGAGCGCTCGCCACCGCCCACGACGCACCGGTGCGACGACCGCACTGACGGCAGAACGCGGCGCCGTCGGGCAGCTCGACCCCGCACCTCTGGCACAACACCACCATTCGCCACCCCCAGCAGTGGATCCCCCGAAGACTACGGGCCGGAGGAGCCGACGTCGCTGGGGTCAGGAGTGTCGGCGAGGTAGCGGTCGACCGTCTCGACCTTGGACGCCAAGGCGCCGTTGACACCGGGACGGATGTCGGCCTTGAGCGTGAGGCCCACGCGCGGCACCCGGGCGGCCACCACGTCGACCGCCGCCTTCACGACCGCCATCACCTCGTCCCACTCACCCTCGATGGTGGTGAACATGCTGTCGGTCTGGTTGGGGAGGCCGCTGGCACGCACCACCCGCACCGCCTCGGCGACGTGCTGACCCACCGCCTCTCCGGCACCGATGGGCGTGATCGAGAAGGCGACCAGCATGGGGTCGCACCGTAGCCCTCATGAAGGGCCTACCTGCCTCTCCGCGCCGCCTCCGGGCGCAGGGGGTTGACACGCCGCCGAGATCCTGTATGTTTCACACATCGGTTAATTAACAACACAGTTAAGCACCCCCGGAGCGAAACGATGCGGTGAAACACCATGGCCAACGACCGGCTGAGCGTCATCTTCTCGGCCCTCGCCGACCCCACCCGACGGGCGATCCTCGCCCGACTCGCCGAGGGCGACGCGACGGTCACCGAGCTTGCCGAACCGTTCGACATCAGCCTGCCGGCGATCTCACGGCACCTGAAGGTGCTGCACAACGCTGGGCTCATCTCGCGGAGCCGTTCCGCTCAGTGGCGCACCAGCAGCCTGGAGGTCGCACCGCTGAAGGAGGCGACCGACTGGATGGAGCGCTACCGGCAGTTCTGGGACGTCAACTTCGACCGGCTCGACGCCCACCTGAAGCGCATCCAACAGCAGACCTCAGACGACAACAAGAAGTCCGACAAGACCGACAAGACCGACAAACAGGAGAGGACAGACCGATGAACGCAGCCACCCCCACCGAGGAACTGGTCATCACCCGCACCTTCGATGCTCCCCGCGAGCTCGTGTACCAGGCCTTCGTCGACCCGGACCAGATCTCGCAGTGGTTCGGCCCCGTCGGCTGGTCGGTCCCGCGCGACACCGTCGACATCGACCCGCGGCCCGGCGGCAAATACAACTTCACGATGGTCAACGACGAGGACCCGGAGCAGGCGTCACCCTCCAAGGCAACCTTCAAGGAGCTCGTCCCCAACGAGCTCATCGTCGGCAGCGAGAAGTGGGACATGCCGGGCTACGAGGACCTCGAGATGTTCATGCGCCTCGAGTTCGAGGACGTCGACGGCAAGACGAAGATCACCCTGCGCCAGGGGCCTTACACCGCCGAGATGGTGGAGATGGCCCGTGAGGGTTGGGAGAGCTCGTTCACCAAGCTCGACAAGGTGCTGGTGGGCTGAACCAACGGCAAACGGCGGCACCCTCTTCTCGGGGTGCCGCCGTTCGTGGTTTTCTGCCTGGTCAGCTGCGCTTGTAGTGCAACGGGGCGCGGCCGCGGCCCTGGTAGTCGGGCACGGGGCCGAGCTTCTGCACCTGGCCCCCGTCGATCAGCTCGTCGATCGCCTTGCGCACCGTGGCCTGGCTACCGCCAACGCCGTTGATCACATCGACCAGGAGGAAGGTGCCCTTCTGGTTGAGGATGAACGCTTTGATGTCGTCCACCGGAACGGCCTTGGCGCGTTGACGACCTTCTCCGGCCGAGGCACGTCCCCGTTGACGGCTGGCGGGAACGTCGAACCCGGCGGCGCGCAGCACGTCGTCGGGCACCTTCAGCTCACGGAAGGCGGTGGGGGGGATGCCCTGATCGTCGGCCCACGCCTTGGCATGAGCGACGAATCCCTCCCGCAGCGGCTTCTCGTCGATGTTGGCGGCCCGCTCCAGCTTGGCGAGCGCCTTCAACTTGTCGATCGGATCCTTGGCATCAAGCACGGCCTTGGTCTTCTTCTGGATCTCGGTCTCGTCGCGCAGCTTGGCGGGATCTTCGAGATAAAGGAGGTAGAGCCGGACTGCACCCTCGGCTTCACTCTTGGTGGCGGCGGTCATAGGTGGGGGAACCTAGCGCACACCGACATGACATCAAACTCACCTACGCCCAGTTGCCCCTGCGAAAGCTTCAATTCCAAGACGGTTTATTTGCTCATCCGTTCAAGAAAACTAGGCCCGGGGCACGAAGTCGGACGTGGTCACCACACCGGCGTCGTTGAACGCCTCCATGAACCAGCGGGTGCCGTGGTTGGAGCAGACGACGTCGCTCTCGAAGCCGCCGGGCGACACGCCTTGCCAGTCGCCGCCCTCGGGCCGGATGCGGACGCTGGTCGCGTTCACGGTGCTCCACCGCAGCGTGAGCGGGTCGGGGCTGTCCGGGCACCTGCGATCTCCGCCGTAGTCGCCGTCGAACCAGAGGATCACCGGCTCGGGCCCGGGATCCGTGCTGGTGGTCGTGGTCGGCGCCGGCGGGGGCGGTGCGGGCCGGGCGGTGGTCGGGGGTGACGTGGTGGTCGGCGGCTCGGTGGTGGTCGTGGTGGTCGACGTCGTCGTGGTCGTGCTGGTGGTGCTGGTCGACGTCGTGGTGCTGGTCGTGGTCGACGTGGTCGGCGCCGGGCGCGGGGCGGTGGCGGACGCGGCCTCGGTCGGGTCGCCGCCGTCGCCGGTGAAGATCACGACACCGGCCACCGCGACCAGCACCAGCACCA
>Ga0193742_1001186_pt1 | contig 16052 bp, 15 predicted proteins | sample L2c1metaG_FD_165511 | JGI IMG/M metagenome (GOLD analysis project Ga0193742, IMG submission 165511) | Soil microbial communities from a riparian zone of the East river system, Colorado, United States - L2c1 | ecosystem: Environmental > Terrestrial > Soil > Riparian zone | place: USA: East River... | reverse complement strand
ACGCCCCCAGTTGGCGCAAGGGCCCCCGCACAGTCCGAGGCGGCCGAGGCCCCCGAGACACCTACGGCTGACCTAGGTCCAGGTCTGTTGAGATCAGTGGCTGATCGGCTTGTGGTTTGGCCCGGAGACTCCCCTAGGATCGGGCCCGATGCGTACGCTCGTCGAGGGATTCAGTGAGGCTGTCCGGCTGATCGCGGACACGTTCCGGCTGTGGTGGCGGAACCTGTTGCCGTTGGTCACCTGGTTCGTAGCCGGCTATCTCGGCTTCCGTGTCTCCATCCTGGCCGCGATCTGGCTCGGCGAGCATCAGCACCGCAGTCTGGGCATCGGCCTGTTCTCAGCAGGCGTGCTGCTCCAGATGGTCGTCCTGGTCGCGATGATCCGGATGCTGGCCGGCTCGCTCTACCGCTGGCGTGACGCCGCGACGGACGAGACGACGGAGACGATCGATCCCACTCAGCAACGACTGCTGGAACTGCTCTCGATCACGCTGCTGCCGATCGTCGCCGTCTACTCCGCCTGGGGATTCCTCGACGAACGGATCAAGGCGCTGGGACTGGAGTACACCGCCGTCAACGGGATCGGCGGAGACTTCATCCTCCAGGTGAACAACGGGACCTGGAAGGACTTCCTGCCGGCCATCGTGATCCTGCTGGTGGTCCGGCGGGTGGTGGAGGCGATCGACGACCGCTGGCCGAGCCGGCCGGCGAAGTTCATCCAGGTGTGGAGCGAGGCCTTCTTCCTGCTGCTGGCCCTGATCATCACGCCGATCGTGATCGACAAGATCACCGGCTGGTTCAAGGACCGCCGGTTCTGGCTCGGGCTGAGCGACCGGTGGCAGGCCGTCTCCGACTGGTTCTCCGGCATCCACATCCCGGTGCCGGCCGGCATCGAGTGGTTGTGGGGCGTCTTCTGGGAGACCCTCTGGCCGTTGTTCAAGGACGGCGTCGGCGAGCCGCTGACCTGGCTGGCGATCACCACTGTCGTCTTCGGGCACCGGGCACTGTCCGCGGGGGCGCTGCTGAAGGGAACCCGGTTCGAGCGGAGCCTCAGTGCGCAGGCCCAGAGCTCCCAGGCCGGGCGGGTCGCAGCGATCGCCGGCCGCGCTCCGGACCTGGTGCTGGGCGGGCTGAAGGAGAAGTTCTACCCGACGCTGAACGCCTTCCGCCTGCTCGTCGGCGTCGGTCCGGTCTATCTGGGTGTCGTCTGCATGGTCTACACGGCCTTCACCCTGGCGGACAACTGGACCTTCATCTTCGTGCAGCGCTTGATCGGTGACCCGCAGCAATCGCTCTTCGACTCGACGGCGGCCAACCTGACGACCCTGATCGTGGAGACCGTCTTCGAGACCTTCCGGGTGGCTCTGCTCGCGGCGGCCTTCGACCAGTGCATCTCGGTCGGCCGCGCCGTCCGCGCCGAGGCCGCCGCCCAGACCACGCAGACCACGCAGACCGCGGAGGCCGGCGAAACCGGTGAGCTGGCCCCGGTCAAAGGCTGATCAGAACCCGCTTCTCCGGGTTGAGCGTCCCGATGGTCGGCGTGATCAGACCGACCAGCCGCGGCACGGACTTGGACGGTACGACGAACACCTTCATCACCTTGGTCGCCTTCCCCCGGGTCAAAGGGTGGTCCTCGTCGGAGCAACCGGTCGGAAGGGTCAGCCCGTAGACCGAGTCCGCCTCTTTCCAGATGTTGTCCTCGTCGTCCATCAACTGGGTGTCGCAGAGGAAACCGTCGTTCTTCATGGCCACCCCGTCGAGCGGTTTGATCTCCATCATCGCGACCACGATCGAGGCGCCGGCCGGGACGTTGACATCGACCTTCTTGCCTTCGGTGTCCGCGAGTTGGGTGTAGACGCGGAGCGACTCGAGCTTCCACTCGATGTCGCCGACCTCGACCGGTCCCCTGCTGACCACCTCGGTGATCGTGGTCTCCTTCTTCTTCTCCGCCGCATCGAGAGCCGGTTGGACAATGGACCACACGGCAGCTGCCACCAACGCGATCAGGACGGCGATCCTGGCCGCCAGATTCGTAGCCCTGGTCATGAAGTCACCCGCAGTTGTGGACGCGGCACGAGGTACTCCTGCCCGGTCGCCGTCGAAGCCTTGGCGACCAGGTCGGCCGCGACGTCTTCGGAGGGGATCCCGAGATCGATGGCGTAGTTGGTGGTGAAGTAGCTGATGAACTGCATCGGCGTGACCCGCAACGTCAGGCCGGCCAGGTCCGCGGGGTTGACCTCGAAGACGGCGGCCTGACTCTCGGTGAAGCCGGGAGCGGGCGCGGTGGCGCTGGTGGCGCTGGGGCTGCTGAAGGGTTCGTAGGTGGCTCCGCCGTCAGTCTCGAGACTGAGGTCACCGATCGTCTCCGGGAGATGCCTGCCGGCGACCTCGAACTCGACGGCGACGAAAACCCCTTCCGTGGTGAGGACTTCATCCGGATCGTCGGACTCGCTCTGCAGTACCTTCTGGGCGAACTTGACCCGGGTGACGGTCAGGGTGAAGTCCTTGCCGGTGAGCGGAGCGCCGATGCTGCCCCGGACGAGTTGCCGGCTCGAATCGTCCAGCACCTCAGCCGGATCGGCGAGCCGGAGGATGCCGCCGAGCAGGACGAAGACGACACCGACGATGACGGTGGTCGGGCGATAGATCTTCACGGCTGCTTCTCAGTCTCCACGGTCGCTGTCATCTGAACCACGACCAGTGCGTCCCCCTGCAGCCACACCGGATCGTCCCCGGACACGAGTGAACTCTCGGCTTCGTACGCCTGCCCGATCACGCCGATCTTGACGTGGGTGTCGGTGTAGTCCGGAGCCACGTCGTACTCCGCCGTGCACTCGACCCTGGGCAGTCCGTAGACCAGGTCGTAGCCGAACTCGTTCTTGCAGCGGATGCTCGCCTCCAGCGGTTCGCCGTCGCCGACGACCAGCAGCATGTCCCGGCCGCTGATGGGGGCGCTGGCATGGGTCTCCTCGTCGGTGTTCAGCGCATCGATGCTGACCACCACCTTCGCCTCGGCCTTCTGGTACTCCGACTTCGGCGTGCGGACGATCTTCGCCGACTTGATCCCGTACTCGAACCGCGAAGCGTCCACCGAGTACGGCGCGTCGACGGTGTCCACAGCGGCGCCGGTGCGCTTCTTCCAGCCGCCGAACACGAGGATCACCAGGGCCAGGATGACCACGACGGCGAGGGCGATGAGCCATTTGCGGCGGTGTCGATGGATCACCCGATCGGCGATCATGGCGTCGATGACGTCGTCCAGGCTTTCCACCCGGCTGATCCTAAGGGCCGCCGGGTGCGGGGCACCGGGTCTCGCCGATCAGACTGTCAGTGGCAATCCGATCAGAAGCCACTGAGGGGCCGTGAGCGCTTTCCGAGCCCCCACCCGCGATAGGGGACATGGCCAGGAGGGCGAAAAGACGCCCTGGCATGAGTTTCAGCCGCCTCATGGCAGGTTCTGCTTCGGTCGACAGGTAGACTGGAGCCATTGAGAAAGCCGCTCTGCTGATGAACACAGTATGAGCGGCTTCCATTGTGCATCGATGCCCCGTTCACGCGGGGTCCGAGGAGGACAACAGCCGGTGACCGACGAGCCGACCGAGACCGATGAAATCCAGTCCGCCGACAGCACCGGCACCGAAGTCGAACTACCTGAGCTGAGTGAGATCCAGTCCAGCGTCGTCGAGACGGCGTACGACGCGAGCGCGATCCAGGTCCTCGAGGGCCTCGACGCGGTGCGCAAACGGCCGGGTATGTACATCGGGTCGACCGGTGAGCGGGGTCTGCACCACCTCGTCTACGAGGTCGTCGACAACGCGGTGGACGAGGCGCTGGCCGGGTACTGCGACAAGATCATCATCACCCTGCTGCCCGACGGCGGCGTCCGGGTCGTCGACAACGGCCGTGGCATCCCCGTCGACATCGTCGAGTCCGAGGGCAAGCCGGCCGTCACCGTCGTCCTGACGGTGCTGCACGCGGGTGGCAAGTTCGGTGGCGGCGGCTACAAGGTGTCCGGTGGTCTGCACGGCGTCGGTGTCTCCGTGGTGAACGCGCTGTCCTCCCGGCTCCAGGTCGACGTTCGGAAGAACGACAAGCTGTACACCCAGTCCTTCACCGTCGGCGTCCCGGACGCGGACCTGGCCGAGATCGGTACGTCGGACTCCACCGGCACCACGATCACCTTCTGGCCGAGCCCGGATGTCTTCGAGACGACGACGTACTCGTTCGAGACGCTGTCCACCCGGTTCCGCGAGTACGCGTTCCTGAACAAGGGCCTCGAACTGGTGATCCGGGACGAGCGTCCGGACCACACCGCCGAGGGCCAGCCGGTCGAGCAGTCGTTCAAGTACGACGACGGCCTGATCGACTACGTCAAGTACCTGACCGGCATCCGCGAGACCGTGCACAACCACGTGATCGCGTTCGAGGCGGCCCAGGGCGACGACAGTCTCAGCCTCGAGGTGGCGATGCAGTGGAGCGGTTCCTTCCAGGAGTCGGTGCACACTTTCGCGAACACGATCAACACGCACGAGGGCGGCACCCACGAAGAGGGTTTCCGGGCCGCGCTCACCTCACTGGTCAACTCGTTCGCCGAGGACCAGGGCATGATCAAGAGGAAAGAGGACAGGCTCACCGGCGACGACATCCGGGAGGGCCTGACCGCGATCATCTCGGTCAAGCTCGGCAATCCGCAGTTCGAGGGCCAGACGAAGACCAAGCTCGGCAACACCGAGGTGAAGGGTTTCGTCCAGCGGGTCGTCAACGACCGGCTCGGCGCCTGGTTCGAGCAGAACCCGGCCGAGGGCCGCGACATCATCCGCAAGGCCACCGCGGCCGCGAGTGCCCGGATCGCCGCCCGCAAGGCGCGCGAGCTGGCCCGCAACCGCAAGGGGCTGCTCGGCGGCGGCGGGCTGCCGGGCAAGCTGTCCGACTGCCAGTCGACGAACCCGGAGGAGTGCGAGGTCTACATCGTCGAGGGTGACTCGGCCGGTGGCTCCGCCAAGGGTGGCCGGGACCCGAAGTTCCAGGCCATCCTGCCGATCCGTGGCAAGATCCTGAACGTCGAGAAGGCCCGGATCGACAAGGTCCTGCAGAACAACGAGGTCCAGGCGATCATCTCCGCCCTCGGTACCGGCATCCACGAGGACTTCGACGAGGAGAAGCTGCGGTACCACAAGATCGTGATCATGGCCGACGCCGATGTCGACGGCCAGCACATCCGGACGCTGCTGCTCACCCTGCTGTTCCGCTTCATGCGCCCGCTGATCGAGCGCGGCCACGTGTACGCCGCCCAGCCGCCGCTGTACAAGATCCGCTGGAGCAACTCGGCGCACGAGCTGGCCTACACCGAGCGCGAGAAGGACGGCCTGATGGTGGCCGGCCACGAGGCGGGCAAGAAGCTGCCGAAGGAGAACGCCACCCAGCGGTACAAGGGTCTGGGTGAGATGAATCCGCAGGAGCTGTGGGAGACCACGATGGACCCGGCCAACCGGGTGCTGCTGCAGATCACCCTGGACGACGCAGCCCGCGCCGACGAGACCTTCGCGACCCTGATGGGCGACGACATCGAGGCCCGACGCAACTTCATTCAGCGCAATGCCAAGGACGTTCGCTTCCTTGACATCTAGCACCGTCTTGATATCTGAGGGTCGCCAGGGTCCTGCCCTGGCGAACCACTCGCAGCGCCGACCTCACCGACGTACTGACTTGAACGGGACGAGCACCAGATGACCGAGACCCCCATTTCTCCTGGACACGACCGGATCGAGCCCCTCGATCTGCAGACGGAGATGCAGCAGTCGTACCTCGACTACGCGATGGCCGTCATCGTCGGCCGCGCGCTGCCCGAGGTGCGTGACGGCCTCAAACCGGTGCACCGCCGCATCCTCTATGCGATGTACGACGGTGGCTACCGGCCGGACCGGGGCTTCTCCAAGTGCTCGCGCATCGTCGGTGACGTGATGGGTCAGTACCACCCGCACGGTGACTCGGCGATCTACGACACCCTGGTCCGGCTGGCCCAGCCGTGGGTGATGCGTGCGCCGATGATCCAGAGCCAGGGCAACTTCGGTTCGCCGGGGAACGACCCGGCGGCCGCGATGCGGTACACCGAGTGCCGGCTGGCGCCGCTGGCGATGGAGATGGTGCGCGACATCGACCAGGACACGGTCGACTTCCGCCCCAACTACGACGGGCGCTCGCAGGAGCCGGTGATCCTGCCCAGCCGCTTCCCGAACCTGCTGGTGAACGGCTCGGCCGGGATCGCGGTCGGGATGGCGACGATGATCCCGTCGCACAACCTGCGCGAGGTCGCGGCCGCCGCGAACTGGTGCCGGAGAACCCGGACGCCAGCCAGGAAGAGGTGCTGGCGGCGTGCATGGAGCACATCAAGGGCCCGGACTTCCCGAACGGCGCGCTGATCGTCGGCTACAAGGGCATCGACGACGCCTACCGCACCGGCCGTGGCTCGGTCACGATGCGCGCGGTGGTCGACATCGAGGAAGACGCCAAGGGCCGGACCAGCCTGGTCGTCAGCCAGTTGCCGTACATGGTGAACCCGGACAACCTGGCGCAGAAGATCGCCGAGCTGGTCAACACCGGCAAGATGAACGGCATCGCCGACATCCGCGACGACACGTCGTCCCGGACCGGCCAGCGGCTGGTGATCGTGCTGAAGCGGGACGCCCAACCGCGCGTAGTACTGAACAACCTCTACAAGCACACCCAGCTGCAGGACACGTTCGGCTGCAACATGCTTGCGCTGGTCGACGGCGTGCCGCGCACGCTGAGCCTCGACCTGTTCATCACCTACTGGATCGACCACCAGATCGAGGTCATCCAGCGCCGGACCCGCTACCGCCTGCGTGAGGCCGAGAAGAACGCGCACGTCTTCCGCGGTTACGTGAAGGCGCTGGACGCGCTGGACGAGGTCATCGCCCTGATCCGCCGCAGCCCCGACGTGGAGGAGGCGCGGCAGGGGCTGATCCAGCTGCTGGACATCGACGAGGTGCAGGCCCAGGCGATCCTGGACATGCAGCTGCGCCGGCTGGCCGCCCTGGAGCGGCAGAAGATCATCGACCGGTTGAACGAGCTCGAGGCGATCATCACCGACCTCGAGGACATCCTGGCCGACCCGGTCCGGCAGCGGCACATCGTCCGCGACGAACTGGCCGAGATCGTGGACAAGTTCGGTGACGAGCGCCGGACCGAGATCATCGCGGCCGACGGCGACCTGTCCGTGCAGGACCTGGTGCCGGACGAGGACGTGGTCGTCACCATCAGCCGCGGCGGGTACGCCAAGCGCACCAAGACCGACATGTACCGCACCCAGAACCGTGGCGGTAAGGGCGTTCGTGGTGCCGCGCTGCGCGCCGAGGACGAGATCGGGCACTTCTTCGCCACCACGAACCACCACTGGATGCTGTTCTTCACCACCAAGGGCCGGGTCTACCGCGCCAAGGTGTGGCAGCTGCCGGAGTCGGCGCGAGATGCCAAGGGCTCGCACGTGGCCGGGCTGCTCTCGTTCCAGCCGGACGAGGAGATCGCCCAGGTCCTGACGCTGCGGGACTACGAGCAGTCGCCGTACCTGTTGCTGGCCACCAAGCGCGGCCTGGTGAAGAAGACGGCGCTGACCGACTACGACTCGGCCCGGCAGAGCGGCATCATCGCGGTGAACTTCCGCGAGGACGACGACGAGCTGATCGGCGCCGAGCTGGCTTCCGCCGAGGACGATCTGATGCTGGTCTCCAAGAAGGGCCAGTCGATCCGCTTCACCGCGAACGACGAGCAGTTGCGGCCGATGGGTCGCGCCACCTCCGGCGTCACCGGGATGAAGTTCCGCAACGGCGACGAGTTGCTGGCGATGTCCGTGATCCGGGCCGGGTCGGAGGAGGACGCGCAGTACGTGTTCACCGTGACCGATGCCGGTTACGCCAAGCGCAGCCGGGTTTCGGAGTACCGGCAGCAGGGCCGCGGTGGGCTCGGCATCAAGGCGGTCAAGCTGAACGACGAGCGCGGCTCGCTGGTCGGTGCGCTGATCGTCGTCGACGCCGACCAGGTGCTCGCGATCAAGGCCAGCGGCCAGGTCGTCCGCAGCCGGGTCGACAGTGTGCCGGTGAAGGGCCGCGACACGATGGGTGTGCGGTTCGCCGGAGTCGGCGAATCCGACGCCGTGGTCGCGATCGCGCGTAACACCGACCTCACCATCGGTGACGACGAGGCCGAGGATGGCCTCGAGGGTACCGAAGGTGCCCAGGATGTGGACGGATCGACAACCGAACCCGTCCCTGGAAGCGTCCAGAATGATGACCAGCATTCGACTGACATCGAGGACGCGGCTACCGTCGAAGGCGACGAAGTCGGCCAGGAAGGCATCTGATGACCAACCGCGCGAGGCCGACATGGCCTGATGGGGCGGCAGACAACTCCAAATCCCAGCGGCCCTCACAAGGGACCGCCGGGAAGAGCCAGTCGACCCCACCGGCCACACCGACCTCCAACGGTCGTAACCCTGCTTCCAACGGCAGCGGCCAGCCCAGACCCGGTACTGCGAACACCCCGAAGCCCGGGGAGTTCCGCCCGCCGCAGCGACCGGCCACGCCTCCTCCGGCCAACCAGTCGGGGTCTTCCGCCACGAAGCCGGCCCGTCCTCCGCAGCAGCCACCGGTGCGACCGGTGGTGAAGCAGGCACCACCGACGACGCCACGGCCGGTGGTGAATCCCAGTACGCCTGGGCGTCCGGAGCCACGGCTGCCCAGCCCTGGTCCGGTTTCCGGTGCTGCCCCTGGGTTGGCCAGTCCGCCGCCGGTTTCGGCGTACGGGCAGACCGGCAAGCTCTCGACGCCGGCCAAGTCGATCCCGGGCAAGTCGACGACGGAGACCTTCGGCGACAAGGTGAATGCGGCCAAGCAGGCCGTGTTCGAGAAGGCCGCGGCGGTCAAGGAAGCGGCGACGCAGGGCAGTTCGGAGCCGAAGGTCCGGGTTGCCACCGAGCCGACGGTGAAGACATCGACCCGGCCGCAGACCCGGAAGGCGCGGCTGCGGCTGACCCGGCTGGACCCGTGGTCGGTGATGAAGACGGCGTTCCTGCTGTCGATCGCCTTCGGCATCGTCACCTGGGTCGCGGTGTTCATCGTCTGGTCCGCGATCGGTGCGGCGGGCGTTTTCGACAACATCAACAACACGGTGTCCGAGGTGCTGGGCACCCCGTCGGCCGAGCCGTTCCGGATCGAGAACTACGTCAACACCGGCAAGGTGATGGGTTTCACCACGCTGCTGGCGTGCGCCGACGTGCTCATCATCACCGCGCTGGCGACGCTCGGCTCGTTCCTCTACAACATCGCCGCCACGCTGCTGGGCGGCCTCGAAGTCACCCTCGCGAGCGAGGACTGAGCCCGGTGACCTGGTTCCGGTCGGGCGAGGTCCTGGTCCGGCTGGAACCGGTTTGGGAGACGGGCACCGAGTGCGGTAATCTCTCCCGGGTTCACCCCGTAACGCGGGCCTATAGCTCAGTTGGTTAGAGCGCTGCCCTGATAAGGCAGAGGTCACAGGTTCAAATCCTGTTAGGCCCACATCCCGAACGTCCATCCAAGGAGTCACCGGTGCTGAAGAAGATTCTGCTGGTACTGCTGGCCAGCATCGGTGGATACTTCGCCTACAAGAAGACCCAGCAGGCCCGCGCCGAGCAGGACCTCTGGGCCGAGGCCGTCGACCCGGTCACACCCGGTCGCTGACCACCCCCACGGGGGCGTAGCTCAACTGGCAGAGCACTGCCTTTGCAAGGCAGGGGTTAGGGGTTCGAGTCCCCTCGTCTCCACAACCTTCTTTCCTCAGGTCAGAGCCTGATTTCCGGCTCCCTGGCGGCGCTGTTTGCGGCTGTTCGCTCGGCATGTTCAAGGCCAACTTGCACACAGCCGTTTCCCCGGCCGTGGCAGTACATGGACAACACGAGGCCTCGGATGGTCCAGGCGCTCGCCGGCATGTGTGCCGGACCCCACTCCTCGACGGGTGCCCCGAAGGCGTCAGACAAGAGACGCCTCAAGGCGTCATAGCCAGCTCTGGGCTTCGGGTCGGTTGGGTCAGGTGAGAGGTAGAGGAAGAAGCTGAGGCCGAGAAACTCGCCGTTGAAGGTGCTCCAGGAGCCGGCAACCTCATCGCTGAGGGAGGTACTGAAGATGCCGGCTGTTCGTTCCGGCGGCTCGGTGGCGGGGCTGCGCTCGAGGAAGGCCATCTCGGAGAACATGGCGCGCCGTTCGCCTTCGGTGGTCGGCCACGGAGAAGCGACGATCCGGGTGATCGTCACTACTACGTCCACGGGATCTGGTGATAGCTCCGGCGGACCGTCTTCAGGCATACGGCAACCGTAGCCGTACGCGATGTGTCGGTCCCGGTCCTTCGAGATGTGCTGGTAGATCATCGCCGCCCGCGAGCTGGCATGCCCCGTCCGCTCCATCTTGGCCACTTTGGCGTCTCCTGATCGCGCTACGCGTGGGCTGAACGGCAGACGGGAAGACACTGGGCACGAGCCATGCTGGGCTGGCTTCTCCGAACTAAAGTGCCTGTCTCCGAAGCCCTGGCATGTCTAAGCTCGGCGGATGACCTTGGAATGGGAACAGGTAATTGTTCACTCGGTAGATCCGGTGACCTTGGGGCAGTGGTGGGCCGAGGCTCTTGGTTGGGTTGTGGTCCACTCCTCTGCTGACGAGTTCGAGATCCGCCCGGAGCCGGATCGCCTGCCGGGGTTGGACTTCGTCCGGCTTGATGAGAGCAAGAAGGCTAAGAGCCGACTGCATCTGGACTTCAGGCCTGACGACCAGGACGCCGAGGTGGCTCGTCTGGTGGCCCACGGCGCACAGCGTGTTGATATTGGCCAGGGTGATGGATCGTGGGTTGTACTGGCAGACCCCGAAGGTAACGAGTTCTGTGTCCTCGGCCAGCGACCTCCGTCCGCGCTGTAGGCCTCAGCTCAGGGCGGTCGCCTTGCGTAGGAGTACTGAGCGTTCGCGCTGGTTTGTGCACAGGCGGGCCGCCAGTTCCAGCTCGGCGCGCGCTTCCGGTCGCCGGCCGAGGCGGGCCAGCAGCTCACCGCGTACGGTCGGAACCAAGTGCGAACCGGGGAGCCGGTCCGAGGCGATCAGTTCGTCCACGATGGCCAGGGCTTGCGCCGGACCCGAGGCCATGGCCACGGCGACGGCCCGGTTGAGCTCGACCACCGGCGAGGGTGCGACCCGGCCGAGCGCCTCGTAGAGCACCACGATCCGATCCCAGTCGGTCTCCTCGACCGACGGCGCTGATGCGTGGGCAGCGGCGATCGCAGCCTGCAGGCCGTAGGGGCCGAGCCCGCGAACCGATGCTTTGGCCAGCGCTGCCAGCCCACGGCGGACCGCCGAGAAGTCCCACCGCCGCCGGTCCTGGTCCGTCAGCAGGATCGGCGAACCATCCGGGTCGGTCCGGGCCGGGAAGCGCGCGGCCGTCAGCTCGCACAGCGCGAGTAGACCGTGCACCTCCGGCTCGTCCGGCTGCAGCGCGGCCAGCGTGCGGGCCAGCCGAATCGCTTCGTACGCGAGGCCGGGGCTTAGCAGCCGGTCGCCCGACGTGGCCGTCGACCCCTCGGTGAAGATCACGTAGACGACGCTGAGCACGCCGCCCAGCCGCTCCCGGCGCTCACCGGCCGGCGGCAGCTCGAACGGCACCCCGGCCGCCGCGATCGTCTTCTTCGCCCGGGTGATGCGGGCCTGCACGGTCGGCACGGTGACCAGGAACGCGCGGGCGATCTGTTCGGTGGACAGGCCGCCGACCACGCGCAGGGTCAGCGCCACCCGAGCCTCCGGGGAGAGCACCGGGTGGCAGCTGACGAACATCAGCGCCAGGATGTCGTCGTCGATCCGGTCGGGGTCGATGTCGTCGTCGACCACCGGGTCAGCCGCCAGCAGCGCGTAGCGGTCCTGCAGGGCTGTCCGGCGGCGGATCGCGTCGATCGCCCGCCGCCGGGCCGTGGCCATCAGCCAGCCGGCCGGACTGGCCGGAGAGCTGAGCGGCCATGACACCAGCGCCTCGGCCACCGCCTCCTGGGCAGCATCCTCGGCCAGCCCGAAATCGCCGGTGAACCGGGTCAGCGCGGCGACGATCCGCGCCGACTCGATCCGCCAGACGGCCTCGACGTCGGCCGGACCCATCAGATCCGGCCGCTGCTCTCGCGCAAGGTCCCTTCCTTGACGAACTTCCCGCTGTCCTGCGGGACCTCGTCCTCCCCGGGCACCCGCCGGATCTCGATCTTGGACCCGGGGACCGCCGGGACCCGTTTGGCCCACTCGACCGCCTCCTGCTTCGAGGCGACATCGAGCAGGAAGAAGCCCCCGAACAGTTCCTTGGTCTCTCCGTACGGCCCGTCCGTGACCACGGGGGCCTCGTCGCTGAAGTGCACCACGACGCCCTGGCCCGGATCGTCCAGCCCTTCGGCTGCGACGTAGACGCCGGCCTTCGCCAACTCCTCGATGAACAGGCGGGTCGCGGCCATCAGCTCGTCGACGTTGGCCATCATGGCCGCGTTCGTCTCATCGGTGCCCCGCATGATCAGCATGTACTGCGACATCGCGTTCTCCTCGTCCCTCGGGAGCCGCCTCTCGGCCCTCGCACCCACAGGTCGAACGAGCGGCCGACGGATCGACACAGCCCCAAAAAAATCTCTCGCCGCAACGCAGCGCAACCCGTTCGCCCCGCCCTGAGCCCGCCGGACCTGATCCTGAACGAGGCGGGATTCGACTCCCCCTGACAGCGTTCTAGCGAGCACGTCTCTCCACGAGCACCGCTACTCCCCACCCAGCCACTGCCCCGACCAACGCAGCGAGTGGCGACCCGAAAATGGCTGAGTCTGTCCATTCCGAGGCACCCGCCAACCGGGACCACACCACGTTCGCGACAATCAGAACGACCGCACCGATCACTGCCCACCAGTTACGACGACGATGCTGTGCGGCCGAGACCATGTCGGAACCCTACGCCGGTGCGCCCGCTAACGGGCTTGCTAACAGCGGCTCCGGATCAGAAGGTCGTGCCCTTTGCGTGCCCCTCTGGAAAACGCAGCAGTGGGGGCGGTTGGAAGTCGGTTGACCGATAGCGAGGTGGGTGTGAGACTCCGTGACCATGTCCAAGGTCGCCAAGTTGCACGATGACGAGGTGGACATCGACGCGTCGTTGGTGGTGCGCCTGTTGGCCGAGCAGTTCCCGCAATGGGCCGGCGCTCCGGTTCAGGTCGTCGCAGCGTCGGGGACGGACAACGTGACGTTTCGGGTGGGTCCTGATCTGGCGGTCCGGCTGCCTCGCACCGCGCAGAACCAAGGTCAGGTGGAGAAGGACCTGACCTGGATGCCGCGCCTGTCCCCCCACCTTCCACTGGCCATACCCGAGCCGTTGGCTCTCGGGACACCTGGAGCGGGGTATCCCTTCAGCTGGGGCGTGTACCGGTGGCTGGAGGGCGAGGCCTTCCAGCGGGATCAGCTCGCCGACCCGATCGCCGCGGCGCGTGAGCTTGCCGAGTTCGTTCACTGCCTGCAGACGGTCGACACGACCGGTGCTCCGGTTCCGCCGGACGATCCATTCAGTCGTGGTACGCCGCTGGCGCCGCGTGACGCGCTCTTTCGTGAGGCGCTGGATGAGTTGCGCGACGAGTTCGATACCGGACTCGTGCTTGCCGCGTGGGATGCATCGCTGGCAGCGGACACCTGGGCCGGTCCGCCCAGGTGGATCCACGGCGACCTCATGCCGGGAAACGTCCTGGTGGTTGACGGCAGACTTGCTGCGGTCATCGACTTCGGTACTGCGTGGGCCGCCGACCCGGCCGGTGATCTCTTGGCCGCCTGGTACTTGTTCGAAGGTGACTCACGACAGGCCTTCCGCGACGCGATGCGCGTCGACCAGGACACCTGGATCCGCGCCCGCGGCTGGGTCCTCTCCCTGAGAATGATCGCGATCCCCTACTACCGGACCCGCAATCCCGCCGCAGTGCGCGATGCCCACTCCTTCATCGCCGAGCTCCTCGCCGACTTCACCGCGGACCAGTGAGCTGAGGAGCACTGGGCGCGTGACGCCAAGTCGGTCGCAGGGCAGGTCGTCATTCTGCCCGTATCGTGGGCATCGCCGGCACGTCATCAGCTACGGGTAGATGGAGGCAGCAGTGCAGCCCACTCGCATCATTGCGAACCTGTCTGTTCCTGACATTGGCGAAGCTCGCGACTTCTACGTGGATTACCTCGGGCTCAGCGATGAGGGGCTCAATATGGGCTGGGTCGCCCGATTCCAGTCACCGGACGGACGGGCCGTCGTTCAACTCGTCACCCGCGACGCCACCGCTCCGGAGGACTCGGTGATCTCGGTCGCTGTCGGCGACGACGTAGAAGAGGCGTACGAAGACGCGAAACGACGGGGCTTCGAGATCGTCCACCCGCTGACCACCGAACCCTGGGGCCTGCGACGGTTCCTCGTCCGCGCCCCTGACGGCAACCTGATCAACATCACCAGCCACAAGGACGCCTAGAGCCCGTCCCTAGGACTTGGTTCGTACAGCCATCAGGAGGCCGGTTGACCAGGTCAACCGGACGGAGTGGAAGTCCTGGCGGGCGTCCAGGTCGGCGAGCAGTTGGCTGACCGAGTCGTGGTGGTCCTCGGGCCAGCCGGACTGTGGAAGCAGGTCGTCGATTAGGTAGGTTCCGCCTCTGGTGACCAGGCTCAGGGCTCGGTCGAGGTGGGTGAACTTTCCTGGCCAAGTGTCGGCGAACACCAGGTCGAAGGGCTCGCCGTCGTAGGCCTCGAGCCAGTCGCCGCCGTCTCCGGTCACGAACGTCACTCGTGGATCGGAGCCCAGTTGGGCGCGGGCAACCGCCTGGACGGCGGAGTCGAGCTCGACCGAGATCAGGTGGGAGCCCTGGTCCATGCCGCTGAGGAGCCAGGCGGTTCCCTCGCCAATACCTGTGCCGAGCTCGAGGATCCTGCCACCGGGGCGGGCGGCTGCCAGTACTGCGAGCAGGCTGCCGGTGCGCTCGTCGCAAGACATGGTGAAGCCCGCTTCGAGGGCCGCTGAGCGTAGCGGAGGAAGGGCGTCTGGGAAGCGCTGGGGCGTGTCGTCCATCCACGGATGGTGCAGGTGCTCCGGACCTTGGCGCAAGGGGTTTGTCAGCCCGGGATCGAGGTAGTCCCAAGACGTTGCCGATGGCATCAAGTCGAGAGAGGTTGCCTTGGGCTACTAAAAGGTGAATGGCGTGACAGTTGGTGCACGGATTGTCACGGGGACTGCACGGCTGGTTTGCGGGTGCGTGCAGATGTCTGGATCGGCCTAGCGGGCGGCCTCGCCGACAGCTGATCGTCTGATGAGGAAGTCATCGGGACGAACCACTGACGACGTGATCACGCGGGGTCCGGTCGGGGCTGCGCGGGGTCCCGGCTGACGACGGAGGATCCGGACACGTGCTCGAGACCTATCGCGGTATCCCGCACCTGCTGGACACGTGGCTCGTGCTGACCGGAATGGCGCTGCCCCTCGTCATCTCCTCGGTCCGCCGCCGGGGTGACCTGGTACCGCGGCTGGCGTCGTTCCTGCTGCCGGCCTCGATCGCGCTGATCCTGGCGGCCACGCTCAGCCCCACGGGCCACCGCCTGGGCGGGATCGGCACCTGCGGGACCCAGTTGACCACCACCGGCGGACTCACCTCGCTACAGGGACTGCTCAACGTCCTGCTCTTCATCCCCGCCGCCGGAATGCTCACCCTCGCGAGCGGCCGCCCGGCGGACAGTATCGCCGCCGGAATCGGGCTGTCGGCCTCCGTGGAGGCGGTCCAGGCGCTGATTCCACCGCTGGGCCGATCCTGCCAACTGCATGACCTGATCGCGAACACGCTCGGCGCCTTCGCCGGTGTCGGCCTGGCGGCCGCACTGCAGGTACTCATCCGGGTCCAGACCCTGACGAGTCCCGCGTACGTCGTGGAGCACAGCGCAGTACTGGTGATGCGTGGGAGACCACCCGCACGTCATCGCCGCGGCGAACTGGCCCTCCGCCCCATCCCG
>Ga0193742_1001185_pt1 | contig 16053 bp, 18 predicted proteins | sample L2c1metaG_FD_165511 | JGI IMG/M metagenome (GOLD analysis project Ga0193742, IMG submission 165511) | Soil microbial communities from a riparian zone of the East river system, Colorado, United States - L2c1 | ecosystem: Environmental > Terrestrial > Soil > Riparian zone | place: USA: East River... | reverse complement strand
GGCCAGGACGCCGTCGATCTCGCCGTCGAGGCGCACTATGAGAGCTGGGCCGCCGTTGACGTTCGCCGGCTCGACCGCCATCCGGGCGCGCACCCGGTCGAGGCCGGAGGTCAGCACGCGAGCCACCTTGTCGGCCCCCACGAGGGGTCGCAGCACGGCCTGCTTGACACCACCACCATCTCCGATGACGACCACGTCCGGAGCAAGGATGTCGACCAGGCCCTGAAGATCGCCGGTCTCGATCGCTCGTTGGAAGGCGGCGAGCGCAGCCTCGGCATCTGTCGGGGAGGCAACTCCGCGGGGTCGGCGTGCGGCGACGTGAGACCTCGCGCGGTGGGCGATCTGACGTACAGCGGGGGAACTCTTGCCGACGGCTTGAGCGACCTCGTCGTAGTCGAGGCCGAACACCTCGCGCAGCACGAACACTGCCCGCTCGGTCGGTGTGAGCGTTTCCATCACCAGCAGCATCGCGATCGAGATGCTGTCGGCAAGCTCGACGTCGTCGGCCACGTCGGGGACGGTGAGCAGCGGCTCAGGCAACCAGGAGCCGATGTAGGACTCCTTGCGTCGGCCGAGCGTCCGCAGCCGGGTCAGGGCTTGGTTCGTGGCGATCCGGACCAGATAGGCCCGTTGGTCACGCACCGTTTCGAGGTCCACGCGCACCCATCGCAGCCACGTCTCCTGGAGGACGTCCTCTGCGTCGGTCGCCGAGCCAAGCATCTCGTAGGCGACGGTGAAGAGCAGGTTCCGGTGGGCCACGAATGTCTCGGTGGCAGCATCCGCCTGGCCGTCGCTGCTCATGTCGCGCCTGCGATCACGGGCGTTGCCTGTGGCGCGGCTGCCCACTCGACGGCCGGCTGCTGACGTGCGTACTGGGGCGCCGCACGTGCACCACCAAAGCGCGGCTCAAGACCGGGGTCGTCTCTGTTGGGGGCACAGCTCTCGTCATTACCCACTCCTGTCCTTCATCGCGGTTGTCCGGGCCACCAATAAGACGCCAGGTCCCACCGACTTGTGACACTCCAGGGGCGCACCGCGCTGCTCTCCAGCCACGTCCTGGCGCAGGTGGAGGAGCTCGCCGACAAGGTCAGCATCATCCGCCACGGCCGAGGAGCAGCAGGGCGAGTCGCTCGCCCAGCGGCTGCGCCGACGTGGACGAGGTCGGCGACTCCCGCTTCGTCCGGCTGCTGGCCGGGGACGAGGGGCTACGGGCCCGACCTGGAGAAGGACGAGATCGCCGAGGACGTGGGCATCGACGGCGGTGCGGTGTCGGCCGAAGAGGCCGCGGTGCGCATCGTCGAGCCCTGACGTTTTGAGCAGAGTGAGGCGCCCCGGTTCTTGTGAACCGGGGCGCCTCGCTGGAAACGAGCTCGCTGTGAGGAGCTCGGCTAGGCGTCGATGCTGATCATCTCGGCCGGGACTCCGGGGGCCTCGACGTGACGCCAGATCGTGTGCCAGCGCGGCACCTCGTGGTAGCGCCGCAGCTCGGCGACGCCGGTGAGCCAGCCGGCCCAGCCCGGGTAGGGCGGGTTGTCCACGTCGAACCCGCTCTCCACGACGGTGAGCCGGGTCTTGCCGTCCGAGCCGTCCAGCTCCCAGCTGGTGGTTTGGCCGTCGGCGAACCGCAGAGTCGCTTTGCGGCCCGGATCGAACTCGACGAACTTGGCGCCGCCGGGGTCGAGCTCGAAGCCGCCCATCGCGAACCGCCCGCCCACATGGGGCTCGATGCCGACGTTGGCGCCGAACCACTTGCGGAACTGCTCGGGCTGGGTGAGCGAGTCGAACACCGCCTCCGGTGCCGCGTCGATGACCACCGAGGCCCGCAGCTCCGGTGAGGTGTAGTCGCACTTCGGTGTCAGCTCGCGGCCCGAGAGGTAGTCGGACAGGTTCTCGATCGCGAGCGACCAGAACGTCTGTAGCTCACCGCGCGGCCCCGCCTTGTCGGACAGGACCTCGGCGAAGGTCGGCAGGTCGCTCTGAGTGAGGGTGAGCAGCGTGCCGCGCTCGTCCTCGTCCTCGTCCTCGTGCTCGCTCAGGGTGAGCTCGACGGTGGTCTCGACGCCGTCGACGGTCCAGGCGAGCCGCAGGGTGCGCCCGTCGGCGTGGAGCACGCGCTGGCGGGGCTCGGCGCCGTCGGGCGTGGAGCGGCCCCAGAACTCGTAGCGGTCGGGCAGCGCCACCTCGGCGTGCTCGGCCAGCCACACGCGCAGGGTCGGCGAGCTCGAAGTCGGGGATGTTCTGCAGCCAGGCTCGGAGAGCGACGCGGATCTCCATGCGGGCGAGGTGTGAGCCGGCGCAGCGGTGGGGGCCGAGGCCGAACGCGGCGTGCCGGTTCGGTTCACGGTCGAGGATCACTTCGTCGGGGCGGAGGAGCTCTTCGACCGCGGTGGGCAGAAGGTCAGGTTCGGCGACGAGACGTTGGCGGTGGTCCGGGTGGGCTGCGAGGTGCCAGAGGGACGCGCCGATGGCGCTCCAGGTGGTGTCGATGCCGGCGATGAGCAGGAGGCCCACTGTTCGTATGACGTGGAAGGGGTCTGGCCACTCCTTCGAGCACCTGGCGGACGAACCCTCGGAGGGTTTCGCCGTCGGCCTCCGGTAGCCCGAGCATGTCGGCGATCACACGGACGGGGATCTCCTGGGCGTAGTCCCGGGCGGCGTCGTCGGTGTGGTCGAAGTCGGTCGACCAGTCCCTCGTCATCTCTCGCTACCTGGATCGGGCCAGCGTGCGTAGCACCGCTCGGGTGCGGTCGCGCTCGTCGTCGTTCGCCGCGAGGACGCTGACGCGGAGGTCCGTGACTCCGGCGTCGGCGTAGCGTTGCAGGCCATCGGCGACGATGGCTTCGTTGCCCGCGATGACGAGGTCGGCCGGCCCCGCGACGCCTTCGGCGTCGAGCATGTGCCGGTACGCAGGCATGAGTCCGTAGAGGGCCTGCTGCGTCGCAGCGCGCTGGTGTGCGTCGGCGGGGTCGTCGGTGACGACGGCGGTGACTCCGGCGAGGATCCGGGGTTCCGGCCGTCCCGCGGACTCGGCAGCTTGCCGGATGACAGGTGTGACATGCGAAGCGATCGTGTGGGGGCCAACCATCCACAGGGTCGTGCCCGCGGCGACGGTGCCGGCGAGGCGCAGCATCCGGGGGCGGAGCCCGGCGATGAGAACCGGCGGCGCTGATGGCGCGTTGCTGTCGATCTGGCCACACGCCGTGACCTCCTCGCCGACGAGGTCGACCGGTTCGCCCGCCAGCAGCGGCAACAGGGCCGAGAGGTACTCCTTGGTGCGGGTGTAGGGCTTGGCGTAGGAGCCGCCGAAGAACGCCTCCACGGTGAACTGGTGCGACGGGCCGATGCCCAACGTGAGCCGGCCGTCGACGGCGGCCTGCACGGTCCGAGCCTGCATGGCGAGCACCAGGGGATGACGTCCGTAGACGGGGACGACGGATACGCCGAGCTCGAGGTCAGGGATCTCTTGTCCGACGACCGCGAGGGCGGTGAGTGCGTCGTGGCCGAGGAGCTGGGACATCCACAGGCTCGCGAGCCCGTCCTCGGCCGCCTGCCCGGCGAGCGCGCGAATCGTGTGCAGGTCCTGCTCGGCACCACCGAGGTTGAGCCCGATGCGCGTGGTCATGGAGCCATCGTTCCGGTAGCCGGCGGGCTCGACTTGGCCGGCGGGTGTCAATTCGTTCTGTCGGACTTGTTCGCGTCGAACAAAGGGGACCGGGCCGCGGCGAGGGCGACCGTCAGTTCGAGCACGCCTCGGGGTGTCGTGAGCCGGTCGGCGAACACGTCGCGCAACTGCCCCATGCGATAGCGAACGGTCTGGGGGTGGACGTCGAGGTCGGCAGCGACGTCATCGCGCCGGCCCTGATGGAGGATCCACGATCGCAGCGTTTGGGCCAGGCGCTCCGCGGTCGCCGGCCGCATCTGTGCGAGCGGCACGAGGACCCGGGCGCGCAGATCGGCGAGTGCCTCGGCATCGGCGGCAAGCACCAGTTCGACGAGATGGTCGTCGGTGTCGACGGTCTCGTTGCCGGGCTGTCCGAGCACGTCGAGCCCGCGCACGGCTCGGGCGTAGGACAAATGGGCTTCGGTCCACGCCCGGGTCGGTCCGAGCATCGCGCGGTGGCCGTCGAGCGCGCTGACGAGCGACCCGCGATCGGAAGGCCCGGGGATGAGGAGCACGCTCTGGTCATCGGCGAGGCCGGGCGCTACGTCGCCCGGGACGACCAGGGTGCGGTGGTCGAGGTGTTGGAGTGCGGGCCGGGCGTGAGAGGCGGGCAGGACGGCAACCGCCAGCATGGACGGCGAATGCCACGCCGCGACCGCCGCGAGGTTGACGAGGCGTTCGGCGTCGGTGGGCTCCAGGAGCGCAACGGCGAGCTGGGCGCGGTGCTGCTCGCGTGCCCGCCCGGAGGCGGCGATCTCGTCTGCGTGGCCCGCGGCACTCGCGGCGGACAGGTGATCGATGTAGGCGAACACCAGCTCCGCGAACTCGGCCACCTGGGACGCATCGAAGCCGCGTTCGACGAACTCCTCACTGAGCTGGTGCCAGGCGACGCGGGCGCCGACCCGGTACGCGGCCAGCAACGCGCTCATGTCACGGTCCACGCGTGCCTCGTTCCGCCCGAACTCGTAGGCCAACTCGAGCGTTGCCGGTTCCGGGGACGCCGCAGGGTCGACACCCGGTCGGGACACGAGCGCGAAGAAGCCCTCCAACGCGACCTGGATGGCGTACTCGACCCGCGGGGTGTGTTCCGGCCCCCGGACGTCGGGCCCGTACGCAGGGATCTCCGCCGCGAAGGCCTCACCTGCGGCCCGGGCGACCTCTGGGATCAGCGCGGCGACATCAGCGAGAACGTCTGTCGTCAGTCGTGGTTTGTTCACCTCGCACAAAATCTACGCACGGTTTCACCTTCACACGCCAAGACCCAGGATGCCCACCTGCCCGAGGATGATCGCCATGAACGCGACGGCGGCGGTCATCGCTGACGTCAGGACCGACGACCGTTGCCTGGTCCGCGTCAGCGCCGACGGTGGCGTCACGCTCGTTGCCGACCTGAGCGGATACACCTCGCCGCCGATCAACGACCTCGTCATCGATCTCGACGGGGCCTCGTCCGCGGCGGCCGAGGATCTGCTGCTCCCCAACGGGATGGTGTTCCTCGATCGCGGACGCACGCTGGTCGTCGCCGAGTCCCTCGGCGCCCGTCTCACCGGGTACACCGTTGCCGCAGGCGGGTCGTTGACCAACCGCCGCCTGTGGGCGCAGATGCCTGGTGACCTGCTGCCCGAACGGATCTGCGCCGACGCCGACGGCGCCATCTGGGTGGCCTCGGCAACCGTCACCGAGTGCGTCCGTGTCGTCGAAGGCGGCGACGTCGTCGACTGGGTCCGTACCGGTGGCGCGGCCGCGATCGCGTGCACGCTCGGCGGTCCCGAAGGTCGCACCCTGCTCATCGCCACGGATGGGCGCATCCTGGCAGCCGAGGTGACGATCGAAGCCGAACGAGCCGATGAAAGGACCCGTACGAACGTGTCTCGTAGCTGTGTGTTGCGTCTCCACCGATCTCTCTACAGGCGAAGTCGAGGATGGGTCGGTCATCGCCTGCTCGGGGTGCCGACCCTGCTGATGACGACCACCGGCCGGCGCACAGGACAGCCACGCACCAACGCGTTGACCTACATGACGGTCGGGGACGACCTGGCCGTCGTCGCCTCCAACGGAGGACGGGACACCCCGCCGGCGTGGCTTCTGAACCTCGCGGCCAAACCACACGTCGGCGTGCAGGTCGGCCGGCACCGCAGCTCGGCCACCGCCCAGGTCGTCACCCCCGACGACGCCCGCTACGACGACCTGCTCGCCAGCTGCGACGCCGCCAATCGGAACCGCTACTCCGCCTACCAACGACAAACGGTCCGGCCCATCCCCGTCGTGCTGCTGACCCCGACCGAAGCAACCGACTAGCCAAGCCGCACCCGCCATCGATACCCGGGGGGAACCGATGTATCTGCATGTGGCCATCGACGGCTGCCTGGTCGCCCACACATCCCAGCCAGGGTCAGAGACCTTCGTGTTCCACGAATACGACCACTGGACCCTCCTCACCGTCGCCATCGCCCACACCACCGACGAGCCAGCATCGGTCACCCTCCAAAGCCTGGACTCCCGCGACGAGCTGGATCGCGTGCTCAAGCAAAGCGGGAAGGCCCTGGACCGACCCGCTCTGGGCCCAACTGGCCGCACATTGACCGTGCTCCGAGCATCCGAACAGGGGTAGTGAGCCGGAGGCTAGATGCGGTGTCAGGACCGACGACCCTCGGCGCAGAGAAGCCGGACCACTCCTTGGAGCTCGTCAACCAGGGGCCCAGGCGTCGGTGCGGAGGAAGCGGCTGGCCGCGAAGATCCAGAGCACCGTGAGGATCGTGACCAGGGCCAGGCCGAACAGCCAGGGCGCGGGTCGGGCCCAGCCGGCGGCGAGCGCCGCGGCGGCGCCGGCCGCCAGGGCGATCCGGAGGGGCCGGTAGACGGCGTCGAGGCGCTCGGCGTCGACCAGCGCCTGCTCGGTGAAGATGAGGGCCACCAGGCCGAGCGCGACGGCGCCGGCGAGCAGCCAGGCGGTGCCGGCGGGGGTCCGGTCGTCGCCGGCGTGGCCGATCAGGCTGACCATCGCGGCGCCCGCTGCGGCGATCGACAGCGTGATCGGCAGGTGACTGAGCATCCAGGTGACGAGGGGCCCGCCGTCGTTGCGGGGCGGCCGCCTTCCGACCAGGTCGAAGTAGATCCACCAGAAGCCGAAGCCGATCACGAGGGCGATGATCCCGGTGGCGATGACGAGCCCGTCGCGGTCGGGTGTGGACAGGCCGTCGACGACGCCGAAGATCACCTCGCCGAGAACGATGATCGTGAACAGCCCGAACCGCTCCACCAGCGACTCGGACGGCGGCAGGCCCTCGTTCGTGACCGTCAGCCGAGCGACCAGTGCGATGGCCACGAGCCAGGCGACGCAGAAGCCCGCCCATGCGACGAGCCGCGGCGTGTCGGGGAGGAAGGCGCTGGTGACGATCAGCGGCACCGCGACGGCCATGGCGAGGACGTAGCGGCCGGCGGGGGCCAGGAACTCGGCGTGGTCGAGGCGGTCCTGGCGCCGGACGCTGTACCAGAGCCAGGTCATGACCCCGAGGAACCCGGCGTAGACCAGGGCGAAGCCGGTGCCGCTGCCGGCGGCGGCGTCACTCGTGAACACCGCCAGCAGGACCAGGATCCCCATCTGGAGGAACACAGTGGTGCGCGTCCTGCCGTCCTCCCGGCCGTGGAGCTCGAGGTAGAGCGACCCGTTGACCCACGCGGCCCAGATCATGCAGAAGACGACGGCGAACTCGGCGGCGCTCCGGGCCGTGACGTGCTCGGCGACGTGGTGGGCGGCCTGGCCGATGACCGCCACGTAGACCAGGTCGTAGAAGAGCTCGAGGAAGCTGACGGTCCGGTCGGCGATGGTCTCGCCGTGCGCCCGCGGCGGGCGCCAGAGCCACCGCCGGAGGCGGCCGGACGTCGAGCTCCCGTCGGTCACGGCGCCAAGGTAGTCACCGCCGGCGCCCGGCTGAGCGGGCTACCGGCCCGGGAGCGATCGCGGCAACCCGAACGAGGCGAGCACGCTGTTGTCGAAGTGGGTGATCGCGCCGATCCGGTCGCCGGTGAGGGTGAGGACGTCGAGGCCGGTCCCGTGGCGGATGCCGCCGGTGGGGCCGCGGAGGTAGGTCCCGAACGCGGGCTGACCGTTGGCTCTCGTCGGCACGAGGTCGTACCTCCGGCCCTGGAAGCCGATGCTGGCCAGGAAGCCCGCCACCGCGTCGAGGCCCTGATATTCGAGGGGGATCGGTGGCATGGACATGAAGGCATCGGCGGTGAGCAGGGCGACCAGCGCGTCGAGGTGGCCGGAGTCGTAGGCGCGGACGAACTTCGCCACGAGGGCCTGCTCGGCGGGTGAGTCGGGAGCAGGAGCCGGTGCGCGCTCGCCGGTGGGCGGCAGGCGGCGCTGCAGGGTGGCGCGGGCCCGTTTGAGGACGCTGTTGACCGATTCGACCGTCGAGTCGAGCATGTCGGCCACCTCGCCGGCGTGGTAGCCGAGCACCTCGCGCAGGATGAGAACGGCGCGCTGGCGAGCGGGCAGGACCTGCAGCGCGGTCGTGAAGGCCAGGGAGATGGCTTCGGTCTGCTCGTAGCGGGCCTCGGGGCCGAGTGGCACGTCGATCGCGCCTTCGAGCAGGGCGTCGGGATAGGGCTCGAGCCACACGACCTCGCCGAGGCGGGTCGGCTCGGGTGGTTCGACATCGGGGTTGCCCCACTCCTTGGCGGGGCGTCGGCTGGCCGAGCGCAGCGCGTTGAGGCACCGGTTGGTGGCGATCCGGTAGAGCCACGTGCGGATCGATGCGCGCCCCTCGAACCCTTCGAGGCCCTGCCAGGCGGCCAGCAGCGTGTCCTGCAGGGCATCCTCGGCGTCCTGGAAGGATCCGAGCATCCGGTAGCAGTGCACCTGCAGCTCCCGCCGGTGCGGCTCGGTCAGTGCTCGGAACGCGTCGCCGTCCCCGGCCCGCGCCCTGGTCATGAGGTCGGTCGTCACCACCTCGGTATCGACACCGGCCGAGCCGCGAACTGGGCGGAGCCCTGGTTCGACGACCCCGTCAGGGTTGCCCGCGGTCGAGGTGGGCGGCGGTGGATCCGCCGATCGGCATCGGGTCCAGGCCGAGCTTGCGGTGGTCCCACGACCGGGTGCGGGCGGCGTCGACCCTCACCGCGATGCGCTTGTGGAGCATGAACTCGACGAGCGGCTTCATCTCCTCGGTGTAGGGGCCGTTGTAGCGCTCCCACACGCTGAGACCGACCTGCCAGATGGCGTCGGGGTCCTCGACGATCTCGGCGGTGCCCTCGATCGAGATCCCGCGCAGCACGTCGTAGGTCAGGCCGTCCTCGATCGAGCAGGTGATCCGGCTGTCGCGCCGCAGGTTCACCGCCTTCTGGGAGCGGGCCTTGGTCTCGAACCAGATCTGGCCGTCGATCACGGCGTACCACATGGCGACGAGGTGAGGTTGTCCGCTGGGGCCGATCGTCGCCAACGTCGCGGTGCGGTTCCGGTCGATGTAGCTGGTGATCTCCTCGTCGCTCATGGTGATCTGCGATCGCTGGTTGGCGCCCATCACGATCCCTTCTCTTGCTCGCCGGACGGAGGTGGCCGCCTTCGTAGTCGATGGGGCAGGCCCTGGGCGATCCCCGTGGGGATGGGTGGCGGTCGGGGGCTTGCCCGGTCGTGGTGGGGGAGCGGCTGGAGGAAGGTTGTCGCATGGGCACGACGACCGACATCAACGACGCCACCGGTTCGCTGCAGGGGAGAGCCCGTCGGCTCCGTCAGCAGGCCGCATCGTCGACGCCGCTGCTGGCCGAGACCTATCGACGTCGGGCCGCCGAGCTCGACGTCCAGGCTTGGCTCGAGGCGGTGTGGAACCCGCCGCTCGACGACCGGGCCGTCGTCGACCCCCGGGCTGCGTGACACGACCGAAGCCCGTGTCGCAGCCGGGCGCCGACGGGAGGTGACCTCAGGTCGGGAGTGGCTGGCCCGCCACCTCGGGCGGGCTGCTCGTGGCGTGGACGACGGCGGTGCCGGCCCTCAGGTCGTGCAGCGCTCGCCGCTGGGTGTGGAAGAGGATGCCGAGGAAGCCCAGACCGAAGAGGGCGACGCTCGCGAAGAACGCCAACGTCCGCACGGCGGCCTGCCCGGTGCCGACCGGCGTGCCGTCGGGCTGCACGACTCGGAGGCCGAACAGGCCCATCCCCAGCGTCGCGCCGACGGTCGCCCACGAGACGGTGAAGTACAGGAACCACCAGACGACGAGCCCGATGCCGGCGAGGTCACGGTCGCCGCTGAGCTCGAGATGCCGGCCCGTGACCACGGGGACGAGGAAGGCGACGACCGCGGAACCGGCGGAGAACAGAGCCGACACCGACACGACGTCGACGAGGTAGGCGAACAGCCGGCTCACCGCGCCCGCGTAGCGCGGGGGCGAGCTCATGCCCGGCCCACCAGGCGGTCGGCCCATCCCGACACCACATCGTCGGCCCGGGCGGCCCGACCCCGCAACGCCTCCAATGCGTCGTCCGCCGTACCCCTGGTGGCACTCGACACCATGGCCGCGAGATCGGTGCGGGCCAGCAGCGCATCGAGATCGATCCGGTCGAGCAACGCCTCGAGGTCGACGCGATCGAGCAGGCGCTCGACGTCGACCTGGTCGAGCAGAGCGTTCACATCGATGCGCCGCACCAGCGCATCGATGTCCAGGGCCTCGACGACCAGGGACACGACCCGCTCGGCGATGGCTTGCGCCAACCGCTCCGGGTGGAATCTCGACGGCATGGTCACCACCTCACTCACCTCGACGCCACGAACGAAGGACGGACAGCAGCCACGTGGCCGCACGTCACTACCCACTGGACGCCGAACGCCGCCGCAGGGCGTCGTCCCATCGGGGTGACGCGGCTCACGAACCCCCCGGTTCGGAGTAGAACAGGTTCTCGAAACCAGTGCTCGGGCTCGGGCTCGACCGACAGGGGATGGCGAACCATGGTGACCATCGACCAGATCGACCTGCTCGACCGTGACCGCTTCACCGAGGGGATCCCCCACGAGTGGTTCACCTGGCTGCGGGAGCACGCACCGGTCCACTGGCACGAGGAGCCGGGCGGCCCCGGCTTCTGGGTGATCACCAAGCTCGCCGACGTGACCGCCTGCAACCGCGACGCGGCGTCGTTCTCGTCGTCCCAGGAGCTGGGCGGCGTGGTCGGGTTGGAGGGACCGCTGGCGGCCCCGCCGGGCACCGAGGCGGCCGGCTCGATGATGCTGTTCATGGACCCGCCCGACCACACCCGCTACCGCAAGCTGGTCAACCGCGGCTTCACGCCCCGGATGATCGCGGCGCTCGAGACCCACGTGCGGGAGCTGGCCGGCGGCATCCTCGACGAGGCCCTGGCCAAGCGGGACTGCGACTTCGTGGTCGACATCGCCGCCGAGCTGCCGCTCGAGGTCATCGCCGAGATGCTGGGCGTGCCCCGCGAGGACCGCCACAAGCTGTTCGACTGGAGCAACCGCATGATCGGCTCCGAGGACCCCGAGTACCTGGTCGACCAGTCGCTGGTGGCCGAGGCCCAGCTCGAGATGTTCATGTACGCCCAGCAGCTGGCCGAGCAGCGCCGGGCCGACCCGCGCGACGACATCCTCACCACGCTGCTCCAGGCCGAGGTCGACGGCGACACCCTGTCCGAGCTCGACTTCAACCTGTTCTTCATGCTGCTGTCGGTGGCCGGGAACGAGACCACCCGCAACGCCATCGCCCACGGGATGAACGCCTTCCTCGAGCACCCCGAGCAGTACGAGCGGCTGGCGGCCGACCCCACCCTGATCGGGACGGCGACCGAGGAGATCCTGCGCTGGGCCTCGCCGGTCATGTACTTCCGGCGCAACGCCCGCCAGGACGTCACGCTGCGCGACGTCACCATCAAGGCCGGCGAGAAGATCAGCCTCTGGTACATCTCGGCCAACCGCGACGAGGACGTGTTCGACGACCCGTTCAGCTTCGACGTCGGCCGTGACCCCAACCCCCACATCGCCTTCGGCGGGGGCGGGCCCCACTTCTGCCTCGGCGCCCAGCTGGCCCGCCTGGAGATCAGGGTGCTGTTCGAGGAGCTGGTCGCCCGGGTGCCGCGGGTCGAGCAGCTGGGCGCACCCGACCGTCTCCGGTCGAACTTCATCGGCGGCATCAAGCACCTGCCGGTGCGGTTGCAGTCGCGCTGAGCCCTCAGGTCGCCGCGCGGTCGACTTCAGCTGCTCGTCACCCCGGCGCCCGCAGCTCGCGGCCGTGGGCGGTCAGGGCCCAGATGACGAGGGCGTTGATCGTGATCACGATGATCGACCAGAGCGGGTAGACGGGAAGGAAGAAGAAGTTGGTCAGCATGCTGACGCCGGCCAGGACGACCCCGACGGTCCGGGCGAGGACGTTGCCGCTGAGCACACCGATCCCGGCCAGGACGACGAGCCCGCCCACGATGATGTGCACCCAGCCCCACTCCGACAGGTCCAGGTAGACCGAGGTGCGGTTGGTCCACACGACCCAATCGTCGTTCACGACGGCGACGAGCCCGTAGAGGGCGTTCAGGGCGCCGCCGATGATCATCATCGTGGCGGCGAAGAGGCCCCAGCCGACCCACCCGGTCGTCTCCTCGTACGTTCCACTCGACATGTGGTGGTCCTCCTGGTGAGAGCACTGTTTGCGATGCCGACCAGCGTGAGCGTGGACCTGTCGCCTGTCCTCATCCCGCCAGGATGAGATCGAACCGAAGTGGTGGCCTGACGGGACGATCCGACCGGTTGCTCAACGGGTGGACCGAGCGGCCGACCTAGCTCGCGGATCCAGATGACGAACTAGTCGGGAACTGTTATCTTGCGGGTTCTAGACTAATTCCAATATGAGGTTAGGATCTGGGTATGTCCGGGGGGATGTCCGTCGACAGCGATGCGCTGCTCCGCCAGCACGGCCTGCAGGTCACGGCCCAGCGTCTGGCGGTCCTGCGAGCCGTGTCCGACCATCCGCACAGCGCGGCGGACGACATCTACACGGTCGTACGGGCCGAGATCGGCGCCATCTCACGTCAAGCGGTGTACAGCGCCCTCGCGACCCTCACCGACAAGGGCCTCCTCCGGCGCATCCAGCCCGCCGGGTCGCCGGCCCGCTACGAGGGTCGGGTCGGTGACAACCACCACCACCTCATCTGCCGGACCTGCAACCGGATGGTCGACGTCGACTGTGCGGTCGGCGACACCCCGTGCCTCACGGCCGCCGACGACTCGGGCTACGAGGTCGACGAGGCCGAGGTCATGTACTGGGGCCGCTGCCCCGAGTGCGCCGCGGTGACCACTGCCTCGTCCGACGGCTGAGCACCGTCGTCGAGAGAGCAACCAGCCCATCAGCAAGGAAACACCGAGATAGGAGAAGGACTGAAGTGTCTGAGAGCGAGAACCCAGTAATCCCCTCCCCGACGCCCAAGCCGACCGGGCCCAGGACGAACCGGGACTGGTGGCCGAACCAGCTGGACCTGTCGGTTCTCCACCAGCACTCCCCCCAGTCGAACCCGCTGGACGAGGACTTCGACTACGCTGAGGAGCTCAAGACCCTCGACGTCGACGCGCTGAAGCAGGACATCGTCGAGGTGATGACGACGTCGCAGGACTGGTGGCCGTCCGACTACGGCCACTACGGGCCGTTCTTCATCCGGCTGACGTGGCACGCCGCGGGCACGTACCGCATCGGCGACGGTCGGGGCGGCGGCGGCAGCGGCGACCAGCGCTTCGCCCCCCTCAACAGCTGGCCCGACAACGCCAGCCTCGACAAGGCGCGCCGCCTCCTGTGGCCGGTCAAGCAGAAGTACGGCCGCAAGATCTCCTGGGCCGATCTCCTGGTCCTCGCCGGCAACGCTGCCATGGAATCGATGGGGTTCGAGACGTTCGGCTTCGGCTTCGGGCGGGAGGACATCTGGGAGCCCGACGAGATCTCCTGGGGCTCCGAGGACGAGTGGCTCGGCGACGAGCGCTACAGCGGCGACCGGGAGCTCTCCGGTCACCTCGGCGCCGTGCAGATGGGCCTGATCTACGTCAACCCGGAGGGGCCCAACGGCAACCCGGACCCGCTGGCGGCCGCCCGCGACATCCGCGAGACCTTCGCCCGCATGGCCATGAACGACGAGGAGACCGTTGCGCTCATCGCCGGGGGCCACACGTTCGGCAAGGCCCACGGTGCCCACAGCGCGGACTACGTCGGTCCCGAGCCCGAGGGTGCTCCCCTCGAGGAGCAGGGCCTCGGCTGGCGGAACACCGCCGGCAGCGGCGTGGGCGTCGACGCGATCACCAGCGGGCTCGAGGGCGCATGGACCAACGAGCCGTCGAAGTGGGACAACGGGTTCTTCGACAACCTGTACAGGTACGAGTGGGAGCTGACGACGAGCCCTGCCGGTGCGCAGCAGTGGACGCCGACGGATCCCGCGGCTCAGGACACGGTGCCCGACGCCCATGATCCGTCGAAGCGACACGCTCCGATGATGCTGACGACGGACCTCGCGCTGCGGCTGGACCCGATCTACGGGCCGATCTCGCAGCGCTTCCACGAGAACCCCGACCAGCTCGCCGACGCGTTCGCCCGGGCGTGGTTCAAGCTGTTGCACCGCGACATGGGCCCGGTCTCGCGCTACCTCGGCCCGTGGGTCCCGGAGCCGCAGCTGTGGCAGGACCCCGTCCCCGCGGTCGACCACGAGCTGATCGGCGATCAGGACATCGCGGCCCTTAAGGCCACGATCCTCGCTTCGGGGCTGTCCGTCTCCCAGCTGGTCGGCGCCGCGTGGGCGTCGGCGGCCACCTTCCGCGGCACCGACAAGCGGGGCGGCGCCAACGGGGCGCGGGTTCGCCTCGCGCCGCAGAGGGACTGGGAGGTCAACGACCCGGCCGAGCTGGCCAAGGTGCTGCAGGCCCTCGAGCAGATCCAGCAGGACTTCAACGGCTCGCAGTCCGGTGGGACGAAGGTCTCGCTCGCCGACCTGATCGTCCTGGGTGGGTGCGCGGCCGTCGAGCAGGCGGCGAAGAGCGCCGGGCACGACGTCACGGTCCCGTTCGCACCGGGGCGCACCGACGCCTCGCAGGAGCAGACCGACGTCGACTCGTTCGCCGTGCTCGAACCGACCGCCGACGGGTTCCGCAACCACCTCGACGCCGACGACAAGCTGTCGCCGGAGACGCGGCTGCTGGACCGGGCGTACCTGCTGACGCTGACCGCTCCCGAGATGACCGTCCTCGTCGGCGGCCTGCGGGCCCTCGACGCCAACTCCGGGGGTGCCGCCCACGGCGTCTTCACCGACCGGCCCGAGACGCTGACCAGCGACTTCTTCGTGAACCTGCTCGACATGAGCACGGAGTGGAAGGCATCCGCCTCGGCGGAGAACGTCTTCGAGGGTCACGATCGCGCCACCGGCGAGGTCAAGCGGACCGCCACCGCCGTCGACCTCGTCTTCGGTTCGAACTCCCAGCTCCGAGCCCTCTCGGAGGTCTACGCACAGGACGACTCGAAGGAGAAGTTCGTGCGTGACTTCGTGGCCGCGTGGGACAAGGTCATGAACCTCGACCGGTTCGACCTGGCCTGATCACGTCGATGGTCGTGTGGGGTGGCCGGTTCCGATGGGACCGGCCACCCCACGACCGCGGGTAGCGTCGCTCGCCATGGCCGACGACAAGCCGCACGTGTACGTCCCTCCGGGCACCGCGCCGCCGACGGAGCTGGAGATCGAAGAGGTGGTGGTGGGCGACGGGCCCGAGGCGACGACGGGCCAGGACGTCGAGGTGCACTACGTCGGCGTGGCCTGGAGCACCCGCAAGCAGTTCGACGCCTCGTGGGACCGCGGGCAGACCTTCAGCTTCGGCCTCGGGGGCGGGCAGGTGATCAAGGGCTGGGACCAGGGCGTCGCCGGCATGAAGGTCGGGGGTCGCCGGCGCATCATCATCCCGCCCAACCTGGGCTACGGCGGCGCCGGCGCCGGCGGTGTCATCAAGGGCGGCGAGACGTTGGTGTTCGTCGTCGACCTCCTCGGCGTCAGCTGACCGCTCCCAACACCGGCAGGCCGCAGGGAGGTGGACGGGATGAAGACGGACGTCGTCATCGGCGCCGCGTCCGGGATGGGCGCCGCGATCGCCGGCCGGCTCGGGGGTGAGGGCCGGAGGCTGCTCCTCGCCGACCTCGACGTCGCCGGCGCCGAACGGGTCGCGGCAGGTCTCGGCCCCGGCGTCGAGGTGCTCGGCTTCGACCTCCGCTCGGCCCGGGGTCGGTCGGCGTCCTGCTGGCGTCGATGGCCGCCCACCTGGCGCCGATGACCGGCACCGACGTCCTCGTCGACGGTGGTGCCGTCGCCGCGTTCACGTCCGGTCGTGCCGGCCGACCTGCCTGAGCAGCCAGTCCTCGACGTCGCGCCTGGGATGCTGG
>Ga0193742_1001184_pt1 | contig 16076 bp, 14 predicted proteins | sample L2c1metaG_FD_165511 | JGI IMG/M metagenome (GOLD analysis project Ga0193742, IMG submission 165511) | Soil microbial communities from a riparian zone of the East river system, Colorado, United States - L2c1 | ecosystem: Environmental > Terrestrial > Soil > Riparian zone | place: USA: East River... | reverse complement strand
CGGAAGATCGCGATCGACTCGGTGGCTGAGATGTTCGGCTACTTCAGCGAGATGATCACTGCCCGGCGATCGGACCCCGGTGACGACCTGATCAGCGCGCTCACCGTGGCCGAGGCCGCCGGGGAGCGGCTCACCGACTGGGACATCCTGGGTTTCTGCTTCGCCATGGTGGCCGGCGGGAACGACACCACCGGCAACTTGATCTCGCACGGCGTGGCGCTGCTGGACGAGCACCACGACCAGCGGGAGCAGCTGGTCGCCGACCCGAGCCTGATCCCGAACGCGCTGCTGGAGTTCCTCCGAATGGAGAGCTCGGTACAGGCGCTGGCCCGCACCGTCCGGCACCCGGTCACCCTGCACGGCGTGCGGATCGACGCCGGCGAGAGGGTGCTGATGCTCTACGGGTCGGCCAACCGCGATGAGCGGGAGTTCGGCCCGTGCGCCGATCAGCTCGACATCACCCGGCGGGCGCCTCGGCACCTGGCGTTCTCCAGCGGCGTGCACTTCTGCATCGGATCCCACCTGGCCAGGCTGCAGGCCCGGGTCGCCTTCGAGGAGCTGTTCGCCCGCCAGCCCTTTGTCGGGGTGGATCTGGCCGGCGCCCGGCGACTGCGTTCCCCGTTCACCCGGGGCTGGGTAAGCCTGCCGGCCACCGGCATCAACTCGCGCTGATCGCCGTCAGACAGTCCTCGGGGCCAGGCCGGCAGCGCGTCGTACGCTGCTCCGATGCCCGTGCTCAGCCGTCGCCAGCAGCGCGACCGCACCCGGCGGCACCTGCTGGAGACCACCGTCGAGTGCCTCGTCGAGTACGGCTACGCCGGCACCACCACCCAGCGCGTCCAGGAGCGCGCCGGGCTGTCCCGGGGCGCGCTGCTGCACCACTTCCGCTCCAAGGCCGAGCTGTTCGCGGCCGCCGTGGGCTACCTCGCCGAGCTGCAGCTGGCCGACATCGGCTCCGCCGGCTCGCGGACCGACCCGGACGCCGCCCGCGCCCGGTTGGCGGCGGTGCGCACAGCGATGTCCGGGCCGGCGTTCCAGGCCGCGCTCGAGCTGTGGATGGCCGCGCGCACCGACCCGGCGCTGCGCAAGGCGCTGCTGCCGTCGCAACGGGAGATCGGTCGGGCCGTGCGCGAGCTGCTCGCCGGCGAGTTCGCCGACCGAGACCCCCACCAGGCCCGGGTCGCCTACGAGTCCCTGCTCATGCTGCTCCGCGGCCTAGCCCTGACCAGCACGCTGCGCGAAGACCCAGCGCTGGCCGACGACATCCTCGACCTCTGGATCACCCGCGTCCTCACCCCCCAGCCCCGCGAGTCGGGACTGTCAGCACCCTGAGTCGGGCCGGTGTGCTGAAACCCGCGACACAGTGTGCTGAGAACGCCGACTCGCGGGCAGGTGACGCCACGACGGGGGTCGGGCGCGGAGGTCAGTCGGGGAGGTTGGGGAGGTCGGCGAGGTTGGCTAGGTCGGCGGCGGTGGGGATGGGGCCGCCGCCGTCCGGGATCCACCGGCCGGAATCGCGCCAGCGCACGGCCGCGGCGAATCCGTGCTCCTTGGCGAACTCCTGGAACCAGCGGCCCTCCGGTGAGTGCCGGGTGATCCCGTCGAACAGGGTGGCCAGCAGCTGGGTGCCCTGCAGGCCCATGTTGTCGTACGCCTGGTTGATCATCATCTTCTGCATCACCAGCTGGTTGACCGGGACACCGGCCATCCGGTCGGCCAGGCGCTCCACCGCCGCCTCCAGCTCGTCGGACGGCACCGCCTCCAGCACCAGACCCCAATCGGCGGCGGTCCGCCCGTCGATGGTGTCGCCGGTGAGCAACATCCGCTTGGCCCGCTCGGCGCCGCGCCGGTACACCCACATCGCGGTGGTCGGGCAGCCCCACACCCGGGAGGGCATGTAGCCGATCCGGGCGTCCTCGGCCATCACCACCAGGTCGCAGGACAGCGCGATGTCGCTGCCGCCGGCCACCGCATAGCCGTGCACCCTGGCGATGGTCGGCTTGAGCGAGCGCCACAGGGTGAAGAACTGCTCGGTGTTCCGCTTCATCAAGGTGAAGTCCTTGATCGGGTCCCACACCGGCGGCTGGGCGTACTCGCCCGCTTCGGCGTACCGCTTGAGGTCGTAACCCGCGCTGAAGGCGCGCCCCGCGCCGGCCAGGATGATCACGTGCACGTCCGTGTCCTGGTTCGCGCGGTCCACCGCCTCGGCCAGCTCGGCGGCCATCTCGCCGGTGATGGCGTTCAGCCGGTCCGGGCGGTTGAGCGTCAGATAGGCCTTGCGGTCGGCGACCTGGTAGGTCAGCGTGCGGTACCCGTCCTCGGTCATGTCCGCCTCCTCGTGGCCAGCCGCATACTTTCACAGTCCGTTTGGACTGTGAAAGCCTCGCGGCGAGCGGACCAGGAGGTCGGTCAGTTCCGCCGAGCGTGTCGCCCACGCAGCGGCTGGGTCGAATCAGTGTCACCCGACGCCGACGAGTCTTCGCCAGGCCCGCCAGGACCCCCCGGCTCGGCAGGACCCCCAGGGCCGCCGGAGGGACCAGCACCGGGCCCGTCGGCGGTGTCACGGCCGTCAGAGCTGGCCGGGCTGTCCGTGCCATCAGAACCGCCGCCAGAGCCGCCATCAGAGCCTTCAGAACGTCCAGCGCCGTCAGAACTACCCGGCGAACGACGGGAGGGCCGCGGACCACCCGGCCCGACCGGGGTCCGCGCGGCGGAGAAGGTGATGGCCAACCCCAGTGCGCCGAGCGCGGTCAGCCCCCATGCCGCGTACCGCCGCCAGCCGACCGCCTCCGAGCAGTGCTCGACGTAGCTGGCCCTGGGCAGGTACACCCCTTGCTCACCCGGCAGCGCGACGAGGTCGCCGGGCTGCGTCGGCGGGATGTTTCGCAGGTACACATTGCCGCACGGGACGGTGATCAACCGCAGCTCCGGAGCGATCTCCGTGAGCGTCGCTTTGACCGGGAGAAACCCGAGCACCACACCCGCCACCAACAGCAGTCCCGAGATGGTGATGACCGCGATGCGCCGGAAAGACCTCATGCCTGCACTATCGCCTGGACCCCCACGATCCGTACGGCCACCCCCCTATTGAGTGAATCGAGACGTCACCGAAAAGATCTCCATCCCGGTCGATTCCGCTGCTCAGCGCGGTCGGGCTCGAAACGCGGCAAACACTTCCGACAGGGCGAGGAAAAAACCCTTCGCGCCGGTGTCGAACTCCGCCACCCTCGTTCGACGCGTGAGCAGCGCCCACCCACACCCACGGGAGGGCCACACCAGGCGAGAACCGGACGAAGCGCCGGTCAACACAGCAGGGAGAGGTGCCATGCGGTTCATTGCGATGGTCCATGCGGACGAGCGGTCCGAGGCCGCCGAGATGCCCACCGAAGACGAGCTCGCCGCGATGGGCGCGTTCAACGAGGAGCTGGTGAAGGCCGGCGTGATGCTGGCCGGCGAGGGACTGCACCCGAGCTCGCGGGGCGCCCGGATCGTGCACTCCGCCGACAAGACCGCGGTCATCGACGGCCCGTTCGCCGAGACCAAGGAGCTGATCGCCGGGTTCTGGATACTGCAGGCCAAGTCCTACGAGGAAGCGCTGGAGTGGCTCAAGCGGGCACCCCGGCCGGCCAAGGGCGAGTTCGTCATCGAGCTGCGCAAGGTGTTCGAGGCGGAGGACTTCGGCGAGTCGTTCACCCCCGAGCTGCAGGAGCAGGAGGCCCGGATCCGCGCCCAAGCGGAGAAGAACGCCTGATCAGAACCCGTGAGTGGTAAGTGGTCTCATAGGACCACTTACCACTCACGGGTGGTGGGCTGGGCAAACGGCGTTGCGGGGGTTGATGGGTAACTGGTCGAATCGCACCCGTGTCCAGCGCCACCGATAGCACGCACCGCGCGATCGAGGCGGTGTGGCGGATCGAGGCGGCCCGGCTGATCGCCGGCCTGGCCAGGCTGGTGCGGGACATCGGCCAGGCCGAGGAGCTGGCGCAGGACGCGCTGGTGGCCGCGCTCGAGCAGTGGCCCCAGACCGGCGTACCGGACAACCCCGGTGCATGGCTGATGTCGGTGGCCAAGCGCAGGGCGATCGACCAGATCCGCCGGCGCGAGCGGTTCGAGCGCAAGCAGGAGGAGATCGGCCGCGACCTGGAGACCCGCAGGGACCCGTCCGAGGACGAGTTCGACGCGGTGCTCGACTCCGCCGAGGGCAACATCAGCGATGACCTGCTGCGGCTGGTGTTCACCGCCTGCCATCCGGTGCTGTCCACCGAAGCCCGGGTGGCGCTCACCCTCCGGGTGCTGGGCGGGCTGACCACCACGGAGATCGCCAGGGCGTTCCTGGTGCCCGAGTCCACCGTGGCCCAGCGCATCGTGCGGGCGAAGAAGACGCTGACCAAGGCGGGCGTGGAATTCGACGCGCCGGTCGGCGACGAGCTGGCCGCTCGACTGCCCTCCGTGCTCGAAGTGATCTATCTGGTGTTCAACGAGGGCTACTCGGCGACCGCCGGGGACGACTGGATGCGCCCGGCGCTGTGCGAGGACGCGCTGCGGTTGGGCCGGATCCTGGCCGAGCTGGTGCCGAACGAGCCGGAGGTGCATGGGCTGGTGGCGCTGATGGAGATCCAGGCGTCCCGATCGCGGGCCCGCACCGGCCCTGGCGGGGAACCGATCCTGCTGCTCGAGCAGGACCGGACACGGTGGGACCATCTGCTCATCCACCGCGGCCTGCGCGCGCTGGAGCGGGCCACCCGCCTCGGCGGGGCGCGCGGGCCGTACGCGCTGCAGGCGGCGCTGGCGGCGTGCCACGGTAGGGCCAGGACGGCGGAGGAAACCGACTGGGCACTCATCGCCGCGCTCTACCGGGAGCTGGCCGCCGTGCTGCCCTCGCCGGTGGTGGAGCTGAACCGGGCGGTCGCGGTGTCCATGGCCTACGGCCCGGCCGCGGGTTTGGAACTGGTGGACGCGCTCGCCGAGGAGCCGACGCTGAAGTCCTACCACCTGCTGCCCAGCGTGCGGGGCGACCTGCTGGTCAAGCTGGGCCGGCGGCGGGAGGCCATCGCCGAGTTCGAGCGGGCGGCCGCGCTGACCGCGAACGAACGGGAACGGGCGCTGCTCCTGGACCGGGCCGCCAGTTGCGCCGAGGTCAGCGCCGCCGGCTGACTTCGCCGCACCGAACCGGCATCCAGCGTCAATGCCCCGGTCGACGCTCATCGTTGCGCACCTACCGCGGCCGAGGTCAACAAATTTCGGCTAACTCACATCCGAGCACCTCTCGGAACAAGCCGGGAGATCGATTGCTTGAGATGCCCTGCTAGGCCGGAGAACACCGTCGTCCTCGGCCTGCCGAAGTTTTGGCAATTCAGACGGGAGACCTTTGTGACCATCGCTGACGACCAGCCGCGCGCGATGACCGTCGCCGCCGGCGAGCCGTCCGCCTCGGCCGACGACGCTGATTCGGGGGCCTACACCGGCCGACGGATGCTGCGGCTTGTTCTTGTGCTGGGCGCGCTCGTCGCGCTCGGTCCGCTGTCCATCGACATGTACCTGCCGGCGCTACCGCGTATCGCGCAGGATCTGCTTTCCACCGAGGCGACCATCCAGCTCACCCTGAGCGGCACGGTGCTCGGCCTCGGCCTCGGCCAGTTGCTGGTCGGGCCGCTGTCCGACGCGGTGGGCCGGCGCAAGCCGCTGCTGATCGGCACCGGCATTCACGTGGTGGCCTCGCTGCTGTGCCTGGTGGCACCGAACGTTGAGCTGCTCACCGCGGCCAGGGTGCTGCAGGGGCTGGGCGCCTCGGCCGGCGCGGTGCTGGCGCTGGCCATGGTCCGCGACCTGTTCGACGGGCGCGCGGCGGCCACCCTGCTGTCCCGGCTGATCCTGGTCATGGGGGTGTCGCCGGTGCTGGCGCCCACCCTGGGCAGTGCGGTGCTGCGCTGGACGCAGTGGCGCGGGGTGTTTGTCACGCTGGCCGTGCTCGGCCTGCTGATCATGGTCTTCGCGGCGCTCGCGCTACCCGAGACGCTGCCGCCACACCGGCGGCAGCCACTCGCGCTGGGCTCCACCGTGCGCACCTACGGTGGCCTGCTCATCGATCGCACCTTCCTCGGGTTGGTGCTGGTCGCCGGGCTGGCGATGGCGGCGCTGTTCGGCTTCGTGGCTGGCGCGTCCTTCGTCTTCCAGCTGCAGTACGGGCTGACCCAGGCGCAGTTCGGTCTGCTGTTCGGCGCTAGCGCGTTCTGGCTGATCGCGGCCACCCAGCTCAACGCCTGGCTGTTGCGTCGTTATGAGCCGCACCAGGTGCTGGTCACCGCCAGCGTGCTCGCGGCCGTGTCGGGTGTCGTGCTGTTCGCGGTGGCCGCCGTCGGAGCGGGCGGCATGTTCGCCGTCGCCATCCCACTCTGGGCGGTGCTGTTCTTCGCCGGGCTGATGCTGCCGAACGCCCCGGCGGTGGCGCTGTCCCAGCACGGTGAGACGGCCGGTACCGCGGCGGCGTTGCTCGGCGCGGTGCAGTTCGGGGTGGGCGCGCTGGTGTCACCGGTGGTCGGGCTGCTCGGCAACAACGCGCTGGCGATGGCCACGGTGATCGCCGGCGGACTGCTGCTGGCCACCCTGGTTCTGATGCTGGTGGCCAAGCCGTGGCGGCTGGACACCTCGGCGATCAACGACGCCGTGCTCGTGGCGCACTGAGCGGATTGTTTCCCCTGGCCAGGAGTGCCCGGGCTGGTCGTTCAGTGCGCCGGGCCGGCCGGCACGGGCGCCGGGACCGCTGCCGGGGCCAGGGTGGGCAGCACCCGCCGCACCAGGTCGGCCAGTACCGGGCCGACCTGCGCGTCCGGGACCACGCCGTGGGCGAGACTGGCGGTCACCGTGTACCGGTCGTAGGCCACCATCAGCAGCGACCTGGTCGGCTGGCTGAGCAGCACCGCCCGGGTGTCGCCCAGCGAGATCGGGGTTGCCGCGCGCGTGTCGCCCCGTTCGGCGGCGACGTTGCGCATCCGCTGCTTGTCCGCCGCCGGCGCGTCACGGAAGGCGGCTAGCCCTACCTGCAGCACGGGTGCGCCTTGGCCGCGTTGATAGCCGCAGCTCATCCGCTCCAGCAGGCCTACCGATGGGGACGCGACGCCAAGCACCGTGCGCACCCCGACGCTGCCGGTCGGCTGCCCGAGCAGCGCGGCGGCATCCACCGTGCCGGTGAGTACCTCGGCGCAGTCGGCGGGCAACAGGGTGGCCCTGGGCGCGACCGCCGGCCCCCCGGCGGACTGGCCGGTCTGCGCGGTGAAGCTGGGCACCGGCGTTGCCGGTGGGACCCGTGATGCGGGTGAGCTCGCCCACCCGAGCGCGAAGCCGACAACCACCATCACCCCGAGCGCCACCAACGCCCCAACCCGCACAACCACACCACTACTCAAACACCGCTGGAGCTGGCCGAATATCAACTACACCAGACTGTGATAACAGAATTTGGCGAAGCCGCTTGATCGATCATGAACGGTCGCCGAGCACCGTTCAGCTGACCGATTTCACCGCCAGCAACTCACCCTTGCCAACCGGCACCACGGTGGCGGTCAGCGCCGGCTCCGCCTCGATGATCTCCAGCAAGGGGGCCACCTCGTCGGAGTGGGAAAGCACGTTGTCCACCGCGAGCAGCCCACCCGGCCGCAGCACGCGCAGCGGGTGCGGCCACCACTTCGGATACTCCGGGCGCTCGGAATCCAGGAACAGCACGTCACAGCCGCCGTCCGGCAGCTCGGCCAACGCCGCGCCGCCGTCGGCGGTGCGCAGCCCTGACTCAGCCCGGCGGCGGCCAGGTTATCCGCCGCGAGCCGCTGCGCCTGGTCGTCCAGGTCGACGCTGAGTACCCGGCCGCCGCCCGGGCGGACCGCGTCGGCCAGCCAGATCGTGGAGTAGCCGTGGGGCCCGCAGTGACTCGTCCATCCGGCTCCTCTGGCAGTGGGCGCGCGCGCTGCGCGGACACTAGGTGCGGGCGCGGGCCCAGATCAACGAGCCGCGCTTGGTCACGGTCATCGGGACGGTCAGCTCGGCCGAGCGCTGACGGGCTTCCCGCTCGCCGAGCCCGCGCCCACGCAGATACAGCGCGACGGCCTCGCGGTCGGGCAACGAGACGAACGGCTGGTCCCAGGAAACCACCTGGGTGACGTGGAAGACCTGGCCGACGATCTGCGCGGCCCCCTCGGCGTCGAACGAGGTAGGCCGCCCCCAGTCGGGCAGCACCGCGGCCAGCTCGGGGTCGTTGGTCCGGCCGGAGGTGCTGGCCACGAACGTGCCGCCGGGGCGGAGCACCCGGCGGGCCTCGCGCAGCGCCCGGACCGGCTGGTCCAGGTGGTAGAGCATGTACAGGGCGGCGACCGCGTCGAACGACCCATCCGCGAACGGCATTTCGTTGGCGTCGCCGAGCACCTGGGGCACCGGGGCCTGCCGGACATGCTGGGCGTTGTCCAGCACGGTGGTCCAGATACCCCGCTCGATGAGCAGCCCGGACAGCCGCCCGGTGCCGCCGCCCAGGTCGAGCACCCGGGCCGCCCCGATCGAGCCGAACCGCTCGGCCACCATCGGATGCACGTCGGTGGACAGCGAGTACTCCGCGTTCGCCCGCACGTTCGCCGCGAACCGGCCCGGATCAAGGTCGTAGTCCGTCGGCAGCGCCGGCCCACCGAGCCCGATCTCAGCCACCTGCCGGCCCGTCCTCGGCGCCACCGGGCTCTGCCGGCCCGTCCTCGGCGCGGCCGTCCTCGGCGCCGCCGGGCTCCGGGTGGTTGTCCAGCCCGCGCTTCTGCGGGTAGATGGTCTGCCCGAGGGTCAGCATGGCGACGAACTTCTCCAGCCTGCGCGCCCTGGTCTCGGCCCGTTTGGCGGCGTCCAGGCGGTGCCGGATTGCGTACCGATTCTGGCTGGTCAAGATGTCGAACATGGCCTGGGCACGAGGTTCGGCGGCCAGCGCGGCGGCCAGGTCAGCGGGTACCTCGGTGTTGGACTGCGCGGCGTACGCGGCGTCCCAGCGGCCATCCGAGCGGGCCCGCTCGACCTCGGCGAGACCGGGTGGCCGCATCCGCCCCTCGGCCACCAGTCGGGCGATCCGGTCCACATTGCGCGCCGACCAGAGGCTGCGTGCCCGACGCGGGGTGAACTTCTGCAGGTACGTGTCCTCGTCCCGGCGCAGCGCCTGGCCATCGATCCAGCCGTAGCAGAGCGCCTCCTGGAGTGCCTGCTCGTAGCTCAGACTGGTCGGCGCGAGGGTGCCCTTCTTGGCCAGCACCAGCCAGACGCCCGCCGGCTCGCCGTGGTGCTCCCCGAGCCAGGCCAGCCAGGCGGCGGCGTCGACCACGATCAGTTGTTCAACGGGGTCGGCGGCCACGATCGTTCAGCCTGGCAGATCACCGGCCCACCGCTCCAGCTCGATTTGCGCCAAGGGTCGCGGCCAGTGCGCTCGCCTAGCTGAAGACGGGATCAGCCGGACTCGGCGAGGCCGCGTTCGGCGATGCGCTCATATACGTCGATGTTGCGCAGGGTGGCCCGTCGGATCGCCTCGGCGTCGCCGCATCGGTAGGCGGCGACCAGGTCGCGGGTCGGGTGAGGGTCGTGCGGCCGCGAGCCGGTGTCCGCCTCGATCCGGCCGTAGCCGACGCGCACGTACCGCTCGAGGGCCCGCCACAGTCGCTCCAGGATGCGCAGATCCCAAGCCGTCGCTGCCGGGCGGACCAGATCGACGTGCAGGTTGTGGTAGCGGCCGAACACCTCGTCGCCGGCCCGCGCGGGGCTGGTGAGGAACGCCAGGCTGACCTCGAGCCGGTCCAGCTCGGCGGGAGGCATCAACGCGGCGGCACGCACCCGCAGGTCCGGCTCGATCTGCCGGCATAACTGGCAAATCGCGCGCAGTTCGTCGAGCGCCAACGTGGCCACGATGGCGCTGCGACCGCGGCGGGTCTCCAGCAGTCCCTCGGCCTCCAGGCTGCGCAGCGCCTCGCGCACCGGGATGAAGCTCACCCCGAGCTGAGCCGCGATCTGTCGCAGCGAGAATTCCTGCCCGGGCGCCAATCGACCGGCCACGATGGCGTGGCGGATCTCCGCGGTGACCCGCTCGACGACCGAAGCCGCCTCAACGGGACGGACCAGCGCCACGCTCGTCATCTTGTCTCCGAATGTATCGAACTTGGCTGGCCATCGTCTTCGCGATAGTCAGTTCCCAAACCATCTAACCGCACCCGCTTCAGGAAGCGAAGGGGTGCCCCGACAACACATGTGACACCGCACCGCCGGGCGCCTGCTCATCGACCCATATTCGCAGGCCTCGCTCCACGTGCCAATCCACTAAGGGATCTTGTTAATTATTCGGTGGCGAAGAGTACGACCATCATCCAGATGGCGGGCGCACCAGCCGCCTCAGCTGCTCGGGCCGCCCTCCGTCAGCCCCTCGGCCACCCGCCCGAGCAGCTCGGCGGACAGCTCCGGATTTGCCACCGCCCGCGCCATCACCAATGCCCCGACCAGCGCGGAGAGGGTGAGCAGGGCGCGCCGCCGCCGGACCGCCGGGTCCGACTCGTCGATCAGCCCCTCGAGCACCCGCAGGTAGCTCTCCACCTGGTTCCCGTACGCCGCCCGGGTGCGCTCCGAAGCCCTGGCCACGTCGGCACCCAAGGTGGCCACCGCGCAGCCGTTGGTCGGGTCATCCCGGTGCGCGGCGCTCAGGTAGGCCGCCACCAGCGCGGCGAGCGGGTCGGCGCCGCACTCACGTTGCCGGGCCACCGCGTCCGACATGTGCCGGGCTCCGTCCCACAGCGCCCGGACGATGGCCTCCTCGACCAACTCCTCGCGCGAGCCGAAATGCCGGTAGAACCCGCCATGGGTCAGGCCGGCCTCGCGCATCAGCTCGCCGATGGCCGGCCGCTCCAGGCCGTCCTCCCGCAGCCGTGCCGAAGTGATCTCCACGATCCGTCGATGACTGGCTGCTTTGTCGGCTTGCGAATGCCCCACACCGGCTCCTCGCGCCCAGGCCGAGCGTTCCCGCCCAGTGCACATACGTGACGGACACCATCATGAGCGGTCGCTCGGACGGGGCGCGACGTCTGAGCCGCTAGAAGTTGCCGCGTTTGGCCTGCTCCCGCTCGATGGCCTCGAAGAGGGCCTTGAAGTTGCCGATGCCGAATCCGAGCGAGCCGTGGCGCTCGATGAACTCGAAGAACACCGTCGGGCGGTCGCCGATGGGCTTGGTGAAGATCTGCAGCAGGTAGCCGTCCTCGTCCCGGTCCACCAGGATGCCTCGGCGTTGCAGCTCCCCGATGGGCACCCGCACGTTGCCGATTCGGGCGCGCAGTTCTGGGTCGGAGTAGTACGAGTCGGGGGTGGCGAGGAACTCGACGCCCTTGGCCCGCAACGTGTCCACCGTGGTGAGGATGTCGTTGGTGGCCAGCGCGAGGTGCTGCGCACCGGGGCCGGTGTAGTAGTCGAGGTACTCGTCGATCTGTGAGCGCTTCTTGCCGGCCGCCGGTTCGTTGAGTGGGAACTTCACCCGGTGGTTGCCGCTGGCGACCACCTTGCTCATCAGCGCGGAGTACTCGGTGGCGATGTCCTCGCCGACGAACTCCGCCATGTTGGTGAAGCCCATGACCCGGTTGTAGAAGTCCACCCATTCATCCATCCGGCCCAGCTCGACGTTGCCCACCACGTGGTCCAGCGCCTGGAAGACCCGCTTGGGTTCACCGGCGGGCTTCACGTAGCCGGATTGCCGCGAGATGTATCCGGGCAGGTAGGGCCCGGTGTATCGGGAGCGGTCCAGCAGGGTGTGCCGGGTCTCGCCGTAGGTGGCGATCGCGGCGAGCCGCACCGTGCCGTGCTCGTCGCTGATGTCGTGCGGCTCGTCCAGGACGGTGGCGCCCTGGGTGCGGGCGTGGGCCACGCACCGGTCCACGTCGGGCACCTCGAGGGCGATGTCGATCACGCCGTCGCCGTGGCGGCGGTGGTGCTCCAGCAGCGGGCTGGCCGGATCGACCCCACCCTTGAGCACGAACCGCACCGCCCCCGAGCGCAGCACGAAGGCGTGATGGTCCCGGTTGCCGGTCTCCGGGCCGGAGTAGGCGACCAGCTCCATCCCGAACACCGCCTGATAGAACAGCGCGGCCTGGGTGGCATTGCCGACCGACCAGACCACGGCGTCCCACCCGGTCACCGGGAACGGATCGGCCGCCGCGTCGTACTCCACCAGGCCGACCAACTGGCGCAGCTGGGTCAGGTCGAGCTCCGCCAGCCGCTCCTGGCTGGTGAGTGTTTGATCAATACTCACGAACGGCCTCCTCGGGTCACCTTGATCAGCTCGGTAGGGCTGTCCGGACCAGCACACCGGACGGGCTGGTCATGCGCAACAACGACCTCAGGAGCTATCTCACCTGCTCATCTTGCCGAGCAGGCGCACCTCGGAGCTGTACATCTTGACTAGAAGTGGCTCTCGGTCACCGTTGCTCCGGCGGCCGGACAGGCGGCCGGTCTCGATGGCCCGTTCGGGCCAACCGTGGCGCGCGAGGACCTCGGAACCAGCCGCCAAATGTGTGATGATCAGCACAATCTCCGACGCGCCAACCACCGTATTCACCGAGGAGTACCCATGGCGATCGACCGCATCATCGAGCACAACAAACGCAACGGGTTCGGCAGCCTGTGTGCCGGCGGGCTGCGGATGGACTCATTCCCGATGCGCCTGTTCCGCAAGGGCAACAAAAAGTTCTGGAACCCCGAGGACATCGACTTCTCCCGGGACGCCGAGGACTTCGCGGCGATGAACGACGACGAGAAGCTGATGACCGGCTCGCTGGCGGCCCGCTTCATGGCCGGCGAGGAGTCGGTGACCCAGGACATTCAGCCGTTCATGCACGCGATGGCGGCCGAGGGCCGGCTGGCCGACGAGGCCTATCTGGCCCAGTTCGCGTTCGAGGAGGCCAAGCACATGCAGGGCTTCCGGCTCTGGTTCGACGCGATCGGGCTGACCGGCGACCTGCACGAGTACGCCGAGTACGGCCCGGCCTACGACACCATCTTCAAGGTGGAGCAGCCGAAGGCGATGTACGCGCTGATGGACGACCCGTCGCCGGCGGCCCAGGTGCGCGCCTCGGTCACCTACAACCACATCGTCGAAGGCTGTTTGGCGCTGACCGGCTACTTCGCCTGGGCCAAGGTGTGCAACAGCCGCAATCTGCTGCCCGGCATGCAGAAGCTGATCAAGCACATCGGTGATGACGAGCGCCGCCACATGGCCTGGGGCACCTTCACCTGCCGCCGGCACGTGGCCGCCAGCGACGCCAACTGGACAGCGGTCGAGCAGCAGATGGGCGCGCTGATGGAACCGGCGCTCGCGCTCACCAACGAGATCTACGCGCGGTTCGAGGGCCGGCCGGCACCGTTCGGCGTCGATCCCGAGGAGATGCAGCAGTACGCCACCGACAAGCTCACCCGGCGGCTGGAGTCCATCCAGGGCGCCCGGGGCCGGCCGCCCCAGGAGATCGATGAGGACTACTCGCCGATGGAGCTGGAAGACCGCTTCGGCGAGGAGGACGCCAAGACGCATCAGGAGGCCCTGGTCAGCGCGAGCTAGCGCACCTGGGACCAGCACTCGGATTGGCGCTGGACGAAACCTCCCCGGCCCCTCCGGCGGCCGCGCCCCCTTCGCGCGGCCGCCGCAGTGGGTCTGGCGGTGGGCAAATTGTGACTCTAGAGTCCTTTTGGTCTTGTATATAGATACGAGGAGTTTTCTAAGACTACTCTGGAGTGTGTGAGCATCGCGACCGCACCGGACACCCGCCGCAGTCAGGGTTGGGTGCTGCCCCTGTCGGTCCTGATCGTGGGCAGCTTCATGTCGGTGCTGGACACCAGCATCGTCAACGTCGCGGTGCCGAAGATCCAGATTGAGCTGAACGCGTCGGCCGACGACGTGGAATGGATCGTCACCGGCTACACCCTGGCCCTGGGCATCGTGGTGCCGCTGACCGGCTGGCTCGGCATGCGCATCGGCCAGACCAGGCTCTACATCCTGTCCATGGTCGGCTTCGCCGCCGCGTCAGCGCTGTGCGGCATGGCGTGGAACCTGGACAGCATGATCGTCTTCCGGATCATCCAGGCCATCCCGGGCGGCATCCTGCCGGTGGTCACGATGACCATGCTCTACCAGATCGTGCCGCCGGAGAAGATCGGCGCCGCGATGGGCATCTACGGGCTTGGCGTGGTCGTCGCCCCGGCCGTCGGCCCGACCCTGGGCGGCTACCTGGTCGAGTACATCGACTGGCGGCTGATCTTCTACATCAACGTGCCGATCGGCATCCTGGGCACCATTGCCGCGCTCGTCGTGTTCCCCCGGATCAACCCGACCAGCTGGCCCAAGTTCGACCTCTGGGGTTTCGTCACCATCGCCTACGGCCTGTTCGCCATGCTGCTGGCCTTCTCCGAGGGCCAGGACTGGGGCTGGACCGGCTACCGGATCATGGGCCTGTTCGTCTCCAGCGCGCTGAGCCTGGCGCTGTTCGTGGTCATCGAGCTGGAAGTGGCGAACCCGCTGATCGACCTTCGCATCTTCAAGAGCTTCGCCTACACCCTCTCGCTGATCCTGCTCGGCGTGGCGATGACCGGCCTGTTCACCACCCTGTACTTCATCCCGCAGTTCCTGCAGAACGTGCAGGGCTTGCAGGCACTGGACGCGGGTCTGGTGCTGGTTCCCTCGGCGGTGGTGCTTGTCGTGCTGATGCCGATCGCCGGGCGCCTCTACGACGTGCTGGGCCCTCGGATTCCGGTGGCGGTCGGGCTGGCGGTGATGGCCTACGGTTCGTACCTGCTGGCCGGGCTCACCCCGAATACCCCGAGGGCCGACATCGAGCTGTGGACCGCGATCCGCAACGTCGGCACCGGGCTGGCCATGATGCCGATCATCACCGCCGGCGTCTCGTCGCTGCCCAGGATATTGACCTCGTCCGGAAGTGGGATGAACAACGTGATGCAGCGGGTGGCCTCCAGCGTCGCGATCGCCGTGTTCGGCAGCCTGAACGCGACCGCGGCCGCCCAGCTGATGGTCGATCGAGGCTCGCTGCTGGACAGCGGCGCCGCCGCACTGCCCGAGGTCAGCGCGGCCTCCGCGCAGGGTGCACCCGGCCTGTTGGGCATCTATCAGCAGCTCTCCATGAGCGTTACCACCCAGACCTACGACAACGGGTTCTACATCGTCGCGCTGATGAGCGCTGGTGGCGCGGTGCTGGCCCTGCTGCTGCGCTCCGGCAAGGCGAAGGGGCCGAGCGAGCCGGTGCACGTCGAGGTCTGAGCGACCCGGTCAGCTGGGCAGCCGATCAGCCGGAACGGTGAGCGCCCGCTCCACCCGGTCCAGGTCGGAAGCCAGCGCCAGCAGCCAGCCCCACGCGTCCAGGGCGCGCAACGCCGCGTATGGCTCGGCGGCGAAGCGGGCGTTCAACGGATGCGTCCGCAGCCGCCCCACCAGCACCGCTGACCCACAATTCGACGCACGCCGCGCGGCGATCGCTTCCGCCACCTCCAGGTAGCCGGTCGCCACATCCCGTGCCGCGTCGTCGATCCGGTCCGTGACTTCCGGCCACGGCAGCGGATCGGTCTCCGGATGCCGGCTGGTCAACACCTTGGCGTCGCCGGCGATGCGGTGCACCACGCTCAGCACGGCGAGCCAGTCCACGTCCCCGCCCCTCGGCCCGCCCGGCTCGGACCGGTACTGGCTGTAGGTGTTTTCGAACAGCGCGGCCAGATGGTCGGTGCGCGGCTTGCCGGTGGGCTGCCTTGCCACCCCGCTCAGCATGTCCACAGTTCCGACCACGTCGTCCGCGCCGGCGCGCAGGGCGGCCTCGGCAATCCGCCTGATCTCTCCGGTGCCGCCGCGCGGCCACACCGCCGCGCCGATCGCGGTTCCGATCAGCCCTCCGGCCACCACGTCGAGCAGCCGGTACCCGGCCAGCTCCCAGGTGGCCGGGGCCAGCTGGGCGAACAACATGGCGATCACGACACTGAAACCGACCTGCCCGTAGAACGCTGCGAGCACCGAGCCGGCGGCGTAGGTGAACACCATGACCACC
>Ga0193742_1001183_pt1 | contig 16077 bp, 13 predicted proteins | sample L2c1metaG_FD_165511 | JGI IMG/M metagenome (GOLD analysis project Ga0193742, IMG submission 165511) | Soil microbial communities from a riparian zone of the East river system, Colorado, United States - L2c1 | ecosystem: Environmental > Terrestrial > Soil > Riparian zone | place: USA: East River... | reverse complement strand
CTGAAAACTCCCCAAGAGGCTAGATCTCAAATTGATTTCTGTCCGTCCCATGTCAGTTCCCATTTCCCGCGGTCTTCTGTCTGGACTGGAAACGGCCTTGAACTGGGTCGTCTAAAACACGCAATTCTGATGGGAAATTACCAGAGTTTGACCCCCCGAGCTCTCTCCTCCCAGACTATCTATCCTGGAGTTTTGTCTGGACTTCGGATTCAACCCGTCGAACTTTTTTCGAATCATGTCCGGACTCGAATCTAGCCTTTTGGTGAGTTTTCGCTAGCAAACAGTAGCAAACGCGCGACTAGCATCCCGCGATGCGAAGCTACGGTTTAGTAACAGAACTAACATAAAGGTATGTGATCGAGACATTGGTCATGGAATACTCCTGTGTTTCAAGGGATATCATTGCTCTATAGCCGTTCTGGAGTTTGAGCAACTTCCACGTCAACTCTGCTGGCAAGGAGAGCAAAAATAAGCGCTTGACGGTTTGCGCAGTTTAATAATGTATTAGGGTTTTGCAAGTGGTCTGCCTTGCCAGTTCATCTTAACCATGACACATGCGTATGATGCTGGATTTCTCACGAACCAGCTTCAGGCCTCTTCAGGCCTGCTCTTGCATTTGGCAGCCTTACTATAGACACGTGAGCTTTTATATCAAGATCCCTAGGGTGTATGACACTTATTGTCAATAGGATATATACACAGCCGGATCAGCCTAGGAGTCGCATCGAGACCCAAAGGGTCAGGGTGTGATATGTTTTGAACCTCCAGCGACATAGTTGAATGATTGATTCTGCACAATTTTCAGCACCTCGAGACTTAGGCACGTACATTGTCATAGAGTTGCAAGGAGCCGGGCAACCTTGTACGACACTGCAAAAACACGATTGCTTAGCTATCACCATTTAATTCCGTCAATAATCTATGATACAGGTGCGAAGTTCCAGACACAGTCTAGCCTGTTCTACAGTTTCAAAGTGCACCAGCTGTGATACCGGTTGACCCGGTTTAACGTTACTGTCATTTTGGTTGCAAACTCTTTGATTTATACGCCTGATGTTTCTTCCTTTTCATTCGGACTGCCTTGTGGGTAAAGAAGACATTTTCCTAGTATTAAGCTGTCAATAGATTCTGAGCAACCTATAGCCAAGGAGCTTCAGACGTCAAGTAGACATGCCAAGACTGGTTTCAATTCTATGGTGTTTTAATATATATATATATATATATATCGAAAAAGGCCTTTATTCTCATTCCGCAGTATACGATATCCTGCGGACGGTTCCTTGACCTTCATGACCGGTGATATGTACAATAAAACCGTGACTGCAGCTATGCTGCCATGGGTGGGTTTATCAACGGGTGTACCGAAAGGTTGCCCCAAAGGGGGTTATGATAAGCACCCACCGGTACTCACCACATAAGTCACGACGTGTGCCAAGGTACTGTTTATCGTTCAAATTTTCTCAGAAATGTCAATAGTCTGAAATCGGACCGTCACCGCAGTGCTTACTTACAACATTGTCAACGGCATTGTAAATTTGGGCATTGTTAGACTTTTATTAAATCCTTTTTCGATGGGTACAAGGGTTAGTGTCATGTATGATATACAGTTCATTATTATTATTTAGTTTGCCCACCTTCTTCGACCCATTGGAGTCCGGAATCAGTTCTGAATTCCGGATCAACCCCTTCAAACCCCGACCCGCCCCTCGTCCCTAATTGTAAGCACGGAATACAGTATGTATTTCAATTCAAGTGACGTCGAACCGTAGTTATGTATGGAGTTTGAGCGTCATCAAGACATATAATTCAAGGTTCCGATGATCGGCACATAATAGACGAACCTGAGCGTCAAACGTCATGATGACTCTATTCGCGCAATTGTCCCGATGGCTTGAAATCATGCATAGGAATGACAACAATATTGATATAGCTAGAGAGAAGAAGAAGTAGCGTACACAACTCCGCTAGAACTGTCACATATTAGATACATATTCTTGAGAATGTGATCGATTGCGGCAAAGAGAACTTATGGGCTCTAGAAGCATTTATCGGCATTTTTGCTTACGGATGAGAAGAGCAAAGATAAGGATGGAAAAAGGGGAGTTTGAATGGGGTTGCATGGTACCGGAGATGGGTCGACAATCCGTTCCAATTGGACCCTGTCGTATCCTCAATTCTTAAAAGTTCAGAAATAAATGCCCAAAATGGACTATATCCGTGATAGACTTTCAAAAGTCCGACTTGAAAAGCTTGAACCCCAGCCTGTCGTGCTGTTACTACTCCTGAATTGCAAAGTGCCTACAAGTACACGATACGGGGAAGCGGACTAACAAACTCAACAAGCACTGATTAAGAACTGAGGATGACTTTATTTCCTGAACAATATAGTACCCCCGTCGAACTAGTTATTGACAATATAAGGTTTGAAAAAGTATGTGTCCCTACGAATGTCGACGCTGAGAGTCATGCGCCTTATCTCGGGTATCGTTGATGAACAATAGAATTTGGCTGTGGTCGGAGATTGAAAGTTGTAAGGGGAGGTTGATTGGTTATCCCCTGTTAACCTGATCCCACCACCAGCCATTCCTATCCTCCTTCCCCGCTGGCAACCATGACTTCAGTGGCAGGCCGCAAAAAGTCTATAATATCGACCTCGGGTCTTCATATCGATACAAACACAAATCCGAATACCCTTCTCAACAAGGCCGCTTCCCAGTCCACATCTCTCTATCAGCAATGCTCGTCACTCAAATCTCGTCTCATGCGCATACGCGGATTTCCACCTTATTTCGCTCTCGCTTCTCCTCAAGACTCACGGCAGTCCACAGACCCTGTCACTCAACTCTGGGATCTCTTCTCATTAGGCACACCACTCTGCTACATATTCGACAGCCTACCGGCAGACGCAGGTTTCGATAAAATCAACAACAACTCTGAATTCAACCAGGATAAATATGAAGCAAACCCAGATCGTGCTAAGAAGCATGCCATTGCGCTCTTCGCAATGAAAATTCGGAAGGAAGAGGTAATGCAAGCTATCCCCGGCTGTGAACCCTTCACCGTTACCGATCTTTGGGACCGCAATTCAACCGACGGTTTTGTAAAGGTACGTTCCAGCTTATGTGCAATTTATGCCACGGAGTGTTTCATGGTTCCGATGGCAGGTTATTAATACTGTTACCGCCATCGTCGATCACCTATCACCAGATGCATTCGAGAACCCACCTTCTTCTCCTCCCACTATCTCGAGTAGTGTCTCATTTGATTCTCTGGCCGATACTCTTGTTTCACTACCCACCAATGCTAAGGAATCAGAGCGGGACCATGTCATCAAGGAAATCTTGGATACCGAACGTAAATATGTTCAGGATCTCGAGATAATGCAGGTGTGTATGTTCCTCTGCTACTTTTTTATTTCCCGCCGACACGGGAAAAATTCATAGAAATACTCGAATGCCCTTTCACAATCAAACTTGATGGACCAGGACACCATCCATCTTCTATTCCCTAATCTCAACAAACTTCTCAATTTTCAACGCAAATTCCTCATCCGGCTGGAAAGCACGGGTGAATTGCCTTGGAAGGATCAGCGATGGGGTCAACTGTTCCTCGAAAATGTGAGTCACCTTGGCCAGCCTATGTGCCTCTTTCGGGCTTCCCATTGTACCCGCTGACGCCGCGCTTCTTCACTTCTTCATGACTGATTGTTCCCTTCTAGGAAAACGAATTCATTGTTTATGAACCCTATTGCGCTAATTATATCAACGCTATGGATATTATGCTAGCCAACGAACAGAATCTAGTTGTAAGTCTTTCCTCACAACTCCCTCAACTGCCATCTCCCTGACAACTTCGTGTTTCCGGTAAACTCCGGTACTGACCAAATATCTGTCAATAGCCCCTCGACCATCTGATCAAGTTCAAGGGCGAGCTGCCTGGTATGCTAATCAAACCAATCCAGCGCATCTGTAAATATCCTCTTCTTCTCAAGGTATGTCAACGGTCCAGTTAAAAAAAACTGTTATCACGTTATCAACACTTGCGTAGGAATTGATCAAACCATGCTCGCCGGATACTTATCCATACTACGAAGAATTGAAGTATGGCCAAGAAGCGACGAAACGTATCGCCGATAAGATCAACGAAGCTCAACGCCGTGCTGAGAATGAGCAAACAGTCAAAAGTCTCCATGCCCGAGTCAGCGACTGGAAAGGCCATCATCTCGAGAACTTTGGCGAGCTCCTGTTGGACGACGTCTTTGTCGTGACCAAATCAGAAATCGACCGGGAATATCATGTATTCCTATTCGAGAAGATCATTCTCTGCTGCAAGGAAGCGCTTACACAGCCTACCAAAGGCGGTAGGGGAGCCAACAAGAATAGCGCGCTCCTGAAGAAACAATTTCCTTCTCCACCGCTGACACTGCCTGGTGGCAATGGCAAAACCCACAAAAACACTCCTTTATTGTTGAAAGGACGTATTTTCTTAGGCAATGTCACACAAGCTGTTTCTGTGCCTGCAGAGGCATCGGCAAGTGAGTACATCCTTATTCTAAGTTAATTCACAAGATATCAAGGTACTAATAACTAATTTCGAAGCTACTGGCGTACCGCCTCATTTCCCACTTGCTGTATGGTGGAAAGGCGACGACGATTTAGAATTTTTCACCCTGCGCTGCCGCAGAGAGGATCAGATGCGCCAATGGGAGGCACAAATCAACCGCCTCATCAAAGAGGTGGCTCGCAGAAGAGGTTCAGAACGTGTCGGTTCTGGTATCTCTCGCATTCTCTCCGCCAACAGCGCCAACCCTCAGCCCCAAGTGCGAATCCCTAACGGATCACAATACTCTCACAGCGCCCCAATGTCTGTCTATTCTCAATCATCCGCGACTTCCACCAGCACGACCATGCGCAGTCGTCTCAATACTAATAATGGCTATGAGGAATATAACTCGGTTACAGGCGTGTATGGTTCTGGACCGCAGGGCTATCCGTCGCACGATGGCTTCGACATGGAGCCGGATGAAGATGATCTCGAAGACTACCCTCCTTCCTTCCCCTATGCAGCCTCTGGTCGCGGGACGCCTATTGGGTCTCGCAAAACGCCAAACTCGCTCAGTATGCCCCCGGAACGCGAATCAATTGTGGGATACGAGAGACAGCGAGCGCAGACAGAAGGCACAGATGGTGCAGTTTTGGCGAAATGGAGAAATGGAAATGGTCTACCGCCCATGCCAGCTACGTCCGTGATATCTCCGGATGGTTCAGTGAGGTCCGTCACCCCTCGCATGAACTCCAACGTGAGTATCAGCAGCGCGGCCAGTTACGCCTCCGATACAAGCTTCGGAAGTAGTTCCTCCAATCAGGCGACTCGTCCTCCACTGCGCAGCCAATTTAGCTCAAACCATCTAAAAAGTGGTTATGAGAGTCCAAACGGGTTTGGCAGTTCAAATACTGTTTATCGCAGTGGTCGCTCTCCTACGCCCAACCTGAGCAGTAGTAGTAACCCCGCCGTTAATGGTCTGACCGCCCCTCCATTGAACCGCTCACGAAGTACAAGCCAGCCCGGCACTTATGTTCCTCCAGTGAGGGCGATTCCTCCTGTACCAAACGGGTCTCCACATTGGAGTCAAGATGATCGCGCATCGACCAGAGCGCCTAATAGCAAGCGAGGCAGCGGCTCCAGTCAGTCAACTGCCGAAAGCTCGGATTATTCCCCCAACAGTTCATCTCCTATCACACCATTCGGTTCTAGTGATTCTTCCTTGGGTGGAGTAGGCATCCAAAATTCGCATGGTTATATTGATCGCAGTATCACTGGGCTTTCGCCTCCCGTAAAGGTCAAAGTCCATTTCCATGAAGACATATTTGTTATCCAAGTGCCACGCACCACGGAATATGGCGATTTGGTGGAGAAGGTGGGACGGAAGATTCGCTTATGTGGACCTCGACGGGACGATGGGCCATTGCGAGTGAAGTACAGAGATGAAGATGGCGATATGGTGTCTCTAGGTTCAACAGAGGACGTTCAGATGGCGTTCGAGGCGTACCGACCGGGAGGACAGGTTACGCTTTTCGTCACATGATTCTTCGGGCTCTTTTTTCTTCGTTCTCCTATCACCGCAATCGCAATCATGATATCCTGAACTCATTCAAATCTAATCCCACATTTGCTTATTCGCTTCACTATCTCCCACCCAAAATTCACCAATTTCCCACGTTGTCTCTTGCATCTTTCAAATCTCATCATGGAGACCATCATCATTTCTCAGTCAATTTTGTTCTTGGATTATTTCCTGGTCCCCATGCACTCTCTTCTCATGTATTACCGGTTTACCGGCCTTGCCCCCTCCCTCCCTTGATCTGTCATTCGATCCCTTCGATTCCTTTCTGACACCAAGTAGTTATTATAAGTCGCTCCTTTTAGTGCATTATTCACTGCCACTCCTTAGCACGTTACTTCTTTCCTCTTCTCTCACTCTCTCTGTCTGTCTACGTATCTACTTTTTATTTCGGATCCCTTCTCCCAGGATTTTTTTTGTTTTTTGCCTTGGCAAGGCCGTCTTGCGTACATTCATGGAGGAATCATTTCTTATGTAATAATATTAATAGAGACCTACTACAACAAAAGATACATTTAGAGGCTACAATTTTAAGGCTCGCGGTTACGATGAGTTACCGTGGTCCCTCGTGCCCATCCGGTAGTAGGCATTAATTCCAATTAAATCCTGATGGGACAGCACAGAGATGGCGCCATCAATTTATTGATTCGGACGAAGCAAAGCACCGATTACCGAAAATGGTTGATTCGCGAGACTACTCCAGACCTCTCCCTGGTACTCCACTGATCCTGTAATAAAAAAGCCACAACGGGTTATAGAATGTAAATATAAATGCCCTGGTCCTGGTAGCCCCAGAATCGATCAGAAGTGATATGAAAATACTTAGCAGATGGAGGAACCATTCGCCACTATTCGCCAGTGTTGATCAGTTGTGATCTTGTGAAAATAAATAAATATGGTTGACACTCACATTCACTCACACAGTGGTCTCTGCAGGAAACGGTCTTCAAGTCAGAAGAATTTCACGTCCGGGAATTCTAAGGGTGAAAGTGGGAGCACAACAAGAGGAACGCGATGAAAATAAAAAAATTGTCCACTGCACCTAGTAGAACGCCAGTAGTGCACTCGTTTGAAAGGAAAGTACATAATAGTATAACCGAGTTGGCTCAGTGCTGATTCGGTGCAATCTCATTAAGGTGGAAACTCGGGAGAGACCAGGATCGATCTGCAAAGGAAAATGATGAACAGAATGAGATTAAACCGTCGCCCAGTATGTACCACCATCGAGGAGCAAGCACCAAGTCGCAATGATCTCTGATGTTTAGATGAACGATACAGCAAGACGAGAGCCAGATCAACTGATACGCCATCGATAAGAAAAGGCTCCTGACTGAAACCCGAAGAGATGAACCGAGATGATGATTGCACCATACATGAGCTCCCTGTTGAAGAGGAATGTAAAATGCCTGGTTACTGAATAAGGAGTACCTGATATCTATGATATGCGCATGTGCAAAGGGATGTGAATCCTAAGACATGATGCAGGTGCTATTGATATCGGGCCAATATGGACCAAAAAAATGCTTCGATGGTAGAATATTCAAGGCAAGAAAGAGGCGTCCGATAAACAATGTTTAGCTTCCACCTACAGACAAAGGAAAATATCATGATCCAAAGCGAACCCACCACCCCAGCGGTCCTTAATAGACCCATGCTGTCGTCAAATATGAAGAAAATTATAACTCACTATGTCAAAAATCAAAGTTCTGCTGATGTGATCTGCAGAACATTCTGCACAACCCGGCAATGAAGCAAATCATATTTTACAAGTTGCAGGTCAAAGTGGATGTTGGAAAAGTTGGATAGTTGAAAAGTCGGATAGTTTGTTCAAATACATGGCTCACTGGCAGCAAGACTTGCCATTCTTTAGGGGTTTCCACCTTCGGAGGACGTCAGAGTAGCTAGACAACTGACACGACAAAGTGTCTAGTGAGGATCTGATTGGCTGGTTGGAGACATGAAGTGCCGCCCGAAGATTAAGACAGGTATATCCAGACAAGCTTCCAAGTGTGACGCGGGAGTGATATGCACCATAAAATTTGATACATCCTTAGCCCGAGATCCGCTTTGAAAATAACATTTCGCGGGGACCAAATGGTCAATATCACTTCAATATCAAGCAGAGTGTCATTTGAACATTAACATTGCGAAATGAAGGTAGTGCCGATCAAGCCAATCTCCTGGGCAGTTTTCAAGGACGCTGATGAAGTTCAAAAGCTTGATCAATTTGTGTGACAGTGACCTACGAAGAAAAGACGCTACAATTAGAACCTTTAATGTACATGACTACCCGTGTATAAAACCATTACTGCTACAGTATTTTTCTATCTCATTTTTTACCATGATGCGTGCTGAACAAAAGTCCAAAATTACTACAAGCCCGTACTGTCCGTGATGCTGACCAGATCAAATAAAAGGGAAGAGAAGGACACAGGCATATACTTGTTGCGAGGAGAGCCGGAGCAGCGCCTTTCTTACAACGCATCCGGAGAAATATCTCCAAGAGCACTCATGTCGAAGTTTTCAAAGTTGCTCACGACACTGAACGCACTCGCTGATTTGATATCATCTCCAAACTCCGATCTAGAATCGATATTTTCCTGTATGTCAATGAGCAATCAGTAATTAAACACGAAATAAAAAAAATAGATTCGGATACGTACATCGAAGTAATGACGCAAGACACTCCGCGGAGCTGAACATGGATAAAATGCGTCAGCCAGTCCAAGAAACCGTTTTTTTTAGAGCAAAACAAAGATTCACTTCTGGGTGTCTTCGGCAAACGACAATTGACTCCGCTCTGGAGAATATGGTACGCCACAAGACCGGACCAACCAGTTTGGTGCGACGCGCCGAGTCCTCTGCCATTGTCGGCGTGGAAGTACTGTAACGTAGGGAGGAAATTTCAAAGTCCATGAGCTCTTGATAACGTGGGACAGAATAGAAAAGAGAAGAATTGAAACCTACTTCGTAGAACCAAACATAGTCACGGAAATGAGGATCGAAATCAAGCCTGGCATTGCCTCCATTTGTAGCTCGACGACCGTGCATATCTCGGCCAAATATGTGGATAATCCGATGCTGTATTTCTTCCGCGACAGCCACAAGATTCATATAATCTCCACTTCCCGTAGGACATTCTACCTAAAAGTAAGGAAGTATATCAAAACTGCGCACCATGAGAAGATGTTCAACCAGATATACTTGGAGATCGTCGCCGTAGTACTGATAGAATCGTTGCAGACTCTCAATCAGCAAGAAGTTGGTGGCGAGCCCTGTTAACAAAGAAGATAAGGAGAGAAGCTGTTCAACCCAACAACGAACCCGCAGCTTTTAGCGAAATCAAAACTCACAAATCGGACCTCGCCAATTTGAATTCCCACCAAACATGCTGGACTTGGAATCACCCGGCCAATAGCCGACTTCATAACGTTGGCCATGTACATCCATTCCCCATGGATGTTCTTGATGAAGTTTTGACAACCTGAAGGAAAATCAGCAACTCGTACTTGGCGGGAAAAACCTAAGGGTTTCGGAGCAGAAGTAAAGCCAATAGAAATGCTTACGATCGAATCCCATGCTCGCCCAAGAATTCATTTTCATCCAACATCTTCTCCAAGATCTTTACAAGCCTTTCCTTACTAGCCAAAGCCAAAAGCCTCCGTTGTTCTTTCCCACCGACTTAAAAAAAGACATAGTATCAGCAATGTGCAAGAAAGGGAAAACAGGTACATTATCGTGAAAAATGCACCTTTCATGTTGGCCATATTCCTCGCTGAAACCTCTGGCCTATTGTTAATAAACCACTCCATTCTTTTCTTAAATCCAGGGAATTTATTCAATACAGCTGGTTCCAGTACCAAGGTCCCATATAGCGGTATTAATCCCACTAGGCTGCGGACTGGGAGTTGGACAGAGTGTCCCGGACCGAAAACAATGGCGTCATAATACATTCCATCTTGTTCGTTCCACAATGATGCCTCGTGGTCTCCTTCCGGGAAAGTCATAGCATCCGCGATGAAGATGAAGTGCTAAAGGGGAAAAAATGTTAGACAGCAGCGCAATATCAACACAGCGCTTGCTCACCTCAAAGAATTTAGAAGCGATGTCCTCGTAGACTGGATTGTGCTTGGCCAATTCTAATGCTATACTTAACCTTTCAAAAAAAATGAGTTCGGAACAAACACAAGAAGAAAAAAAAAATACATGTTCAAGCAATAAAACGCCATCCAAGCAGTTCCATCGGCCTGACGCAAGGCCCCGCCAGTCGGCAGAGGCTCTGAACGATTGAATGCACCGATATTATCAAGTCCCAAGAAGCCACCCTCGAAAACATTGTTTCCGCCTTGGTCTTTACGATTAACCCACCTGTCATTCAATTTTTAGCATTATGGCCAAGTGAAAAAAAAGACGATACATACCATGTAAAATTTAGCAACAATTTTTGGAATACTCTCTCTAAAAAGGGTAAATCCTCTCTACCATGAAGTCTGCGTTCAATCTTGAAAATCCTAAAGGTGGCCCTGGGGTAAAATTAGATCAAATCCAAAACGGAGCTTATGGGCATTCACATACCAGGCATGAACTGGAGGGTTGACATCGCTGAAGTTCCATTCATATGCGGGTATCTGACCATCGGGTTTCATATACCATTCTCGAGTCAATAAATCCAACTGCTTCTTAGCAAATGCTGGATCGACAACTGCAAGCGGTAGGCAATGAAATGCGGTATCCCAAGCCGCAAAGAAAGGATATTCCCATCTAAACAACAAAAAATAAACGGAGATGAGTAAGATATATGCGCAATTGAATATCATGGAAAAACTCGCTTGTCAGGCATAGATAGGATATCTTCGATATGCATATGACGCCATTCCTACATATCGGGTCGAATCAGCTGTCAGACCTGGAGGTTTCCAACAAGACCTTACTCGATTTCTAACAAACTTTCTATTAGGCGGTGGGGGTGGTTGCGCCGGATCACCCTCCAACCACTCTTTCTGCACAAATCGATAGAACTGTTTCATCCAAAGCATCCCACCAAACGCTTGCCTCATAATCTGCTTCAAATCGTCGCTAATCGGGCCAAATATGAGTGACCCATAAAACTCATCAGCCTCCTGCCTCCTCTCTTCTACCACATCGTCGAAAATTACTTCATCTTCCAGGCTGAGATCTTTACCGATCCGAGATGGCGTGAGTTTGAGTCGGACAACCGCGCATCCGCCATGACCAGGCACATCATGGAAAGTATAATGAGCAGCGGCTTTTGTACCTTTTTTTTCGGGGTTGACGAAGGAAGGTGTGGAAGGGTAAGGCGTGCAAGGACCTTCTTCAAGGAGATCAGGTTTTTCAGCACCGAATAAAGATGCAGTCCTAGAACGAATCCGAGGCGAGAAGAATGCTTCAGGTTGAGAATCAGATGCAGGAGGACGATGGGATGGGATGATATGATCATGAAACGCGTCCTTCACGTAGAGGGTATCGTTTGTCCCTCCATATAATCGACTGAAATTCGTGTTATTTTCAGTGAACAGAAGTTCTGGCTGAACTTCTGCCTCGGAGCCCACCTCAAATTCATTTGTGGGTCCAACAGGTGGCGGAGATGGGAGGCAGTACAGATGTGTTTTGCCGAGAGTCGGATGACGCACAGTTATACATCTCATGTTATCGTTTCCACGGATAGAACCCGAAAGACTGGGCATCGGAGGTTTTTCCAAAGGCCATGACCAGGTATTAGGAAACCAGAGTTGCGGGATGACGTGCAGAGTAGCTGGATCAGGTCCTCGATTGTAAGAGGTAATGCGAACATAAAGATTTTCGGGATCATCTTCATCTTTTGCATACTACCGGGACGGATTAGTTGTTTTCGTATGAATAGGGAAATAATCAATCCAACCTCGACAAATACGTCCCAGTAGCGATCGTCATCGAACGCGTCGCTGTCTAGAATTTCATACTCTGCGACTTCACGACTCCTGGCTTGATTTTCCGTGACCAGATCTTCGTAGGGATATCGGCGTTGAGGATACTTGTACAGAAATTTCATGTATGAATGTGTCGGCGTCGAATCAAGGTAATAGTAGAGTTCTTTCACGTCCTCGCCATGGTTTCCTTGGTGGCCAGTGACACCGAATAGGCGTTCTTTAAGAATGGGATCCTCTCCATTCCAGAGAGACAAGGCAAGGCATAGACGTTGGTGATTGTCAGAAATACCGGCGATACCATCCTCCCCCCATCTGTACGCTCTGGATCTTGCATGGGCATGAGGGAAGTGGCTCCAAGCATCACCATCAGCCGAGTAGTCCTCTCGAACAGTAGCCTAAATTCACATGAAAAGCATGTTTTAGTCAATGAATAGCAGATGCGATCTACAAGATCAACTCGCCCATTGCCTGTCACTGAGATATGGACCCCATCTTTTCCAATGCTTTTCGCGTTTATCATCTTCTCTGAGACGAAACTTTTCCGCACCCTTGTACTCATCGCCCAGTTGTCGGGCGAGGCGTTCACGATAGGGACGCATCTGTGGCATAGCCTCTGTGAAAGTATTGTCGGCAGCATCCTGTCTAGGCGATGAATCTGTTGTCTTTCTCGCAGGAAATGTGGGTGTTGCCTGTGGTTTAGGTATGTTAATGGTCAAGGGTGTTGGAGGATCGACTCTCTCCTGGATTGAAGTGTCATCGGATTGAAGAGGGATGGTAGAGGGCGTTTGTTTTCTGCCAAAGAGCTTATCCTGCACTTTTTTGACAGAATTGGAGGCCATTATAGCTGAATCGCGGTCAACCTCAGGAGCTATATATATGTCACAATCGATGGACGCGTGACGTCACTATACGTGCTTCCCATCAGTGATGCTGATGATGTCACCCCGCTTATATTTATATAGGCATTGTTAGAAAGAGACTGCGATGCAAAGTTTCAAAGTGGACTCGAAGCTGATCACGGACGGGCAGAAAATTGGAGGCGAAATCCCGGTGGGTAGTAATAATGACCTAGCATGGATTAATGTTGGGATTGCTTTAGCTTTCATCCTTCTTGATGTTGGCGTCTCGACGGTCTTCAGGTTGGGAATCGGATGTTCCCTTCTTATTGCGGCTTTGCGATGCATTGGTCAATTGGCTGTGGTTGCAACAATTCTACAAAGGGTGTTTGAGACTAGGAGTCCCTGGCTTGTTGCTCTTATTTGCTGTCAGTCTGTTTATTCAATTTGACGCTCTGGACTCTCATTGTTTTGAGTCTTTAGTCGTTTTGAATTTTTTGGGGACTTTCGAGACAGGTAGGTCAAACCTGATAAGTTTGTTTGACCAGCCACGACTGACTCCTCCTTCTCCAGTTATAAATAAGTCTTCTAGACGATTTCATCATATGGTATGCTAACTTTGCTCCAAAGTTCAGTTCTCTGTCTTATTCATTTTTTTCAAAAAAAAGTTCCCTGCTGTGTTGATTGCAATGCTTGGTTCAACTATACCGATCTCAATCATTGGTACCAAGTTCGCGATGTCTGTTAATCCATTCTGGACCCCTATTCAATTTAGTAAGGCTGATGCCTTAACGGGCTCAATTTCAATTCAGTATCGAATGCTGACGCGTCATTCTACACAGTCCCTATAGTTGGCATGCTTTGCGGTGCATCCGTGTCAGGAATAGTTGTGGCTGTTAGCTACATCCTCAGGGAATTCCAGTATGTTCAATATGATTTTGGTTTAATATTCCTGCAATGGGATTTTCTAGGGAGAATAGGGATAAAATCGAAATTTATCTCGCTTTCGGAGCAACCAGGGTAGAGGCTTGCAGGCCTATTGCGACTCAAGCCCTAAAACTAGCGCTTATGCCTTCCATTAACAGCATGAGGTAAAATTCTCGTCGCTTATCTTTTATGCCATGAGCTCTGATGGCTCTTTCCACCTGACATAGTGTTCTAGGAATCATCGCTATCCCAGGAATGATGACAGGAGCTATCCTCGGGGGATCATCCGTCCACCAAGCAGCCAAGCTGCAAATGATCATCATGTTCATGATAACAGCCAGCACGGTACTCGCTTCGGTGTTCATAACTTTTGCTGCCATATCAGTGGTGGTGGATCTAGAGCATCGGATCAGGAGTGACCTCATTGATGATAGAAGGCCTGCCATATACCGGGTGAAGGATTGGCATGTTGGGGAGTTTTCGGCTAGCCTTTCGAAATCATTCAAGTGGAGGACCACTCGAGCCCGTGAGTCGGACCCGGGGGAGAATGAGAGATTGTTGGGGTAAAAGTACTATCCAACAAACTCTTTACTTAGATCTTCGAATTAGAATATCTATATACCTACTTCTGCTGATAGCTCCCGATGTTCTCAGGCGCTGGTTTCACTGGGAAATCTTGAATAAGTAACGTTGACTTGTACGAGACAATTTGATCAGGCGGTGGCAATCTTAAGTACTTGCTTGCAAAGTTGCTACTTGCAATCACAACCCACTCATCACAATGTCAAAGCATATTTTACCGCACGCCTTACGTATTCCAGCAATCAACAAACTACAAGGGAAACGTATCATATTGGCATCCAACAGCCCAAGGCGAAAAGAGATCTTACAGACTTTTGTGCGTGGAAAACTGCGCCATCTTTTTTTTTACACCCCTCTGTTAGCTACGAAGAAAAAAAAAGCTCACTATTACAGCTCGCAAACACATTGAATACAATTTTTAGGGTATTGCTCCTGATATCGTACCCTCAACATTCGAGGAAGACCTGGATGTCAGCGAATTTCCCGAGGTTCATGAATATCCTGTGGCGACTGCGACTCATAAAGCGGTCCAAGTGTACGAGAAATTAGTGGTGAGGTCATTTGGCTTTTTTTTTTTTCATCAATGGTCCTTATCTGCTTTATGAAGAAAGAAAACCCTGACGATGCTCCTGATCTTGTAATCGCCGGTGTGTGTTTTATTCTCATTATCGAAAGCGAATTTATACCGTTTATTTAATCTGGATTCTTCCCTTTCAGCCGATACCGTTGTCTTTACGCATGCTCAGCCTATCACATCGGACATGGCGTACTCCATGCTACCAGAAGTTAACCAGGAATTACTGGAAAAGCCTTCATCGAAGGAAGACAATTTACGGATGTTATTGGACTTGAATGGTGGGGTGTGCGAGGTTGTCACTGGCGTTGTCGTCGGTACGGTATTCTATTATTTTATTATCATTATCCTGGGTGTGATTATTCCTGAACATCTAAAACCAATGTCTTCCAGTGTACCCTATCCTCGTGGCTCCGGGCTACGACGTAAAGTTCGTCCTCTGTCTACCCCTCAAGTTGGTTGATATTGAACTCTTTTTTATTATTGTTAGATCCATAGATGAACGAACGCTCGTCTACTTTGCGGATAACCCAAGACATATTATCGAAGCCTACATTGAGAGCGGCGAAGGTATCGATCGTGCAGGGGGTTTTGCCATCCAGGTGTGATTTCCTGTTGCCCAAAAATTTCCTATTTACTGACAACGTTTCGTTTTGATTTACAAGGGGCTTGGTGGAATTCTGGTGCGAAAGATTGAGGGCGACTATAATAATGTCGTTGGGTTTCCTGCAGCTTCTTTTTTCAAGCTTTTGGATCTATTGGTAGATGAAGATCCTGATTTTCTTGACTTGTAGACCTTTATTATATAGCCTGAAAGGGTGTAGGGTGGATATGCAGAAAAATAAATGATTATTCGAGGCAGGCAGCCATTCAGCTACCGGGTAAGGAGATAGATGCATTGGATTAGGAGGGGTTACTAAAGTACGTCCGTCCTACTTGACTGGCTATAAACTATAAGTAGTTTCAAGTTTACATGCGAGATTCTTTTTTTTTTTTTTCATCAATATATCATTTTTTATTCCAACATAATTAAATTAGGAAGTAGTTAGGGATTACACAATGTGCAAATGTACACCGAGATTTTCAAAAAATGTTCTAATGGGTTTAGAG
>Ga0193742_1001181_pt1 | contig 16096 bp, 9 predicted proteins | sample L2c1metaG_FD_165511 | JGI IMG/M metagenome (GOLD analysis project Ga0193742, IMG submission 165511) | Soil microbial communities from a riparian zone of the East river system, Colorado, United States - L2c1 | ecosystem: Environmental > Terrestrial > Soil > Riparian zone | place: USA: East River... | reverse complement strand
GATTTCGTTACCATCACCGGCGGCCGGATCGGCTTTGTCGATATGAACATCGCCAACAATGTCGTCACCATGTCGGGCGGCCAGATCGATGGCGACCTGACCGCGAGCTTCCAGAACGACACGCTCAACTTGTCGGGCGGGATGATCGGGGGCCGCGTCGATTTCGGCCGCGGTACCAACACGATCAACATGACCGGCGGCACGATCACCGGTACGATCACCACCGGCGACGGCATCGACACCTATACGATTTCGGGCGGCTCGACCGCAGGCGTCAACGCCGGCGCAGGCAATGACGTGATCGCGCTTTCGGGCACAGGCGCCACCGGCTTCATCAATGGCGAAGCAGGCGCAGACACGATTACCGTCGCGGGAGGTACCGTCACGACCGTCGATGGCGGCACCGAGGACGATGCTATCACGATCAGCGGCGGCACCGTGACGACCGCGCTTGGTGGCCTCGGCAATGACAGCCTGTCGGTTTCGGGCGGCACAGTCACGACGCTGGATGGCGGCGACGGAAACGACAGCTACGCCGTCTCCGGCGGCACGATCACGACGGTCACCGATCTTCTCGGCAACAATGCGCTCACCATGCCCACGGGTGGTACGGGCGCGATCACCGATGTGACCTTCGGCGCGGGCACCGATAGCATCGATGTCGCGAGCGGCCAGATCACGGGGCTCGCCAGCCTCGGCGACGGGATTGACAGCTTCGTCCAGTCGGGCGGAGCGGTTGCCGCCGCCTCGCTTGGCGCGGGCGCCGACACCGCCACCATTTCGGGTGGTACGCTCGCCACGATCAACGGCGATGACGGCGACGATGCGATCACCGTCAGCGGTGGCGCAGTGACCGATGTTCTTGGCGGCCTCGGCAATGACAGTCTGGCTGTATCCGGCGGCAGCGCCGCCACGCTCCAGGGCGGCGACGGTAATGACCAATATGCCGTTTCGGGCGGGACGGTCGGCAGCGTCACCGATCTGGTCGGCAACAACACGCTGACCATGCCCGCGGGCGGCACGGGCACGATCACGGGCGATGTCGTCTTCGGCACGGGCGTGGATACGGTCGATGTCGCGTCGGGCCAGATTCAGGGTTCGGTGATCCAGGGCGACGGCCTCGACGTGCTGATCGTTTCAGGCGGTGAGATCAACGAGGTATTCCAGGGCGGCGGGCTCGACACCGCGACGATCTCGGGCGGCCGGATCGTCAACGGGCTCGAGGACGGGGATTTCGTCACCATCACCGGTGGCCGGATCGGCTTTGTCGATATGAATATCGCCAACAATGTCGTCACCATGTCGGGCGGCCAGATCGATGGCGATCTGCTCGCCAGCTTCCAGAATGACACGCTCAACCTTTCGGGCGGGACGATCGGCGGCAACGTCAATTTCGGGCGCGGCGCCAACGTGATCAACATGACCGGCGGCACGATCGCCGGCACGATCACCACCGGCGACGGCGTGGATACCTATGCCGTCTCGGGCGGCTCGACCGCGGGCATCAACGCCGGCGCGGGCAATGACGGTATCGCGCTCTCGGGCACCGGCGTAGTGGGTGCGATCGACGCGGGCGACGGCGACGACGTGTTCAACTGGACGGGCGGCACGCTCACCAGCTTCACGGGCGGCATCGGCAGCGACACGGCGCTGGTCACGGGCGGCGCGGACCTCTCGCAACTCACACTGCTCGACGGCGGCGACGATTCGAGCGTCGCCGATGGCTGGGTCGATATACTGACCTTCCAGGGCGTCTCGGCGGACCTGCCGACGGTCGCCAATTGGGAACAGATCGCGCTCACGCAGAACACCGTCATCAACATCACGCCGGGCGGCGTGGACTTCGGCGATGGCGACGTTTCGATCGACGGCACATCGAGCGTGACGGGCGGCCCCGATGCGGGCGGCACGGTCGATATCGGCGGCGATCTGGACAATGACGGCGAAATCATCGCCGAGGAGCCGGTCGATATCGTGGTCGACGGCGATCTTGATAATAGCGGCACGATCGATTCCGGCGGGGGCAGCCTCGACGTCGCTGGCGATGTCGACAATAGCGGCGACATCACCACCGACGCCCCGATCGATATCGATATCGGCGGCGATCTGGACAACAGCGGGACCGCCGATATCAGCGGCGGCGGCACGGTCGAAGTTGTTGGCGATCTCACCAATGGCGGCGATCTGATCGTTTCGGGCGACGATACCGCGATCGACATCGGCGGCGATCTCATCAACGGCGGCACCGTCGATATCTCGGGCGAAGGCAACACGCTCGATGTGACAGGCGATCTCGTCAATGACGGGCTGATCGACCTGACTGACAGCGATGCCGTCGTCACGATAGACGGCGCGATCACGAACAATGGCGATATCATGGGCGGCGGCGGATCCGCCATCATCGATGCCGGCGGCGGGCTCGCCAATGGCGGAACGATCGATCTCAGCGGCGGCGGCGCGGGTGACAGCCTGACGATCGTCGGCGACGTGACCGGAAATGGCTCACTGATAATTGATGCCGACATCACCGAAAGCGGCGGCAGCGCTGATCAACTGGTGATCGAAGGGGCTCTGACCGGCACGATCGATACCAATATCGCCAATACAAGCGGGCCGGTCACCACGCCGCCTCAAGAGGGATCGGGCGCGACGATCATCACCGCGACCGAGGGCTCCAGCGCCGCAATCACGCTCAATGCGCCGTTCAACTATGCGCCGATCGGCCCGTGGCGCTATGAGCTCGCCCAAACCGGTGGTGAGGTCCGTCTCCAGCCGCGTTTCGATAGCGAGGACGGGGCCAGCCTCGCGGCGCTTACGCCCTCCGCGGCGGGCGCGGTCATCGCACCGGAGGCGGTGTTCGGCATTACGGACATGTTCCTTCCCCATATCCGCGAACGTCAGGGTCACGCGCTGACCGGCAGTGACGGCTTTCAGGGGTGGGCGCGGGTCGAGGCCAGCGTCAGCGATCTCGATGGCAAGGGCTATTCCGTCGGCTATCACCAGCGCAGCGGGCTTGCCCAGGTCGGCATCGGCTTTGCCAAGCCGACCGCGAATACCGACATGCTGATGGTCGGCGCGACATTCGGCGTGGCCCGGGGGGACTGGAATCCCCGGCTTCGCAGTGCCCGCGCGGATATGGATGTCGAATCCACGGCGTTCGGCCTCTATGTCACCTGGTTTGAGCAGGCCGATCAATCGAACGGCTGGTATGCCGATTTCGTCGCGCAGATGAGCAGCTTCAATTTCGAACTCGATGTGCCGGAAGCGCGAATTGCCGACTATGATGGGCACGGCCTCGGCGCGTCGATGGAGGTCGGCTATATCACCCATGCAGGCGCATGGCGGATCGAACCGAAGCTGCGGTTCACCTATCTCTTGAGCGATGTCGACGGGTTTACCGGCGCCGACGGTCTTGAGGCGCAGGCGAACGAGAATGAGCGGTATCGCGGCCGGGCGGCGGTGCGGATATCGACCGACACTCCCCTGGGCGGGAGCGTGCTGACACCAACGGTGACGCTGGGTGTGGCGCATGACTTCAAGGCCGATCGCGGCGTGTTTGTCGGATTTGACGAACTGGAGGCCAATAGCCCGAAAACGGTGGCCGAAGGTGGGGCTGGCCTAAATCTTCGCATCGGCAAGAATATGCTGCTTTTCACCGAAGCCGATGGCCGGATCGCCAGCGATTATTGGGAGACCGCCGTTCGCGGAGGCGTAACGATACACTGGTAATGCAGAACGGAGAGAGGAATCCGCCGGATTCTTCACCTCTGCCAAGCAAACACACTAATTGCGCGTGCAAGTTGACCTTTGATCGATTCATGCTGCGACATGACATTATTCAAACTACACTGAACCCGAAACGACCCCATTGGTCGCTTCCAAAGAAGGGAGACCGCGCATGAGAGGCACGTTCAGGATAATCATTCTATCGACGGCAATGATCGCGCAAGGCGTCACACCGTTGATGGCGCAGACCAGACCGGCCCCCGAGAGCCGGCCCGTGCCGCTCCCTCGGCCGATTCCCGACCGACCCGTGCCCCTCCCCCGGCCCATCCCTGGGCGCCCGCAAATCCAGCCGCCCAGGCCCAACCCAGGCTATCCGGGCTATGACCAGAACCGCGGCTATGCCGGCCGGATCAGCTGTGAATCGCGCAACAATCGCACACAGCGATGCAATGCCCGAACCGACAACCGCGTCGTGCTCCTCACGCGCACCGGCGGCACCTGCACGCAGGGACGAAGTTGGGGTTTTGATCAGCGCTCGATCTGGGTTTCCCGCAATTGCCGGGGAACCTTTGCCTATGGATACGGCAATGACTGGGGCAATAATCGCCCCGACAAGGACAAGGGTCCAAGCACCGGGCTGATCGTTGGTGGCGTGGTGGTTGCGGCCGGCCTGGTCGCGCTGCTTGCAAGCCGGAATAAAAAGAGCACCGACACGGGAACCAGCGTCCCCGAAACGCCACCGAGCTACCCGCCCGGTCCGCCCGCGGCAGTCTCGGCCGATCTTTCGTCGCTTCAGGCCAGCGCCAGACCATCGATGCAGACCTGCCTGTTCGAAGCCGCACGCCAGATCGGGGCGACCGGTGGCACGCGGCTACGCTTCGATCGGCTGACGAGTATCGAACCCGGCAATGGCGGCTGGCGTTTCGCAGCCGCACTTACGGCGACCTACCCCGATGGCGACCGGGCAGTTCCATTCTATTGCCGCGCCACGCCGACCAAGGTGATCCAGCTCGACTTCACCAGCTAAGCCATCACTTTAAAAACGTCCAGTTGATTGGCCATGGGGGACCGCGCGAAAAGGCGCGGTCCCCCTATTCCTTTACCATTGGCTCGGCCGCAAGGCCCTCACCCCAGTTCGACACCGGGGCGCTCCGGTACGGTGACCAGGCTCGCCACCTTGGTTCGCCGGCCGCCGGGCCTGGATATCTGATCAACGGCGATGACCTCGGTTCGCCATTCGTCGTTGCGGATGTCGAACAGCTGGTAGCCTCGTCGATCGTTCAGCAGCTTCGTATGCGGATTGGCCGCCGCGACCCCTTCCCACCCCTTGGGCATATCCGAACCGTCACCGCCGCTGGATATCGAGCTGCACACATATTCGCTGGCCACCGCCGGGCCATCGAGCGCGCCGTCCCTGAGCGGCACGATGCCGGCATGATGCTTGTGCACGTCGCCGGTCGCCACCACGACGTTGGTGAGGCGGCGGCGCTGGATCGTATCGACCAGCCGGCGGCGCGCATCGGGATACCCGCTCCACGCATCCTGGTTGATCACGCCGTCGGCCCGGCTTTCGGGATAGAGGAACGGCATGACCACCACTTGCTGCGCCAGCAGATTCCAGCGCGCCGGACTGTCCAGGCCCTGATCGAGCCACGCCTCCTGATCGGCGCCGAGCATGGTCGTCGGGCTGCCGTCCTGCTGGCGGCAAGCCTTTTCGGCCGCCTTTCCGCATGTCTGATCGGTACGGTACTGGCGCGTATCGAGCAGGTGAACGCGCAGGAGACTGCCATAGTCGAGCCGGCGGAACATTGTCACGCGGCCATTGGCCGGGAATTGCGCGCGGCGGACGGGCATATTTTCGTACCCGTCGACCTCGTGATCGTCCCAGGTCGGCAGGAAGGCGGCCGCGGCATGCGCTATAGCCGCCCAGGCTGTTGTCGCCGGGGATGTGATCCGCCGTCGTGTAGGTGGCGAACGCATCGACGAAGAATCGTTCGCGGCCGGCAAAGGCGCTGTGCGGCACGATGTTGATGGTGCCGCCGACCGCGCCCGCATCCTGGTCCGCGGTGAAGGTCTTGAACACCTGCGTCTGGCTCGCCGCCTGGCTTGGGATCAATGCCAGATCGACGCGACGCTGCCCGGCGCCCCCATTGGCGACCGAAATCATGCCGATGCCGTCCAGCGAGACATAGTTGAGATCCGGCGTAATGCCGCGCACCGCGACATACTGGCTCTCCTGCTCGCCGTAGAGCACCTGCATCGTGCTGACACCGGGCACGCGGGCGAGCGCCTCGGATAGCGACTGGTCTGCGAGATCGCCGGTGTCGTCCTGGATCAGCGTGTCGACAATCGTCGACGACCCGCGCCGTTCGGCAATCGCCTCGCGATTTTGCTACGCGGTGCCGGTGACGACGATGTCCTCCCCGGTGACGTCCTGCTCGGATTCGGCCTGCAGCCCGGCTGCCTCTTGCGCAGAAACCGGCGCCGCAGCGAAGCAGGCGATGGTTGCCGATGTCATAAGGCTGTAAAATGCGAAGCGACGCGAACCGGACTGCATGAATTCCCCCTTGAGAGTCGAGGCGACGAACGGGGGGATGTGACGTTCGGGGGTAGCTAGTGTGACTTGGCCGCGACAAACGCGTGTAGGTTGTGATGGTTAGTCGGGTGCCACCGTCAGGCCGCCGGTTTTACTCGCCAGACGATGTCGCCCACATCGTCGGCAATCAGCAGCGCGCCCGTGCGATCGAGGGCGAGACCCACCGGACGGCCCATCGCCTTGCCGTCGGGCGTCAGGAACCCCGTCACGACGTCCTGTGGGGGTCCGCTGGGGCGACCATCCCCGAAGGGCACATAGACCACCTTGTAACCGTTCAGTGGAACGCGATTCCAGCTGCCATGCTCGCTCACGAAGAGCCCGCCGCGATATTGTGCCGGCAGGCTGGAGGCCGTGCTGAAAGCCATGCCCAGTGGCGCGACGTGGGAGCTCAGCGCATAATCGGGTGAAATGGCGCTGGCGACGAGGTCCGGGCGCTGGGGCCGAACCCGAACGTCTACGTGCCGGCCATAATAGCTGTAGGGCCAGCCATAGAAGCCGCCCTGCCGCACCGATGTCGCATAATCGGGCACCAGGTTGGGGCCGATCTCATCCCGCTCGTTGACTACGGTCCAGAGTCTCCGCGTCTGCGGCTCGAAGGCGACGCCTGTGGGATTGCGCAGGCCGGAGGCGAAAATCCGCTTGAAGCCCGTGGCGCGATCGATCTCCCAGATCGCGGCGCGGCCATCCTCGGCGTCCATGCCATTCTCGGTGATGTTGCTGTTCGAACCGACGCCGACATAGAGCCTCGATCCGTCCGGGCTCGCCGTCAGGCTCTTGGTCCAGTGATGGTTGATCGGGCCCGCCGGAAGGTCCGTCAGCTTTACCCCCGGCGTGGCGATCCGGGTCGTTCCGGGCACATAGGGAAAGCGCAGGATGGCGTCGGTGTCGGCCACGTAAAGCTGATCTCCCACCAGCGCGACGCCGAAGGGAGAATTCAGATTGTTGATGAAGACCGTGCGGAGATCGGGCTGTCCGTCGCCATTTACATCTCGCAGCAGGGTGATCCGGTTCGCGGATGGCGCAGCCGAACCGCCGCGACCCTGGAACAGCCCCATCACATAATCCTTTGGCCGGTTGATCGGCGCCTTCGGGCCGTTCGTCTCGACCACCAGCACGTCGCCGTTCGGCAGGGCGTAAACCGAACGCGGATGCTGGAGCCCGGTCGCGAAGGCCCGCACTTCGAGCCCGGCCGGCACGGTGGGCGTCTGGTCCGTTCCCCAGCCCACCGCGCGCGCGACCCGCATTGGCGGCAGGACATATTGATGTGGCGCGGGAAGCTCGGGACGCGCGCCGTATTGCGTGCTCGGTGGCGCCGGCTCCTGACCACATGCCGCAAGAGCGAGAAGCGCGCCGAGCGCGCTGGCTGTGCGGGGAGCAATCCTGATCATCGGCCAACTCCCTGAAATGGGACGGGTGAAGTGGAGCGAGCGGCGGATAGGCTCCAGCCGCGCCAGCCAACGGCGACAAGCAGCAGGGTCACGATCGCGGAGAGCCAGAGCCCCTCGGGGACCACGGCCGTGTAGCTGTCGCGGCTGTGGATGAAGGCGTTCAAAAGCGAGAGCAAGGCCGCGGCCGCCAGGACTGCGAACCGCCGCCAGTCGATCGCCCGTACACGCCGCAGCCCGATATCCAGAACGAAGGCCAGGCCAGCCAATCCCGCAAGGATCAGGCCGCCGGTGAGCAGCCAGATCGAGAAGGTCTCCCACTGCGGCAGGACCGTCCGCCAGTAGAGCAGGTCCGTCGCGAAGGTGGCGATCAGGAGCGCGGCAGCCGGTGCGATCAGGCGCGGGTGCAGCAAGGTGAGCGGACGCGTTGCCGGCGTTCCTTCGGTCATGTCGGTTTCCTCACACAGGGCCGTTGCGGGATCGTCCCGGGGGAGGGGAACGCGGGACGACCCTCGCGAAGCTATGACTAGAACCCGGCATCTTTCAGGGCGGTGGGCGCTTCGTGACAAATCCTTAAGCTTGGGCGGCGGACCGCCCGGCTACAGCGAATCCCCGCCGAGCGTCTGGTAGAGGCCAACGAGATTCGACGCCGCTTCGAGCCGACTGAGAACCAGGCTGCGTTGCGCTGCATAGTATGAACGCTGCGCATCGAGGCTGGAGAGAAAGCTGTCGATACCCTCGCGATAGCGTGCTTCCGACAGCCGGTACGTATCGCCCGCCGCCGCCATATTGGCCTCCCGCGCATGAAGCTGGTCGCCCATCGTCCCGCGACGCGCGAGCGCATCCGAGACTTCCCGAAACGCCCGCTGAATGGCCTGCTGATAGGTCGCGACCGCGGCATCGCGCTGGGCCTCCGTCAGCTGGACGTTCGCCCTCCCCGCCCCACCGCTGAAGATCGGATAGGACGCGTCGGCCGAGGCGCTCCAGGTGAAGGCGCCGCCGCTGAACAGGCCGGCAAGCGCGTTGCTCGCAAAACCAAGCAGTCCGGTCAGTGATATCCTGGGGAACAGCGCCGCGCGCGCCGCGCCGATCTCCGCATTGGCGGCGCGTAGCTGATATTCGGCCTGTACGACGTCCGGCCGGCGCAGGAGAACGTAGGAGTCTAGCCCGGCCGGAAGCTCCGCGACCGTCGCCGCGGCTTCGTCGACCGACTGGGACAGCAGCCGCTCGTCGATCGGCGCCCCGACCAGGAGCTGCAGCAGGTTCACATCCTGGGCTAGCGCCGTCCGCTGATCGGCAAGGTCGCCTCGCGCGGTTTCGAGCACCTGCTGCGCCTGGCGCAGATCGGTGCGCGGCGCGATCCCGCCTTTGAGGCGGGCGCTCGTGAGCCGGACGCTGCGCTCTGCGCTCACCGCCGTGTCCTCGGCGATCTGCAGCAAACTCGCATCGGCAGCATGGAGCAGCCACGCATCGGCAATGTCGGCGACGAGGGTCAGCCGCGTCGCTCGCGCCCCCGCCTCGGTCGCGAGGTAGCGGTTGAGTTGGGCGTGGGTAAGCGAGGCGACGCGGCCAAACAGGTCGAGTTCGAAGCTGGGGACGCCCACGCCGGCGGTGGCGCTGGTGTCGGCGCCGCTCGCGCCGGCGGACGTCGCCCGCGTGGCGGTCGCGCCGGCGTTCGCATCGATCTCGGGAAAGCGTCCGGCGCGCTGAATTCGATACTGCGAACGCGCGGCGGAGATGTTGGCAGCGGCGATCATGAGGTCGCGATTGTTGACCAGCGCCCGCTCGATCAGGGACTGCAACCGCGGGTCCCGGAAGATATCGCGATAGGTGACCGCGGGAAGCGCCGCCTCGCTTTGCCGAAGATAGGCATCGCCGGCCGGCCACGAGGCCGGAATGGCGGGATCGGGCTGGATATAATGCGGCTCCATCGACATGCAGCCGGCCAGCGCCAGCGCCACCAGGGGCATCACCCGTCTCATGTCTGCGCCTCCGCTGGCGGTGCGGCTCTTCTCCGGATCCGGTTCAGCCCTCCGCGCACGCCGCGGCGAACGAGCACGAAGAACAGGGGGATGTAGAAGACCGCGAGGATGGTGGCGGTCAGCATCCCGCCGATCACCGAAGTGCCGATGGCGATCCGGCTGTTCGCACCGGCACCGGTCGAGATGGCAAGCGGCAGGACGCCGAAAATGAACGCGAAACTGGTCATCAGGATCGGGCGCAAGCGGATGCGCGCCGCCTCGAGCGCGGCCTCGATGACGCGCTTGCCTTCCTTCTCCGCGCGCTCGGCGAATTCGACCATCAGGATCGCGTTCTTCGCGGCGAGGCCCATCGTCGTCAGCAGGCCGATCTGCAGATAGACATCGTTCTGGAGCCCGCGCAGGGTTACCGCGAAGACGGCGCCGACCAGGCCGAGCGGGATGACCAGCAGCACCGCGAAGGGAACCGACCAGCTTTCGTAGAGCGCGGCAAGGCACAGGAATATGACGAGCAGCGAAATGGCATAAAGGAGAGGCGCCTGACCCGACGACAGCCGCTCCTGAAACGATTGGCCGGCCCAGGCCACGCTGACACCCGGAATCTGCGAGGCGAGCACCTCCATCCGGTTCATCGCCTGGCCGGAGCTGCTCCCGGGTGCCGCCTGGCCCTGGATTTCGTAAGACTGGATTCCCTGAAAGCGCGACAGCGTGACGGGCGCCGTCGCCCAGCTGATGTCGGCGAATGAGGAGAAGGGGACCATCGCGCCCAGGCTGTTGCGCACCGACCATTGATCGATGTCCGCCGGCGCCGCGCGATAGGGGGCGTCGCCCTGCACATAGACCCGCTTTACCCGTCCGCGATCGACGAAATCGTTGACGTAGCGGCCGCCCCAGGCCGTCGACAATGTGGTGTTGACGTCGGCGGTGTCGAGGCTCTGCGCCGACACGCGCTCCTGGTTCACGTCGACATGCAGCGTCGCGACGTCCGGAAGTTCGCTCAGGCGCACCTGGGCCAGCGCCGGATCGGCCCGGGCGGCCTGCAACAGCCGGTCGCGCGCCGCCTCGAACGCACTCAGGCTCATTCCGCTCGTGTTCTGGAGCTCCATGGTAAAGCCGCTGGATTGGCCGAGACCGCGAATCGCGCCGGGGATCAGGGCGAACACCTGGGCGTCGCGAAAATTGCGGAAGGCGGCGGTGGCGCGCCGGACGACGGCGTCGGCGCTGTTCTCGGGACCCTTGCGGCTGGCATAGTCCGCCAGATTCATGAAGGCTTGGCCGGTATTCTGGCCCGCGGCCCCCTGCCCGCCTCCCGCTACGGTGAAATAGACGGCGACGTTCCGCTTCTCCTCGCCCTTGAGGAAATAGTCCTGGATCGCCTGTTGCACCTGGACCGTCCGGCCCAGGGTCGCGCCGGCGGGCAGGCGATACTGGATCGATACGGCGCCCTGATCCTCTGTGGGGAGGAAGCCTGTCGGCAGGCGAAAGAACATCACCGCCAGCAGCACGCAGGTCCCGGCATAAATCCCGAGGAATATCCATTTCCGGTCGACGACGTAGCTGACCGAGCCCACATAGGCCTGGGTCATCCGCCTGAAGCCGCCGTTGAAGCTGTCGCGCGCGCGAAGCACCACGCCGGCCACCGCGGGGAAACGCCGGGCGATGCCGCCGCCGCCATCGGGCAGGTCGTCCTGGCGCTTGAGCAAGGCGGCCGCCAGCGTCGGGGTCAGCGTCATGGCGACCACCACCGACAGCACCATCGCTGATACGATCGTCGCCGAAAACTGGCGATAGATGACGCCGGTCGAGCCGCCGAAAAATACCATCGGCAGGAATACCGCCGAGAGCACCAGCGCGATCGCCACCAGCGCCATCTGGATCTCGTTCATCGACATGATGGCCGCTTCGCGCGGGGTCAGGTCGGGATGCTCCTCCAGCAAACGCTCGACATTCTCGACCACGACAATGGCGTCGTCGACCAGCAGGCCGATCGCCAGCACCAGTCCGAACAGGGTCATGGTGTTGATCGAGAAGCCGAGCACGTAGAGGATCGCGAAGGTGCCAAGCAGCACCACCGGGATGGCGATGGCCGGGATCAGCGTGGCCCGCCAGCTCTGCAGGAACACGAACATCACGATCACGACGAGCACCATCGCCTCGATCAGGGTGATGACCACCTCGTCGATCGACAGCTTGATGAACGCGGTGGTGTCGTTCGCATAGGCGTAACGGAAGCCCTGGGGAAAGGTCTTGGAAAGCGCCTCGACCCTGGCTTTGACGAGGTTGGCCGTCGCCAGCGCGTCGGCGCCGGGGGCGAGGGAGATCGAGATGCCGCCGCCCGGGTGGCCGTTGAGGCGGCTGATGATGCTGTAGCTATCCGCGCCGAGCTCGACCCGCCCGACGTCGCCGAGCAGCACCCGCGCGCCAGACGGGTCTGATTTGACGATGATGTTGCGGAACTGCTCGGGCGTCTGCAGCTTCGATTGGGCTGTCACCGTCGCGTTCAGCATTTGCGTGTCCGGCTGCGGCTGACCGCCGATCTCGCCAGCGGCGACTTCCGTATTCTGGGCGCTGATCGCGTTGATGATGTCGCTCGGCATCAGCGAATAGGATCTCAGCTTGCCCGGATCGAGCCAGATCCGCATCGCGTAGGGCGAGCCGAAGACGTTGATGTCGCCGACGCCGGGCACGCGCGCGAGCGGATCCTGCATGTTGCTGGACAGCCAGTCGGCGACGTCCATCTGCGGCCGCCTGTCGGTCTCGTCGTAGACGCCGACGATCATCAGGAAGTCGGCGGACGACTTGGTCACCCTTATGCCCTGCTGCTGGACCTGCTGCGGCAGCCGCGCCAGCGCAGGCTGAACGGCGTTCTGCACCTGCACCTGGGCGATGTCGGGATCGGTTCCCTTGGCGAACGTGACGGTGACCGTGGCCTGGCCCCGCGAGTTCGACGAGGAGGCGAAATAGAGCAGTCCGTCGATACCGGTCAGCTGCTGCTCGATGATCTGCGTGACGCTGTTCTGGATCGTCTCCGCGGATGCGCCGGGATAGTTGGCGCGGATGTTGACCTGCGGCGGGGCGACGTCCGGATATTGGGCGATCGGCAGCCGGGTGATGGCGCCGAGCCCCATCAGCATGATGATGATCGCGAGCACCCACGCGAAGATCGGCCGATCGATGAAGACGCGCGACATGGGCCTACCGGCTCGCGCGGTTTTGCGCGGGCTGCGCCTGGATGCGCTGCGGCGCAGCGGCGGGCACGGGCGTGATGGGCGCTCCGTCGCGAAGCGTGGCGATGCCCTGGGTGATCACCTTCTCGCCGGGAGCGAGGCCCTGGGTCACGACCCAATAGGCGCCCTGCGTACGGCCGGTCACCACCGAGCGCTGGACCGCCTGATTGCCCGATCCGACCACCCATACCGTCGCATTGCCCCTCGGGTCGCGCGACAGCGCCTGTTGCGGCACGAGGAAGGCGGTGGTGTCGATCGCCTGGGCGAAGCGCGCCTTCACGAACATGCCCGGCAGCAGGATGCTCTGCGGGTTGGGAAAGCGCGCGCGCAGTGTCACCGCGCCGGTTTGCGGGTTGACGATGACTTCGCTGAACTGGACGGTCCCGGCGGAGCCGTAATCGGTCCCGTCGGGCAGCAGCAGGCGCACCTGGGCGGTCGTGGACGTCGCCCCGCCTTGCGCCAGCGACCGGCGCAGCGCGAGCAGGTCCGCCGCGGATTGCTGGATGTCGACATTGATCGGGTCGAGCCGGGTGATGGTTACCAGCGATGCGGCCTGGTCGGCCGTGACCAGCGCGCCCTCGGTGATGTTCGACAGGCCGACGCGGCCGGTGATCGGCGCGGGCACGCGCGTGAAGCGAAGGTTGATCTGCGCCGTCCGCATCATCGCCGCGTTCTGGGCAATGGCCGCGTTCGCCTGTCGCGCCAAGGCAAGCGCATCGGTATAGTCCTGCTGAGACACCGCTTCCATCTGGGCAAGGGGGCGGTAGCGCGCGGCGCGGGCGCGCGCCGCCTCCTCGCTGGCGCGGGCGCTCTGCAGGTTGGCGGCCGCCTGGGAAACCGACGCCTGATAGAGACTGGGATCGATCTGGTACAATGTCTGGCCCTGCCGGATGATCGAGCCCTCGGTGAAGAGCTGTCGGTGGATCAGGCCGGAAACCTGGGGCCGGACCTCGGAGATCTGATAGGCGGCGACCCTTGCCGGCAGATCCTCCTCGATCGGGACGCTGGTGGGCCGCACGACGACATAGCCGACCTGGACGGGCGCTCCCGCTCCGCCAGCCGATGGGTTCTGCCCATCGCTCTGGCCGCAAGCGGCAAGCAGCATCGATGCGGCAACCGCCGCCGCAAGAACCTCTGATGCGGTCGCATTCATCTTCGTGACGGCTCTCCATCTGGACATGGGCGGCCTCGCAACACCCCCGATCGAGTGGGCGGCCCGGCAGCGCTTATCCGGGCAAGCGGCTGACCGGCGCGTGGGGGGCGAGTGACATTTCGTTAATGTCGCGCGGGCGGTCTGCCGTTGGACATGACGAACAGTTCATGTCGCGGCCAATTCGGCGTCATCCGGGGTGGGGCAATACATCTGGCGACATCCACACCAGCGAGATTACCGAACATGGATCAGATCCTTTCCCCTGCGCGCGAAAACGCTTCGTTCGACGGCCCGGTTCCGGCCGCCGCCACTCTTCCCACCCGCCCGCTCGGCCGCACCGGCATGGCGATCACGCGCGTCGGCTTCGGCGCATGGGCGATCGGGGGTGCGGATTGGGCGGTCGGCTGGGGCGCCCAGGATGACAGCGATTCGATTCGCGCCATCCGCCATGCGCTCGAGCGCGGGATAAACTGGATCGATACCGCGGCGATCTACGGACTTGGCCACTCCGAAGAGATCGTGCGGCGGGCGCTCGCCGAAGCTCCCATCGGCGAGCGCCCCTATATCTTCACCAAGTGCGGGCTGGTGTGGGACGAGAATGACCGCAAGGCGTCGCCGCGCCAGGTCGGCGCGCCTGCAAGCATCCGGCGCGAGGTCGAGGCGTCGCTGCGACGGCTCGGGGTGGAACGGATCGACCTTTACCAGATGCATTGGCCGGCCGAGGACGGCACGCCGATCGAGGAATATTGGCAGACGCTGCTCGATCTCAAGCATGAGGGCAAGGTGCGGGCGGTGGGCCTTTCCAATCATGATGCGGTCCAGCTCGCCGCTGCCGAACGGCTGGGCCATGTCGACACGCTCCAGCCGCCCTTCTCCGCGATCCGCCGCGGCGCGGCCCAGGCGGAACTGCCCTGGTGCGACGATCATGGCACCGGCGTGATCGTCTACAGCCCGATGCAGTCCGGCCTCCTCACCGGCCGTTTCACCGCCGATCGCGCGCGCGCGCTGCCCGCGGACGACTGGCGCTCGCGCAACACCGAGTACAGCGGCGAGAAGCTTGCGCGCAATCTGGCGCTTGCCGATGCGCTGGGCCCGATCGCCGATCGCCACAGCACCAGCGTGGCCGCGGTCGCGGTCGCCTGGACGCTCGCCTGGCCGGGCGTGACGGGCGCCATCGTCGGCGCGCGCTCCCCCGACCAGGTCGACGGCTGGATCGACGCGGCGACGCTCACGCTGAGCCGGGAGGACATGGTCGAGATCGGCCGCGCCATCACCGTGACCGGTGCCGGCGCCGGACCCGTTGTGCCGGCAGCCTGATCTAAGGAGGATCGAGTAATGAGGACGCAGAACCCACCAAGGATTGGCTTTGTCGGTCTCGGACGAATGGGCGCCGCGATGGCGTCCAATCTGGCCGCGGTGGGCTACCCCATCGTCGGATTCGTGCGCAGGCGGGAACAGGTCGACATGCTCGCCGGCCTCGGCATCCAGGCGGTAACCGAAATGGAGCCGATCCTCGAACGCGATATCGTCATCTCCATGCTGCCCGACGATGCGGCGGTCCGCGGGGTCGTGTTCGGCGACAAGAATCCGGGACTGGCGGCGGGACTGGCGAGGGGCGCCATCCACCTTTCGATGAGCACGATCAGCCCGCACTGCGCGGGCGATCTTTCCGCCGAACACGCACGCCGGGGCCAGGGCTATGTCGCGGCCCCGGTGCTGGGCAATCCCGATGCCGCACGGGCGCGCCAGCTCTTCATCCTTGCCGCCGGCGCGGCCGCGGACATCGATCGCTGCCGGCTATTGTTCGATTGCCTCGGCCAGCGGATGTTCGCCTTAGGCTCCGATCCGGCGACAGCGAACTTCGTCAAGCTGGCGGCGAACGCGATGGCCGGCGCGACCGCGGAAATCCTGGGAGAAGTCATGGCGCTGGCGCGCAAACGCGGGATCGATCCCGCGCAACTGCTCGCCATTCTGACCCAGACGATGTTCGGAGGCCGCGCCCACAGCCTCTACGGCGAAAAGATCGCGGG
>Ga0193742_1001180_pt1 | contig 16099 bp, 14 predicted proteins | sample L2c1metaG_FD_165511 | JGI IMG/M metagenome (GOLD analysis project Ga0193742, IMG submission 165511) | Soil microbial communities from a riparian zone of the East river system, Colorado, United States - L2c1 | ecosystem: Environmental > Terrestrial > Soil > Riparian zone | place: USA: East River... | reverse complement strand
AAGAGGAGGGGTAGAAAAAGATATGTTTGAAAGATCAGATGTGTAGTTTGAAAAAAAAAAGGAAAAAAAAGGGCAATTATTCATCCATGTTTAAAAGTCGTCTACGGGGAGAGAATGTAACACCATTTTCTTGATCCGAACTAATGGCATCGTCTTCGTCGACATCAAACTCGCTACCACGTTGCCAGTCATCGTCGTCAGCAGGTCCACTAGCTAGCGTCGACGAATCTTCATCGTAAAACGGTTGTCCATATCGTTCATTCACGTCATCAAACGTCTCTTCCGCCAACGCGGGATTTAAAAATGAGGGAAATGATGATGGTGGTGGTCCAGCAACGCCAATCCCGAATTCGCCATCGCGTGACACTCCACCAGCACCAACATTCATATCGTGATCGTTGAGCTCGCGTTCTATAGAAGTTAGGCTGACCACTTCGGTCAGCTCTTTATCGCCCTGACCCCAACTAGACGCGCGGCGTGCAGCTGTGAGCCCTTCACCTTGATCGTCCTCATTACTTTGAGCATAGCGAAAATACCGCAAAGCCTCTTCACTTCTCCTCGAATTAGGATGAGCTCCGCCGACAATCCCGAACGTCCGTGTGGCCGGTAATTGAGTGTAGGATGAGACATTAGTGTTTGATTGGTATTTCGTGGGTTTCCAATTCAAGAAAAGACCGAATCGGTTACGTTTTTCACTACCTGACTTTGAAGTCGATGGGGATATTTCACGACCCAGAATGTTAGTATCAGACCCCCGGCAAGCTTTGGAGATAGAAATTTGCGAGCCAGCATAGGAAGTTGAAGCACCTCGTGAAGACTGAGGCATATTATCGATCGACTTTGAGCTTAAACCTTTGGTCGCCTTGGGGTTGGCACTTTTAGAAGATTCTTCTGTCGCCTTCCGTTTACCCTTATCGCGCCTGTTCTGGACGTTTGGAGTTGATGCAATACCAACGTTACCCTTGTTAGACCGGGCAAGATGATGGGAGTCCGATGATATTCCAGACTCCGATTTTGTACCAATATCCAGTAAGGTATTTGAGGACCGATGGGCTGGACGGACGCTTCGAAATACGGAAGTGATATGTTTAGCGATCTTGCCACCCCATCTCCATCGAAAGTGTACTGCAGACATCGCGCCAGAAGCTTCGTGGACTGACACGTTGATTTTAGTATCAGGGGAAGTCATTTGAAGCCATTTCTGGGGGTCGTCCAAGTCGTCAAGAATCCAAGGGTGCATCTGTAAACCATCAATGGAATGCTGTGGTTTGAGGTCTCATTCTGAAACCTATCAAAAGCTTGCTTAAAATACGTACCTTCACTTGGTCGAGGGTTATGCGGATCTTAGAGTCCTTTTGGAGAAAACGATCAAGAAGACAAATGATGCTGGCTCCTTCGCAATTCGGATCAGGATGGCGACCCCCTGTTACTATCTTGTCGTAACCCATGGTATGAGGAACTGTCCAGTCAGTATTGCATATGGCGTTGTACAAGGTAAACTCCGAGCCGGTTCCGGAAGTGCCTTTATCTGCTACGAAAGGTGTCGTCCCGAAAAGAAGACAGTACAGGGTAACACCAAGCGCCCAGACATCAATAGACTTGTTGATTTCAGGTCGGTCGGCGATATTCGGGATAGGACTAGTGGTTACAGTAGGGAGGGACGAAGATGAGCCTGCGGCGGGAATAGGCGACGACGATGAAGCGACGTCCGTCGTATGTTCATAAATCACTTCAGGTGCCAGGAATGAAGGTGTCCCCGCCCTTCTCGTCAAGCTGGAGTCGTCGAGGAGAAGAGGATCATCAGGATCATGTTGACCATCTTTTCCACCTGCAGCAGCGAGACGTTGCGCATAAGAAAAATGCGATACACCAAAGTCGCCAATCTTGACTTGGCGACGGTCTTCTGTCCACAGAAGATTCGCAGGTTTGATATCTCGGTGGATAATACCTTGATGATGTACTGAGGAGACGTGGGAGTGTAAATCGCGGAAAAAAAGAAAAGGGATTGATGATTCACGCACGATATTCGAGACCAAGAACAGCATCTCGTAAGATTCTCCTAGTTTGTGAAATAGTGAGGACGGGTCGGTTCTGATCGTCCCGCCACTTCACTTCCCCTCCGCCGAGATACTCCATAACTAGGGGGGGCAAAGAGAGATCATCAGGAAAGGCTGATGAATGATGGACATGTAGTGCAGGATAGGAATGGAGACGTACTCATATAGATTTTCTCCTTCATACGATCATCGATAACTTCATACAACCGGACTACATGTGGATGTCGTAGTTTCTTCATTATTGCGATTTCTTTTTTGATCTTTGCCTCTGTCGTGTTGAGCCTGTCCGCAACCGGTACATGAGCTGAGGCCGGCAACCTTTGTCTCCGCAAATTCTTCATCTGTTCAGCACGTGGATTATTTCGTTTGACGGACTTCATGGCCTTTGTTTACGAGATTAATCAAAAATAATTAATGAGATAGATTTGAGAATTTTTGTTGAGACAAGAGGCCTCACGACTGGTATGCGACGGTCTGAATGTCTCATAGGTAGACGTGCGTTAACTCTGTGACAGAGATAGACTTCTCCGTGTTGACCACAACCGACTTGTACATGGCGGAAATAGTTGTTCAACATGGGCCGACCCTCATCGACGAAAGCATTGAGATGATCTGTTGTGAGTACATCACCCTCTGGGTCGAAGAGGACAGGTGTCGATGCACACTGTGATTCCTTTGGAACTTCAATGATGGTCATAACTTGAAAGGGCGTACATGGGGGGAGAGAGACAAGTTTATATGGTAGAATTGAAACTCATGGTTTTTTGGAGATCATATGCATAATGTGCCATCAATGTAACACCCCCCCTCCCCTCCCCCCCGGATACTCCCGTTTGAACCTATTTTCTATTTATTTATTTACAGGTACACTTGTCTTCTTCCTTTACATCTTTCAACACCTGTTCAATAGATCTATGTCAGCTATTACATCAAGGCGGAATACGTCAACATGACATAAAACCTGTTCAGCATGTAGGCCGCATCCCTGTTTAGGGGTCATCACATCAGCACATCCAGCGATCTCTAAGGAAACTGCTTACCGCCCACGTTATCTTCGAGCATTTCTCGCACTTGACTTGACGACAAGCATCCACCGGAATATAGTCAGCCGTAATAACCATTCTACAAGTTGAGCATATGGTTAAGATCTCGCAGGCACCAGTATCCAACTCACAAGGTAATTGAGCAGAAAGGAAGCGATCTGGAAGAAAAAAAAAAAGCGATCAGTGCTTGGCTTTCAGTGTATTTGGAAGTGACATACCTGTATAGAGAAAAAGAAGAAGAGCTTTTTGATGGCATGAATAACGGATTTATCATTTTGCATCAACCGGCTATGCCCGCTGCTTTGTACGGCAGCGATGTTGGGTAATTTTCCCAATCATTGATTGGTTGGAATCAAGGGTTGATCTGGATCTTCTCCCAGACCCTCTAGAGCCAGGCCCCAAAATAAAATCTATTAGAATTGCCGCACCCTAAAAAAAATTGAGATTTGTTTCGGACAGGTACGTTTACTAAGACCTAGGTTCGTATTACCAATAATAATGCTCAGTCATAAAAATCCATGGTCTAAATTTATCCACAAGCCATCACGGTTTCTTTAGCTCCCTGCATAATTTTCCAGGCAGGACACATCAACTGACTCACTTTCATGAAACCCGCGCTATGCTGAATCGGACGACTTTTTGGGGTGTCAAAGGTGAACGGCGCCCAAATAGAGAAACCTTATAAATCCCCAGTCGGCATAAGCGCCACATCCGAAGGGAGCAAAGCACCGACTTTGTCAAAACTGTAAACGTGTAACGATCTCAAAAAAATCTTCCAAATTATCAATCAAGAAGTAAACCCGAACCTGTCAAAGTTAAGTTTGGGACTATCAGTCACACCTACTTACTGTCGAGACAGCTTTTTTGACCATCGCCAGTAAAATATATTTGCGAGCCCAATTACGGGAGAAACCTCCATCCGGCTAATCGTCGGCGGCCGCCTCAAAAAAAAAAACGTCTGCTATCCCCACGGAAAAAGGAAAAGGAAAAGCTTATCGTTCCTGTCCAGTGTGAACTTTTATATGCACCCATTTCGCAACCTCAAGAATCCAAAAAAAGAAAACACATAAAGCTTGGTGTGAAAGAAGACGTCTGGACTTGTGCAAATTTGACGTCTACGTCTAATCATATATCAAAATTCAAAAGTCAAGAAGGATTGGCAACGACAGCATGAATTCTTTTGTCATCTTTCGTGAGAGGAAAAAAACAGGTGGACTTGGGGGGCATCAATCGCAGCTAGGAAATACTTAGCTTCGACGAGGAATGTGATAGTTGGGTATGCCGGCAGATGTGATCTTCGAAGACCATTATCAAGGGATCTTGTAAGCGAAACATTATGGAAACGTGGCAGTGTATCATCAATACAGTTGAAAACAGGGACCATCTGTTGGTAAGGAAGTGCGCAGCAGCTGCTTCGAAACAGCTGCTCCGATTATTTTTTTAAGTAAAGATTAAAAACAAAACAGCTTTGACCGACTTCTTTCGTTTTCGAGATCATTTTAGCGGAATTTGAATTGAAGTGCATGTGCCTGCAGATGCGGAATATATCTATAACGAATCCGAGTCCGTTAGCATTGAAATAATGCATGTGAATTCATTGCCTTCTTCCCAGTTCTTCCCAGTTCCTCTGTCCTCGGCTGGTAAGCAGCACCGTGACATCCTTCTTTGCCAGGGCCTTCCCTTTCTGCTACTGCTTTTTGACCTTTTTAGCCTTCGCAAGTATGAGTTCCGCCTCGATAAGCTTGGAGGGAGATGGTGGTGGAGTTTCAAGCGTATTAGAGGTAAAAGAATATGTGTGTCGCAAGAGGAGAATTACACCAAAACGACGCGTCGGCGGCGAGGGCCGTCATATTACAGGTGACTTGGCTGGGGGGCCAACTTCAGACTTGCGACACCACTTTTCGAAGCGTGTGAATTCATCTGCATTTTGCAACAGCTGTTTCGGGGCGGCTGTTGCGCCAACTCTGAATCCCCTTGATCAGAAAGATAAAAGAGAATGATATCAATGATGTGAAGGGTAAAAAAAAACGTTTTGGGGTGCGCATCACTCCTTCTAATAGGATCTCATACCTAAAAAAAAAAACTGAGTTCTGTCGCCAAGATTGATCATGAGAGCTTGAAGCTTCTTTTCGGTGTTCCAAGGACGCCGTCCATGTCATCCCCCCCTTGGATTTCTGACAACCTGTAAGTGGCAGGGTCGGGAATGTTTTTAAAAGGAAAAGGTTTACGGGGATGTTAGATACTCTGGATGAATGATCAGAGACAGCCAGCGGTGTATACCACGAATAAAACAAATGTTGAACCCTCGATGTCTTGCCTGCTCAGATTCGGATTCTAGTTTACTCCGAACTTGGAGTGATGACAGCCACAGGGATTCCGGAATCAAATGTTGCATTTTGCTACATTTGAACAAATGAATAGTGGATAAATAAAGATATGTGCTTACTGCGCAATGTGCACCCTATGGCCTAGAACGCCACCATCGGAAAAGAAGGGATAGAGAGGGTCAACCGTCGCTTCGCTTAAAGCAGGAGACCCATGGAACAGCAACCACGCTAATGTCCATCGTGCCCGTCGCCTACATAAACAGGGTACCTGTTGAATAAGCAGAAGTTCTCCAGAGGGGTGTGTAGCGTGGAATCTGACCTTATGGATCAAATTTCTCTGATAACCAGACGCCCATCCAACTCCACGTTCTTTTCTTTCCATATCAAGTATTTTTTTTCTATCCTCAAACCCAAAAGTTGATGATCAAAGAATTGGGGTTTAACTTTAAGCCAGTAAAATGGTTCAGGCTAACCCATTGTTCCCAAACTTTCCACCGGGCGATAGCGTTGAAGACGGAAGATAAGGACCCAAATGACTTAAAAATGGACCAAATCACGCGTCTTGAAAGATGAGATCCAAAAGGTATATGTTCAAAGACTTTGACCGAATCTCGAACTCCGCCAGGACCCCCGAAAGCCCCCTGTGGGGTAGGTTTGACCAAGAGGTCCCTGTATGCGGACCTTTTTTTTGGGCTCTGCGAGGTGGTTTTGTATGCGGACTCCTGTTTCCAGCCTCCGTCAGGTGCCTTGTATGCAGACTTCTGGTACTTAGCTCTAAAAATGTTCTAACATTCGCAAAAAAAAAAAATCCCCAAAAAATGATTTTCGAGCTATTACATGGTTGTGGAATGACCAACGTCAACATAAGCCCAACCCTCCTTGTGTTATCCGAGATAATCTCCTTCCGACCAGACAACAGTTTTTGGACCTGTACGAGTTTCTGTACGTTTTGTCGTAGCAACAAGAATAGTATGACTGGCCTTTTACAGTGGCCTCTGAAGCGGTACTGTTGTTCTTTGGAATAATCGGTCTATTATCGAGGGTGACAAAGCGGTTCAACGTCAGCAAACCTTGGAGCTTCCATGGTCCCTATCTCCATAGCGCTCCATAATACTGGAGCACTTCTAGAAATTCCCGGGGTTTGCTGATCAGTATGTGGGTAGTTCGGACGGGGGTGGCAGGAGAAAGTAATGCAAATTATTTCAGTACTAGTTGAAGATGTCGGTTTGATCCGGGTATTTCTACAGAGAATCGCAGTATGCGACTACATAGGTTCTGCTGGATTCTTTGAATAAAAATTTCCAATCCACTGGTCGAGAATTGACTTCAATTGAGATCCCTGGCCTCTCCACCCAAGTTTGACCACACGGGGCCGTGGCCATTTAGTCCGAGATTCAGATACCTAGTTGCGAAAAATCAGGGAATGATGGGTGGATTTCCATTTCCACGAAATTTAACCACTTTCTGCATTCGTCGAACAGCCATTGCAACTAGTACTAACTGGTAACTACGACCTCGGGCCCCAGTCAGTCTTCTTAGTACACATACGACCTGGGTCTGCGACCTTCCGGGAGCTATCCCGTATGCGGACTATCTAACCTACTTTTGGTGACGGGTGGGTCTGTATGCGGTCCAAAAAGTGACAGTTTGTATGTATGCGGACCAGATAGCTAGCTCCGCCTGCGGCGGGCCATTCGTATGCAGACTTGAACGACCTACTTGGTGGGCTTTCGGGGGTCTTACTCCGCCTTCCTGATGAACGGTATACGCGACGACTCGGAAATCCGGCGGGAGGTCCAGAAGTAGCAGACTTGAAACTTGTGTTCCGGCATCCTCCCCCAGAAAAGGTTTCACATAATTTATCAACAAGACTGTTCTTCCCAAAATGACTCGGACTTGACATATTTGCTCTTCTTGTGGGTGATACTACGGTCTCTGATGCTGGCTCGTTCAAATTCAACGGAAATTTTCGATCAGGAAGCTGGGAGAAAGAATGGCTTTGATCAGATTCGCTTTTGAAATGATACTAGTAAGGCTGGTAAGTACTCAGAAAGTACATAAGTGAAGCCGAACGATATATATATAAGTAATTGGGGTTTGAAACACGTACATGTACCGTTTTCTTTTTTTGAGTAGCTCCGTGATTCCAACCAGGGGATATAGCCAATTGCATGGGGAGGTCGCGACGAGGGTTCAGGTTCTTGTATAAGGTGTCGCTAATAAATTATGAAATCATATACGGTAACTAAACACGCGCCCGTCTGTGACCGGCGTGCCCTGCCCAGGCTTGACAAGCGCGGACCCGATGTTGATACAGAGAACCACTACACATTCACAACCTTTTCCATGGACCAGCAAGTTTGAAAATGTCGAGTTCGCCTGCTTACTCAGGAACTCAACCGTTGGTCCTCACAATTTTAGGAGAATCGTGAAATCTCAAAATTTGGTAGAACTTGAAGCAATATTAATATACATTCAAGTTCGGCAGGCCGTTTCATTTTGGTTACAACTAGTAACACCCTATTAGGTAGTAGATGCCCTTTCAGCTTATCGATATCAGAGATAAGAGCATTCCAAAATTTCAGTCTACAAGAATTAAGAATGCATTCAAGTTAGTGACGCAAGCAGTGTGCCGAGGTGACAGCGGTGTGACATTTTCATAACCTGCCTATTTTGGATTTTCACCATCGGAAATTTGAAAGGCTCCTGATAACAAGGGTTTCTCAAAATAAAAGTAGACATTCTTGGTAGCTGAGACATTTCTGAATCCTTCTATCCAAATTTTTCAAAAATATCATATTCAAGTTATGTTGCGCATGAGCCTCAGCAAATTTGAAAATTTGAAAAAGTTTGAAGAGGGATATTACTGTATGTATGTTAATTAACATGGGAAGTGGTTGTGACAGATCGTGAGTTATTCCTTGTGTTCCTTGTGTTAAAAAATAAGAATTGGAGCGGAAAGCGGTCGTAGCATAAGGGTTGCCATTGAGCTGGAAGCGCCGAAAGTGTGTAATATATTTAGAATACTTTTCTTCAATGTTAGATTTTTCCAACGAATTCTTTTGGCTTGGCACGTTAAATACGATCGACGCGACATGCGTCACATACTTACACTACGTCAATTTGTTTTTAATTCTTGCCTCTCATGTCATTTGTATTGTGTTGTCTGTGGCTACACTCCACGTACTTACGTTCGCTCACCTCTGTCGGCCCGATATCAACTTATGAGCTTCCAACTCGGAAAGGTTGGAGATATCAGCTCAACCCGAAGGCCGTGCACGCCATTAATCCAAATCCTTGGTACTTTAGCTGTCCAACAATCAGAATCATTCAACAGTCTAGATCCGTAGATAAGGCTTTTGCTAAAAATGAACTCTGGCTTGCTCTGGCGTATACACGGATTGACAGACATGGGAAATATAACCCTTTGTTTCCCGGAACCATGGCCAGGTAGGAGCCTTAAGCTTAGCCTACGTTAGCCAGGATTCGATTTTTCTGAACTTACGTCTAGAAAATCCAAATGGATTTTAAGCTCGGTGAGTAATTTTTGTTATGGCTAGGCTGAAAGCTTGGTGCTTCTGCAGAAAGTATCACCGTAGTTCTCCCGCGAACGAATAAAGTTAAGCCAAGTATGTATGTATGTAAGGGTTAAACATTTTCGGATGGTACAAAAAATCCAGAGCAGTTCCCCTGAAAAAAATGATTATATATCTCAACTCCATGCAGCCAGAGCATACCGCTTGCATAATGCTTCGTGGAACTCAGTAGTATACAAGTCTCCCCAAACAGGCCAAATAAGATGCCATCAATTGTGATCAATAGTATCACAAGCCGCTGTATGTACGCAATCATGGAGTACTTAATACTTGGGTCCTCCTTCTTGATTCGTCTTTCATGGCATGAATTATATACGCGGAATCTTCCTGCATGGCTCTAGAACGTAGTAAATTAAAAACCTCACGGTTGAGGCCTTTGGATGATGTACTAATTCTTGAATCATGATGATGACATACCTTCTTTGGACAATGCCAACCCAATTTTCTCCGCGTATGTGATTCAGTAGCCTCGGTCCGAGGTTTGATGCTTGAGAGAGAAGAACCGTACTCAGAGCGCCGATGGCGGGAATAGGACATTATGATTGGTTGGATATGTATATATTGTGATTAACGAGTTTTTTTATACCTACCAACTCATGGGTTATACAGTGTCTGTTATGCGCTTTATCGCCGTCCGAGTCTCATTGACGCTGATGCCTCGAAAGAGTCATAAATTGGTCGAATCCCTTCAACATAAAGAAGCTTTGAATTGTATATGACTGATTTGTAGCGCAGATTCAAAAGAAAATAAGATTGAAATCTCAAGGGAAAAGAATGCGGGTGCAGTTGTTTGGCGATGGGATCAATTTAATGTCAATGATACCTCAATCACGACCAAACATTATTTTTCTTCCCCTGTGTCAATGGTCAAGCCATGGACCATCAGACCATGTTCAAACGTTCAAGCTTTCAAGGTCCTCCCATCGAAAGAGCTTTTTCACCCATTTTTTAATATCTTGATAATATGAAGGGCCACCGGGCCGCACAGTAACATTGTCAAGGGCGCGAACGTCAAGGTTCTTTTGAAGTTTGAACCTGGGCCTTTCTTGTATTTTGGAAGGCAAAGTCAGGTAAGATAATTCACGCGTAAACTCTGTGTCATAATCCATAACCCTGCAAGAACGGTTTGTTGCACTATTTCAACCATATGACATTTGTAGTCACATGGTCCACTTCTCATGACGATGATGCATGAAACTTAGGATTCAATTTCACCTGACATTACCATTCTTCTTCTTCACCCCCTTTTCCACCTTTGCCTTTCCTTTGCAATTCATTTCTTCAGCAATCAATGATCGCAGAACAGTCCATCCCAGTATACACGACTCTAAGCGACGTCTTTGGCAGATTGACTGCATCAGTGGAGCATGCGACTAGATGGAACAATCTCGCTCAAGAATTTGAGAAGAGATTCGGTAGGAAACCTACCTACATTGCGAGAGCGCCTGGACGGGTCAAGTACGTTTCATCGTCTAAACATATCCCAGCTTCCATTACTTACCGCTCTCCAGCTTGATTGGTGGGTATATGTATAGTAAAAGTCGTCATAATAGGCGGGTTTAATGCTATACGCCAGGTGAACATATTGACTACGCATTGTTTGGTGTACTCCCTGCTGCCATCGAACGGGATATTTTGATTGCTTGTGCCCCACGATCTGTGACCTCCGCTCACCATCAGACGGAGGTCATCCCTGCTCCTGGAAGTGTCGTTGCTGAAAATCTACATCCTAAATATACTCGACAGTCTTTTGCTCCTGCTTCTAAGAAATCCGAGGATGTCTCCGATGATAAGGCGCGCGTTGAGGGATGGCACCTTGACATCAATACTAAGGAGCTAAGGTGGGAGAGCTACGTTAAGGCAGGATACTATGTGCGATCGTCGCCCTTAGAAAATTCCCTTGCATCAATTCATTGATCTATAGGGCGTCTTGAACCATCATTTCTCAGGGGAAAGTGGTGTTCCTGTTCCTGTTGATCTCCTCGTGACAGGTTCCGTTCCTGCTGGTTCTGGATTATCATCGAGCGCTGCCATGGTTGTAGCCAGTACATTGGCATTTCTAGCTGTAAATGGAAAAGTGAGGATCATCGCCATTCACTTTTTTGATATCCGAGATTAGTGACCTCGTTTCTATAGTTGGAGAAAGATCCCGATGCGAGTGCAACAGCTTCTCCCATCCTTAACAAGGGAGATTTGGTGCAGTTAGCCATGAAAAATGAGAAAAGAGTTGGTGAGTTTAATACCACGCTGATATATATCCACGATTTATCGATTTCACGTTAGGTGTTAACAGTGGAGGGTGAGTTGATTCTTTGATTGTATGACTCCCAATTTAATGGTCGCACATCTAAGCATGGACCAAGCGGCTTCAGTCATGTCCGATCCTTCTTCGGCACTCTACATCACATTCTATCCTACGCTTACAGCTTCCGCGGTACTTCTGCCCGTTCGCGCAGTGTTTGTCTGCGCTAATTCACTCGTCGTCGCCGACAAGGCTCTAAGTGCCAAACGCGGATACAATCTACGTGTCGTCGAGACGTTGGTAGCAGCACGTATTCTAGCCAACTCGTTGGGTTTCAAAATCGGCGAAAAGGATAGGATGACGCTCCGAGAGGTCGCGGGTAAGCTCGCCGGGGAAAACGACGGGGAAGACATTGGGGCCGAATCGTTAGAAAAGACTTTGGTGGCGTTAGAAAATAAACTGGAGGTATTGAAGCCGAACAATTTAGTTGACGGGGAACTAGGTCTTACCATGGCGGAAATGATTGACAAATCAGGTTTACGCAGAGACGTTTTCCACGAAGTATATCTTTCCTGGGTTGAGAGTGAGTTAATTTACCACGAGCAACGATCAGACCCTAATTTAACCCATTGCCGCATGTGCATAGTTGAAGCGACCTATTTCCAACTATACAAACGTTCGAAGCACGTTTTCTCCGAAGCCCGACGTGTTCTTCAGTTCAGGCAGACCTGCCTTTCGGCTGCTGGATCTTCTGATGCGAATGATTCCGTGTTTTTCGAGGGTCTAGGCCGCCTTATGAATGAATCCCAGTCAAGTTGCTCCCAATTGTATGAATGCTCGTGTCCAGAGTTAGATAAACTCACCGGCCTAGCCAGGGAGGCCGGTGCCTATGGCAGTAGACTTACAGGTAGTGTGCCCTGCTACCACACCTTCTATTGAAATTATACACCCCCGTTTCAGGTGCAGGATGGGGTGGTTGTACCATTTCCTTGGTAGCTGAGAATAAAGTGGACGACTTTATTCAGAAGCTTAAAGAGACCTACCCGCCTTATAAAAACTTGGAAGGGGATGCGCTGAATGAAGTCATTTTTGCTACCAAGCCTAGTAGTGGTGCATGTGGTAAGTTCTTTTCTTTTTGAGATGCGATCGTTTGTTTCTCACTCCCTTTTTCAGTATTTAAGCTTGAGACGTAAAAATTCTGCGATACATCGCAGTTGTTTAACAAACTGATAGTGGATTTCTTCGATTTTAATCTGGTCATCCGAACCACTACTACCTCCCGCGATCCTTCCAATATCAGTTCTATCAGATGTAGTTTCGTGTGTACGTAAGGATGTATGGATGGGAAAAGCAGCCTATTCTCCGTGATTGACGATCGATCTGATTGGAAGCTCACCGGACATACGGGAGAGATATCCTATTTGTCGGTATTAGCATCACTTTGTTGGAATCTACGATAATAGAGTGGCAGGGGGGTAATCGTGGAAACCCAAGTTACATGGGATGGACATAGACCATAAATGGTCAAGATCATGTAGAATAATTGCCCATGGTCGGTAACCTTCCTTGAGCCCGTGCAAGCAAAGTAGCTGAGAAAAAGGGTCTGATGATATATTCTAGTAACATAATATCGACAGAAAAAATATGTTTGACTGGTGCGGTACATATAGACTGCGCAACCTGCTTTTGCGCATACCTGTCCAGGAATTTGAAATAACTTTTTGGTCACCGTGTTTCCCTGTGCAGTTTTTTTGTCTCTTCTATTCGAAGGTGTATATATATTGCACAGAATGACAGACGCCTCTTCAAATTCCGGTACAGTGGCCCAAAAGTCGTTGAAGGTTCTCGAAACGAATTTCACGTGTCATCCACTGCCAAGTCTTACAGACTTCAAACTTCAAAGTGGGATCGCACTTGCGTGAGTTGCGTCCTTTCAGCCTACGCGCAGTGTTTCTTTACAATAAGGTAGTTGGAAATATATAAATTTTATAAAAAAGACAATCATGCTTAGATCTTGTGACTCAACAATCTGTTTCGATAAGAGATTTAAATTTGAAATTCCATGTTGCATAACTACATTAGTAGTAAATAAAATACGCTATACTTTAACGGGAGAGGACTTTCCAGCCTTTTCAAAAAAACCTTCCCTTCGGAAGCGGTTCAAAGCAAGTGTCAGTGGTCCACGGCAGATAATTGTGGATCAAGTCCGACGATGCATGGGTGGCTCCTCCCAGGAAATATACATGAACCCTTGAAACGACCGGAGGTATGATCATAACTTGAATAGGGCCTTCGTTTCAACTTTCAGCTTCCAGTTCATATAAGTATATCTCTGCTAGAATCCCTGGAAATCTAAAAATATAACATATTTCCCATTTGGTTTGGGGGGGCATCTCTGTACCGATGGTCGAGATCATCAACTCGAGATAACTAAGGGGGATGGGGTTTTTTTTATGATGTGTGAGCTGTCACTAAGTACCCTTGACATCGAGGTTGACTAGCAAACGCGGATAATACCTATTTTTAGAATCCATTAAAGCTGAGCTCGTAGCAGCATCACATATTTTTGGATCCATGAAAACGGGGGACACCGATTTTTTTTAAAAAATATACCATAGAAACCCAATTCTTAGTTTATGAATTGGACGAGGCCTTAATGGTCTGGAAAAACACCCTTTTTTTTTGATGTTTTATCATATTGTGTGTAGAAACTATCAAATGCCTTACAAAATAATAATAATAATTAATAATAATAATAATAATTGTTTGTCAATTCAAGTCATCGGAACAAACAGACTTTACAACTATACTATAAAGGCCCTTAGTGCCTCTCCCTTCCCTGCAGACCTCCACTGAACTGCTGAGGTATGCCCAAAGCAATCCTATCCCCAGGCAGCCTGACGTAACCATGAATGAAACATCTGTAAAAATTAGCAAAACCTAGGAAAGACTGAACATCTTTAACTTTCTTGGGTCGGGGCCAGTCCTGGATGACTTGGACTTTGGTGGAATCCATACAGAGACTGCTGGAACCGATAATGTACCCAAGGTATTCCACAGAGTCAGAGTGGAAACAACACTCTGCGCCATTTACAAAGAGTTCATGTTTCTGGAGGCATCAGAGTACCTCCTTAACATGCATCTTATGGTCAGCCATGTTGTTGGAAAAGATGAGGATGTTGTCCAGATAGACCAGGACATAGATGTTAGGGGATGCTCTGCTTTGTCCGATGGTTCCTCCAATATTTCTCTGTCACCTCTGTATATTCCTCCTCATCGTTGCTAGTCCAAGACGGAGTGCACTCGCAGCTCCGATACTGGAGTCCGATTGTTATGACACTCTTTTTACTTTTACTTTTACTTTGAACACTTGAACTTTACTTGATCTTATCTTATAGATATGAAGATCTCTTGATCTTATCATCAGATGATGATCCAAGATATGTTTCTTTATATCAACTTTACATTATTACTTACATGCATTCAACATGCCTTTGACTCATGTCCTTCATTGACGATTGACATGCATTCTACACATGTTGCTGCGCAACATGCTTTTACCATATGTTTTACATGTGTTTGCCTTGAGGACAACACATGGACATTAGTATATAACCATAGCTAGATTACTTGTATTCTTTAGCTTGTCTTTAACCATGTAAATTTGTTAATAATGATACTGCTTGAATGGTCACGTGATGTAGCATTCCTATCACCTTTTCACCATTCTCCATCTTTTTCATCATTTTATTATTTTTCATCATTTTATTATTTCGACTCCGATTTTTGGTATATAGACATGCACTCCACCTTAGCAGGGCTTTATCCTTTTCTTTTAGGATCCCCTGCCAGGTGCGCTTTCCTGTTGTATTTTATATGTTTATATATGTTTAGGATCCCCTGCTAGATCTCAACTAAGTTGCAGCTGCAGTTGCCTTAACAACAGAAAAGGATCTCCCAGAGGACTGATCCCAGCAGATAGCTAGTCCACCATAGTCGTCTTTAGCAGTTCCGATTTGGACTCCACCGACTCCATGTACTCCTCTGCTCTTGATCCCTCCTCAGCATTACCTGGAACCATAGTTCCCGACAAGGACCTGTTGCACTCTATGGAAGGTGAATGACTTGTGACCCTGGAGTTTGGACAGAGACAGATATAGACCTGGCAGGAATTAAGGAATGCCATTCCCTTAGTGCGGTCTCCATCAAACTCCGACAGAAGAGCTGGTTTTAAACCATGGGCCTTCAGAGTGACAGGTGTGAGTTATGTAGATGGGATCAGATTTTTGGACTGAGGAATATGGGAAATAAGGATGTCTAACTTGTGTTGAGTGTTTGCATCCTTCACCTGTAATTCAGCAAGGGCTTACTCCTTTACGGACGAACAAGCCAAAATTGTCTGGGCCATGTCATACATGAAGGCAGGACGAGCAGCTAAGTGGTCCGCTCACGTATTCTGATGGGAGGAGCAACCAGAAAATGTAGGCTACCATAGATTGAGGTCTTTACACTCCCCCTGGTTTTCTGGACAGACTCTGGTCGGACTAGGTCCAGACACCAGCACTTCCAAACATGAATTTTCATGGTGGAAATTGGTGTAATTTTCCGGTCACTGTCCGATGCAATTCCAGTGATTGTCCAGCTGGACAATTATTGCATTGGACTGTCCAATGGAAAATCACCAGAAATAGCCCAAGGAAGTCTAATGGACAATCAGTGGAAAGCAGCGTAAAGGGACCGGACTCCAGCCATAATGCCACTGGCTTACAAATGTATGGTAGCAGAGGCACAAATACAAGCCACGAACCCGTGCCTACGGCACGGCTCCGCTCTG
>Ga0193742_1001179_pt1 | contig 16135 bp, 19 predicted proteins | sample L2c1metaG_FD_165511 | JGI IMG/M metagenome (GOLD analysis project Ga0193742, IMG submission 165511) | Soil microbial communities from a riparian zone of the East river system, Colorado, United States - L2c1 | ecosystem: Environmental > Terrestrial > Soil > Riparian zone | place: USA: East River... | reverse complement strand
CTCACGCTCCAGTATCCAGACCCCTCTTCTTACCAGTCTTGGCCTCATCCAAGAATTGATTCAAGCCGAACACATCTCCTGTATCCTTCTCGAATTGCACAGGTCCTTCCTTAACTTCTTGATCGGCTGCACCTTCAAACCCAACTCTCGCTTGACCCAAATTGAACCGATCATTATCCAGAGCTTTGCCAATTCCTTCCTCAGTACCACCACCGAATGAATCCTCGTTACCTTCTGGAATATTCCCTCTTGCCTTGTAAATCGCAGCAGCAGCGGTCGAACCATGAAACAGAGGACGGTCGTAGAGATTGTAAGCATCGTCATCTGCAAAGTTACCAGATAACGATTCTTGATTGAACAAACGGGAGTCGAGCATCGATTCCTTTGATAAAGTCGGTTTCGCCAGTCCAAGAGCAACTTTTTCTGAGATGTCGCGGTTCTGCTGCCGCGCGAGTTGTTTGGCCCGTTGCTCTTGACCCATATTGCTCATTCTCATCTCACGCTCACGCTCTCTCCTCTTATCCTGACGCATTTGTTCTCGAATCTTGCGAGCCTCTTCATCCTCCGCACTGTCGTCTGACGCCTCAGATTCATTACCACTACCCTCGTCACTGTCATAGGCAGCCAAAGAGGATTTGAGAGCAGCTTGGCTTTGTGCTGTTGGTTTGGGAGCAATGCCTCCACGTTCTTCCCGTGCGCGCTGCGCAAGTAACCGGAGATTTTCTTCTTTCGATTCCTTTTCTTTCTGCGCAAGCTTTTGTTGCATTAGTGATCGTTGTCGAACCTCTTCTCGGGCGTGGCGGTCAGCAACAAAGAGCGCCTCTGAGAACTTGGCAAAGTTATCGTTGATGTGTATCTGTTAAACGTTAGATCAGATGGAGGTTGGAGATCTGTTAGTGCGTACATCTTGTAGTCCTCGACCATCAGCAGCGAGACGTTTGTCTAGTGGGATAGTGAAACCCTTGTTGTTCTTCCAATTTGAGATACATGGCGGAATCATCCATTCCTTCTGTTCTGCAACTGTGGCTTTTCGTGGAGGACTTCGGAGAACGGGGGGTGGTGGGCTAGGTGGTCCTCTCGGTATCTTCTTGTGTTTAAACCTTGGAGGTTCTAGAGGGTCCTCAACCACCTCCGACATTTTGATGATCCGTTGTTTCAAGCCGCTTTCGCCATTTTGTTGACCAGGGGTATAGCGAATAAATGAAGTCTTCCCTTGGCTATCTGGAACATTTTTGGGTTGCGCAGCCTTGATCTTTCCGTTGGTGAGTTTCTCTAGAGCAGCGCGGGTCTTGTCAGCAGTTGCTTGCACCTCTTCTTCTGAAGGTCGCTCCATTGTACGGTCCGCATCATCGAGGTCTTTGCGGTGGAACAGAGGAACAAGATCCTTGAATTGTGATTGCACAATCTTGTCGGGTCGTTGACCCTGGTGAGCGATAGCGTCATAGCGAACATTTCCCTCATTGTCCACTTGCAAAGCTAAAGTATTGCCAGAAGATGCCTAAAGTAATCTGAATGTTAAGTTTCCTTGCACATAGTTGTACCACACACTTTCTTCGTGCCCATGCCTAAAGGATATTGTGCAACATGACATTCGGGGTAAGCACCACCATCGCCTGGAGCGCTCGGTAAGATGGCTAAACAAAGGCTGCGAGAATTGGAGACACACCAAAATCCTCCACTGATGTAGGTCTCCATCCATTTCGTTGACCATATGCCGGTATAATGGCGCGAGCTAAGACCGTCGTCGTTGATTGCGGTTTAAATTCCGGTTCATCGTCTGAGATTAGTGGTGCATAGACTGGCTGCGGGAGTAGTCTAAAACAAGGTCAGTTTTTGAACACAATGACTACTTTGCAGAACGTACGAAGCCAAGGCGGACATTGTTTCAAGGAACTTGAGCGTATGAACAGAAAGAGTATTAGAGCTGTTTACACTTGTTTCCTTTTAGTAAGGTCACCTTCCCTACTTGGTATGGTACAAAAAAAGGCTAGCAAAATAGTAAATGAGGCATTCAAACTTGAACTTCGCCTCTTGCAGGATTGTTCTTCCACCATGTCCAAGCTCCCAATCCCAGGAAAAAGTTGAACAAGCCAACTATGCCCGACCCAGCACCAATTAGAGTGAGAAGCCACCACACAACGCCAATGACACGATCAAGTACTCTTCCTGTATAACGTTTAATGTTGGCGCATGGGTCGGGCCGTGGCTTGTAGTCCAGCGGAAGTTGGATCATGGGCAACTTTATTGCAGCACGTCGCGGTTGGGCAGGAGGCAGGAGCAATAAGCAGACAATAGGTTTCTGAAAACATCCCGTGTCAATACTACGAGAGCATGTATTGACTTCCATACATACATGATCTGAGGTTGTGTAAGAAGGAATGCTGGTATACAACAGGTTGGTGATATTTGTTTTATCTGGGGTGTCGGGGGAGTCTGAGTATGTTGCGTACAAAACTCGATCCGTCCATGAAGGTACACGCTTGGCGCTGAAAGAGAAAAATCAGTGACAACAACGACCCACCCTACCAGCCAATACATACCTATACTTGTCTACCTCCCCAAGTTTGTATTTGTAACTGCATTTAAACTTCCAGAAATCGCCTTCCCGGAGGCCAATAAAAATATTGCCTTTCCTCTTCTCAATCGTAAGCTGGTCGAACTCCTTGAGTTCTTCTCTCGATCTTTCTGATTCTATGGCTTGCGAAAATTCGGATGCTTTTCGTTTGACGTATAACGGATGAGTCTCCGGGAGAGCAACTCGGAAATTGAGGTCTCCGAGTAAAAATAGGTGGCTAGTTTCATAGAGCGTACTTGGCTTTGACGACTCCGCAGACACAGGTGGAAAGAGCAATGTTCCGACAATATGTTTATAGTCTGCTATCCTCTGTTGCAACTTGTGGTCGAACGCAGTTAAATGGCAATTGACAAATCTATTCGTTGTCTGTTCAGCCGTCGCGAGAACAGACGAAAAATGGACTATACGTGTAGGTTTCCCCAATACCGCCATCAGTGTCAGTTACACGAAAACGTATTCCAACAGCTCCTTTGTTGCCCATAAATGCAGGGCCACAACCAGTCCATGTTGTCTGCACGTCGCATGCCCGTCGTGCGACACCAGTATCGCGTCCATACACGAGTAATGCAATACCCACGTTGACGACTTTGGCTATGAGAGAGTATGCCTCCTTGTTGGTTGTATGGGCCTCAATCTGAGATAGAATAAGAGCATTCCTGTTGTCAATGACAGACTTGGATAGTCCAGAAACTAAATGACAAACAATCAGGAGTTCGTAATTCCTCTATTGATGATGGATGTAACTTACGTCCGAGATGCAAAGGAAGTAGCTCCTGGAAGCCGACAGCAACTACATCTGGTGCTCGTCGTTCGGTAGAGAGAAAGCTGGACACTTGGAAAGTAGGAGACAGCCAGTCGACCAAGTCCTGTGGGAGACCCAGCACGCCCTGCAGGTTAGTATTGTAAGATGCAATTTGAACTAAGAGCCGTTCATTATGTAGCGTATGGGCAGTTTCCGCCATAGGACTCAGTAAGGAAGATATGGACGGGTCTAAAAACGTGATATCACACGCAAGTAAGTAGCACAGTCTATGTGTTTATTGACCCCACAGGCATTTTATTTCGCAATTGTACAGTTTTTGAGCTTTGGAGAACTATACGTAGAGTATGACCATTGTCTACTGTGGACCACGAGATATACCGAGATCTTTCAAAAGACCAGTGCCCAAATCGTAAACCCATCCGTGTATGATGACTTTTTGCCCTTTGTGAGTGCCTTTAGTCCAAGCATGTATTATTGTTTCGGTTTTGGCAAGGTTCTCAACTTGCGCTTTGACATTATTTTCAACGAGAGTGGCGAGAGACTCGGCGCCAGTGCCGGGGAGTTGCAAAGAATACGCCAGTCGAGTAAGGGGCTCCAGCCACTGATTGAGAGGCGAGTCCGTTGGCTCGGAAGGAATCGTCGTAATAGGAAGATCGGGAACGAAGTTGGGAGAGTGGGCAGCCGCTAAGCAGGCAGCGGCACCTCCGCATCCTGAATGACCCACGACGATGACTAAATATATGCCGTACGATCGATCAGCATTATTTTTGACGCGAATAACGAGAGAGGCAGCCACCGTTTTCAACCCCGAGGTGTTCAACGGCGTATCCTAGTACAGACAACACATTTTTGTCATCCGAAGGAAGTTGGCTATAGGCAAGGCATTAGAAATTTGATGAGAACAAATGTCGAAAACCTTACTTCGCGATATTTCGGTGGACAAAGAGGACGCCAGGTTTGGAAGCGGTGATGACCGACTCTGGCACTCTGGAATCCGCACAACCTATCCAAAGAGTCTAAAAGGCGTTTTATGGCTTTCTTTTTTTTTTTTTTTAAGAAAAGAGGACGAACATGAGGTGTTTGGCCTTTAGCAGAGTTTGGACAAAAGTCAGGATCGTGTTCGCAAACCTCCTTTGCCCAAATGGCGTTGGAATCGAGCAATGCTTTTGCAGACATGGTGTTCTTGAAAGGATTGTGATACAGCGAGCACTTGTATTTATCGTATTTCTGATGGTATGTACATGTGGGTATAATTTGACTATCCTCGTCTCAATTCCGTGAGAGGATGTGGTGACGACATTCACACGGTTCTCCGTCAGCTGTGCCTGAAGTTCCGTGTGCTCCATCTGCTCATATTAAGTAGAGGACATTATCAAAAAAGCCTATTGCAATATGTACAACATAAACCTTATGACTTATGCTATCTAGTTCATTTGTCGGATAAGCTTGTTGATGTTGGCTTCTCGGTCGCCAAAGTCACCACCCTGTACATAGTGCTTGAATTTCCGAGTTCTCCATCCACCCGTGGGGTTAGAGAGCTTGAATGGCCACAGGAAGTTAGAGGCCTAGAAGATTTTTTAAGAACGAAGGAAAAGAAACAACGCGTTGATGTGCACCTGTTTGAAGTTAGGTCCAGCGGTGGCAATTTCGTGAACAAGATCCTCGACGCAAAGAATATCGAACTTTCTCAGAGCTTCTTCGATAACGGCATTGTTTGAGAGAGGGATGCGTTGCTTGTCGACCTTACCGTATCCACGTTTGTAGATCAATTCACGAACAGACTTCAAGTTAGGTTCACTAAGAGGAATCGGTAACAGATTCCACTGCACTAAAAAAGAAGACATACCCATATGCGATGTAGGGTTCAACAAGACGGAGCATTTGTTGGGTCGCTCGTGTGGCTTTGACGAAGACACCGTTGTTAATTTGAAGTAGGCGGAGCAGCTGCAAAATTTTGCGGGGTTTTGGTGCGATTTCGTTGATACTACGAGAATATCAATGGCTTATTCAAGAGATTAATCCTCCAAGACGCTTACCCCCGAATACGAATAACGAAATAGACCTTGGGCTGAGCAGGGACGTAGAAGTCACCAGCAGTCCGTGCAGCACGCTTCAGTCTGATCTCCTCCTTTTCCTTATTCAGATACTCCTTTACATATGACTCCGCGCGCTTGAAGATGACTTTTCGTTTGGCTTTTGATGCCTAAAATTGATAGTAATTAGTACAAGGTTGCTATATTTGAAGTGGATGAAATTTGAAGGAAGAGAATCAGTCCCGAAAGATGGTTAATTGAAAGGCAGCACAGCGGAGTTGACCACTAGCCATTCTTCGAAAGTATCGTATCCATCATATTGGTTAAGGTCGAGGAGAAAAGTAGGGTGCGTGTAAGTTTCATAGTGGGAGCTGTTCTCACTTTACGGGCTGCTGAAGCAGCGGCGAGACGTTCTTCCCGGGCCTTTTCATTTTGTTTACGTTTCTTGAGGAGAGTCTCCGGGACTTCGATTGCCTAGTTCAACATATAATATTAGGTTGTGTTGAAAGATCCATTAAATTCACTGACCGAAGCACTCGGGACGCTTATGGATATGAGATAGTCAGCATTGAATAAAAAGAACGCGATAGACGTACGTTGTTGAGGGGGTCATTGGGAATATTGAGGACGACGACTAATTTGGTGTGCACAAAGGAATCTCTTTGAAGTGGCTGGAACTGTATAGTCTGACATAACCTTTTCCCACAGCTGTGTTATGATACATCACAAATTTACGGTAACCGGTTATGGTCTTATTAAGAGTTTAACTAGACAATGTAATATTGGTACACTAGGTGACCGAAAGCACCCACTGCAAAGACAGGATGAACGGCCAAAGAAGTGCAACAGTGGATCTGGGGCACTTGAGATGTAGAAGCAATTAGATGCATATCGCTCAACATGTGGTATATGAAAGCGCCCTGGTAGTTGTTAAAAGATGAAGAAGAAAAGAAAAGAAAAGCACCAGTCACTTTTTGCTGGATGGTGTAGGGCCGGGCGATTAATAATGTGTGAATGAAAACGGTTGTCTTCGTCCGTCTAGCCGGGTGGGGGGCACAAAAATCAAAAATCAATGGCTAAAATTCGATATTTTTTCCCTCATCTATCAGTTAGAAGATGACAAAATATTTCATTCTGAACGATGGTTCACAAATTCCCTGGCTAGGTTTTGGTACTGGCACTGCCCTCTATAACAAGGACGCTGCCGATCTCGTCCGTGTCGCTATTGAGAACAACATCATCCACCTTGATGGCGCCCAGATGTACAATAACGAAGACACCCTGGGTGCAGGCATCAAAGCCTCCGGGAAACCTCGCTCGGAACTATTCGTTGTCACTAAGCTCAACGTTCTTCAACCCGGCCAGACTGTTAAAGAATCGCTCAAAGTTTCACTGACCAAACTTGGTCTTGATTATGTCGACCTCTTCTTGATCCATACTCCATCCCAAGCCAGAAAAGAGGCAAATCTCAGCCAATTGTGGGAGAGAATGGAGGAAGTCAAACAGGATGGCTTGGCCAAATCGATCGGAGTCTCCAACTTCACGGTCGAGGACCTCAAGGTTATCCTAGAAACAGCCAAGGTGGTCCCTTCCATAAATCAAGTAGGAGCCGATTTTTACTTCATCTTGATCTGGCCTCTTACATTTCCCTTTCCGCCAGATCGAATTCCATCCATATGTCTGGAAAGCTGCAGAGCCGATCGCTAAACTCTGTCAGGAGCATGGCATTGTTATAGCATCCTACGGCGGCCTGACGCCCATCGTGCGCGTTCAAGATGGTCCCCTCGATCCCGTTCTTGCCTCCATTCGTGAGAGACTCGAAAAGGCTCGTGGTCACCCAGTCACGATCGGACAAGTATTGACCAAGTGGATCCTGGCCAAGAACGCAGTCGTTGTTACGTAAGAAAGCCTCCCTCTTCCATCATTCATGTTTGCTTGACCTGTCGAATTGCAGCACAACATCGAAAGTGTCTCGTATACAAGAGTTTTTGGACGCTGAAAACGTCCCTGATTTAACTGTAGAAGAAGTCGAGGCCATCGAAGCGGCAGGGGCCAAGTTGCATAAGAGGGTATATCTTAGCCACCTTTTCGGCGAGTAAATTTTGAATCAAATTACTGCATATGAACTGGACGTCATATGCAAGCAGGCTTGTAAATGAGAAAGTGAATGTACGTGTACCGTCAGGTCGTCGTAAAATTATCATTTCAACTAAGAATCGGTCTCAGTTTATTTTTAACTATATGCAACTTTGATTTGGAGGGGTTAAATCCTACTATGCAAACATGAACTGCAGCTACAATACCTCGGTCGTTTGATGACGAGTCATCGCAACAAAACAAGAGCATTCAAGACTAGATGTTGAATCTTCTAGACCTTGCTATGAAGCAGGGCTCCAGGAAGCACCTAAATTTTATGCACTATAGCCCGGCTACTACTGGCAGATTTGAATCACGGAAGAAACGGAATTCAAGTTCATGACACTGCGCCACCCTTCCAAGAAATAAATCCTAAGTGCCCATCTGCCACTCTAGTCGACGTTTCCGACGCTGATGGCCTGAATTAGGTGTACGTAAGGGCGACCTCATCAGATGATGGTCCCCCTTACCGGTACGAAGGACTGTGTGAATCCCTCATTCTGTCAACGAATGTACCTACTCTTCGTTATAACTACTGACATCCTAACGGAAAATTTTGCAAGTGTTTTTACATGCAACGGACGGAACAGCCCTACTCCGAGTAAGCTGCTGGAGAAGCTAGCACTTCCATCATCCGCATGCCTCAGCCACCCATTGACTTCATTTCATGCCCCCTTTGCGGAGAAAGTTAATCCTTCTCCTCGAAATCAATCCCGCACAAGCGGCGAAACGATCAACATTCATGACAGATTTGACACCTCATTTTGCTACCAATTGTGGGGGCGGACTCGCATGCCTCGCGGTTGTTCTTTGACTGAGTACAAGGGACTCTGATTTGGAAAACGACAGAGGTCAGAAATAAGGAACACATTCCAGGGCCAACGGCCACATATCTCGATTGATGCTTCCGTTTCGAGCCCTCCTGGTAGTCCCCTCTGTATTTTTATGCTTTATAACTGATGATGTAGAGCCAGAAACCATGCCTCGCAGACTCTTTTTTCCCTTTTCAAAAAATATGGTGTGGTGGCTCTTGTCGTTCCTTAACTTCTCCATGAACTGGGATGGCACGATTGCTCAATCGAACGCTTCGTGCCTTCCGTTTTATAACTGGGTCAGTCGCGATACTCTTCTATCTTCTTGATTTCTTCACTATCCCACAGACATTTAACTCGGTGAAGCAGTCTCCTTGCCAAGTTGCCTCGTCTCTATTGACAGTCTGCAACGAGGACCGTAAGGAACCACGGCAATTCTACATATCGAGATGCTAATTGTTATCGGCAGCGTTCCCTGTATCTGCTCTGCCCAATATGTCCCATTATGCAGGCCCTTCATTGCAGGATGCCAATCCTTGTCAGTGTAATACTGTCACTTATTCCTTGATGAGTGCATGTGGTGCATGTCAAGGCCAAACATATCTATCGTATGGCCCCACAAACTCTAAGTTTTCACAAGTCCTGACAAATGAAAAATTAAGTTGGAGCGTTTGGTCGGCTAACTGCCCCACTGTACACCTGAGCTCGTCAGTCCTTTCCTTTGTGTTTATCAGACATGCTTTGTTAAGGATTCACGGTATAGGTATCCTGAGTCAATCCCTCCTGGAGTGTTTGTGCCTGGATGGGCGTATCTAGATGTACAGGCGTCATTTTTACTTGCCAATCCTGGGAGCGTTATTGACCGATAAATGTAGGCTGGTGATGACTTTGATCAATCTCTCGCCAGACAGAACGCAAGTAAGCGGAGCATTTATAATTCTGGGACATCATGCTTATCACCGTTATGAATTTACTAGACTTAACCCAGTCGACGGCTCTTCCTTCACCGACAAGCACAGTGAGCCAGAGTCAACAATCAACTTCATCAAGGACCTCTTCTATTACCTTAGCGAGTTCTCCATCAACCAGTACTTCCGATGCCCACGTAAATGCTGTGGGAGGAGGCGTAGTTGGTGGGCTCCTGGGCCTTTTCATACTCTGTGGATTGCTCTATGGTTACTTTCGATGGAAGAAGCGTCTTTCTCGCGACAGAGAGATTCTGTCATCTCGAATTGATACGGAAAATCATGCCTCGGGCGATGTCGAGGAAGAGCCTCCCACGACACAAGTTCAAGCCACCGCCTTGAATGTCATACTACCTCTAAGATAGGCCTTTGTGAGTCGGAAGTCCCAAGATATGTTAATCCTCTAATTGTTCACCCTTCCAGACCTGTACTCTATCAATTCCGGCCAGGTCTATCAGTGACTCGAGTGTTTCTGGGTCGACGGATTTGTGTACCGCAAGTGTACCGTAGGCTTCAATTGATTTCTTTATAAATAAAATATCTGTCAGCTTGCTTGTACTTGGTTGCAGCTTGTAGTTTCGGGGTCCTCACACTGCATGTCAGGAACACGCTGCACCCATCATTTGTGCATTTAGTAATAGTAGATATGCAAAGACTACCTTTGCTCCGTCTTCTCCGCCAGCGTCCATTTCATTATGTCCAGAGTTCTCGCAGTCGCCATCCTAACGATTTTGGCCTACTATGTCTCTGCTCAGTCGCCGGCATGTCTTCCATCAGGATATGAATGGGTGCGCCGATACAACTTGAAGGAAGTTGACATTCTCAAATGATTTTGTAGTCTTACAATACTTTGCACCAAACACCATGCGATATGACAATCGAGCTTGGAGGAGTCTGTTCTACAACCCGTAAGTTCTCTTGTACTGATTGACTTTTGATATCTGTTTGCGATCAACTCAATGTTCTTCAGCATTTCAACTGCAGTCACTGCAAGATTTGGGCCCAGGTTATGTTTATCTTGGGCCCACTCAGGCCAACGCCAACTCTTGTCGATGCAGCTCGGTGTATTATTCCTTATTGAGTGCATGCGCCGTATGCCAGAACCATACCTTCCTCAAGTAACTTCACCTGTCTTTTGCTGAATGCTCAATGTCAACATTTTTTTTCGTTGTTAGCTGGTCGGTCTACAAAGTCAATTGTACCCAAGTCTACATCCAAGTGTGAGCTGCAATTCTTATATCCATCCTACGATTCCTCATGTCATTTAGTTTCGACAATCCCATTCCACCGGAGACTAGGATTCCCCATTATGCTTATCTGAACGTAACGGTAATAACATTCTACATCTCTCGGAATGTTCGTTGAATATATTGTAATCAGGTTGACAACGGATTCAATGTCACATTGGCTCAGAGTGCAGGTACGTTCTCCGGATATACTGGTCTGCATTTGCTGATTTTGGCCTCAGGTGGTATCGAATCATCACCCGCGCCTCAATCAGCAACTGCAACTGCAACTTCCACCTCAACCGTCAGAAGCGGCAGCAATTCGAAGGTTGGAGCAATCGCTGGTGGTGTCGTTGGAGGAGTTGTCTTCCTCGCACTTCTTGGCGTCCTAATCTTCTTGATCCTGCGTCGTCGCAAGCAGTCCGCGCCAGTTCCTTCTACATACAATTCTGTTGCATCACCAGAACCTGCGATGGGTTATAATGAAGTAAAATATAACAACTTGGTTCCATCATCAGCGGCTCCTGGAAAAATATATGTGAGTCCGGTGAAGCATTATAGTACCATCTGACCATTTGGTACAGGACCCCAATGATCCCAGCACCTTCCCTACCAATGACCCAGTTAGTTTTAGCACTTATTCATATTCGCCAGAGCAGCGGGCCCCCGTCACTCCGACATTCACCGGAAATACCCTCGTGTCTACGCCTGCTGGCCCTGCCCGAGCACGCTACACTGGTGCCCCGGAGTTGTGAGGATAGCTAACCACGACGCTTTCAACATATGTAATACTACTTCCTCTGAATTTTCCATTTGCTTGTATCCTTTCTGATATTTTCTCGAGTATATGTTGACAATTTATGTACTTCTCTTCACGTAAAATTGAGCGTCTTTCTTGGGGAAAATAAATAAAGAATTCCAAAAAAGCAGACTCATTCACCATTGCCTCCCTGTCCAAGGTATCACATCACAATTTAAAAATAAGAAAACTGTGAATTACTTGCTGTATGTGCAGGCAAGGTTCAAATATTGTTATTTTTTCCAGAAAAAAGGTGGTAAGTTTTTTTCCCTTACACGCTAAAAATATCGAGCCAAAATACATATGGAGCAGACTCCAGAACCGGAGGAAGCGTTCTATATTCGATATAGGCACCAGTCGCCGGCCGCTTCCGAAACGGTACTTATGACTTAATCTTATCTTATTAATATTTTATATATGAAAAATAATTTAAATCACACAAGTTTGAATATCTCGTTTTTTTTCTGTCAGCTTTCAGCCTCCCATGCTCAAAATTTTCATATTCATACTATTCATTTTAGAATATCAAAGAATATTAGAACTGCCAATGGATGTGAAACATATTTTTTCATTACCCAATGTAATCGAATGTCGACTCAAAATCTATATAGATCGGCTGAAAGATTTACCTTAATAAATTTGGGAATTTTTTTTTGTATGGTACATTCGCCATGAAAAATTCTGGGCTCGAGGATACATTTCTTGAACTGCAAACAGTGGATTTTGTGTCTTGGAGTGTGGCCTTCATTAAGCTTCATTCCTTTGTTCTGTGCGTTGATGGTCAAGCCCATTGCCGACGTCGCTGTTGTGCGGGAAATGAACTTTTTGATGTGACCAGGGTCCAGCAGTGACCAATCGCATATTTTAGACTCTCGAGCATCGGGAAGGCTCCGCTTCCATCCACATTTCATTTACAAACAAATAATATATATATATTATTGTGTATTTAAGGCCGACACACATCCTGGCAAATTTTTGGGCACGGGGAGTGAATGGTCACAGAGAACGATGGCGGCTACGAAATATTTTACGTAAGAACTCCAACCATTTGCGTGACACCACTAGTTTGTAATGTCCTACTTGGGCAACCTACTATTGCGGTGCGATCAGATCGAGGTTAACCGGTAACCGGTAACCTGTGATAGGACCCCTGACACAGGCACGGCCACACTCGTGATTATGCAGATCGTGCTTCCATCTTCCTCGAAATGTATGTAATATATGAATGATGTCGGAGGCTTTTCACTTTCTTGGTTTCTTTCCACCATGTCCGCATGGACAAGACTCGTCTTATGGTTCGCTGCTGTATTGAGTGTTGTTGGCCAAACTTCCAATGTTGCTCAGTGCATACCTTCTCTTGATTGGGTACTATCTTTTTGCCTATGTACTTCATTTCGTAATCATCTGACCAATTTTTGACTTTTTTTTGGTGGATAAATGATAGTCATTCAATTCCTTGCACCAAACTCCCTGTTATGTTGCAGCGAATTTGGAGTCCCTCTGCGGTACCCGTATGTTTTCTCTGTTTATCTACTGAATCTATAATAACATAATATTAAGCGACGTCTGTTAACTTGATACCTGTCGGCACTCACTATCTGGCTCCGACCTTCGCTGAAGCTGATCCATGTCGATGCAATTCTGTGACATATTCTATGGTCAGCGCCTGTGGGGCATGCCAGAATCGTACGTTCATCGATTGGACAACATGGAGCGCAAATTGTATGTCGGTCTCGTTCATGACGTGAGTTCGAGTCCACCTTAGTTGAAGATAACTTTTCACCAACCGCGTTTCCCCAGATTTCCGAAAGGGATCCCAAGTGGTGTTCCGGTGCCCGCCTGGGCGTATCTCAACCTAACCCTGGTAAATGGATTTCCTAATAGAGGCAATAAAGGAATAAAGAAATAAAAATCAATTTCCCTTATAGACGGATAATACCTTCAACTTACTAGCTGCTCAAAACAGTAGGCCATAGAAATTTGACCAACTCCGATGGAAACTGATCACTTGGTCAACAGACCTCACCAATACTCCGGTCCCGATCTCTTCGTCGGCTATAACGACTAGTACAAGCATTTCTACCTCTTCCTCAGCCTCAACCCCAACCACCACCCCATCAGCAGGGAAATCGTCTACTAACGCTGGAGCGATCGCCGGTGGCGTGGTTGGTGGACTTGTGTTACTAGCAGTTATTGCTCTAGCAGTCCTGTGGTTCCTGCGCAGAAGGCGAAATATGATCCAAAAGGACATCGCCTTCGATAGCCAGGCTCTAGTTTCTGGACCGTTCCTTTCACAAAACACTGGATCAACGGGCGGCCCCACATCCTTTCCTTCTCAAAGCATATATGTAAGTCGCTTAGTATTTTATTTGGTTCCATGTAGTTCACCAAATATCACAGACTTCCGACATGAGTACATTCCCTGGATCTCCTTTGACTACATCTGGCGTTTTTACTACCATTCCTCCCAGTCGAAGATCTTTGGAAAGTGTCTCTCAGAGTGTTGCTCAGTTTGGCGGCGGACCTCAAGCTCATGGCACTGGACAACCTCCGCGTGGGTATACAGGAATACCCGAAGTTTGAACTAATGTAATCGATTTGTATGTCTAAATAATTATTTACACATGTACTCGCGTAAGTATGTGCTTCCAACTTTTGAAGTTATGCGACGAGCACGTGACGTTACGCGACGCTTGTCAAGAGGCCACTGAGTGGAACTGAACCCACTGCCGTGTCGATCTCAGCGCCATCTACGCCAATGCTATCTATCCCACCATACTCGACAACTTCCACACCTCGTTTACAAGCCCTCTATTCCGACTTCTCCCGCCAAAAACACTCAAATCCAACCTCATATCATTCTAACATTGAATGGTGGCGCAAAGGGCTTGAAGTGATCGTTAGCTCTGGGTTACAAACACAGCATACTGCCGAGGAATCTTCAAAAAGTGATAAACTGGTATTGCATGCAGGACGTGATCTACTAGAACTCGTCAAATTACCCAGAGTGGGTAAACCACTTGCCCTCGGTGAAGTCATCGTACGTCTTTATATACAATCCTCTTCCTTGTTAATAATTTGACTGCACTAGAAAAGTCTGAACTACGGAGCGCCAAGTCCATCATTTCTTTGTCTGAGTTTATGAATGCCAAGGTGTCTATATACGACCCTGGCTGGCTGCCAGCCCGTATCGCTGCTTATGTTGTTGGGAAACCACTTTGGTGGGCACTGGAACAGATGGGTGTTGTAGGTGAGGAAGGCCTCTTGAGCTCGGGAACTAGGCAACACCCTCATAAAGATACCACTTGGTGGGGTGACTATGTTATGATATCCATTGTGGAGAGAGCAGCAGACGCAGTGATGGAAAGGCAGGAAGCCAAAGGTGCCAGTGCTGGAGATGCTTTATATACCATGGAAAGTTTTAGGAACACTTTTGCTGGTGTTGCTGGAGGTGATGAAGATGTTCTTTTACGAGATTTGGATGCGAAAACATTGCTCAAGTATTTGGAACGTGATCGCCAAGTGGTGGTGGTAGACAAAGATGTAAGTTTTGAGGGCAGTTTATCTTTCATTTTATTACTGAACTAGACGTGTATTTTTTTTTCTTTCTTTTACTAGACCATCAAGTTCGTTGAAGCACACGCGTTGCCGGAACTTCGTATTATTACGGCTGTAGATCGGGGTATACTGGAACTCAAAAGCGCAATTCACAACCTTCATACTCAAGTGGAAGTTCTACAGTCCAGAATAGACGAGTAAGTCTATTTACTTTTTCTTTGACCGATTCTCTTTTTTTATGACCACTGAAAACTCCTAGGTGTACGCGGAAGGCATCGTCTGCCCTCCAGCAGAAGCGGAAATCTGCAGCACTCACTTACATTCGATCTCGAAAACAACTTGAAGATCTTCTATCTAAACGACTCGGTTCATCAAGTACACTAGAATCCACATTGATCAGCGTTGAAGCTGCTGTTGGTGATATTGAGGTTCTTGGGTTTCTTTTTCTTTTGACGCAGCTCGTAGTTCTCATGAACAGTTAATTTCAATCAGATTATGAAGAGTTACGATTCGTCTGCTATTACGCTACGAGCTATCCTCGCACATCCTTCGTTACAACGGGATAGTATTGACAAAACAATGGACGCTCTTGCTGAAGCTAACCTTGACGCGCGTGAGGTCGACGATGCTGTTCGTATGAGTGGTGATATCGCTCTAGGAACCGACGGCATTGTGGACGATGATGAGTTGGAGGTGGAATGGAAAGTTTTGGTGGAAGAAGCTGAAACAGCTCAACGATTGAAGGATGCTCAGGCCACAGGCGAGGGATCAAGGGTTCCTCCAGAGCATCCAGTGGTCAAACCCATTTCCCGCGAGCCACCAAAAACACCGGTCGCGGCATCATGATTTATTCGGGAATCCGGTTATCAAGATCAAAGGAGTTCTCCATATCGTATATTTTGGGCTTATACACTGCATAGACAAGGTACTTGTAACAAAACCATATACAAATATATGATTCTACGAGTAAAACTGATAAGAATATAACCGCCTCCATGGACGTAGAGGTTTGAATCATTATAGTTCTAGAAAATAACTGGGAAAACTTTTGCCAAGTCGTGCATTTTTGTTAAGGGGTACAGCAATGCATTGAAGTTGATATTACATGGAACAGGATACAGTTCACTTTACAAACTAATGACGAATGAAACTGTGATACGATTGATTTAGTTATTATTGTTGTTGTTGCCCATTCCGACAGCATTCTTGGCCTTGTTGAGCATCGAATCCTTATTCCACGCCAAAAAAAAAAAAAAAGAAACGTCATT
>Ga0193742_1001178_pt1 | contig 16147 bp, 11 predicted proteins | sample L2c1metaG_FD_165511 | JGI IMG/M metagenome (GOLD analysis project Ga0193742, IMG submission 165511) | Soil microbial communities from a riparian zone of the East river system, Colorado, United States - L2c1 | ecosystem: Environmental > Terrestrial > Soil > Riparian zone | place: USA: East River... | reverse complement strand
TTCCAGTCAAGCCCCCGAAGACCTCCGAGCGCGATGGAGACAGAAATCTCCGGAACCTGCCGTAGCACAATCCAGATAGTAACGACGGCCAAAGGAGCATTGAGGAAGAAGACCCAGCGCCACGAACCATGCTCCACCAGGAATCCGCCTGCCACAGGACCGAGCGCAGTCATCATCGCCGCGAACCCCGACCACGTGCCGATCGCACGGCCACGCTGCTCCGGAGGAAAGTGCGCGCTCACCAGCGCCAGGCTGTTCGGCACCAGCATCGCGCCACCGACTCCCTGCAGAGCGCGCGCCGCAATCAGCTGTCCGATGCCGGGCGCAAACCCGCACCACACCGAAGCAGCCGCAAACAAAACCACTCCCGCGAGAAATATCTTTCGCAGGCCCAGCCGGTCTCCCAGGGCTCCACCCCCCAGCAGCAGCGCAGAAAGAAACAGGGCATACGCCTCGACCACCCACTGCGCCTGTGCTCCCGTGGCTCCAAGTCCATGCTGCAGCGCCGGCAGCGCGACGTTCACCACGGTTCCGTCGATAAACTCCATGCTCGATCCCAGCACCGTCGCGGCCAGCACCCATGTGCCGCGGCGCTGCGCCCTGTCCAGGCACGGGCCCGAGAGAATGACAGCTTCATCGCATGGACGTCTCGCAAGCGTGCTCAACTGATGTCGTCTCCTCAACCGCGCGTGGGTTTGGATCAAGCTATCACCAAAATCCCGGCGCAAAAAATGCCGGCCACCCTCATCGGGCAGCCGGCGGCACTCTCAATCGATTCGTGTCCTTTAGAACAACACCTTGGCACCGAACTGGATGATTCGCGGATCGAAGGTCGACGTGATCGTTCCGCCCGACAGACCCGAAGCCGATGACGAGATTCCGCCTCCCGGCTGAACGAAGTTCGTGTGATTGAACACGTTGTACAGTTCACCACGAAATTCGACCTTCATGCTCTCCAGCGGCGTATCAAAGCGTTTGTTCATCGCGATGTTCAGCGTGTTGTACGTCGGGCTGCGGCCCGGATCGCGCGGCATGTTGCCGAACGGGCTGGCCAGCGTGCCCCCTGGTGTCGTCGACGACGGAATCTGAATCGCCGCAAGATTGATGTACTGGAGCGAGGTCCCCGTGGACTTCGATTTATCCAGAGTATTCAGCGGCACCCCGGCGTTGCGGTTCGGGCGATACAGATTTTGCCCGCGATAGCTCGCCGCAATGCCCGACACCTGATTCGCCGTCGGAGGCGTGTAGTTGATCTGGTACGGGAATCCTGAAGCCGTCTGGTTCACCGCCGAGACCTGCCACTGTCCCAACACCTGGTTTACGACGCCTCCCGTATCCAGCCAGTGCCGTCCGCGCCCGAAGGGAAGTTCGTACACCAGTGAGGTCGTGTTGACGATCGGCTGGTTGTACTCCGACTGGCTGTAGTCCGCCGCCGGGTTGCGATAGTCCTGCAGCGAAGGCGTGTTGGCCTCAAGCGAAGCGCCCGCGTTGTCCAGTGTGTGCGACCACGTAAACGAGTTCAGCAGCGTCAGCCCGCCCACCATGCGCTGTTCGTAACGAGCCTGCAGAGCGTTGTAGTTCGAGTACGCCTCGTGCAGTGCAATCGTAATGTCGCCGTAAGTCGAGATCGGCCGAACGAACGCATTATTCGCAATCACGTTCGGGTCGGCCTGGTTATAGTTGGCAAATTGCAGCAGCTTCAATCCATGGTTGCCCACGTAAGCCACGTCAAGCAGGATGTTTTTCGCAAACGTGTGCTGCACATCCAGGTAGTAGTTGTGTACGTAACTGTCACGGTAACGATTGGAATCGATATAGGCGACGTTGTCGGTCTTCGGATCGAAGGTCAAAGTGTTCGACGGGAAGCCCTGATCCATCTGGATGAACGGTCCCTTGCCTCCGGTATTCGGAGCTGCCTGGGTCACGGTTACGAAAAGCGCCTCGGGGGGATTGATCGCGAGGATGTTGCCTGAGCCCGCGCGGTCGTAGTGCGAGAAGCTGATGCCATAGCCGCCACGAATCGCCGTCTTGTCATCGACCGCATAGGCAAAGCCGAATCGCGGGGCAAAGTCATTCTTGTCCGGATTGTAACCGTACTTGTTTCCTGTTGAGGAGACCGGAACCATCGCTCCCAGCGGGTTCGAAGCAGCCAGCGAAGGATCGAAGTTCGACTGCTGATTCTTCTGCTCCCAGTAAGGCGTCGTGTACTCGTAGCGCAGACCCATGTTGATCGTCAGCTTCGGTGAGACCTTCCAGTCATCCTGCACATAGGCGAAGTTCGACCGGTTTCGCAGATGCGCCACGAAGTAGGAGGACAGCGAGTAGGCGCTCGAGGCTCCCCAGAGGAAGTCCGCAAAATTGTTATCGTTGGTCGCTGTCTCAAGCTTGTTCGTCGGAGTAACTGCGGCATAGTTGCGGCTGTAACCGCCGGCATAGGTAAAGCCACCGTACAGAGGGTTCGTATCCTGCACCGCCATCCACACCTGCTGGTACTCGTAGCCCGCCTTGAGCGAGTGATTCTTCACCACCCACGAGTAGTTCACCTTGGGATCGAGCAATGCCGGATTCTGGAACTGGGGATTCGTCGTCTGTCGTCCCAGTGCGGAGAAGCCGGTAATGCCAATTCCAGGAATACCGCCCGCAACGATCGGATCGGTCGGCAGGCCAGGGAAGCTGATTCCAGGATCAGTGCCGATCGAGAGCGAGAACTTGCCCGCCTTCGTGCGCGACAGACCCAGTCGAGCATCCAGCAACTGATTCGATCCGATCACGCGCGTGTAGCCCACCGCGACCTGTTGATCGAGAATCCTCTGAGCCCCGTTCGATTGACCGTCCAGGGGAAGACCGAAGATGGGGAAGTCCGTCGCATTCTGCTTCAGGTCCGAGACCCGCAGGAAGAATGTGTTCTTCTGGTTCGGCGTCCAGTCCAGGCGCAGGTTGCCCTTATCCGAACGGTTGTTCGAGCGCTGCAGCGTCGTAAAGTTATTTACCGTTGCGGACGTTGGGCCCTGCTGCGCAATCAACTTAGAGATCGTCACCGCCGCAGGAGAGATGCGTGGATCGTTCAGAATCGAAGTGCCCGCTACGTAACGGGTGCCGTCCCACGGGCTGAACACATCCTTGCTGAACTTGCCCGCAAGCTGGTCCGGCGTCGGCAAAGTTGCCGACGAGATCTGCTTACGCGACTGCCGGAAGCCCTCGTAGTCGAGGAAGAAGAACAGGTGGTCCTTCACAATCGGTCCACCAATATTGCCGCCGAACTGGTTGCGGTTATACGCCGGCTTCTGTCCCCCCGGCGGACGGAAGAAGCCCGTCGCGTTCAGGTCGGTGTTGCGGATGAACTCGTACACACGTCCGTGGAACTTGTTCGTTCCCTGCGCGAAGGCCACGTTCACCACCGCGCCTGAAGCGCGTCCATACTCGGCCGTCTCGTTGTTCGTCACCACCTGGAACTGTGCGATCGAGTCCGGAGCCGGCTGAATGATCTGGTTCGAAAATCCCTGGTTCGACTCTCCATAGGCATTGTTGTCCATGCCGTCCAGCAGGAAGTTGTTGAAGATCGAGCGCTGACCGTTCACGTTGAACGATCCCTCGCGCACCAGGCCTGTGTTCGAGGTGCTCGAGTACGACTGCGTCGTCTGGCGCACGCCCGTCGTCAGACCGATCAGGTCGGAGTAGTTGCGGCTCACCAGAGGAAGCGCCGCCGTCTGGTACTGCGTCACGATCTGTCCGCGCTGGCTGGTATCGGTTTCCACCTGCAGCGAAACACCCGAGACCTCCACCGTCGTCGAGGTCTCGCCAATCTGCAGCGTAAGATCGATTCTCTGTCTCGCCGCAACCGACACCGAAATATCGGTCGCGCGTGTCGGCGCAAATCCCGCCTTCGAGACCTCGACGTTGTACTGGCCTACACGTAGCGCCGGAACCTCATAGTCGCCGCTGTCGTTTGTCTGCCGCGTGCTCAAAACACCGGTTGCGACATTTGTAACTGTAACGGTCGCATCCGAGATCACCGCTCCCGAACCATCATGGACCGTTCCCACGATGCTGCCGTTCTCGTACTGCGCCAGAGCCCGTCCGGGCAGCAGCGCAAGACATATCAGTGCTGTCGTCAAGAGATAAAGGATCTTGCGCATACCGGAGACGCTAACGGCGCTCCGTGTACGCACGATGATGGGGAGATCAAAAGACCATTGCATAAGGCGCTCCTTTAAGAAGAGGGAAAAACTGACGCGGCAGATCGTTTCTCGTCTATTTCACTGCCGTCGCCCTGAGCTGCTCGGGAACCCATGGACTCGTAAGCATCTTCGGGGGACCTGTCAGGTAGTAGGTTGGAATTCTCGGATACTGCTCCTCGACGAGAATCAGCGTCCTGAAGTCGAAGCTCTGAATCTCAGCGCGGGACTCCATTCTGTGCCTCGCGATGGCCCCGCCCAGCGCAGTCACAAACGCCTGCGGCCCCACCGTGTGATTCTGATGCCCATCATCTCCCGGTATACCTTCGGGCATGATCTTGGTCTCGATGTTGAACCGCGCCCGCGCAGCATTCTCCGCGCGCTCTTTCGCGTGCGGATCGTTCCTGCCCGCGCCCGTGCGGTAGAAATCGACGTAGAAGTCTACAAACTGAAAGAGCTGTTCCACATACGTTGGAACATAAGGACTGATCAGTCCTTCCTTCTTCGCAAACGCCACCGCCACCGGCGAAAGCGAAAGATCATTCTTCTGCTCCGCACCGAAGTGCACCTTGTCGCAGATCAACGTCTTCTGCGCATCCGTGCTCGAGATATCGCTGAGAAAGACCCGGTTTTCAGAGGTGTACGCCGCGCCATCCGCACGCCTGCAGCTCTCCGGACTCAGAAACTGATCGTGCCAGATCAACGAGACTCCATCGGTCGTCACGCCTGTATCCGTCTCGAGCGTCGTCGTCAATTGATCGAGGCCGCTCTCGAACGAAGGCAGCGTATTCTCAGGCCGCAGGCCGCGTCCGCCACGATGCGCCGTTACATCGAACCCCTCCAGCCTCTCGCCCGGTTGGGGATTCGCGCGCTCTTCCTTCAGAACCTGTTGCAGAAGATCGGGGCGGTCCGTAATCAACCCATCGATGCCCATGCGGATCTGGGTGCGCATCTTCTCCGGATCGTTCGTCGTCCACGGCACCACCTTGAAGCCCTTCGCCTGCAGCTCCTTCAGCGGAACCTCTCCGCTCAGCATCGTCGAATCGACAGGCGACAGCACGGGACGCTCCGCTCCATGCGCCTTCGCGTGAGCCCAGGCCTTCTCCATCACCTGAAGATAAGGATCCGCCGGCTTGTCCTGTGCCTTGCCCATCGCAGCCGAAGTTACGCAGAAGATTACACCTAAAAATTGCTTGTTCATCAAAGGCAAGCTTCTTACATGGAAGTTACGTAAGCGTTAAAGGCATTGCCGATCCTTGGAAAAACGCGCCCATGTGTGACGAATTGCAGGCCCGTGTCTCCATCGCCTGTCCCTCTCTTTCATGTCACGTGAAGACGCGAATCTCTAAGGCGAGATGGAGAAATCGGACAGCCTTCCTCCGCAGGACCTCGCTCCGCTACTCCCCGTCCACAGCCTGACGCTCCATCCATTGCCTCGCCGCCTGCATCTGCGGAAGGTCCGCATCCGCCTGCGCCCACGCCTTCAGCAGACGCGCGTAATCCTGCGTCGTCTCCGCCCTGCGATTCGCACCAGCATCCGCCTGCGCCACTCCATAGAGCGCGAACCCGGAGTTAGGCCGCTGCTTCAACGCCGTCTCGAACGCCTTCTTTGCCTCGTCGAATCGTTTGGCCCGCAGCAGGGCATCGCCCCTCGTCTCTTCGACCGGACGAATGTAGAACGGCGGCTCGCGATACCCCAACTCCTTCTCCGCGTCCGCGGCCTTGGCGAACATCGCATCCGACTCGACCCCACGCCCCTGCGCCAGCAGAACACTCGCCCGCAGCTCCTGCGCAGCCACGTCGAGATAGCTGTGGACCGGCTTTGCCATCGCGTCCTTCGACATCGACATACCGCTCATATCTTCCTTGGCGTCCGGTTGCGTCTTCGCCCACTTATCCAAAGCATCGCTCTTCTCCGCAGCGCCCTTCACGTCTCCATGCTCCAGCGCCGCCATCCCCTGCGTGTAGTCCAGCATCGCGCCTCGCAGCCCCGCCAGGTTCTTCAGGTCGGGATTCGGCGTGCTCGCCTCCAGCGCGTCAGCCGCGTTCTGCCAGGCCCCCGCACGCAACAGCACCGGAAGCTCCACGCTCAGCCGCGTCATCCCATCCCTCGGGGTCTGCCGGTACAGCGTCGATCCCACCTCGCCGCGCGCCTTCGTCAGCTTCGCCGAGATCTCCATCGCCTCCCGCACCCTCCCCGCTTCCATCAAATCGGCGATCAGGTACATCAGGTTGTGCACATAGTTCCAGTCATCCGTCACAGCCACACCCTGCGTCTGCATATACGTCTCATCCACACGCATCGAATCCAGAAACGACTCCCGCGCCGTCTCGTAATCTCCCGTGCGGTAGAAGATGTGTCCCGGCATATGCACCATGTGTCCCGAGGCCGGCGTCAGCGAACCCAGCTTCTTCGCGCTCTCGAGAGCAAGCTCAGGATGATTCCCCGGCTCCATCGCATGAATCCAGTAGTGATTCGCCGCCGAGTCGTCCGGATGCTCCTTCAGAATCTCCGTCAGAATCCTCTGGCCCTCTGCCGTTCCCGCGCGCGGCTCGCCCTTGGCATCGAAGCCATCCCTCACCGCCCCGGCCAGAAAGATTCGCGCCTGCACATCGTTCGGCTCCAGCGCCACCACCTTGCGCAGCAGCTTCGCTTCCTTTGAGTCCACATGCTTCCCGCTGTCGGCGTGCTTCTTCTTCGGCTGCTTTTTCTCCTTCGACGCCTTGTACCCCTCCAGGGCGGCCTTGATATAAAGCTGGTCCGCCTTGCTCGCATGTTTCTTCAACTCCACCGCGCGATCCAGCGACACCTTGCCCCGAGGATCGTCCGTGCTGCGGAACACCTGCGCCTGGTACAGACCCCAGTAGCACATCGCGCACTGTGGATCGGACCGTATCGCCTGCTCGAACGCCTTCGCCGACTCGTAGTCCCAGAAGTCATGCAGAAGATTCAGCCCCTGCGTGAACCACATCTTCGCCTCATCGTTGGCCGCGGTGATCGTCATCGAGCCGTTTCCGATCCCCGTCATCTTCACCGGAACCGGAAGCTTCTCAGGAGCTACCCCCTGCACCACACTCTCAGCGCTATGACACATCGGCGCCTGCTGCCCACACGCCACCCCACCCACGAGCGTGCTCGCAAGGAAACCGATGAAAACACTTCGACAAGCCATGCAGACCTCATCCGGAGGCCACGCCCCGATAGTCCAGCATAGCTCTCTCACGCAGTCCGCGCAGACGAAAGATTATGGCCTGCCGGCCGGGCCCGCTGCGCGCGGAGCGGTCACTTCGTGACGCGTATATCCCTTCGGGTGACGCTCCCGTTGGTCGCGAGCGAGAATCCTCATGCCGACCATCGGGAGGCCCAAGGCGAAGCCGGTATGCAAGTCACGAAGTGACCGCCGCCCGCGCAGGCCGACCGCGCGGCAGCGCTCGCTCAGCTCTGAACGATATTAAAGACCGGTGCATCCGGCTCAGGAGACGGCCTAGAAAAGGTCTTCTTCGCCGCTCGCCACTTCTTTCCAATCTGGTCCGACGCCTTGAACAGCCGTCCCGCCGTAATCGGCCCGACCACGGAATGATTTCCTACCGCGGCAAGCCCCATCGAAGCGATACAGCCGCATTGGGAGCAGTCCGGCTCTCCTCCAAACTGGCAGGGTGTGATCTTCGTCTTCAGATCGGCCGAGAATGTGTGCGTTGTCCTCGCGAAGATGCAGTCGTCCGGACTCTTGGGAGGAGAGAGAATCTCTCGAATCAGACCCTCTCTCATATCCAGGATCGGATACTGCACACGCAGCCTCAGCAGCTCCTCGACGACGAAGGCACGCTGGTCCGGGGTAAGGATCTCCGGCCCCACGGCTCCGATCTGCGGAGTAAACAGGCTGTACCAGATCTTGTTGATCTCCGGTCGAGCGCTCCAGAAGCGAAGAAACTCCTCCATATATCCCGGACGAGAGGCAATATTCCCCGTAATGGTCGAATGAATCGTGACCTTGGCCGCGGCAATGTTCTTCAGAATGCGCTCGTAGGTCGCAGGCTTGCGCCGCTCATCATGTTCCGGCTGAAGACCATCGATCGAAACCACCACATTCAGCAGCTTGAACCTGCTCCACTCCGCGGGAATCACGCGGAAGGCGCTCGTCACCACCTGGGTATGCACTCCCCGGCCCTCCAGCTCAGGCAGCAGCAGCTCCAGCTCTCGATAACGCACCAGCGGGTCCCCGCCCACCAGGGAGACGTGGAGCGGCTTCTCCCGATCGACGATCGCGAGGATGTTCTTGACCAGGTCGGCGCCCTTGAAGTCGGACAACTGGCGCAGCTCTGTCTCACCCCCAAGGTGGGCGGCATCGAAGGCATAGCACCCGGGACAGCGAAGGGGACACTCTTTCGTAATCTCAATGGAGAGAGAGGGGCGATATCCAGCCAGAATTCCGGCCCAGGCCTGCAACACTTCACTTGTCTTCATTCACGCCTCATATATCTTTCCTTTGGATGCACCTCAGCAGCTTCTCGCCATTGGCTTCCAAATGTGTTGCAATGAACGCCAGACAGGAGTTGCCTTGACCTTGAATCAAAACATCACCGAAGACGAGCTTCGGCGCGATCTTGTCAGGCTCGGCAAGCGGCTGTACGCCCTTGGCTTCATGCCAGGCAGCTCCGGCAATCTTTCGGTCCGGTGCGGCCCTGATCGTATTCTGGCTACACCAACCGGCTGCAGCAAGTCTCTGCTGAAACCAGCTGATATGGTGATTGTAGATCTTCAGGGAAACCAGCTGTCGGGATCGAAGAGAGTGACCAGCGAGATCGGGATGCATCTCGCCATCTATCACGCCAGAAAAGATATCAACGCCGTCGTCCACTCCCACCCCCCCATGGCGACCGGCTTCGCCTGCGCGCAGCGGGCTCTGGATGAACCTCTCTGCGCCGAGGCCATCATGACGCTTGGACCCGTTCCCCTGGCGCCCTACGCCACCACCGGGACCGATGAACTTGCAGACAGCCTCGCGCCTCTGATCCCTGATCACTCAGCCATCCTAATGGCCAATCATGGCGCGGTCACCTACAGCGACAGTCTCCTCGATGCGTTCCTCAAGATGGAGACCCTGGAGCACTTCGCTCATATCTGCCTCGTGGCGCAGCAACTCGGCTCCGCTCATCTGCTCGAAAAGCAGGCGATCGATCATCTCCTCGAAGCAAAAGTGAGATACGTGAACGGAATTCGATAAGCCGCCGCAAAGCGAAAGGTGGGATGAACTCCCCCCACCATCGTCACCAACTCCACCACCGTCACCAACCCCGCCACGGTCACCAACGTCACCAACGTCACCAACGTCACCAACGTCATTCTGAGCGTAGCGAAGAATCCCTGTATTCCTCCAACACCGGCACCCATCAAAACGGAAGACCCACTAGCCCCATTAACGCCCGTCCGCAAACCGCTCCTCGTCTATCCCAGCCTCTCCAGCAGCTCTCCCACCGTCGCCCCCATCACCGGATGCACCCACGCCCCCGCAACCTCCTTCAGCGGCTCCAGCACAAACCTCCGCGCCTGCATCTCCGGATGTGGGAGCGTCAGCTCCACAGTATCCATCACCCGGTCGCCGTACAGCAGAAGGTCAAGGTCGATGACCCGGGGCCCCTTTAATACCTCCCCCTCAGCCACCCCTCTCTCGCGCCCCATGGCTCTTTCGATGTTCAGCAGGGCACGCATCAATTCCAGCGGCTCCAGCGACGTCTCAAGCACCGCTGCCCCGTTCAGAAATCTCGGTTGATCCTGATATCCCACCGGCTCGGTGTCGTAGAACCCCGACACCGCCTTCACTTCCCCCAGGGCCGCTAACCGTCTAACCGCCTCAAGCAGGTTACCCTCGCGGTCGCCAAACCCCGACGCCAGGTTCGATCCCAGCCCAATCGCCGCCAAGCCCTTTGAAGCCGTCAAAGCCAGTCAAACCCCTTTAAGCGGTCACCGGATGCAGCCGCGCCGACCCCATCGCAACCTCCGGCTCCGCCGCCTCTTCCTGGGCATGGACCAGCTCCCACGACGAGCGATCCCGCAGCAGCCGCTGCACCAGGGCAGTATGCATCGCATGTCCGGCACGCTCGGCCACCACCCGGCCTTCGATTCTTCGTCCCGCCAGCGCCAGGTCCCCGATCAGGTCCAGCACCTTGTGCCGCACAAACTCATCCGCAAACCTGAGCGGCCCGTTCTCAACTCCCTTGCGCGAGAGGATGATGGCGCTCTCGTCCGAAACCCCGCGGATCAGCCCCATATCCCTGAGCTTCGCCTCGTCTTCCTTGAACCCGAAGGTCCGGGCGGGCGCAATCAGCTTCGCATAATCTCCCGTCGCCAGGTCCACCCGCAACGTCTCGTACCCGATCGGTTCCGGGAAGTCGATGGTGTAGTCGATGCAGTACCCCTCTCCGGGATAGACGCCGATAAACTTGCCTCCGTCGGTCACCTCTACCGGCTTCAGCACGCGCATGTACTCGCGCCTGCGACGCTGCTGCTTCAAACCTGTCTGGTCGAACGCCTTGATATAAGGAAGCGAGCTTCCATCGAGAATCGGAACCTCGAGGTTATTGATCTCGGCGATCACGTTGTCCACACCGCAGCCGATCAGCGCCGACAGCAGGTGTTCGGTGGTCGAGATCAGGACGCTGCCTCGCATCAGGCTGGTCGCATAGCTGACCTTGGCGACGTTCCGCCCGGTGGCAGCAATCTCAAAGTTGTCCAGATCGGTCCTGCGAAAGACGATTCCAGAGCCTGCGGGAGCCGGGACCAACCGCATCGAGACCGGTGCCCCGCTGTGAAGACCTACTCCACAGAACTCGATTGCCGAACGAATTGTTCGCTCAAAATGAGGATCCCAGGCCACGAAACAGCTTCTCCGCTACAATCCGTAAGTCAGGTTACAGTGCGGTCAAGACTTTTTTGTGTGGAAAAAAAGACACAGTTTTCGCCTCCAGACCCACATTCTCGAAACGAATTACTCCAGATTAACCTTTTATGATCAGCAACTTAATGACCACTTCCGCAAACCCCAAAGATCTCCTCCTCCAGACCAAAGCGAAGCTTCCCAGTTACCTCCAGCAGCTCGAACAGCTGGTCCGAGTCGAGAGTCCAAGTGACGATCCTGCTGCAGTTAATGCCGCCCAGGAGCTCACCGCGGGCTGGGCCAGGGAACTTGGCGCACGCATCAAGCGCCACCGGCAGAAAAACTTCGGCGATGTCTATGAACTGAGATTCGGGGAATTGAAATCCGGCGAACGGAAGTCCGGCGGCCCGAGGACCTCGAGAGCTACCAAACAGAAGCCCCTCCTCCTCCTCGGCCATCTCGATACCGTCTGGCCCCTCGGCACCTTGAAGTCCATGCCCTGGCGCAACCACGACGGCAAGCTCTCCGGCCCCGGCGTCCTCGACATGAAGGCCGGCGTCCTGATGGCGCTCACCGCCGTCTCCGTCCTCCGCGAAGCAGGCCTCCTCCGCCCGGTCACCCTCCTGCTCAACAGCGAGGAGGAGGTCGGCAGCCCCGTCTCCCGCCCCATCACCGAACAGCTCGCCCGCGAGTCCTCCGCCGTCTTCGTCCTCGAGCCCGCCCAGGGCCTCGCCCTCAAGACGGCCCGCAAGGGAATCGCGAACTATAGCGTCCACGTCACCGGCGTCGGCGCGCACTCCGGCGTCGACTTCGAGCGCGGCCACTCCGCCGTCCTCGAGCTCGCCCGCCAGATCGAACGCATCTCCGCCTTCACCGATCTGAGCCGCGGCCTCACCGTCAACTGCGGCGTCGTCTCCGGGGGAACCCGCTCCAACGTCATCGCCGCCGAGGCCCACACCGAGGTCGACGTCCGCATCGCCCGCGCCTCCGACGAGCAGAGGGTAGCCCGCCTCTTCCGCTCGCTCCGTCCCGTCGACAAAGCCTGCAAGCTCGTCATCACGGGAGGCATCAACCGTCCTCCCATGGAGCGCAAGGCCGGAACCATCGCCCTCTTCAAGCAGGCAAAAAAGATCGCGGCCCATCTGGGCTTCGAGCTCGACGAGGCCTCGACCGGAGGAGGCTCCGACGGCAACTTCACCGCCGCCCTCGGCGTCCCCACCCTCGACGGCATGGGAGCCATCGGAGCAGGAGCCCACGCCGCCCACGAACACCTCCTCATCGAACACATCGTCCCCCGCACCGCACTGCTGGCCGCCATGCTCGCGACCGTGGAGTAAGCAGTATCGACCTTGAGAAGCGTAGCGCTGCCGCGCGGGCCCACTTCGCGTGGGGCGGTCACTTCGTGACTTGTATATTCCCTTCGGGGTGAGGCTCCCGCTGGTCGCTTGCGAAGATCTTCACGCCGACCAACGGGAGGCCCACGGCGAAGCCGGTATACAAGTCACGAAGTGACCGCCGCCCGCGCAGGGCGCCCCAGACCCTACAAAATAATCCCGAGCAAAATCCACGTCTCGCCGTCTTTACTGGATAGATGGGATCTATGGCATCGATCGAGGAGTACAGCCTGGTATTGCCTTCCATAAAGAGCACCGGATCGGAGATCGATCTGGCGGCTCTCGTGGAGACCTACTCGGCTCTGCTCTTCCGCGTCGCCTACTCCTCTCTCCGCAGCCGTTCCGACGCCGAGGACGTGGTTCAGGATGTCTTCGTCCGCGTCCTCGAACACCAGAGCTCGCTCCCCACTGTCCGCGACATGCGGGTCTGGCTGGTGCGCATCGCCTGGAACCTCACCCTCGACCGCAGGCGGCGCGTACGTCCGGGGCAGATGGACGACGCCTTCGCGGGGAGCCTGATCGCTACAAGTCTCCCGGCCGACAAAGCCTTCGACGAGACCCAGCGCATGAAGGCAGTTCTGCGCGAGCTCGAAAGACTCCCCCGCATCGAGCGCAGCGTCCTTCTGCTCTCTTCGCTCGAAGAACTTGAAACTGCCGAGATCGCCACCGTTCTGGGAAGAAGTGAATCCGCTGTTCGAGCCCTGCTCTTTCGCGCACGCACCCGTCTGCGCCATAGGCTCGAGAAAGGAGGAAGCAAATGAAGAGTCCCGAGGAAGACATCGAAAGAGTGCTGATTGGCCTGCGAGACTCCACCATCCCCGACGGGATGGAGCGCCGCATCCTCGCCGCTTTGGAAGACCGCGCGGCATCACCCTCACGGCAGCGCATGACAAGACCGGCCTGGAGGAAGACTGCCGCTGCATGCTCTATGGCCATGGCAGCCGCTCTCGCTCTTGTCTTCGTCGTCCCTGCGATCCGGCGACCGGTCCATGCTCCTCAGAGACTGGCAGCAGTTGCAGTGCCTCCGAAGCCGTTGCCTGCGGCGAATGCAAACTCTGATCTTGCCGTGAACAAACAACCATCAGCCACCACGCGGCCGAAGCTGCGACGAGTCCGGGCAAATCCTGATCCAACCGTGGAACCGGCTGTTGTGACCGGCTCCACAAATCACCCCGCGCCTCCGATGCCTTTAACTGAGCAGGAGAGGTTGCTGCTCCGTATCGCCAACCAGCGTGCTCCTGTCGAACTGGCTGAGCTCAGCCAGACTCAGCGAGCCATGCAGGACGAGCAGCGGCGAAAAGACTTTGAACAATTCTTTAAACCCCCACAGAGCCCGAATATGGAGATCAACGATGCGACCAAGCAACCCTCAGAGAACAAGACAGAATAGAAAGCTCGTATGCGGGATCGTCAAAGCCGCCCTCGTGCTGACTCTGTGCCTGCCCATGGCATGGGCCCAGACAGAGCCCGCCCCGAGAGCTGCGAGTGCCTCCTACCCGATCGAGACCTTTTATCTCAGCAATGCCAGCCAGGTCCAGGATGAACTTGAGATCATGACCGCGCTCCGCAATATACTCGATCCCAGCGCAAAGATGATGTATGTTCAGGCGCAAAACGCCGTCGTGATTGCGTCCACTCCCGATCAACTAACCCGGGCGCGAGGACTCATCAAGGAACTGGATCGGCCCCGGAAGCTCTGTCGCCTTACCTATACGATCATCGACATGGACGGGACCAAGCGTATCGGAGAACAGCACTACTCCATGATCGCGTTCGCGGGACAGAAAACGCAGATGAAGCAAGGCAGCAAAGTACCAATCGCGGTCGGAAGCACGAAGGATACTCCAGAGCAGCACCAGATTAACTATCTCGATATAGGGATGAGCTTCGAGGCGACCATAAGCGAGTTCGTAACCGGCGCAAGCCTCAAGTCAAGGATCGAGCAATCCAGCATCGCCGAGGAGAGGTCAATCTTCGGAACCCAAGACCCGATCGTACGGCAGACGGTCTTTGAGGGCACGTCGGTTCTAAGCCCAGGCAAGGCACTCACCCTTGGTTCGATCGATGTCCCCGGCAGCACACGTCATCTCGATATTCAGGTAATGATGGAACACGTCGCTCCGTAAAAGGATGGGGGCTTCCTGTGTGCGATCGCTCCGCCTACAGCTATCTTTACCTTCTCTACCTTTACCTTCTCTACAAAAGTGTCATCCCGACCGGAGCGCATAGCGCGAAGTGGAGGGACCCGCGGTTAACTGTCAGAACCGGCATAGACAGTGACGTGAGTCCCTCATTTCACTCCCAGGAAACAGCGGAGCCCGGTGCCCCATCTTCGCCGCGCAGCCGCTAAGGTAAGTTTGTTTGGTCATGAAGGTGTATCGCATGTCATGTTGCACCTTCCCCTTACCCCGTGGCAGGCCATCGAGCGAAGCACCTCTGTCAAGGGCAACTTCCCGCAACCAACACAAAACATTACAGATAAAGTTGCCGATTTACCCTCGTCGTTTCGCTAAACTTATATCAGGGCGAAGACAAAGGAAGGGGATGCCATAAAAGAGGCATCTCCAATAGATTCAAGACTTTACGAAACCAGCTCAATCGATTCAAAAACTTGCAGGTGTAGTCCACGACTAAACCTAATGGAATTAGGACTTTGCACGAAAAGCATGGGGGGGGAATCCTAGGCTGTATCGACCTATTCTCTTGTTAGAGGCGTGCGCTGCCGCGCGGGCGCCCTACGCGGGCGGCGGTCACTTCGTGACTTGTATACCGGCTTCGCCTTGGGCCTCCCTCCGGTCGACGCAAAGATTCTTGCAAGCGACCAACGGGAGCTCCACCCCGAAGGGAGTACACAAGTCACGAAGTGACCGCTCCACGCGAAGTGGGCCCGGCAGGCAGGCCATCCGCTCTAGCTACGCCAGTGCAGAGTCACCGGTCCTGCCAGTGGATGCTCGCCGGTCCCCTTCAGCCGCGCCTGCTTCAGCGCGAAGTACCACTTGGCCGGCTTGTCCGCGTCGTCGATCAGCATCAGCCCCGGATGGAACCGCAGACCCTGCGCCTGCTCGATCATCGTCTCCTGGTCCTGCCGCACGAAACGCGCGCCGAAGAACCTCGCGATCGGGGTCACGAACGGGAGGTTGTAGAAGACGTTCCACGCCGCAATCACATCGATCCTGCAGGTGGAAAGTGTAACCGGCGTGATGGTCGTCAGGCTCGAGAACCACTTCGCCCCCGCGCAAATCGTCTCGTAGCGACGGTTGGGAAGAACAAAGTCGATCGTCGTCGTGATCGGCTCGCCATAGACGCCCAGCAGCTTGTAAGGAGCCGAGTTCGCGCTGGGAGCGTGCGACGACATGCGGAAGCCGGCGTTCCTTCCGCCGTTCTCGCGGTCTTCGATCGGCTCGAAGTGCTTCTCCTTCTCGTGGATGCTCGCGCGGCTGCGCCACCACCAGGCCTGGTGCACGAACGGCCCATGCGCCGGGTCCATCAGCCCGATGATGCCGTGATCGACGTTGCACGGAAGCTCCGCGACGAGGTGTGCACTGCGATATCGCTCCGAGAACTTGGGAAGCTCAGGCACCGGAGGCAGCTCGCCCGTCAACCTTCCTGAGCCCGGCTCCGGAAGATAGACCCAGGCGAAGCCATCACGCTCCTCGCACGGATAGGCTCCGGCGTAGATCTTTCCCGGGTCGAGGCTCTCGTA
>Ga0193742_1001177_pt1 | contig 16156 bp, 6 predicted proteins | sample L2c1metaG_FD_165511 | JGI IMG/M metagenome (GOLD analysis project Ga0193742, IMG submission 165511) | Soil microbial communities from a riparian zone of the East river system, Colorado, United States - L2c1 | ecosystem: Environmental > Terrestrial > Soil > Riparian zone | place: USA: East River... | reverse complement strand
CGCAAGGATCATCGGCGTCCGTCCGTTCACCGGCATATTCTCGATGTCTTCCTTGTCGAGCACCTGCCCCGTCGATGCAATCGTCGTCTCGAGCATGGTGTTGTCCGCCGCCACCGAGATCACCTCGTTGCGTCCTCCGATCGTCAGCATCACGTCCACGGCGACATGTACGTTTGCCCCGACGACAACGTTGTTGTGAATCGAGCTCTTGAATCCCGGAGAGATCACGACGACGATATAGGTTCCAGGAGAGAGAAACGGAATCGCATATTGGCCGTCGTTGTTGGAGTCGGCAAGATACTTTGTTCCCTTGACGTTTCGGTCGCAACAAGATGCGCCCCGGCACCACGGCTCCATCAGCATCGGTGATGCGGCCGTTGAGAGTGCCACGAGCGATCTGCGCATTTGCATGAATTGCCAGGACCATTCCTAACAGGCAGAACAGGAGCGTACGAATCCTTCGCAACTTCGCGATCATTGATTTACCTTTCGGACGGAAATACTCCTTTCTGAGGGCACCCAATGTCAAGAAAATTATGGCAATATTTAGAAATAATTGCCTAATTATGAAATTTAACGGCAATAATTACGACATCTTCCAATTGGATTTCCAGTTGCGAGACCATGAAAGTCTGTAGAAAATCCAAAGAATCGCCAACCTGAACTGCCATAATCAGTAGGTCTTCAAGAATTCTGTCCCGACCCTGGAAGCGGTGCCCTTTTGAGGAAGTATCTGTCCGGAGCTCTTTATCTTCAGGTGCTTCTCGCCGTCGCCGTCGGGATCGGAATTGGCCTGTTTGCGCCGCATCTCGGCGTGCAACTGCAGCCGCTTGCCAATGGATTCGTAAAGCTCATCAAGATGGTCTTCGCGCCGGTCATTATGCTGACGGTTGTGCTGGGCATCGCGCGAATGGAGAACCTCGCCGACCTGGGCCGCATCGGGCTGAAGGCTTTGATCTACTTCGAAACGCTATCGACGCTGGCGCTCCTGATCGGACTTGTCGTCGTGAACGTAGTCAAGCCGGGAGCCGGGATGAACGTCGATCCTCACACCCTGGATACGAAGGCGCTCTCGGACTATACGGCGGCGGCGGCTCCCAGCTCCATCTCCGAGTTCTTCCTGCACATCATCCCCGGCAGCGTTGTGGACTCTCTCGCCAAGAATGATGTTCTCCCCATCCTCTTCTTCGCCATTCTCTTCGGGATTGCGCTGGCCCGTTTAGGCAGCCGCGCCAAGCCGCTCGTTGACGTGCTGGAAGTCTGCATGCGGGCGATGTTCGAGATCGTCGGCATCATTATGAGATTCGCCCCCATCGGCGCCCTTGGCGCAATCTCGTTCACCGTCAGCAGGTACGGCTTCGCCTCCATCCTCTCTCTCGGCAAGCTGCTGGCGACGATGTACATCACCTGCATTCTCTTTATCTTCATCGTGCTCGGCCTTGTTGCCAGATGGTCGGGCTTCAGCCTTTGGAAGTTTCTGCGGTATCTGAAGGACGAGCTGGCTACGGTGCTCGGCACCAGCTCCTCGGAGTCTGTCCTGCCGCAGCTCATGCTGAAACTCGAATCGCTGGGTTGTGCTCGATCGACCGTCGGCCTCGTGGTGCCTGCCGGAATCGTCTTCAATCCGGATGGGCAGTGCATCTACTACACCATGGCTGCGGTCTTCATCGCTCAGGCGACCAACACCCACATGTCCGTAACAGACATTCTCGTTCTCTTTGGAGTCCTGATGATAGCCTCGAAGGGTTCCGCGGGTGTGACGGGGTCGGCTTTTATCACGCTGGTCGCCACATTGACTCCACTGGGAAAGATCCCTGTCGCCGGCATGGTCCTGATCCTCGGGATCGACCGCTTTATGTCGGAAGCTCGCGGCCTGACCAATACAATCGGAACAGCGGTGGGGGCCATGGCGATCGCTCGGTGGTCCGGAACCCTCGATCTGCAAAGAGTAAATGAGGTCCTCAACCCAGACTCCGCAGTCCCAGCCGATCGCTGAGCTCTTCAACATTGCTACCATGTCATCCATACCTGGATATCACCCGAAACGAGATAATTCTTCCAAGGAGTATTCCGCATGACTGCATCAAGCACCGGCCGGCGCACCTACAAGATTGCTGTAATTCCCGGCGATGGGATCGGCAAGGAGGTCGTACCGGAAGGCGTACGCGTCCTCGAAGCAGCCGCAAAGAAGTTCGGCTTCACCTTGCAGCTCGACGAGTTCGACTTCGCATCCTGCGACTACTACCTCAAGCATAAAGAGATGATGCCCGAGGATTGGAAGGATCGCATCGGAGGCCATGATGCCATCTTCTTCGGAGCCGTAGGATGCCCGGAGAAGGTGCCGGATCACATCTCGCTGTGGGGCTCGCTCATTCAGTTTCGCCGCGAGTTCGACCAATATGCGAACCTTCGCCCTGTCCGCCTGATGCCGGGTATTCCCTGCCCATTGGCGGGGCGAAAACCGGGCGACATCGATTTTCTTGTCGTGCGGGAGAATACCGAAGGCGAGTACTCCTCGATTGGAGGAACAATCTTTCCCGGCACCGACCGCGAGGTCGTCGTCCAGGAGACGGTGATGACCCGGATTGGAGTCGATCGAATCGTTAACTTTGCCTTCGACCTCGCACAGAAGCGTTCAAAGAAGCACCTGACTTCCGCAACCAAGTCGAACGGCATCTCCATCACGATGCCCTATTGGGACACGCGCGTCGAAGCGATTGCGAAGTCTTTCCCCGATGTGCGCTGGGACAAATACCACATCGACATTCTGACGGCGCATTTTGTTCTGAATCCAGACAGGTTTGACGTCGTCGTCGCGTCGAACCTCTTCGGCGACATTCTCTCCGACCTGGGACCTGCATGTACCGGAACCATCGGAATCGCACCGTCAGGAAATATCAATCCCGAACGCCGCTTTCCTTCGCTCTTCGAACCGGTTCACGGCTCAGCCCCCGACATCGCCGGCCGTGGCATCGCAAACCCGATCGGCCAGATCTGGTCCGCCGCCATGATGCTCGAGCATCTTGGCGAGACAGAGGCAGGCGCGGCCATAGTGCAGGCAATCGAGCAGGTTCTGCCTCACAAATCGCTCTGCACGCCCGATGTCGGTGGAACCGCCAGCACGGCCAATACCGGCAAAGCGATCGCTGATGCTTTGATATAGAAAACACCGCAACTTGGAGACTTGTTTTCACACAGTTACAAATTCGCCTTCAGATTGTACCGATTTTGTCTCGCAATCTTCGTCGGGGTTTTCGTGCGATGAGATTGTTGTAAAACCGGGACAATTCACTGACAACTCGGTCAACTCGAATGTCTAGAGTCAGGTTATCCTAGCTCTTTAACGGACATTCGAGATACTTCATGTGCATAACTTCTACCAGGAAATATCTCTACCTTTTTCTGTCGCTCTTCTTTGTCTTAAAGACAGGCTCTGCTCAGACTCCCGGAACAGGCGCGATCTCTGGCCTTGTCTATGATCCGTCTCATCGTGTGCTGGCGAACGCAGAGATCCAGGCAATTAATGAATCCACCCATGTCTCGCGATCGGTGAGCTCTACCTCCGAAGGCGTCTTTCGCGTACAGCTTTTACCCTCTGGAACCTACGACGTCGTCGTCAGGCACGACGGCTTCGCCGAAAGCATCTTGCGCGGAGTGCAGGTCACGGTAAGCCAGACCACTTCGGTGAACATCTCTCTTTCACTCGCCGGAGTGCAGCAATCGGTACAGGTCGAAGCAACCTCCACCGCCAGCCTGGAGAATTCGACGCTGGGCGGCCTCGTAGATGGCTCCGCCATCCGTACCCTGCCGCTCGTCACTCGAAATTACACGCAGATTCTAGGCCTCTCTCCGGGAGTGATCGTGGATCTGCCAAGCGCAGCAGCTCTTGGCAATGGATCGCAGAACGTTGCATCCAACGGAGCAACACCGACCTCCAATAACATTCAGTTCAATGGCATCGATGCAAACAATCTGCTGGAGAACTCCACCGCGCAGGCCCAGACCTATGAAGCCGGAGCTTCGATTCCAGCGCCGGATGCGATTCAGGAGTTCCGCGTGCAAACCGCGAACTTCGATGCCGCCTACGGTCGCGGCACGGGCGCAAACGTCGACTTTGTAAGCAGAGGCGGGACGAACCAATTTCATGGAAGCGTATGGGAGTTCGTTCGCAACAACATCTTCAATGCGAATGACTTTTTCTCGAAGCTCGATGGGCAGCCTCGAGCTACGCTCAAGCAGAATGAGTTCGGCGCCTCGATCGGCGGCCCCATCCTGCGGGATCGAACCTTCTTCTTCGGCGCCTATCAAGGCATACGCCAGGTGAACGGTCTGGGCGATTCAAAGACGACACTCCTGCCTCAGCTCACCGATGACCGGTCAGCCGCAACGCTCGGAGCGCAGTTTTGTCCCGATGGACATCCGAACAGCTCCGGCCAGCCTTCGCAGGGTTATCTTACCCAGGCAGGAGGACTTCAGGTAGCGTGCAACGGCAGGAATATCAATCCGGTCGCGATCGCTATTCTCAATGCAAAATTGCCCAATGGGAAGTTCGCCATCCCGAACCCGCAGGTCAATCTGCCCAACAGCGGCGATGATTCAACGAATCAGTTTCCTTTGGGACAATCCACCTTTACCACTCCCGCCTATTACAACGAAGATCAGTTCACGGTAAATCTCGATCACTCCATCACCTCGAAGAACGTGCTGGCGGCGCGCTTCTTTTACTCCCGCGCGCCGACGATCAAACCCTTTGCCGACAATGGTCCGAATCTTCCCGGATGGGGCTCAAACGCGCTCAGCCGCAACACCATGTTTGTTCTGGCCGACACGCACGTATTCAACTCCAACCTCATCAACATTGCTCGTATCGGATTCCTGCGCTTCGATGCTCTGTCCGCCGCTCAAAATCCACTTCTCGCCCAGGCGATTGGCCAGAACATTCCTACAGGACCTCCAACAGCAACATCGCCCTTACCGAGTCTTACCGTCGGAGGATTCACTATCGGGGACGCCGGGACGCCATCGGAGTGGTCGGTGACCAACTCCTTCGTCTATCAGGACACGGTTGCCCTCACCAAAGGACGGCATTACCTCCGGTTCGGAGCCGAGTTCAAACGACATCAGGTCGACGAGAATCAGCCTCAGCAGACCGATGGCCTGTTACAGATCGCGACCTTCAACGACTTCCTTCTCGGTCGAAGCGCAGGCTCGGGTGACGATCAGAATCAAAGCCCGTTCGGACGCAGCAATATCGGCAACAGTGTTGCCGGCGGCGGCATCTTCCGCCGCGATGAACGATACAACGACTTCTCGGGCTTCGCGCAGGACGATATCCGATTGAGTCCCCGCTTCACGCTCAACCTGGGACTTCGCTACGAGATCTTCGGGCCGCCCAAAGAGATCCATGGACGCTTTTCGAACTTCGATCCCGTCAATGCGCTTCAGGGACCTGTTCCCAACGCGGGCACATTCAGCGGCTTCACCGTGTACTCCAACTTTCAAGGCGCGATTCCCGGCGGTGTAACCCAGGCTCCCTTCGACACCTTTTATAGAACTCCCTATGGAGACGTCTCGCCGCGGCTCGGCTTCGCCTGGCAGTTGACCGACGCTCCAGTCCTGGTGCTTCGCGGTGGTTTTGGACTCTACTACGATCGCCACTCCGGCAATCTCGCAGAACAGACGCTCTCGCAGCTCCCGTTCTCCACCTCGCAATCGGCCTCCGGCACACAGAACGCACAGGCAACCCTGCAGAGTCCCTTCGTTCCATTTGTACTGCCGCCTTCGAGCTATCCCATCTTCATGCCACGGACGCCAGGGTCCTTTCCCTTCATCGAGTCGATCAACCCAGACATGAAGGACGGCCGCACACAGGAATATAACCTGAATCTGCAATATGCTCCCGGTCGCAACTATCTCCTGGAAGTGGGTTATGTCGGTACGAACTCCGCGCATCGGTCAGGACAGGTTGGATTCGATCAAGCCCTGTTGGCCACCCCGCAGAATCCCGTGTTTGGAGAGACGACCAACTCCATCAATAACGTCACCTCCCGCTTGCCCATCCAGGGCATCAGCCAGGGCTCGCTGATCACCGACTCTATCTTCATTGCGAATTACAACGCGCTGCAGGCCAGCATCACCCGCCGCATGTCCCATGGCCTGCAGCTCCAGGCCAGCTACACCTGGTCCAAGAATCTTGATCAGGTCAACGGCGAAGGCGGCACGGACGTCTTTGAGCTTCAACTTGCGACCAACGATCAACACAATCTGATGTCGTCTTATGGTGTCGCGAACGACGACCGCGCTCAACGGCTGGTCGTCAATTTCGTCTGGATAGCGCCGAAGTTCGCAGGTGCGCCCATCCTCGCGCGCCGTTTCATCTCCAACTGGGAGTTCTCAGGGATTGGAGTGATTCAATCCGGCGCCGCCCTGAGTGTCTTCGACGGCAACGCAGGATCCGTCTACGGCCTGCTCGGCGGGCAGGTTCGAGCGCAGCTCTCACCGGATCATGTCAATCCAGCGACCCATGGTTCGCTCTTCTCGCGTGTCACAGGCTCAGGGCGCTACCTGAATGCGAACGCATTTACGCGCGCCCCGCAGGCTCCCTTTGGCACGACCCTCGCTGACCAGGACTTCGGCAATAGCGGCGTCGGCATGATACGCGGCCCCGGTCAACATAACCTCGACATGGCCGTCGAGCGCATCTTCCCTGTGTGGAGGGAGACAAACTTCCGTTTCCGCGCCGAGTTCTTCAACGTCACGAATACGCCTCAGTTCGGCAATCCCAACACGAGCCTCGGCTATAGCGATCCCACTGTGCTCAATCCAACCGCCAGCGCCTCCTTCGGCAGCATCAACAGCGAGCAGGGCGGACCTCATCCACGCATCATTCAGTTTGCCGCGAAATACCTCTTCTGAGCCTCGAAGACCCATGCTAAATCGCCTCATCTTAATTACCGTGCTTCTGGCAGCCTCTACGACGATGCAGGCTGGCATTCTTCAACGAGGAAAGGTGCAGCTCATCTGCCATCGCACCGCCAATCGCGATGCTCCTGAAAACACTCTGGAGTCACTCGCGCTGGCAGCGCGCATGGGCTGCAACATCGTTGAAGTCGATGTCCGTACTACTCTCGACGGCCAGCTCGTTCTCAACCATGACGGCATGCTCGAGCGGTTGACGGACGGAATGGGGGACATTGAAACCAGCAGCTTTGATGAGCTGCAGTTGCTGGATACCGGTGGCTTCATGAGCGAGCGCTTCGCCGGAATGCTTATTCCTCGTTTCGCCGATGCCCTTCGCGTGGCGCGAGAACAAGGAATCGGCCTCGACCTCGACATCAAAGAGAAGGGCGAAGGAGCAGCGATCTTCGCGGCACTGAACGCAGCCGGAATGACCGAGCGCGTTATCTTCGGAGGCGATGACCACAACGCCGACGATCTACGTGCCTTGATGCCCACCGATACTGACCCCGTCTCCTGGCTCGGCCCGGATTGCACCGCAGCACAAGTAGCCGCCGCGCATGCTCAGGGAAAGTTCGTCGTTGCCAACTTCTCCGCAAACCCGCATGAGATGGACCTGACAGCCATGCGCGCAGCTGTAGCCGCAGGCGTCGATGCTCTCAACGTCGACTATCCTCGGCTCGGGGCCGAGGCGGCCGGACGCCCCGTTGAAGCAAAGATTTCTGCGCTTGCCACCACCGCCTCCACAGGGCCGGTCGAGAAGCGTGCCGCTGCGATCCGTGAGCTCTCCCACTACATCGGCTTTCCAACTCAGCAGCTCTTCGTGCATTGGCTTCGGGATCCCGAGCCCCGCATCTCGCGCGCAGCCGCCGTCGCTCTCGTTTTGTCGCGGCCCTCTGCTCCATCCCAGATCTTTATCGACGCACTATCTTCCGATCAGACGACGGCCCGAACAAACTCTGCCTGGGCGCTCGGTATTCTCCATGCTCCCGCAACGACGCCATTGCTGACTCTGCTTAAAGACGGCGATCCAGCCGAACTGAAGGAGGTCCTCCTCGCCCTCAGCCGTTGCCCTGGTGATGTGCCGGCAGAAGTGCTTCTTCCCTTCTTCCACCATGCCACGCCGACCATTCGAGCCGCTGCAGCCCTCGCCCTCGCGCGGCATCAACCGGAGATCGCCGCGATCAAAGTCCCTGAGCTTCTTCACCAGGAAGAACAACGAAGCGCGAATGAGTATGCCGCCTACGTCCGACGCGGCAAGCCGAAGCTCTCACAAGCCGAGATCGATCCCATCGTCGAGGAATATCGTGAGCACATGAAACTGGTTCACGCGCTCGAAGAGCTTCCGGCCTCGAAGGCTCTCCCACTGCTGGCGAAGGAGGCCTTCCGTTCGGCAGAAGACTCCTCCCACGTCACCGCAACCCTCGCAGGTTATCGGCTCTGGGATCGCATCGCCGCAAATCCCTCCCTCGCAATCACCGCGCTCGACTCCGCTGATATCGAAGCCGCAGATCGAGCGGAATGGATGCTCATCAAAGCTGACCCATCCGTGTTGCCAGCTGTGCGCAATGCAACTCTTACTGCCTCGCCCGCAACGCGCAAGCGGCTGATCTCTGTTCTGGCCTGGCAAGGTGATTCCGCGTCGCTCCCCCTTCTCAACCAGCTCAGGCAGTCGAATCAGGAAGATCCTCAGCTTCTTGATTGGGCCATCGCGAAGATCCATTCTCAGCAGTTTCAGCCCTGAAATTCCCCCGGAACATCCTCCCTCCGCCACAACCGAGGAAGCCCGAAGCCGTGAGTCGCGCGAAAGCTGATTGAGTCCAGGTTGGGAAATCAGTTAGGATTTAACTGTGACAAAGGGGGTATGGAGATGAGTTCGTCGTCGCATGAAACGGTTTGGCTGGATGAATGGTGGCCGCTGCTGGTGATTCTTTTTGGCCTGATCTTCGTTGCGTTTCTGGTATCTTTTGCGCCAGCGTTTTAGTGGGTAATCGAAAAACTACGCATCTTGGCTGGGGAGAGGCACGGCGAGAGTCGTGCCTCTCCCCCTTTGCGGCGATGCTATAGGGGCAGATGGAAATTCCGCTAAACTGAATCAGCGTAATGGAAGGTCCATGAAACGGCGCAAGTTCGTCCACGGTGCACTTTGCACGGCTCTTACTTCTTTTCGCGCGGAAGCGATTGAATCTGTCATTCCAGTTCAACTCGCCCATGTCAGTGAAGAGTGGCCGGTAATGCCGATCGATTTCATAGGATTGAGCTATGAGACCGGACAGCTCTACAATCCAGATTTCTTCTCCCCGCGCAACACGCCATTAATTAAGGCCTTTGTCGGTGTAAACCCAAGAGGTGTGCTCAGGCTGGGCGGACACCTCAGCAACATCACCCCCTGGGAGGGCGTCGGGCAAAGCGAGCCGAAACAAATGCGCGGCGTGCGTCACGGCATCGAAGACTACTGGGAATGGCCTCTCGTCGACCCGGTAGTTCAGCAAAATAAACGAGGAATCATCTCCCGCAGGGCACTCCGGAATCTTCGCGGTTTTCTAGATGCCGTCAACTGGCGGCTCATCTATGGACTCAACTTTGCCTGCGGCAGTGCAGCAAGGGCCGCCGACGAAGCTGAGGCTGTCTCAACCCTTCTCGGGGATCGGCTGTATGCCTTTGTGGTTGGCAATGAGGTCGACGGCTTCGGAGAGGATCAGTACTTCCGGGCGAAAGGGTACGACTTCAAACAGTTTTTCGCCGAGTACGAAGTGTGGGTCAAAGCAATCAGGCATCGTGTTCCTCATGCCCAGTTTGCCGGCCCGGATACCGAGGGCAAGGTCGACACGTGGGTTCGTGAATATGCCCTGCGCACCAGGGGCGACGCCGTATTGCTGACAAGTCACTTCTACGGAATGGGACCCGCAAGTGATCCCGGCATGACCGCGGAGCGGCTGTTGCGGCGCACGAATAAAGAGCTGGATGCCCAGATCGCCGGCGTCCAACTCGCCAGTAAAGAGGCAGGCGGAACGCCGTACCGCATGGATGAGGGGAACTCCTGTTTTGGCGGAGGCCGAAAGAATGTCAGCGACGCTTATGCCTCCGCGCTTTGGGCCGCGGACTACATCCTGCGGATGGCATGTGCAGGTTTCGCCGGAGTGAACCTGCATGGCGGAGGTACTGGAATCTATACCCCAATCGAAAGCTCCGCCGCGGGCCCGGCGATCCCACGCCCGCTGTACTACGGAATGCAATTTGCCCAGCAATTTGTCGACAGGCAGATGACACAATGTCCCCTGAACACAAATCTCAACATCACTGCGTACCAGGGCATCCGTTCCGGGAAGATCATGCTCGCTTTGATCAACAAGGACAACAAGCAGGCACGGCTCGAGCTTCCAGTTGAATTCAAATCTGCGAAGAACATACGCCGCTGGGAGCTTCGAGGACCTGCATTAGATGCGAAGTCCGGAGTTCAGTTCGCTCGGGCGCCGATCTCCGTTGGAAGGTCTCTCATTGAAGTAGCCGCATATTCAGCGACGATTCTTCAGACCGACTGAGGCTGCTCCCAAAGAGTCTGGCTCGCCTTCAATGTGCATAAGCTATCGGACTCTCACCTTATCGTCGATACGCAGCGCTCCTGGTGCCAGCCAGCGAAGATATCAGCGCGAAAAAAATTCGCGCTGATATCTTTAGAACGCTTAGACCATCTCTCCCATCAGGGGATCGCTATAGCTGGAGTGTCCCGTCTCAACGCGACCCGCGTAGCGTGACTCCACCTTCGATCCCACCTGCTTCACGGTAAAGTCGTACCACCCGTGTTGCTTTGAGAGATCCTGCACCACCGACATCTCCGCAGCCGCCGCAACCTGCACCGTCTTTGTGCCGGTCTTGTAGGAGTTGTCGCTCACCTCGACCGTCATAGGCGCATCGGAGCCGTTGTGCAGCTTCACCTCTACATTGCCGGTCAGCGACGTGCCCTTGCTCTCATAGGCGGTACGCACCATCAGGCCTTGCGGCGCGGAATCACCGCGGAAAGATCGATAAAAGCCATTCGGAGCTACCACCTCGATCTCGTACTTCCCATCCGCAAACAGTGCCATCGGGAAGGCCTGCCGTAGCGTATCGCCTGCCTTTACCGTGTAAGTCGCGACCAGCATATTCGACGTATCCCCCGCATACTTCTTCGCTCCGCTTTCAATGTGTGCATTGCGCAGATAGATATTGAAGGGTGAGCCTGCGGACTTTGCACCGTGGACCGTATTCGCCGCCGACATGCGAAGCTCGAAGCTGCCGCCTGCCAGCGCGCCATCGGCATATAACTCATAGGGCAGCGCGTTGGACGGTCGGATTCCCTTCTCCTGCTTTGAGAGCAGAGGAGAACGCTGAGGATCGGCATTTACCTGAGCAATCTCTTCCCCGGTCAGCTTTTTAAAGTTGGAGGGAATCTCCTTGTACTTTGCCAACTGGATCGTCTTGATGGACTTGTCTCGTTCCAGGAAGGGCAACTCTGCTTTTTCTCCATCATAGGGACGGAAGACCGAGGTGAGATCACCCGATACCGCGCGCCGCCACTCGCTGATATTGTCCTCACGCACCTGCTTGCCAGATTTGTGACTGACAAATGTCTCCAGGAGCTGAAGCGTAGAGCTGTGTTCGAAGAGCTGCGAGTTGACCCAGCCGCCGCGAGTCCAAGGCGAAGCAACGATCATCGGCACACGATATCCCAGGCCAATCGGCCCATTGCGAGCATCTTGCGCCGCGACTCCCTGCCGCAGTTCATCCTGGACATACATATACTCTAGCCCCGTATCGATCCCGGCCGAGGCGCGGCCCGTCCCACGGTTCTTCGGATCGGCAGCCACGAACGAAGGAGCATGATCAAAGTAGCCATCATTCTCGTCATAGGTGTAGATGAAGATCGTTTTCCTCCACACCTCAGGATTCTTCGTCAGGATGTCGACAATCTCCGACACCCACCACCCGCCAAACCACGGCGCCGTGGGATGATCGGAAAACTTCTCCGGCGGTGCAATCCATGAGATGGTGGGCAGCTTGCCATTCTCCACATCCTGGCGGAACTGGTGCAGAACATCCCCCTTCGGAACATTCATCTGGATCTTCTTGCCGTCATTCTCGAACTCCAACGGCTCCAGGCTGTGATAGTCCTTGTCCGCCACGTTGGTTACAAAAGCTCGACGCTGCAGGTCGGAGTTACTCGTCTCCTGGTGATAGGCACCGAACATCTCCAGCACATTGCACCCGAAGTTAGACAGCCACTGGTGCTGCTCCGGTGACATTCCGGTGCCGTGAGTCAGATCGTTTTGATAGAACTTCCAATCGATTCCAGCCTCCTGCAGCCGTTCAGGAAAAGTCTTCCAGGTCAGGCCACCCTTGGCCAGCTGATCATTGCGCATGTAAACCTTGGAATCCGCGCTCTGCTGATCGCGCACCGTGCCGGTAAAGAAGATGCTGCGATTCGGTGTGGTGCTTGTCATGGCTCCGCAGTAGTGCTGGTCACAGACGGTGAACGCATCCGCCAACGCATGATGAAAGGGAAGGTCCTCGCGCGTGTAGTGCCCCATCGTCAACGGGACATGCGCATAGTCGGGATTATGCGGACGCTTCGCATCAATCCACCCATTGTGATTGCCGCGATTCCAGGCATCGACCTGCGAATGGCGCGAGTGCGCAATCGATCCCATCCACGTCGCCTTCGTGTCCTTGATGTCCAGACGGAACGGCGCGTAGGTCTCACCTGCCATATCCGTCTGCAAAAAGACATTGTTGCCGTTCGCCTGTCGAATGGCGCGCGGATCGTTAAATCCCCGCACGCCCTGCAGCGTTCCCAGGGTGTGATCGAACGAACGGTTCTCCTGCATCAGAATGACGATGTGTTCGGCATCCAGATAAGTGGATCCCTTCGCAGGCTCGATCGCAAAGGCTCGCTGCACCGACTCCGGCACAAATCCCGAGGCCCCGGCCAGACCACCTAACATCGCCACTTTCTTCAGAAAATCTCGTCTCGATTGCATCCTTTTTCTCCTGTTCCCACGTAACTCTATAACTCAACCATCAACAAACAAACGTTGACTAAAATATCAGGCGAGCCTGCACCTGGCCTATGCGGCCTGGACCATACGTACTTGTAATACGGCCGAAGGAAGTCGAGCAGCAGGTCATGCCCGGCGGAGTAAAGTTCGTCTTGTTAAGCACGTTGTAGAACTGCGCGCGAAACTCCAGACGCGTGCTCTCCCAGGGCAGGTCGAACATCTTATTGACACCTGTGTCCAATTCATCGAAGGAATCTCCCCGCAGAAATCCGTTGGGAACACCGCCGCGTGGATCGGCGCTGGTGTGAGACCAGTCGGCGTCAGGACTCGATGGAGTCGGAGCCGGATTCGGGTTGGTCGTGGCGAAGGCGACCGTACAACCGTTATAGGCGGCCTGTGTCGGGCTCGCATACACAGTGTCACAAAACGCCTGTTCCGGGTGGCCCGGAATGTGCAACCGTTTTCTTGCCATCTCGCTGGTTACATCTTTCGCAAAGTAAGGCCGGTACTGCACACCACCGGAATTCGATAACTGCTGGAATCCGGAGGGAGTAAAGTTGGGCGTCAGCGCAGGACCGGAGTGATACTGATTGAAAGCCGTAAGCTGCCAGCCACCCAGCAGATTATTCATCAGCGGGCCTGCATGACGCATCAGCATCTTGCCGCGGCCAACAGGGAGCCTCCAGACCACAGACGTGACGTTGATGATCGGCATATCGTATTGCAACGGGCCATAGTCATTCCCCTGCGGCGCATAGTAGTCCTGCGGACTGCCGGAGAAGCCACGGGAAGAGGTCAGCGAATCACCCACGTTCCCCAGGGCTCGTGACCACGTAAAGGAGTTCAGAAGCCAGAGCCCGTAGAAATTCTTCTGCTCAAACCGCGCCTGCAGACCATTGTAGTTGCTCATGCCTCCGTTGTAGCTCTCCGTGACGTCCCCAAGATTGCTGTAGGGACGCTTAAAGAATCCGGCGATCGGATCCGTGCCCAACGCGGGGTTGCGCTGGTTGTAGGTCCCGACCTCCTGCAGCTTCAGGCCATGATTGGCAACGTAAGCAATATCGATCAAACGGTCCTTGCCGACGCTCGCCTGGATACCCGCATACCAGCTCTGCACATAAGGATCGCGATAATCGCGCGGGATCCATTTCACCGTGGAAGTAAACAAGTTGAAATTTGCCGGTGAAGACATCCCGTTCGGGAAGCCGTTATCCAAAGTGAAGAACGTCGGTGAAGTCTTGACATTCGCCGTCCTGAAGTACCTGGGGACCTGGTTGAAGACGGCCGCATTCACCTGCGGACCATTGATCGCCAGGTTATCCGATTCGCCCGAGCGGGTGTAGTGCATGTATCCAACGCCATAACCTCCATGGATCACCAGCCTGGCGCTCGGTGAATAAGCCAGTCCAAATCGCGGCATGAAGTCATTCAGGTCAGGATCGACCAGCTGTCTCTGGAAGGCCGACCCTGTAGAGCTCGCGCGCACCATCTGGCCCGTGATGGGAGTGGTCTCAGGATCGAAATTTGTCAGGCGACTGTCCTTCTCATAAAAGTGAGACGCATACTCATAGCGCATGCCTATGTTAAGAGTCAGGTTCGGCAGCACCTTCCAATCATCCTGAACAAAAAACGAATGTCCTCCTTGCCGAATGTGCGCGACGAAAAAGTTCGTCAGGTCGATCTCATTCGGCACACCAAAGAGGAAGTCGCTGATGGTATAGCCGGTAAAGGCGCTCTGGTACTCCATATCGCCGTAGATCGGATTCACGTCCTGTACGCTCTGACGCAGATACGAAAACTCGTAGCCGGTCTTGAAGTTGTGACGGCCATGCAGCCACGAGTAGCTCACCTTCGGGTTCAGGAAGAAAGGATACTGCCACTGCGGATTCGTAGCCTGGCGCCCAATCCCGCTGTATCCGTTCAATCCCTGCGTCACCAGTCCGCCCCAGACCTTCGGATCGGTCGGCGTGCCCTGAATACCGAAGGTGCGGGGATCTCCAAGCGTAGTTGGATTCTTGCCGCCCTTGGTGAAGGAGGCGCCAAGACGCGCCTCCAGCAGTTGCGTAGCCTTGATCTGACGCGTCAGACCAAAGGCCACCTGCTGATTGATCGTGCGGAAGTATCCGTTTCCTCCCGACAGCGGAGCCGGAAGAATCGCGCCGTCGAGATCATGCTCCTTGGACTGGCTCAGACGCACGAAGGAGGACATCCGCGGAGTCCACTGCGCATCGATACGCACGTCTTCCTTATCGTAGCTGTTGACGAAGCGCTGCAGCGTCGACCAGTTGCTTGAGATGGACGTTGTGCCCGCGCCATTGTTGTTCGGCAGGGGGAATGCATCCAGAATCGCCAGCGCAATGGGTGAAAGCACGGACCGCGGCAACGGGCGGTCCGCAGGATACGTCTCCCCCGTGAAGGGATTCAGCACAGAAGTCGTATTCGCTGTCGCGTTGGGCGAAGCGATAAGCTGATGGTCACTCAGCTTGAAGATATTGGACTGGTTCACGACCTGGCGCACCTGTCGCACGCCTTCATAGTCGGCGAAGAAGAAAAACCGATCCTTCATAATAGGACCGCTCACGTTGCCGCCAAACTGGTTGCGGTTCAGAGTCGTTCTGGTAGCAACGCCGGCATTGCTGGCGGCCTTGAAGAATCCATTGGCGTTCGCGACCGTGTTGCGGAGAGATTCGTACACCGTGCCATGAATTTTGTTCGTTCCATGTTTGAAGGCCACGTTGATGATGCCGCCCGCGGAACGGCCGTACTCCGCAGCTGGGATCGTGGTCACAATGGCGAACTGCGAGATGTTGTACTGCGAGGGATTAATAATCTGGTTGGAGAAACCCTGATTGGACGTGCCATGTGCGTTGTTATCCATGCCGTCCAGAAGGTAGTTGTTGAAGGTCGATCTCTGGCCGTTGATGTTGTACGAGCCCTCGCGAACCACACTGGAGGTCCCCAGATCCTGCCCAGAAGCATCCTGCGTCACTCCGGTGGAAAGCTGCACCAGGTCGCTGTAGTTCATGTTCTGCAACGGAAAGGCCTCAATCACATCGCCGGTGACGACCTGCTGCTTCTGGCTGGTCTCGGTCTCAAGCGTCAACTGGTTCGATTCCACTGTTACGGTCTCGACGTTGCCAAGGTTCATGGTCAGATTGACGCTC
>Ga0193742_1001176_pt1 | contig 16159 bp, 19 predicted proteins | sample L2c1metaG_FD_165511 | JGI IMG/M metagenome (GOLD analysis project Ga0193742, IMG submission 165511) | Soil microbial communities from a riparian zone of the East river system, Colorado, United States - L2c1 | ecosystem: Environmental > Terrestrial > Soil > Riparian zone | place: USA: East River... | reverse complement strand
CTTTTTGGCACGGATGCGTACGCGGCTGAGATTGAAGGAATTCCGATAGCTCCCATGCCGACCCCGCGTACAAAGAGCGTCACCGCCAGAACAATAGGAACGAACCCATGCTGCGCCAGATAAATGAACGGCAATGTTCCGGCCAGCGCCAGCAAAGCTCCCCCGGACGAGACCCTTCGTATGCCGAACCTCTGCGTCATCGCACCCATCCAGGGATACGAACACAACATCCCCAGCCCCAGCGGAGCCAGCAGCCATCCCGCCTTGCTAGGCGAAAGGCTCCATACGCGAATCAGAAAGATAGGAATCAGCATCTGTGCCGAAAACATAATTCCGTTCGAAAGAAACTGTGTCCTTGCAGATCGCGGAAATATCTTCCCTTTGAAAAGCTGCAGATCGATCAGCGCTCGATCTCCTTTCACCGCAGCCATCCGGACAAAAATCGTAAGCAGAACAATCCCTACGACCAACGTCGCAATGCCCGAGCGGTTTGCAAGGTGATCCGATCCATAAAGAAACAGCACCAGCCCCGGCGAAAGCAGAAGAAATCCGGCGACATCAAGCTCGCGCGGCGACATATCCTCACGATCATCGGGAAGAAAAAAAACCGCCATCACAATCGCCAATGCCCCAACCGGAAGATTGACGAGGAACAGCCAGCGCCACGTTGCATGTTGCAAAATCGCTCCTGCGATCACGGGTCCCAGAATCGGCCCCACCATGATTGGAAGAGCAGCGTAGCCCATCAGCCGTGCCATGTTCCTTCCCGCTGCGCGAGCCAGCATCATCTGCGCCATTGGAGCCAGCAACCCTCCACTCATGCCTTGCAGCACGCGAAACCCGATCAGCGAATGAGCCGACCACGCGATCCCGCACAGCATTGATGAAAGCGTAAAGACCGAAAAACACCAAAGGTAGAGCGACTTCGCGCCGATGCGATCCACCAGCCAACCGTTGAGTGGAAGCATCAACGCCAGTGCCAGCAGATATCCGCTGGTTACCCACTGAATCAACCCGAGACTGCAATGAAGCTCCGCCGCAAGGCTCGACAGCGATACGTTGACTACCGTCGCATCTAACTGCGAAAGAAACGAGCCGAGCATCGCGACCGAAGCTATCTTCCACACTGATCGATCCAGCCGGCCTGTCTCCTGAGCCAACTCAACCAAGAGAGGCGATCACCTCGTCGGTCTTTCTTACCTTCGCGAGCCGCGGAAAGATCGTCTCGAATGCAAAGCGATGTGCCCCGGCATCGATCGTGGTGCAGGCGTCTTCCACAATGACAAACGCGAAGCCCAGCCCCGTCCCCTGGCGTGCCGTCGACTCCACACCGAAGTTTGTCGCGATGCCGCCCAGAACCACCGTCTCGACGCCGCGCTTCTTCAGTTCCTGCTCCAACTCCGTGCCTGCGAACGCTCCCCAGTGCCTCTTCGTGATAAGCAAGTCGCCGTCCTGAAATCCGGCTTCAGGAACGAGCTCCGATGCTGCCGCGGGCGGAGGCGGGACATTGGGATCGCGAAGGGGCGCGTCCACCGGCAACTGATGAAAGTTCGCTAGATCAACGTAGATATAGACCACCGGCGCTCCCTTAGCTCTGAAGCTTTCGGCGAGCTTACGTGACCTCTCCACCACCTCCGCGGCAGGGTAGGGAGCCGTGGGCATTCCAACGATCCCATTCTGTAGATCGATCAGTACAAGCGCAGTCTTCTCCGGCACAAGATGCAATGAGCTCAAGATTCCTCCTTAAAGTTGAGGGCATCCTCGACTTTCTAGAGATAGAATATGAGGATGCCCTCGATTTCGTCAAGTACCGTGCGCCGCGAGCCCCAGCAGGAGCGTTCCACACGAAGGCTCGCCAGCTTCCTCGATGCCGCAGCTGAGCTCTTTGTTGAAGCCGGCTTCGAGGCCGCGACCATGACCACAATCGCCGAGCGCAGCGGAGCCTCCATCGGAACTCTTTATCACTACTTCCCGGACAAACATTCTGTCGCTTCCGCTTTGCTCAACCAGTACGCGCAGGAGCTCGAAGCTCACTGGAAGCCTCTCATGGAGCAGGCGAAGACGCTCACTCCTCAGAGGTTCGCCGACTGCTTTATTGAGCGCATCACCGACTTCGTCAAGGAGCGCCCCGCTTATCTGGCATTGCTCACTGCGCCCACGCGTTTCTCTCGCGATCCCGCCGCGCGCAAGGCCCTGCGCGTTGCCATCGCAAACGCCTTTCGGATAAAAAACCCCTCCCTCTCGAGCGAGAGGGCTCTGCTCGCCGCCAATGTCGCTCTCCAAACGGTGAAGGGCCTCACCGTTCTCTACAGCGCTGCCACACCGAAAGAAAAGCCTGTGGTAGTAGACGAGTTCAAAAAACTTCTCACGCTATACCTAAGCACGGTCTTGTCCTGAACGCGTCCGGACATAATTACCGTGAGGTTTTTTCAGCACTCCTGAAGTTAGGGAAATAACCGCTGCTTCACCCACCCATCTCCTTCACGCATAAACAGAAATCGATCATGCAGCCTGTGTTCTCCACTCACCCATAACTCCATCCGTTCAGGCCGGATCGCATATCCCTTCCACCAGGAAGGGCGGGGAACCTCTCCGGGATGGCTCGCCGCAAACGCCTCCACGATCTCTTCCAGCATCTCCCGGCTCTCAAGCGGCCGGCTCTGTTGCGATACCGCCGAGCCAAGCTGGCTCTCCCGCGACCGGCTGTGAAAGTAAGCGTCCGAGTCGGAGGAGGGAAGTTCCATCACCGGTCCCTCCACCCTGACCTGTCTTCTCAGGCTCTTCCAGTGAAAGCACAGGGCCGCTCGAGGGTTCACTGTCAGCTCACGGCCCTTGCGGCTTTCGGAATTTGTATAGAAACAGAACCCGCGTTCATTTACCTGCTTCACCAACACCATCCGAACGCTTGGCACGCCATCGCTCGTAGCCGTTGCCAGGGCAGCAGCATTCGGATCATTTGTTTCTCGCTCCGAAGCCTCCTGCATCCAGCTCTGAAAGAATACGATGGGGTCGGACGCTTCTTCTAAACTTCGAAGATCCATAGATCGCAGTCTACTCTTGCAGCTCTGTTCAAGAGATAAGCCCGTCAAACAGCGATGTCATCTGCCATGCAGGTTGTGGATCGCGCGAGGCCACTAAAGTGTAGAACTCTTCACCGCCGAACTTTGCGAAGAGTTCTTTCGTCCTTTCCATCAACGGGGCTTGTGAGATGTGCTGCCGGAACGCCTCATTCTTTCGCTCACGGACAGATAGGATATCCAGAACGGCAGTCCACGGAATGGGAAGTGGAGCCTGTCGATCGGGAATGAAGAAGTTTGTCGTCAGGTGAAACAAGCGTTCCGGCTGGTAGATTTCGCCGCTGGCCGGAAAACGCTTCGCCTGTCCCGACCAGTGAAACGCCGTAGTCGTCCAGAATGAGGCCATCATGTGATCAGCGTGGCTATTCAGCCCGCCATCACCGCCGAACGTGATCACTACATCTGGACGAAACCGCCTCATCCGCCTGACTAGATGTTCTGCCGCTTCTATCATTGCGACATCCTGCAATCGACCGTCGTGATAATCCAGCAACTCGTGTTCGGTCACGCCAAGCACCTTGCAGGAAGCCGCAAACTCATCCCGACGCATTCGGCCCAGATCTGCTCCTGAGCTAGCCGCGCCCCGATGCGTTGCCGCCTGACCATCCGTCATGCAGACCACGTACGTCTCTATGCCGCTGTCTGCAGCTAATGCCAGCGCACCGCCAAAGCCAAAGCACTCGTCGTCAGGATGCGCGACGACACACATCAATCGCTGACCCAATCCGGCGCCCCCTCCTCAAGGTCCAGGTCGAAGAGCTCACCCGAGACCATGTCTTCGATCACTGCATCCGCATCCACGGCCCTCACCGGTGCAAATGTTCTTCGGTGCAGCGCTGAAGGGCCTCGCTCCACAAGAGCCCGTCGATGTTCCGGAGTTCCGTAACCCTTATGTGCGGCCAGTCCATAACCTGGATGTTCCACATCCAGCGAGCGCATCAGAGCATCCCGGTGCACCTTCGCAATCACCGATGCCGCTGCAATTGAAAGGCTCAGCGAATCGCCATAGATCAATTTCGTTTGCCTGCAAGGATGATCGATCCGCATCGCGTCGATCAGCAGATGATCCGGCTCGATCCCAAGCCCTTGAACCGCTGCCAGCATGGCCATCCGTGTCGCCTGGTAAATATTCACGCGATCGATGGTCTCAGCATCCACCTCCGCCACGCTGATCGCAAGTGCGATCCTGCGGATCCTGCGATCCAGCCTCTCACGCTCCTTGCGCAACAGTTGCTTGGAGTCTTTAAGTCCCGCCGTCGCAAGCCCTCTCGTTCTCTCCGGAAGGATCACCGCAGCCGCAACCACAGGACCGAACAACGCACCCCGGCCAACCTCATCCACGCCTGCAATCATGCGAAATCCGCAGTAGCGAAGCGCCTGCTCCGGCGCATCGCTGCATACCAGCTGCCGCAGCATCCGCTGCTTTGCAGTCGCCGCGGTAACGATTCTCTTGATGCGAAAAGGAGTCGGAGAAGCCATGCCGTAAGGCAAAGTTTACAACGTTGCGGGCAGAAGAAAGCCACGGCGTAAAAGCCGTGGCCTCTGTGGAAAAGCGTACAAGATTAGACCGCGCGCGCAACCTCACGCAAACGAGCAGCCTTGCCGCGCAGACCGCGAAGGTAGAAGAGCTTCGACCGGCGAACCTCGTAGGAGCGAACCTTCTCCACCTTGTCAACGACTTTGGAATTGTAAGGGAAGATACGCTCGACGCCCTGGCCGAAGCTCATCTTCCGGACGGTGAAGGTCCCCTGGGGGCCTTTGCGGCAGGCAATAACCATTCCTTCGAACGCCTGCAAGCGCTCCTTCTCACCCTCGCGAATCTTGACCTGTACGCGGACGGTGTCTCCGGGAGCGAAATTGGGAAGATCGGTCCGCTCAAGCTTCGCGGCCAGTTTTTGCATGATGGGATGAATAGACATTGACGACTTTCCTGTTATGAACTTCGAGTCTTTAGTTTACACGATTTCAACAAATTAGCGCCATAAAACCTTGTCGGAGAAAAGGGAATTCTACTTGGTTCACAGCCGATCCTTGGTCATGAACCTTGTTCCGTTCTGATCTGCCGAAGCAGTTCCTGGTCCTGCTCTGTAAGCAATGCCTTCTCCAACAGATCCGGCCGGTTCTCCAGCGTCTTGCGCAGAGCCATCTTTCTCCTCCACATCCGGATCGCACCGTGATTTCCGCCCTGCAGAAGCTCCGGAACCTCCGCTCCCGCAAACTCTGCAGGTCGTGTGTAGTGAGGGTAATCGAGCAGTCCTCCTGCCCCATGAGTGGTCCGCGGAGGTCCATCCGCCGCAACCCTTTGCTCCGTAATCTCATGAGCCCCAAAGCTCTCAAAACGAGCGGAATCCGGATGTCCCAGAGCGCCGGGAAGCAGCCTTACTACTGCATCGACAATCACCGCGGCTCCAAGCTCGCCCCCCGAAAGCACATAGTCGCCGATCGACAGCTCACGGTCACACAATAGCTCATTCACTCGCTCATCCACACCCTCATAGCGACCGCAGATTAGCACCGCGCGTTCCACTGCCGAGAGCTCTTGAGCGACCGTCTGGGTAAAAGGCCGGCCCTGCGCCGACAGCAGGATCACCGTCTCACGCCTGCAATCGCGCTCACCCTTTAGGGTGATATCCAGCGATGTCAAGGCATCGTAAATTGGTTGTAGCTTTAGGACCATGCCCTCCCCCCCACCAAAAGGCCTGTCGTCGACCGTACGGTGTCGGTCGTGTGTGAACGCTCGCAGGTCATGTGTGGCAATGTCGACACGGCCAGTAGCACGGGCGCGCTTCAAAATCCCGTATTCGAATACGCTCGCAAAAAACTCCGGAAAGATTGTAATGAGGTCAAAACGCATTGGAGATTAAGTCGATCTTCTCTGAACGGACAGCACAACCGATTTGCGCGCTGTCGGCTCTAATTCTCAAAGTAGGTGAACGATGCACGAAGCGAATCCAAAGAGGTCTTTTCATGTTGAGCTCAAAGCCCGCCTTCGTGGTCATGTTCCTGTTATTTCTATCGCAGGCCACAGCCCCTGCCATGAACGCGCAGGCAGTTCCGGTTGGTTTTGACCCCTCGAGCTACCCGTCTACCAGCATAGTCGCTCCCGCGTCTTCAGAGACTGCAACCATTTCTGAGTCAAGCTCGGCGGCGCGTCCCGCGGACGAGCCTTCTGTACCCGCGCGTTCCGCTTCGGCTGAGGCGACCCAAGGTGCAGCCCCTTCGCGAGAGGCAGGACCGTTCCAATCGGTGCGTATCGCCTTCATCGCGAGCACACTCGGTGCCGGCTTCGACGTCTCCAGCCCTATCGCCCGCCACTTCGATCTACGCGGAGGAGCAAACTTCCTCTCTTTCGGCCCGGCGTTCGATGTCGACGGTCTGCACTACGAATCAAGCATCCATCTCCGATCCGGGCATTTCGGTCTCGACTGGTTTCCGCGCCATCGAAACTTTCACATTACCCCCGGCATTCTGTACTTCAACAATAACGTTACAGCTCTGACGTATGTGGCTCCAGGAGAACAGTTTACGCTAGACGACAACTCGTTTGTCAGTGACACGGAGGATCCTGTGCACGGAGACGCCAGCTTCGTATACTCGCGACATGTCGCACCCATGCTTAGCGTCGGCTTCAACAACATACTGCCTGGGCGACACAAGCACATCTCGGTTCCCCTGGAGTTTGGCGTAGCCTATACCGGAGCTCCCAAGATCAGCGCCTCTCTGGTCGGGACCGCCTGCCAGCAGGACGGCTGTTTTAGCTTTGCTGAGAACGGCGAGGCGCAGCAGAGCCTGAAAAATGAGGTGAAGGACATCAATGATACGCTGAGCGATATCCCGGTCTATCCGGTCCTATCCCTGGGCTTCGCCTATCGCTTCTAGCCCTGCCGATTGACTTCGACCAGACCCGCCGGCAGGCTCATGACAAGACGCCTCGCCGGGAGGTCCACTGTCTTCACGAAAGCTTTTACGAAGGGAACAAGTACCTCGCCCGCGCTGGACTCAACCAGGAGCAAAGCTGCGGCGTTTTGCAGGCGTGCACCGTCTGGAGAAAAAGGGAACTGCACCCCAGTAATCTCACCAACTTCAACGGCCTCATTGAAGAGCGTGCAGCCCGCCAGGTCACTGATATAGACTGCGTCTTCGTCGAGCGGCATTCGATGGTCGTCCGAGACCACAAGATCGAGACCGGCGACGGCTTCAGCTGCGGCAATCGTATCCATTCCTTCAAATCGAAGGACGACTCGGCCCTTATTCTTTCCTGTAGGCAGCCAGGACGAAGTAATCTCGACCGCTCGTGCCGCCGTTTCGTCGATGGAGCCAGGGGAGATAAGGAAAAGTCCTTTACGGCCTGCAAGACGATCCGGAAAATCTGTCAGTAGATCGGCCAGCAACTCTCCTTTTCGCCCTTGCGGTCGAATCAGTCGAGCCAGCACGACCCAGGAAGAGACCTCAGGGGGCATGGTGGAAAGAATAGCTCTCTCGGCCGTTGGATACATTCACTCAGACCTCCGTTGTCGACTCGCCCTCGACGATATCGAGCGCAAAACGATGCTTCAGCTTCATGCTGGCTGCAGCAAGAATCGTACGCAATGAACGAGCCGTTCGGCCTTGTTTTCCAATCACTTTGCCGATATCGCCAGGCGCAACCCGAAGCCGGATCACCGTCGAGTCGGCTTCATCGAACGCCTCGACAGAGACACTTTCAGGAAAATCAACCAGCGCGCGAGCGATGTCGGTCACTAGCCCGATCATGTTCACGTGACCGTCTTCATCCGCCTTATGCGTGGACTGGGTCATCACACACCTCCTGGGATCATCACAATGCGGGCTTCTGCTCTACCGTTTCTGCCTCGTCTATTGCGAGTGTAGGGATGTGTTGCACGAGCGTAGCCGCGGTTGATCGAAAGGCTCAGGCATCCAGCGGGTTTGCCACTGCAGAGGCCCAAGCTATCGGAATCGCAATAGCTGAAGTCTACGTGATGAACTCCCTTATGGGACACGAGGAATCTTCGGCGTTAGCATATCTTTGGGAACTGGAATGCAGGTTCCTAAGGTCGCGAAGGTAACTTAGGCTGCTGGAGCAGCCGCGACCGCAGGCGTATGGGTCAGAAGCTTCCCGACACGATCCGAAAGCTGCGCTCCCTTGCTGGTCCAATAATCGATACGCTCACGCTTAAGCTCGACACTGGCGGGGTTGGTGCGTGGATTGTAGGTGCCAACCACTTCGATCGAACGGCCGTTGCGGGCACGATCCTTCTCAATTACTACGATGCGATAGTGGGGTTGCTTGCGCGCTCCAACACGCGCCAAACGAATCATCAACACGAGGAAAGCCTCTCAATACGTGATTTTTGGGCGAGAAGTAAACTCTGTCGATTCTCTCCGGACGGAAAGGATCGATAACCCAACAACTAAGTATGACGGAAAATGAGGGTTTTCGCAATCGGTTCGGTTCGCAAAGAAATGGCCCTCATGCAAGTTCTCCCTCCGTAAGTAAGTGAAAAATTGGGTGAAGATCCGGCGAAACCATCGCGAAAAAGATCGGCAATGGTTACTTTGTGCTGTAGACTCCTGTGTGTCAGGTATCAAAATTGTTACCAGAATGTAAAGGAGGAGGTTAAATGGGCCATTGGGCAAAGCTGAAAGAGGAGACTCAAGTTCGTACAGCGGTCCGCTTTCCCATGAAGCTTCCGCTCCAGATTCAGACCTCGCAGGGCCGCCACTCCGCGGTCACCGAGAACATATCGGCGAATGGTCTTCTCTTTGTAAGCGACTTTCTTCCCGACATTAACAGCAGGATTGAATTCACGATCTCCATGCCTTCAGCCATCATGGGATCAAACACGGATGTGACGATTCACTGCGTAGGCCGTGTCGTCCGCAGCTTCCTGCAGGATGGGCAGAAAAAAGCAGCAGCGGTCATCGACGAATATTTTCTAAAGGCATAGCTATGAATATTGTTCCATTTGACAGTTCCCAGGATGCTGACGACGGCCTTGACGAGATTGAGGCTTCAGCTGGAATACGGGTTATCCTCGCAGACTCGCAGGCGATCTACCGCGTCGGTATGCGGAAGGTCTTCGCCCTCGAAGACAACATTCGCGTCGTCGCGCAGGTGGAGACCCTTGGTAACCTCTATACTGCACTTCAGCGCTATCCTACCGACGTGGTCGTGCTCGAAGGTCAGCTAATCGCCGGTACCATCGACGCTATTCCTGAGCTGATCCGGCGTTCTCCCGATGCCAAGCTGATTGTTCAGGTTACCGAGACCGACGAGTCCAACACTGTCGAACTCTATCGACGCGGCGTTCGAGGTGTGGTCCCTCGTTCGATCTCACCTGATCTTCTCGTTAAATGCGTGCGAAAGATCGCCGAAGGCGAGACCTGGATCGATAATCGTTCAATCAACTGGGTGATCGAGGCCTATCGTGCCCAGGCAACAACCCTCACCGATCCCAGGGTGCAGCCAAAGCTCTCCAAGAAGGAGCTTGCCATCATCAGCTGCATCACCCGCGGCATGCGCAATAAAGAGATCGCCTATCAGATCGGAACCACTGAACAGGTCATCAAGAACTACCTTCGCAAGGTCTACGACAAGCTGGGCGTCTCTGACCGGCTCGAGCTCGCACTCTACTGCCTGCATCACGAGTTGCTCAAAAAATATACGCAAGAGCTTGATAGTGTCCTGCTTCATCAGACCGAACCGATGCAGCCATTGCGCGCGAAGATGTAAACAGAAGAGAGAACTATTCGACTGCAAAGGGAAAGGAGCCCGCTGGGCTCCTTTCCCTTTACTACTCTTCGAACATTATTTATTGATCTCCAGATCGATAGTGAACTTGATATCGTCCCCGATCACAGCCGACGGGTACTTCGTCCCAACATTAAAGTCGCTGCGCTTCAGCTTACCGCTCGCCGAGAATCCGCTGCGAGTCTTGCCGTTCTTGTCGGTAGCCGGAGGCGCGGGACCATCGACGTCAAGGACGACAGTCTTAGTTATGGCATTAAGAGTCAGATCCCCGGTGAGAGTCAACTTGCCGCCGGCATTGGAGAGCGAAGTGGACTTGAACGTGAGCTGGGGATACTTCTCCACATTGAAGAAGCTAGGGGACTTCAGGTCAGTGTCGCGCTTCTCGTTGCCGGTCGACACCGTCACCGTATCGGCGCTTGCCTGCACCGAGGACTTGCCGATGTCCTGCTCGTTGTAGATCACCGTTCCTTTGACTCCATTAATAGAACCGTGAACGTTTGAAACGCTCATGTGGCGGACCTCAAAGTTGATGCTCGAATGCGCAGGATCGATGGTCCAGCTTGTCTGAGCGTGTGCATCCACACTGCATAGGGAAGCGATACCCAGGGCAAAGACCATCAGGAATCGGTTACTCATAAAAATCTTTCCTCTTTCACTAAATGAATGTCGCGACTCAGAGACGCGGGCTCAGCAGGGAGAGGCAGTTTTCTAATTCGTCCTCTCGGCTGTTCTGAATGTAATGGCGCTGAGGCGAGGGTGCCATCGAAATCTCTCTCATGGATTGGTTTTTGACATTTCCGAGACATCCATAAGAACGGATGCTAGCATCTCGCGATGGCTCTGTTTGGCGAACTCAGGTCCCTTACTCCCGCCCAGCGCAGCACCTTTACAGCCTGTTTTCTCGGCTGGACGCTGGACGCATTTGATTTCTTTCTGCTCACCGTCTGTCTCAAGGCGATCGCCGCCGACTTTCACGTCGGCATTCCGCAGATTGCGGAGGCCATCTTCTGGACGCTGGTGATGCGTCCGTTGGGGGCGTTGATCTTCGGAATTCTGGCAGAAAGATACGGCAGGCGGCCGACCCTGATCATCAACATCATCTGCTTCTCCATCTTTGAACTTGCATCCGCCTTCGCTCCCACGCTAAAGATCTTTCTTCTGTCGCGAGCCCTGTTCGGTGTCGCCATGGGAGGAGAGTGGGGAGTCGGAGCGGCGCTGGCACTTGAATCGATGCCTGCGCGCGATAGAGGCTTCTTCTCCGGAATCCTGCAGGAAGGATATGTAGTCGGCAACCTTCTGGCCGCCGCACTCTATGGAGTTCTGTTCCCGCATCTGCATGGAACCGGCATGTTGACGGGGTGGCGCGTCATGTTCATGATCGGCGCTCTGCCGTCGTTGCTTGCGTTCTACATGCAGTTCAAGGTGGAAGAATCACCGATCTGGCTTAAAGCCGAACAACGCCGGCGAGCCGAAGGAAAGGCAAGGTCGCGGATCGACTTCAGCCAGTTTCTGAAGTATCTCCCGACGTTTCTATTTCTCGTCTTGCTCATGACGGCGTTCAACTCCTTCAGCCACGGCACGCAGGACCTCTATCCCACGCTTCTTGAGAAAGACCATGGTCTTGACCCCGGAAGGGTAGGTCTGATCGTCGTAATCACCAACGTCGGTGCGCTGCTCGGAGGAATTCTGTGCGGAGCGCTCTCGGAACGGGTGGGGCGCAAACGCATGATCATCCTTGCTGCTCTTGCATCGATTCCGATGATTCCTTTGTGGGCGTGGTCCCATACCGTGCCGATGCTCGCGCTGGGAGGCTTCCTGATGCAGTTTGCTGTGCAAGGCGCCTTCGGTGTAATCCCGGCTCATCTCAATGAACTCGCACCGGCTCCTGTCCGTGCAGTCTTTCCCGGATTTGCCTATCAAATGGGTAACCTCTGTTCTTCACGCAACGGTGTCTTTCAGGCAAAGCTGGCCCAGCATCTTTCAGGAGGCGCGTTGAATGTGGTTATGTCCTGGACCGTAGTGCTCGGAGCTTTCGCAATTGCCATCGTCACCGGTCTCGGACGCGAAGCCCGGGGAGAAGATTGGTCGAAGGCCGAACTGACCGAGAGCGTCGCAGAATAAAGAGGACAAGACAAAGACAACAGGGAATTCCCGAAGAGATATGCTTTGTCAGGGCTTTTACTGGCCCTGACAGGTAGAGTGCTATGGAACCCTCAGCATCCGGCGTAATTCTTTCCCAGGAGCCACTACTCCGACTCGCTGCACCTTACCAGAGCGAGCAGCACTGGAATCAATACACTCCGGAGCAGCACGCGGTTTGGGCAGAGCTTGTACAGCGACGGATGCCGCAGCTTCATGAGCACGCCTGCAACGAGTACCTCGAAGGCTTTGAACAGGTTGGCTTGCGCGAAGATCAGCTCCCCAATCTGAAATTGGTGAGCGCGAGACTTCAGCCGCGGACCGGATGGCAGTCGACGCCCGTCAGCGGATTTCTTCCTCCGGATGCCTTCTTTGAGATGCTGAGCGCAAGAATGTTTCCCACCACCACCTGGCTACGCGGGCGCGATTCGCTCGAGTACACGCCAGAGCCGGACATCTTTCACGATGTCTTTGGACACGTCCCCATGCACGCGCATCCCATCTTCGCCGAATTTCTCCAGCGGTACGGAGAAGTATGTGCGGGACTGGTGGACGACCCAGCAGCGCTCGAGCGCATGGGCCGTGTCTTCTGGTTCACCGTTGAGTTTGGTGTTATCCGCCAGGACAACAAGCTGAAGGTCTACGGCAGCGGCCTCATCAGCTCGCACGGAGAGTGCACGCGCGTGCTGACGGGAGGATGCGAGGTGCGGAACTTCGATCTCGATGCAGTGATGAATCAGGAGTTCGACACCGGGGCGATGCAGCCGGTGCTCTATGCCGTCGAATCCTTCGAGCAGATCTATGAAGCGACCCAAAGGGCGGAAGCGCGATTGAGGTAGCTCTGCATACCGATTATGAAGAGGGAACCGATGACGACAGCTTACTTCTGTTGACATCATCAGGCTCGCACCTTAAAGTTGTTCTCAAGCATGAATCATCGCGATCAAATCGTTGTGGCGGCTCTGTTCTGCCCTCAGCCGGATGCTCCCTGCGTCCGCTGTCTCTGTTGTCGCTGATCGCTCCTGCGTTCTTTCCCCCTTCATAAAAACAAGCCCAAACGATAAGTCCTTCCGCGTGCATCCGTGCATTCGCAAAAGAGAAAAACGATCGTCGCCCGCATCACACCTGGAGTCCCCGTGTCCTTCCGAAAGATTCTCTTTCTTCTCTCATCGGTCCTTGTCCTTGTCTCTCCGTCCGCCCTCGCCCAGGTGGATACCGGAGCCATCGTTGGAACCGTTGTCGACAGCCAGCAGCAGAGAGTTCCAGACGCGACCATCCACCTTACCCGCGACTCTACCGGAGTCGAACGCACGACGAAGTCCGATCGCGACGGCAACTTCAACTTCTCTCCAGTTGCGATCGGCACCTACTCTGTATCCATCGAGCACGATGGCTTTGAGCGCTATGTACAGACCGGCATCGCCATCAGTGCGCAGACCTCGGCGCAGGTCAATGCGACTTTGAGCATCGGCTCCATGAGCCAGACAGTGGAGGTGGCCGCCGGAGTGCCCCTGCTCGAGACGCAGACCTCCTCGCTGCAGCAGTTGGTGAACGGTCGCAGCATCACCGACCTTCCCCTCAATGGTCGCAACGTGACCTTTCTTGCTCAGACCTCGCCGGGCGTAACCTTTGCGCAGGCAGACACGCGCGGACTCGCGGCCAGCGGCTCTTTTAGCGCCAACGGCGCGGCGTGGACAGAACGATTACCTGCTCGACGGCATCGACAACAACGCTGCGATCGCCGACTACGTCAACCAGACCCAGTACGTCATCATGCCTCCCCCCGATGCGCTCCAGGAGTTCACAGTTCAGACGAACAGCTACTCGGCGGAGTTCGGCCACTCTGCTGGCGCGGTGCTCAATGTATCCACCAAGTCCGGCGGCGATGCCTTTCACGGGGTAGCTTGGGAGTTCATTCGGAACGAAGTCCTCGATGCGCGCAACTACTTCGCGAACGCGCCCCGGAAGCCCTCCTATCGGCAAAACCAGTTTGGCTTCGACGTGAACGGGCCGGTTGTCATTCCGAAGATCTACAACGGCCGCGGCAAGACCTTTTTCTTCTTCGACTACCAGGGAACCCGCATAGCGCAGGGGAGTAGCAAAGTCTCGACAGTTCCCACCTCCGGCGAGAGATCGTCAGGCTACACCGACTTCTCCGACCTGATTGCACTGCAGAGTGGAAGCTACACCGATGCGCTCGGACGTGTCTTTCCTGTCGGAACCATCTTCGATCCCGCCACCAGCCGCGCGGTCACCTCGGGCGCCGTTGATCCCGCGACCGGCCTTCCCGCGAGCGCTACTGGCTTCGTCCGCGATCCCTTCTACCAGGGCTCGCTGGCCGGACAGAAGAACTTCACCGGCGACATCCAGAAGGCGCTGCTCAACCGTCTTCCGAGGACCCGCCTCAATCCCTCTGCGATTGCGTTGCTGAATCTGTATCCGTCGCCGACCGGGGCGGGAATCATCAACAACTACAGCTCATTTCCTTCCGTGACCAACAACAGCGATGGTCTCGACCTGCGCATCGATCATCACTTCGGAGAGCGCGACTCGGCCTTTCTGCGCTACAGCTATCTCAACACTGATCAACTTAATCCCGGCCCCTTCCCGGGCATCGCGGATGGCCAGTCCAGCCGCCCCGGCAATGGGTCGACGCAGGCGCAGAACGCCGCTCTCAGCGAGACCCACATCTTCACGCCTCAATTGATCAATGAGGCGCGGCTGGGATATAGCCGCGTCGCAGACATTCGCCGGCAACCCTTTGCCGGCCAGCTTGGCCTTCCCGATCAGTACGGCATCGGCGGCATTCCGCAGTTCGACGGCAACGGCGGCTTGCCCTCGCTCTCCTTCGGCAACCTTGCCAATCTCGGCCAGTCTGGGTCCTTGCCGAGCAATAAGGCCAGCGATATCACCCAGATCTCTGACAACATCACCCTCTCGCGAAATCGTCATGTGCTGCGTACAGGAGTCCTTTACCAGAACATCTCCTATCCCACCTCCACGCCCTCTTCCTCCCGCGGTTCGTTCGGCTTCAACGGAATCTACACTTCAGTCGTTAACCAGACTGACGGTTCCACCGATCGCGCACAGTTTTTACTCAACCCCACCGCGGCAACGGTCGCTGGTGGAATCAACAACGTTGGTGGTGCCAACAGCGTCAGCGCATCGAACTTTCCCTTAATCAGTAATCTGCACCGCTGGTATCTCGGCCTCTACCTCCAGGACGATTGGCGTGTCTCCCCGAAGCTCACCCTCAACCTCGGCCTTCGCTGGGAGTACTACGGCGTCCCCACCGGAACGCGACGGACGCCAGGCGAACTTCATCCCTGGTCCTGCGGGCAATCCTAAAGTCGGCGCACAGTTCCTTATCCCATCATCGCAAGCCGCAAGTGTTCCCCAGGCATTCCTTGCTCTGTTGGCAAAAGACAACATTGCCTTCGTTCCCACCAGCAACGATCGCCTGGGAACAGCACAGACGAAGAACTTCGCTCCACGGTTCGGCCTCGCGTATCAGGTCAACGACAAAACCGTAGTCCATGCAGGTTTCGGCCTCTTCTACGGCGGCTATGAGAACTATGGCCTCAGTGCCAGCCCTCCGGCGAACTTCCCCTTCAATATTGCTACCAGCTATACCGCCGCGAATCCCGTCACACCTCTCACGCCCGATAACTCCGTCGGCTCGATCGGCAACGGTCTCGTCCATGTTCCTCTCAGCGCGGCCAACGCGAACCTGACCAACATCAGCCTGCTCGGCCGCCAGTACAACTGGCAGAGCGCCTATAGTGAGGCCTACAACTTGCAGGTTCAGTACCAGCTCACGCCAACTACGGTGGTGAAGGTCGCCTATGCGGGCTCCGTTTCGCGCCATCTGCAAACCCCGCTTAACAGCAATACGCTCAACACAATTCTCCCTGCTACCGCCAACGCCCAGACCAACAGCTTCTTTCCCGACTTCGCGCGTGGCGGAGCCTTCCTCAGCCCCTCTGGAATGACAAACTATAACGGTCTGCAACTCGATGTAACCCGCCGCTGGGGGCACGACCTAACGGTCGATGCGAACTACACGCGATCGAAGTGCCTCGGGAACGCGCGCGATCAGTTGGACAACAACATCGGTGCTTTTCGCGCGCCCTATGTTCCTAATGCAGGCATCGGCATCGACTATGGTCTCTGCGACACCGACGCTCGGAAT
>Ga0193742_1001175_pt1 | contig 16162 bp, 10 predicted proteins | sample L2c1metaG_FD_165511 | JGI IMG/M metagenome (GOLD analysis project Ga0193742, IMG submission 165511) | Soil microbial communities from a riparian zone of the East river system, Colorado, United States - L2c1 | ecosystem: Environmental > Terrestrial > Soil > Riparian zone | place: USA: East River... | reverse complement strand
TATGTACTGTAATCGGCCTGTAGCGAAAATTTCGGAGATGGCCAGATCTGTGAACAACTGGGCATTTCACATGCTCTCACGAGTCACCATGCAAGCGAAATATCTCCTCCCCAACTGATCAACAAGTGATTTCCATCTCCCTAGGTCAACACCGGCCATTTCGAAAATGATACGTTAATACCTCATAACCTATCTCAAATGTAGTACTTACGAGCAAATATATATCAATAATATGAAAATGGGAGATTCGATGAGCTCACTGCCGATAACGTTGTGCTCCTCGGATGACGATCAGCTCGAAGGGTGATCATTCCAGCCATCAAAACCGTCCCAAAAAGGTGCTGATTTCTCCCATATCGGGAAGTGCCGACATAGTCGGCATCAGGGACCCAGGAAAGTATCCAGGCGGGATTTGGAGATTTTTTTTCGCAAAATGCCCAGGAAAGTCGGATAAAAATTGGGCCAATTGGGGGGTGCCTTCGATTCTGGCGAAGAGGACGACGATCAGTAATGGGCTGGTTACTCTGAGATTTTTATTCTGGCAGATCAATTACATGTGAATGGTGGTACCTCCAGAGACCACTATAGAGAGCCCACTGCGCAGGAAAACGTCCATTTTTTTTTAGATGCCTAATCTGGAGTTTGGATAAAAATTGGCCTCAATCGGTTGGATAAAAAGATCGCTTGACTCACAGATTTTGTTGTACTTTCCGGGGTCCTTCGGCACCTCATCAGCAGCCAAAGAAGTTCCCACGTTTTGTGCGCTCTTTCTGTTTGTGGCGACAGAAACTCTCTACTGAGGTAAAGTTTAGTATGTGCATCTTCTTCATTAATACGTCACTTAAGGATCCTAGGATTGATAAGGCTAATGGCACAAAAAAGTCTGAAAGCAGGTCTATTGCACTGCTGAAGAAATAGAAGGCATTTTTGCCACAGCTTTGTATCAAATTGACTTGCTTCCAATATTTGTGTTGAGCTTTTGTGTTCGTGTTCCCTTAGATGAATATTTGTCCCTTTGTTGTCTACGCGATTAGATATTCTGGCAAAAAGATGTTGTGAGACAACTAGGGATATCGATGTCTGAGATGGTAATGGTAATAATTACTGGTCTGTATTTTTTTGCCGAGACCAATCTACTCTTCTTATGGAAATCCGAAATGCTCGTATCGATGTCGGTGTTCGTCGCAAAGAGGGTCATCGAAGATTGTCTGTCTGTTCAACAATAAATGACCTGATCATTGATAGCAAATCAGAGGTCAGTACTGGTCAGTGTATTCAAACACCTGCAGCAACTGATTTTTACAATGGTCAATTCTTTCCGGCCATCTAGAAAGCAGCCGACCCCACCCCGTCCGGAATTAACCCCAGTTTCCGGCCCACTGATACCGGAATGGCATCCTGCGGGTTAAGTTCCCGGTTATCGACAGAAACAACCACTATTTAGCGCTAAATAGTGGTTGTTTCTGTCGATAACCGGGAACTTAAGCCTTACCCCTTAGTTCACCATGAGGCGCTTTTCCTTGGTTGGAAATTTGATGAAAAAGCAATACTTGTACTGAATAAGTAGGGTCATTTACGTTGTGTCTTTTTGTAGACTCCGTTGTTCTTTTTCAGGCTTCTTCTGGCTGAAAAACTTGTGTGCAGCAACTCGACTGACTCTTTTTGTTTTCTTCGTTGCCTAAAGCCTCTATTGGCTCAAAATTTAGGGTGCTGGGTGCATCTAAGAATGCTTGAGGCACCCACTTTTTCAAAAAAAAAACAATGAGCGTACATATGATTCCGGTGAATTTCACCCTTTTCATGCTTGGCAGCCGATTCTATACCCCTGCGGCACCGAGACTCGGGGAATTTATTTAGTGATATTCAATAATGCTAGACCCACATTATATTGATGGAATGAAACCCTGAGCTGAGGCCTGACGCGTGCGCGTGAACGGCTGACCTGATCCAGAAATCCAGGGGCTGCCAAATCCTCTCTGCCAATCTGTATTACCAACGACGTACGAGGTGCGGTTGTTTTTCAAATTTCTTTCTGCTCTCAAAGTTTCTCCTTTCTTGTGTATCATTTACCTCTTCTTCCTGTGCCATACTTTTAACTCTGGGTCTCATTATCCATCTTCGGACATCCAATCTGGGTCTCCGACATTTCTTTGCTTGTTCATAATCCGTCCGCACCCCACTGTACAACCGCATACCTCAAACCCCTGGTCATCGTTTCGCAATGGGTGCATGCCTCTCAGCTCCAGATGGCAATAAAACCACAGAACAAGACCGCATACTTCATCGAGAAGCAGAGAAACAACTTAGAGAAGTAAGTCTCAAACTTCCGTCATCCTCCGTCGACGCTATCGGTGGCACACTCTAACTCCACGTACTACTATGAAGGCAAAGGCTAGGATGGCATCTCAGGTCAAGGTAAAACCCACAATTTCACTACAAATCTGACACCTTCACTTATCACTTGACAAGGTGTTACTCCTAGGATCAGGCGACTCGGGGAAGTCGACGGTTCTGAAGGTGCGTAATCGATGACTCTTTACGTCGATACCCTTTTAACATCCCTTGCTCATAGCAAATGCGCCTGATACACAAACTTCCCTTTTCACCCTCAGAAATTGAGCACTATCGACAATTAGTCTTCGATAACATAACCCGCGGACTCTGCTACCTTCTTGATGCGATGCAGGATATGGATCTGAAAGTTTCAGAAGAAAATGTGCCACACTTGGACCTAATAGATGGCACACGGGATATTAGGGATGGAGAACCTTTTCCTCTATCATACTATGCCCCCCTCAAGTCACTGTGGAGCGATCCTAATGTCAAAAGGGCTTGGGAACGCGGCAATGAGGCCGCATTACCAGAAAAGTATGTCTTCAATGTATCATCCACTTCATTCTCCGTTACTCGTCTCACGAACCGTCACCAGCCTGTCATATTTTTACTCTGACCTGGGTCGGCTATTTGACCCAGCCTACCACCCAACGGACCAAGACATAATCCGATGTCGAGCGAGAACGATCGGTATCACAGAGACGACATTTTCACTTCGAGACCATGAAATGTTAATGGTGGACGTCGGTGGACAGAAAAGCGAGCGGCGGAAATGGATACACTGTTTTCAAGATGTTACTAGCATTCTCTTCCTTGTGAGCTTGAGTGGCTACGATCAGTGTCTAGTTGAGGACAAAGATGCGGTACGTTTCTCTTCCCATCGTCCCCTACCTTCGATGATCAATCCGTTGTCTTAGAATCAAATGCAGGATGCCATGACGATCTGGGATTCAATATGCCACTCACAATGGTTCAAAAAGACTTCAATTGTCAATCATTTCCTTACTTATGACAAGAACCACGAGTTTACTGATAAACCTTCTGTCTGATCAGATCCTGTTCCTAAACAAGAACGACCTTTTCGACCGAAAAATTCTAACGTCTAATATAAAGTCTTTCTTCCCTGTAAGTCTATCCTTCCCATGAGGCTTTGATCATGAGAGAGTTGTCTACGATAAGGCGGATTCTGACGAGATTGAAATTAGGATTTCGACGGCGAACCAGGAGATGCGAGAGCCGGTCGGGAATACTTCAAACGACGTTTCGCGAAGCTCGCACAAAAATCTGGTCGTTCTAAGGAGCGAGAGATTTATATTCAGTAAGAGTGTCTACCTCGGATGAACAAACGCTTACTGATTTATGGTTGAAAAGCATCACGACAGCGACGGATACAGCTATGCTCCGGGTGGTCATGGCTGCAGTTGAAGGTAAGCACAATGCTTAAGTCAATGTCAACTGGTTGTCTCACGTCCCCCTTTCTAGAGTGAGTTTTTTTTTTCCGCTTTCTACTTTCTACGTGCCTGCTTTTTGAGTGGGCTGGATGCAATGACTTTGCCTACGTGCGCTCATCATTCTCTTTTGGCCGTTATAGTATTGTATTGCGCTCAAACCTTGAGCATGCGGCCCTAATATAGCCGTTCTACCACCCCGACCTTCCCATTTATTGCTTCTCCGCATCTAGCTCTAGCCTCTTTCTATTAATATTTATAGTCAAGTGTTGGATCGTGTCATTCATCTCACCCATTTAATTTTTTCATCTCTCTCATATTGTGTCTATTTCCAACCGAAACTCATTTGCTCCCTTATCTATCCCTCATTTCTATTCCGAAAAACCGACGATTCTGAACGACCACCTCAAAAATATATCCAACTTACTATTGGATTGAAATAACACACTACACAGTTCTATCGTGAGCCGAAACGTGAGTGATACCTGTTATTTGAAGCCCAGCCGTGGTCACATAGCTGATGCTACGCAGATCCGGTCTGTGATGTTATGAATCTGGCCATATTGATGCGGGATCCCTCCCCATCCGTATTGCGTTTCAGGAGTTAGGGAGATTGGAGTTGCGGCGAATAAATGAACGACCCTGGTGCGCCTTCACCAATGGCTCCCGTCAGGGTTTTTTTTGAACCGGCAAACGTGGTAGAACGATGTGCTTGCTTTTACTTTCTTTTTACGACATTCAGGCAGTTTCCCTCGGCGCCTTGACGTTATTTACGCGTGGCTCACCTTCATTGGCGGAAATGTGGGAACAAGGCAGGTGAATTTGCGCGGCTCGAGTCATCCGCCTACAAAAAAGCGGCTGGTGGGCTGGCAGAACCTCGGGGAAGCAACGCTAGTAAAAAGTTCCCCCCAAGGTGTTGGTCGCTATCCCACGTGTTTTTCTTTATTCTCGCTACCTTGGTGGTGACTAGCTTACCAATCTATCACTAGTAATATGTATTGTTTCGATGTAAATCTATTATACATCGGTTTCGTTATTGCATCTTATATATATATGCCTGTCACCCTTTCAGATTTCATGTCCAAGCTGTAACTAGTCTGTCATCTGAGTCATCGTGGCTCTTTTTTTTTCTTCTTTCTTCGTTCACGTCCAGACAACTTATGCAATGTCACGGATGATGACAGACCTAGAGGGGGTTTTTAAGTTCGTGGAGCCTCAGCCTAGTAAAATAATAATGGGGTGGGAAGAAACGTAAATGACCGATATCAGATAGTTCCGCAGTTCCTGAAATGATCAACAGGTGCAACGGCCAGGATCGGACTATACTAACACCGACCCACACCCACCTTTCGACCAGTCACATCATGTCACGGAACAAAAAAGGCAGGAATTCAAACTCAGCACGGCATATCTCGAAAAGACGCGGCTTAAGGGGTCTTGTAAATACAAATAGGGAGACAAATAGAATATTAAAGCTCCGACGCGGCACCCATGCGTGACAGAGGCCGTTTTCAGAATTTCAACTTCCTTGCAACTTTACACCAAAAAAAAACACTGTCATTGTGATAATAAACTATACTACAGCACATGTACAAATTTTGAGCTCATTTGGACCTAATCTGGTTGAGATCTTCGAAGTGGTCGAAAGGTGGGTGGTTGGTCGATGTGTGGGTCGGTGTTAGTATGGTAGCGCACTCAGACTATGCCAGGACCCCCGAATGTTCACCAAAATGTCTGATCCAAAATCACCCGGAAATTCGCGATTTTCATCCGGAAACGACTCAATCAGCCCCCAAAAATCCAATTTTTATCCGGACCCGGGATCAGGCATATAGTATTTTAAATTTTCCGTCTTTTTTCACTTTTTTCGCGTCGCCCGCCGGTTTTTAAGCACAGAATACATCGATTAGGGTAGTTACACAAGAGCTAGAGTATATTATCCACCTCACCTATAGTGTCCCGTCAAACAGTATGTTAAATTTCCTCAATTGGCACTGCATTTGGCATTCAATTTCTTCCTCACATTGAGAGTTTTCAGGGCGTTTTTGATAATGATGGAAGGAACGGTATTTCAGGCCTCAGGTCTTTGAACAATGCAAGCTCCTGTGGAGAAATCTGCAGCCTCCTTCACTGGAGCATGTTCAAGGAACAAAGATGATGTCGAAGCATTTGAACTGAGAAAAGGCATGCCCGGGAGCTTCTTTTTTTTGTTGTAAAGCCAGCGGCAGTCCACGGATGGTGACGTAGTCTGGCCAATTTGGATCAGTGATTTTTGGTGAGTATTCGGGGGTCCTACTATGCCCATGTACTATATTATATGCCTGCCTTGCGGGCTTGTAACCTAGTTACTTACTAGTTATTTCTTACACTCGTGTCAGCACCGTGACGGCTAGTATATACAAATCGTGTAAAGGTTTTTCCCATCGTGGGGTATTTTAAATAATGAGAAGCAACCAATATGAAACGAAAGAAATGAGACACTACGGACGTGTGTAAATACTCATTCTATGTCAATTTTGATATCTAAACGTTATGCGTAAGATAGCAACGGACCTGGGGCCGTATAAATTTGTCGACTTACAACAGCCTAAGACTCAGAGCAGCGCAACCATTCAAATTTCGCGATAGCTTCGTGGCACATTTATCACTGATCATTGAACGTTGCAACGTTGAACCTCCACAACCTTCGTCCAGAGGCCCAGAGTTTGTCCATATGTCCATTCCATTATTGTTTCATTCATCGATACTATGACATATCAGGAGTAAACGCTCGATTTTCTCTCCCATTTCTGCAGCTGACTTCTTCAAAATTTGCATACATCTAAACATAAAAATTTCAGAATATCTCATTTATTTCACGAGAACTGCAGAAGAAATGCTGTCAGGGGCTAAATGGTGGTTTGATGGGGGTCCAAATGGTCAATGTATACACACATTAGGGGCGATGTAGAGCTGCCACATTCACCAGTTTTCTTGAAACTTTGCGAGCGTATAAAAATACGCCTGGCGATTCATGATCCAAATTTTGGTGCCATTAGGTCTAGTTCTTAGAGTAGCAACTCGAAAACATTGTTCTTTGTGTTTCGAGACTTGACCATAGTATGATCAATTTTGGGCTCCGCATGAAGCATAGTATGGCTTTACCGGATTGTGGGATTCGAAAATTTGATGTGACTTTGACGTGACATTTATTCTAATAGTATACTTGCCGATACAATATTAATCAATTATCATCGAATCAAGCCTCCTCAAGTACGGGGTTTCTTTAAGCATATCTCAAACGCTTTCTATAAGCACCGAAAGTCAGAGGTTGTATGTAAGTACAGCGGCAGATTGAATCACAGCTAACTTGCAAACATCTCATAGTTACGCGTGATCCTGAATATTATCTTGTGTTGCTACCCTTGAGCGGTACCATGATCTCTCGCACCTTAGACTGCCCTTGACCACACCTTGAACAATGCTCTTGCTTAGTTGATTTCTTACTTCCCCTATGTACATACATTGGTGAATTGGCATAGAAAAACCGATAGGAACTGATTCTTCCAACACAATCTGAACGCAAGAGTTGAGCCATTCATCTGCTAAATTTTGGGATGAAATAAAAAGGTCCCTACTATCGCGTGTTTTCGGGGCATGTAAATCAGCTGTTCACATTCAATTTCGAAGGAATGTAGAGAGATCATCAAACTGGTACTGAGTGAATGGCATCATGGATAACGGGGTGGAAAGCTAATATGAATTCGACTTTCGGGTTCCGTAGGTAGTAGGACAGCATCGGCGTACGGATGGCAAGCCGTTGAAGTTTTGGGAATATTTTGCCAAGAGCAGATTTATGGGGCGGGGCGGGGTGTGAACAATATATTGACCGTTACACAAAACACACAAAAAGGCTTACAATTATTGAAATATAGCATGACATAAAGGGTAGCTGGGGTGCAAAGTATCATAAATTGTTGAATGACGACAGAAGCCCGATAAGATTGTCAGAGGAAGGCGGACTCCAATCAATTTATCTGCCTGTCTGAATACTCCAGTATGTCGAGTTTAGCGTGGTGAAGAATCATGGCCTGCAGAATGTTGGCAGGATGGAAGGACGGCGTCCTATCATATCCTCTAATCGAGGAGCAACTTTCGCAACCCTTCGAAAGAGGACAGATAGAGAAGGAGCGAGTCGTTCTCATCATCCGTCGATAGGTTTCGGATATAGATCCTTTCTTTGATCAAGATATCCCAAATGGAGGGGACGGACTCAACACCGTAGACGAGACGAGCATCTGTAAAGATGAAGGGATTGTAGGGACCGAAAATGCTGGATTGCTGATTTGAAAAAATGAGGAGAAACAGTCCCTTGATCCATGCTGAGATGGTGAAGAGCAAGTGGTTTTCCGGCGTGGTTCACGAATTGAAAAAGTTGGGACATATCGCCATAAAGGGAGATATCCAGGTCAGTAAGAGCTGGGCATTGAGCCAGAACCTTTCCGAGTTCAAGAATAACTCTATCAGAGCTAACATGGGTAGCTTGTACACGTATTTTATGAAGGTTAGAAAACGCGGAAAGCTTTCCGATACGATATGAATATTTCAAGTGATTGAGGTTTATACCTCGCAGCGTAGGAATGGCAACGAGCGAGTTGATAATGGAGTCGATTACCCACAATGGCTCATACCGACCTATTTGCCACCTAGGAAACGTTCATCAAAATGAACTTGAGAATTCGCTCTTGAAAGTCATTCACGACATAGTGGTAACAGTTCTGAATGAACCAATGGCGGATCGAAGATGCTTGAGCATGATTTCTTCAAGTGGGGGGTCAACCGAGAAAGGACGAGGAATAGTCGATAGAGAGGTGTTTGGCCAAAGCAGAAGCTTTAGTGTCGCCTTTCGACAATTCTTTCAATCGGGTTGATCTATGTCTAAGACGTGATGTAAACGCGCCCAGACTGATACGCGAAAATAATATTGGGCAGGCTAGGTCCCTGAACCGTCGGGAAACCAGACAGAGATTTAAAATGTTTTCCTTTTTGTGAGGTAAGAAGACCTTGAGTCCCAGGTGTCAGAGGTCATACAGGACTGAAGTTGAGAGAACTTGCATAGTTTATGATCTCCAGAGTCGACCATAGGAACAAGACGCGACTTTCCCACGAGAGTAATAAAGTCACAGTGGGCATTCAATTTTATTGTTGAACTTAGAACCTTTTCAATGGCCCTTTTACGCTTTGCGCCTTCTCCTACAGGCCCTCTACATCTCGGAGGGCTTAGAATGGCGCTCTACAACCACCTCTTTTCTCGAAAGAATGGAGGCAAATGGATACTCAGAGTGGAGGACACGGATATGGTATGTAACTGATTTCGGTACAGCTCCATGAGAAAGTCTTAGGTCTTATGGTAGGCCAGGAGTGTGCCTGGATCAGTGGACGGTATCCGGAGGGCGTTGGAATGGGCTGGGCTAAATTATGATTTCGGTTGGTTTGCAAAGTTTGGTCATGTAAGAAGAGAAATAGAATTCCACATTTAGGTCCCGGGAACTCAAAGGACGGTCCCCACGGCCCATATTATCAGGTGAGTTTCCTCTGAATCCTTCGTGCAGGCGGATCATTTTCATCCCAGGCAGTCAGAACGTTTGGATCTGTATAAGCAATATGCTGGAAAGCTACTCGAAGTGCGTCATATTGGAAAGTTATTCTATCACGGTTATTTTACATGCTTTCAGACTGGCCATGCCTACCGATGTTTTTGTTCACCTGACGTGCTCACAGAGACGCGTGTAAAACTGGCCAGGTCAGGTTCAAGCGCGTCATACGATAGACGATGCCTGCATCTCACGGAAGAAGAAGTTGCTCGAAAAGTGAAGGCGGGGGAGAAACATATTGTTCGGTTCAACGTAAGTGACAATTCTGGACTTCATGAATCTATTTGAACATGTTTTTTTTAACCATCCAGAACACTGGTGTTCCTTCACGACCACCCGCGACCGACCTCATTTTTGGTCAACCCAAAGATGCACATGCGTCACTGGCCACTGATCCAATTCTACTCAAAACCGACATGTTCCCCACCTACCACCTCGCATCAGTGGTCGATGACCACGAAATGGGTATAACTCATGTCTTTCGTGGGGAGGTGCGGATTCCAGATCTCGGACTCAAGCTTGCCATGGCACTCACGTTGCGATGAATCCTTAGGAATGGCTACCCTCTCTACCCCTCCATCTGGACATCTTTGCCTCTCTCAATCTTCCGACACCTACATACGCACATTTTCCCATTCTACTCAACGCAGACGGTTCAAAAATGTCAAAACGGCATGGGGATGTTCAAGTCGCGGATTTTATTGTTTGTCAAGTCTTTCATAATTCTTGAATTGAAGCACTGCTAATGTGATCAACTTTCTCCCCCAAGAAACGGGGCTGGGAACCAGCGGCTCTCCTTAACTGGCTTGTTCTTTCCGGATGGGGCGTTGATCATAGCTCTCCAGCGCCTGGAGGCACTTCAAAACTGCGATCGTCAAACGACGTCCCAGATAGCACAAAGATTATGACTCCCGACGAAATGATCAATCAAGTTGGTATTTAGAAAAATCACATTTCACCTTTTTCAAAGCTGACCTGTTTCCCAGTTTGATATCACTGCGCTCACTCATCGCAACACAATCCTTGAGGCCTCTAAATTAGAATACATTAACAAGCATCACCTCATGCATTTGGTTTCAACTGCTACGGGTATTCAGACGCTTGCTGAGAAAGTTCACGATCAGACAAAGAAGAGCTTCCCCGGCAGGTGAGCCTGGGCCATCTTCTCGAAATTTTATTCATTCTCAAGCAACTTTTGTCTGCCATAACAGCCAGTATACGACAATTGACATGATTAAACAGGCTATTGTGATTCTCGAAGTACAACATCCTCTCTGCTTCTCTGACTGACTGTCTTTGATGATGATAATATTTTGCAAGGGTCGACTTACCAACATCTACGACATTCCTAAACATGTTCCATATCTCTTCCAAGAGCCCATTCTGAGCTCGCAAGAGGCACAAACCATGTTGAGTCAAATTCGGCGTGAGGACTATGGTGGGTCTTAAATCTTTTATAAATCCCTGATATCACTTGACGTCTTTACAGATCACATAATAAAAACTGTGAAAGCCAAGCTTGAAGATCTTTCTGAACCATGGGAGGATGTGGACTTGTCCAAGGTATTGCATGCTGAGTGCGAAAGTCTTGGTCTTTCCATTAGGGTCTTCATGAAAGCCTTGAGATATGCGTTGACGGGTATGAAGGTGGGGACTATTTCATGTTTTTTTTCTGTGTTTGTTTTTATTTTTATTTACAAACATACGTTCTCTCCCAGGATGGACCTAGTATGGCAGCTATTATGAAAGTTATTGGACGAGAAAGGACTCTCGAACGATTGAAATAGTTGCTATTCTAAGTCTGTAGCCCTCTTTAATGGTCTTACTTTTTTTTTTTTCCGACAAGACAGTCTAGTCTGAAGTAAGCTAGTCACTAAGCCGGCTCGATGATCTGAGAACGTGGAAGGCTATGGAAACTTGCGATATGAGCACCCCCGAACGGCAATTTGGAGTCTGATATTAGGAAATCAGTAATTGTCTTCAGGCTATCTTCTTCGTCTGGAGTATATGTTTGTTAATCTCGAACCTTTCTTAGGAGCGGATTGGGCTTTCCTCGTCCTTGTATCAGACGGGATTTCAGCAATTTTATCTGATGACCAAATCGTGGACCTAGCGGCCTTCTCCTAATTTCTCTACCTAACTTCTTTTTTGTCTTTTTTTCGCAACTATGCGCTGGAGTCTCTAGGTCTTTTTGAAAAAATCTGCTCTGGTCTTGGTGTTCGCTGGGAGTAGCCAAGGAGGTAAATTTAACAAGCAGCCAATGGAGCTCCCAGATGAAATTTTATCGCCGCTGCAACTATTTCCTATCTCTGTTAAGTGTATTCGCGGGTTATGTTAGCTATCACTTGGCTACTGAGGCCTAGTCTCCCATGGCACTCATGGGACCTTTGTCCCATCAGCTAGCCTTCGCATCTCTTTGCCTGGACACCCCAAGCTAGACGAGACACGCCTCAATATTAACTTACATCATGTCCATCCCCTCATAAGATCCGGGTGTGCCAGTCGGGCTTGGCTTTGGTAACCTGTGGGACATGGATGGGATATTTATATCAACAAAATATGGCTATAACCGTACGTCTTCTAAGAGGTAGTGTCATGATCGCAAAGATACCTCTTATCCGGACTTGAACTCTGCGTCGACATGCCAGCGACCAATATAGCATTCGCAATCGAATCAACCTCGTGTTGTTCGCGAGAATCCGGCCGGTAGTTTGGGCTAAATTCCGAGGACAAGTCGGCATCTTGGAAGAAGAGAATTATTCCAGCACGATTTGGAGGACGGCTGTTAGTGCTCCTGGCCTTTGGACGTGGATAATTCTCCAACTCCTTCGGATGGTGACAGATGTCTGTCACCTGTGATTCTGGTATCAAAATCCTCGTGCAAGTACGTAACAGATTGTGTGGGAGGATTAGCTATGCGATTGCGATATCAAGTGAGCATAAAATTCAACTTCCTTGGAATTCATCAGCTTCATTTTTCTTGAGTTGTCAGTGATTCGAGAGGATAGACTTGGCAGTCATTTAACCGCGCCAACTCAGCGTCTGTTGGGGCAGCGTGTGAGTTACCGATTATGGTTTATATATCTCATCCAATCTAAATCTCACTAACAAAAGTTCCTTTCGAGAGGCAACCAAGTCTTGATCGATAAACTTGGGCATAATCGGTCCATTCTTCTTGATCCCACGACATGCCACCGAAAGCCCCAGACGGTCAAATACTTAAGATCATGAGGTTAGGCCAAACATCGGAGCTGAAACTTATGCTTCAAGTTGACTCAAACATTTTTGTTTCCTAAACGGGCTTCGACCTCTTCCTATCTACACCCATGAAGATCTCCAAGAAATCAAACTCACCAAAGGCAGTACGAGTTACTGAAGACAGAATATCCAGCCTTCACTATGCGGAAGTTGCCTGTTTCCAACTCGGAAGGGCCAACAGGCAAAGCTTCAAAGCGAAGCTTGGTCTCAAACGTTCTGCTCAAATTCTTCTTGGGATCATCAGAGCAGCGCAGGTCAGTTTCCGGTGTTTCTCCCATATTTCAATGTGCAGTCAACTATTAACGTCAATCTCTCTGGGCATAGACCTCGAAATTCCGTAAAGCAGCTTGCAATTACGTCGCCGATCAGGCATTTCACCTCCTTAATGCTATTGATGGTGGGGTACAAGGACAAGCCATTGATGTCAACAACGTCCTGCGAGACTATATCACACGGCTGAACCAGTAAGCTCACTTTACGCAAAATGATCAATTTACGAGCGAAAATTTCCCTCTCAGAGACTTCCTCTCAATACATAAAACGCTCATGGGCTTTACTTCTTGGTGGTCTTTTTCTCGCTTCTGGACTGCTTCTGACGAGATCAAGAGATGCCATGACCTTGTCGAGTACGGCATGAGCATGTATCTGCTACTTCTGAGGTGCTCCATCGCCCGAGGTGAGCAACGGGATGCTCTACGCTTGCAATATACTGTCGCCCAATATCTAGGACGAAAACCGTCATTTAATTATGGTATTCAACATCAGCCCTTGCAGAAGTCGAGTGCCAGATCCCATCCCGCCGTTCACCAGACATCCGGGCACAAACGGATAACACCCCTCTATAGACAACAAGTTCGGCGAAGCTAGAAACTTTCTAAGCTATGACCCTTTGTTCTTCAGACTCCATTGCCTGAGGGTTGTTTGGCTTCCTGTGCTTGGGTAGCCGAATTGCTATTTGCTCCTGACGACCCGGAGTGACGACTCAGTACTATATCTCCATCGACATTTTCTGCTTTCGTTTTTCGTCCTGCATCACCTCCTTTTCTTTTCTTTTTTCTGGCTTTAGAATATTCCGTTCCAAACCCACCTCTTTGACATCCTCATTCATACCATCGATTCTACCACATATTTCCCATCTGCTGCTAGATTTCCGAGTCCTCTCCCACTAGCTGCAGACTGCATCAAAGGCGAGGGTCTCATAGCCGGACGGCATCGCTCAATTGGCAATTCGCTATTCTGACGAACGTTTTCAATCTTCGCACGTGGGTTACTCATTCTATAATTGTAGTGCTGGAGTGACCTTCCACTTTTTAGGTTGGTAGACTGCGCCACGCCCGTGATTGACGTGGATTTTGCGCGGCACTCTCAACTTTGGCGCTTACAGCTCCTCAGAGGCACAGCGGCGGGGAGAAAGACATTGATAGTGGGGCTTGGTGTGAGAGTTTGCAAGGGCGAAAAAGTACGGCTTTAGTCTCGAGGGGCTGTCGATATCTAGAAACACTAGGAAATATTTGGGTACAACAGGAATTATATTTTCAGGTGGAAAACATAGGAAATTTGTCGATTAAATCACTGCCAAGAAGACCGTGTGGCAGGTGTACGTTATAATAGACCCTATCCTCAGCTGATATCATAGGAAATGTGGTATACGATTTGAGCACATTCAGCCATTAGTCACGTTATCATCTCGTTGCTCGCTCCAATAAGCACTCTTGAGCTTGGCTTGGAGGGTTTACAAGCGAGTGATGGCCATCGACTATCAAGAGTATCGGGGCATGCGTTCCTGTTCTAGGGAAATAGGCAAGGAGTGCACCGGATTTATGTTCCTTTCGGAAGTTTTACTTGAAAGGTACCTAGGAAAGAATTATCTCGACGGAAATGTGGAGAGATTAGACCACGAGACTCACATTGAGGTAAGGAAGTAATTTCTGGGGTCACAGTTCCAGCGTATCCCAGTCTGGAGAGGGCGCCACGAATTATTCCCGCCGGGATTGCTACATACTGCGAGATACAAAAGCATCAATAAGGTTTCTAGAGCCATTAAAGAACGAAAGAAATCTCACCAAACGCGCTCGTTTCATGGAGTCAGCACGGCTTTCCCATGAGGAGAGCCGGGTGATGGGCTTAAAAGCATTGTCTTGTAGAACGTATACCCCCTATGGATAGATTTATTAGACCGAATATGGGATATGGCTTCACATACCCGATGGTTTGTACGCAAATTATCGACTTGTTTTTCCCAACAAGCGGCCCAGATGTCCTTGCAGATAAATTTAATGACATCAAGGGTTTCTGAAAACATGGGTCTATCCCGACACAAACTGTAATATTGCAATCGTTAATTTATGAAATGAATCGAGATGCAGAGAGATGCAGACCGTTCAGAAAAATTGGCCCCGACATGCATGCCGATCGTCTCCAGCCTCTGTCGAACAGCCTCTTCCTCCTCATCGACTACGGATTTCCCGCCCACCGCACTTCCGGTCTTCGATGCAAGACTTGTAACTGAGTCTCTTGCAGAGCTGTCCTTTTCCTTTTTGATTGATGAAGGTACCGACACAGGTGGTGGAATTAATCCAGCTTCAAGCATTTCTTGTTCAACTTTCTTTGAACGCGCCGTAGCGACTGCTGCCGACTCTCGAAGGGTAGCAACAAGTTCGATGAGAAAATAGTCCATTGCTGCGCCATCTATTTGTCGTATTGGAGGATCTGCAATGGCTGCAAGGTTTGTTGAACTGGAAGCTTGAACCGATGGTCTCGAAGTCATGATAGAACGGGAACAAAATGTGACTCCACCATGACCTGTCCGATCTTTCTGACCACAACCACCACTAGTAGCGTCTTGACACTGGCTATTAAAAAGCTCTTTTTTGTCTATATTATGCCAACGTGAAAAAAGAATTAAATAGATACGAAATGTCAGCATTATCTGCTTTCTTTCCTTCAAGGCGTCCGACATCCACAATGGCCCAGGACAGGACGGATCTGCTTTCTGATCTTCGGTTTTCTCTTGAAATCATGCCTGGATCCAGGAAATACGTATTCACACCAACCGCGAGGGCAGAGATCTTGACCAAACTTTATGTCTCCTTCATGGGCCAATATCCTCATTTATTTCTTCCAAGTGCGGTCACCCAGGTACCAATCCATTCACTGCTTAGCGAATACCAAGGCTCTGTGTCATATTCGGGTGCAGGAAAAGAGGACCCTCTTACACCTGGGCGACCTTGTAGCCATATCTTCAAGAAAGGCGAGAGTTGTTATAGATGCAAGTGCGTAGACTTTCTGGACCTTATCAGTGTTGGACGCTTATATATATATATATATATCAACAGAGATTGTGCATTGGACGATAGTTGTGTGCTCTGTACAAGATGCTTCCATTCGACAGACCACTGCGGTCATAATGTCAGTTTCTTCATTGCCCAACAATCCGGTGGATGCTGCGATTGTGGCGACGAAGAGGCTTGGAGACATCCTATTCAATGC
>Ga0193742_1001174_pt1 | contig 16168 bp, 19 predicted proteins | sample L2c1metaG_FD_165511 | JGI IMG/M metagenome (GOLD analysis project Ga0193742, IMG submission 165511) | Soil microbial communities from a riparian zone of the East river system, Colorado, United States - L2c1 | ecosystem: Environmental > Terrestrial > Soil > Riparian zone | place: USA: East River... | reverse complement strand
GTCGGTGATGGAAACGCTATTTATTAGTTGTTGCGTGATTGAAATGCGGCTGTGATTAGCGTGCTACGATGGGTCGATATGAAGGGTGCATGGAGAGTCCGTGGGATGACATTTCGATTCAGTACGTGCTGGTGTGCACGCATGTTGCAAAAAAGCGTTATGTGGAGGCTTTCAAAGAGGAATCCCAACTTGTTACGTCAGTCCCTTGGGCTTTCAAGTTGGTGTCCCGGGCTAGATATATATAACGACCATTTTTCGCAGGTTATTCCTACGATTCTTTACCGAAAACCGAGGCTGGACGTTACCTGCATTGTTCTCGATATTGAGAGATCTGAGAGATCTGGCTTTCGATGTTGGTTTGGTCATCTATATCTCAAATTCATCAATTCATCATTGGCAGGCCGATTATCATGCGAAATACAACACTCAGAAGAGCGAATGCATGGAGGAGTCAGCTCGAATTATCGCCAAAGCGTTTGGAAATTGTATGACCGACAGGTGCCTGCATTCCTCTACCCCGTGTAACCTCTAATTCTCATCGAAATTTCATCGTACATAGGACATCACCACCTGATCAATCCAGAAAATGGGGAGTTTATTATGTCGTTGGTCTAGTGTTAAAATGCTATTTTCGGGCAAGTCAACCCTCTTGCTCTATGCGTGCGTTCTATCACAAGCCAGCCTCTCTTTCTCCTAGGTCAAACGAATATCTCTATCAAAAAACGTCTTGCGTGCTTTGGAAGCAAACAATGATATACCCCCTCTTTCTACATTTCCAAGATCACATCAAGTAAGCATTGATTTGAACTCGATATTCTCTTCCTCAATGCTCTACAAGGTCACTCATAGGTATTATTTGGGCATGCTAAGTTTCCTAAATGAGGAATTCGCCAAGGTACGTTCTGAATATTTTTCCCTCCTTCATCGCTGGCAGCTTGAATAAGTCTCTTGTATGATAAGTCTGAACAGGAACTAACACTTGCTTTTTATAACTGCCACATCGAAGCTCATAGTAACCAGGAGTGCGTCTAAAATCTAACAATTCATCCATGGTCCTTTATTTATATCTTATTGCTTTGCTTTCTTCAGACGCATATTGGCATACCTGATTCCGCTTCGTATTTTGAAAGGTCATCTACCCTCACAAGAACTTCTCGGGCGATTCCCTGTTCTGGACGAAATCTTCTCTCCTTTTATTGTGGCTATTCGGATAGGCGATGTTCAAGCATACGACGAGGCCCTTGAAAGGTGGGAACCACGGTTACTCCAGCTAAATTTGTGGCTTTCTCTTGAAAAAGCACGGGAACTCTGTCTCCGGGGTTTATTCCGACGAGTGTAAGCCATTCTCCCAACCCAAAGAAGCATTGAAGCGCTCTTGATAACACCTCTCCATAGGTGGGTGGCTACAGGAAAAGGAACCCGGATACCAATATCAATGTTCCATATGGCTCTTTCTGTCTCGGGGATTGAAGTCCCTGAAGAAGAAGCAGAATGTTTAGTGGCAAACATGATTTACAAGGGCTTCATGCGAGGATATCTCAGTCACGAAAAACAAATGGTGGTGCTTTCTTCGGTTTCTGCTTTCCCTAGGCTAGCAGATAGACCGTCACCATTGGCTATGCTATGAAGTTGCAAGGTTCTTTTCATTCTGTTGTATTTTGCCTTTCTCCCCCCCTGTGTTATCAACTCATTCGGAATGCTCTTGAATGACTGGATTCGGTTCCCTTATTGAACGATGATTTTGTGAGAACATCAAGTTGAACTATAAGGACTTTGCACCTCTCATCAACACAAATGACTGAACGAACAGGGGAAAAAATCGGACCTCTGCCTAGATATAATAACTGCACGAATAAGAAAAGCCTCCATACATACGGTCTACCTAATCCACCACTCTAAGTAGTATGACAAAAGTACGTATAATTATGTTTTGGGTTTTCGTTGTTTGGCACCCGTACGCTTAGCTTGTGGTGCAGGGGACTTGTGGCCAGTAGACTGGGGTGCGGCTGTTGAAGTGGATGCTGTAGTAGATTCCGATTTCGGTTGCGTTGCAACCGCAGGTCTTTCCTGTGGAGTTCTGTGCAGGAAACCAATGAGTACAGAAGCAATGCTTCCAGATCCGAAGACAAGCATCCATCGCGGAATCAGAGTGACAAGGTTATAGAATTTGGTCAGCCAGACGGCAAAAAAGTCCAGAATGTATTCCCTATAAAATATAACAATTAAGTAATGATGTTAGTTATTCTTTTTTTTTTGGAGGGGGGGGATTACCTTGATCCTCCTGGAGCATATGCAGACGACCATGGAGGGGTGACTTCCCACCCCCCAACCTTCAAGAACTCGCGGAGTGCATCTTCTTGGAGGCGCAGGTGTTGAGGCCGGTAAAACCGCAAGGTCTTTCCACGGTCTTTCAATACAACGAGGTATGGAGCCCTATATATGGTGAATGTTTGCAAATCTTGCAGGAATTAAATACACACTGCCAGACTGCCCATTTAGTGGTGATCCTGGTGACATTGAGGTAGTCCATGCGACCCCATTTCACGTGTGGTAGGTCGTCTGCAATTTGGGATAGGTTGAATGCAGAGTCGAATACATTGTCGAGATATTTGGAGACTCCGTCTGCTCTTGCGGAAGTTACAGAACTGCAAAGACGTTGTCAAAGACGGCGAACAGAGGAACTCAATACGTACATGACGATAAGCCATACTCTATCTTTCTCTTCCTGCTCTGTCAGGGTTTCGTTAATGATCAAGTCGTTGTAGTTGTCATCAGTGATAAGTGGTACACGTTCATCCCATATCTTTTGCAGAAGGGAGGCTTCAACTCTTTGGGTGATATTTACGCCAAAAGTGTTGAAGAAAGCAACAGAAGGCCCTGAAGTAAGGAGCCTATTGGTATCGAGCAACTGCGACAGCCTGAGTGGGGTAGCTTTGACAGGCTCTGCGATTGGGGATGGCTTGCTATCCGAAGCGACTGGCTCTTGTGGCGATTGTGGTTCTGGTTGTTTCTGACCAGGACTCCATCCTGCCGAGAAATACTGAGCACTGGAGGAAGCGACGAGGGCCAGGAAACTGAAAGTAGCCAGGGACAACCTCATAATTTACGAGAGAGAGAGGGTGTGATTTCCATTTTGGGGAGGACTAAACTTCAGGCTTTCAGCGGCTGTCGTCACAGCTTAACCAAAATGCTGTCCTTCTGTTGGACTCATCTGCTCTGGTTTCTGCTTCACCTTCCCTTCCATGCTTCAGCGGCACCAACAGATAGTGAGTCTCCTCAGTTGCTGTCCTACATGCCTATCTAATGACACCTATGTCCAAGTTCCATCAGCAGCTTCGTTTTATATTCCATCAATACCCTATATCCACCAGGATGAAAGCCATCCTTTGACAATGTTTGGAGGCCATATTCGTGCAGATCCTAATGCCACTGCTGTGTCGAGTAATGCGGTCACAGCGCACTTATACTTCTTCATGGTCAAAAACAGGAAGACTGCGGATAAAGACAGAATTATCTTCTGGTTCAATGTATGTCCTCGGTCATTTATTCATGCATTTGAACTATTGAATGAATAAATGATTGCAGGGGGGTCCGGGATGTTCTTCATTTGACGGTGCAATGATGGAGATAGGGCCCTGGCGCTGGGACGGCAAATCAGAACAAGAGTTCTGGGTGAAACCAGGCGGTTGGGAAGAATATGCAACTATTGTATACGGTCAGTTTTGGCACATGAGGAACTCTTTCCATCATCTCTGATGTGTCAACAAAGTGGATCAGCCTGCAGGCACGGGTTTCTCATATGCAAGTACAGATCGCTACGTTCACACTATCGATGTCGTGGGTTGACCTCCTTTGCAAGACGCTTCATCACTCGACTTAACATGCTTCTTCAGGCTCAGCAACAGTTTATGGAATTTCTGAAGAACTTCTATGATATTTTTCCAGAGTACAAAAGAATGGATGTACGTCTTTCGTATTCGTTGTCTGTTTCTTACTAAATACGTGTTTAAAGACCTACCTTGCAGGAGAAAGTTTTGCAGGTCAATGGATCCCCTATTATGGTCAGTAACAGTCCAACTAGTTCCGTACCCCTAATTTATCCCTTGCCCATAGCGGACTCCATCCTAAATTCAACTCTGAATATACCTCTTCATGGAATTGCCATTGGAAATGGTTGGATCGACTCCAATAGTCAATACCTCTCCTATCTCGATTATGCAGTCAAAGTAGGTTTGATTGAAGAAAACACCGACGTACGTTCGTTTTCGCGTTCCCATATAACAAGTTATCGATCTCATGAGCCCTACAGCCCTGGAAAAATGTGAAGCATGAGATTGACACCTGCGTTGCCTCAATAGAGAAGACCCACAAGAATCCCATGGTGAACAAAGCTTGCACGAACATCCTACGTTCTGTCATGAAAGTCAGAGAACGAGAGTAGGTCGCTTTTTTTCTCTCGTTGCAACAGCAACGCACCAAAAAACCTGTCTTCAGAGTGAATAGCAAAAAAATGTGTATCAATATCTATGACATTCGTCTAGACGACGTCTCGCCCGCTTGCGGAATGAATTGGCCTCCAGAAATGCCTGCAATTAAAAAAATGCTTGGAGTAATGATTTCTTAAATGCTTATATCGGCGACTCATCTTGGCTGACTTGGAATCTCGATTATTAGCGTCCAGAGGTTGTTTCCGCGCTCCATGCTACCGCTCATCCCGGCAGTTGGGTAGAATGTCGGTCTACTGTCCACCGCGCATTCCACGAAGCAAACCTGGAATCATCTGTCACTATTCTTCCTCGTGTGCTTTCGAAACTTCAAGCCTTGATCTTCGTAGGAGATCAGGATTTGATTTGTAACTATATCGGTCTGGAGAATATGATAAAGGGTCTCACTTGGAACGGGCAGACTGGTCTCGGCGTATGTTTATCTCTTTTCCCTTCTCCTCCAGCTATCATAACCACAGTATTAGACTGTACAAACACAATCATGGAACGTCAATGCGACACCTGCGGGCACTTGGGTAACATCAAGAAATTTGACATACACCAAGGTAATGCACAAACCTATCTGTTCCATCTAATCACCTTTTGAATGTCGTACGCCAAAAGATCTTCAACGCATCTCACATGGCTCCATTTGATGTCCCCCATGTTACACATGACATGATGCTTCGATTTATGGGCGTCAATTTCTCAGCTATAGTGGACGGCTCCGCAAAGATACCGAGTAGCCTTGGTACTGTTGTTAAACCCGTCTTCGTGGGTGGAACCGGTGCAAAGTCCACTTCTGGCGTGGCGTCCACCAAAACTCCTCAACAGGACAAAGCCATGTGGGAAGGTATGTGTCCCTTTAATAACGATCTTGCTTTAACATCCATCTCAACCACATCTACTTTTTTTCTTCAGCTTACTACAATGCAGGTTCCGCAACTCTGGTCCTCATTCTCATCTTCATCGTGATTGCAATATTCATCTGGTTTCGACTCCGGCGAAAGAGAGTACAATTACCCAACCATCCAGTGGAGGAAGAGACTATACCATTGACTAGAAGGGAAATTGGAGGCGAAGATGAGGAGGTCATGCGGCAACGGAAAGGCAAAGGTCGATTACATGAACCAGAGCCTGAAAACGAACTTGCTGGATCACCGATTTTCAATGTTGGGGATAGTGAGGACGAAGAAGAGTATAAAAAGATTGTTAATGGAAAATAGGTCTTCTGCTGTAGTAAGTTAATATCAACATCTTTGCGGCCGCATGGCTGCGAGATATATTTGTTCTTTCTAGCGGTCGTATGTGCTCTGGATCTTGAAGGCTGTTTGTCATTTCAGTGAGAGCTTACTCCAAAGCTGACTAAAGTATAGTCTTCCCGCTTCGACTTTGAAGTTTACTGGTGTCTTCTGTACAAATGAATCATTTTACAGTACAGATATCGCAGTATCCAGATCAAAGCGTCTACATACACTTGCTTACTTCTTTTCCAAGAACCGACAGAAGGGCGTCAACATAGTAAGTCGAAACAACAAACTGCTTGTTGATGTCTCCAAGCCACAATAAATTTTTCTTTGTGGGATATAGTTGTTTGCTGGAGGGGATGAAGGCTGGGTTGTCGCATTAACCTATCTAAATAGTCAGTATTCTGTCCGACTGGAGTGATGAGACAGAGACATACCGTATCAACTTGAGCACCGGCAGTCTTCAAGTTGCCCAATCAAGCTGCAGAAATAATTGAGGGTGTTCTTGGGGGGGATCTTGTATCTGCTTTTACATCTGCAACGACACTTTCTTTCCCGTGGTGTTGACTGCCTCTAGTATCGAACTGTCTGCGATTTTAGAGACAATTGCAATTGTGGGGAATGGGCTGGGAAAGGCAAGAACGATCCCCGCCCATGTTGTCATCCTGAAATGAAATAGATACATAGGTTTGAGTTCAATGGCTTCGCTTCCTGCAAAGTTTGTCTGACAATGTTTCCCTTGCGACTCGAGCGAAGCGCACCAGAATCTTCTTTCTTTATCTTTCTTTGTGAACTTAATGTAAGTTTTCCGCCATCCAATCCAATGTGTTCAATGCCCACCGTCATTAATATCCGAACACATGTCTTCGGTTTTATGCGAGGCGTCTTGCCTTCGGCGCTTTCTACGTCTCTTCTCAGAGTAGACGGTCCCATATCGGAACGCGTAGTAATGGTGGAAGATCCCGGAGGTATTGTGGGCGCGAAATTCGATCGAGGTGTGGACTATCGCGAAATGACTCCTCTATGGCAAAAAGTCCACTAGACCCTTTCCACGCCCACGTTCACCGCGACCACGAGCTGGACCACGATGTCGACCCTGACCGTTTGAGGGTCCTGTTTGTACCCGTAAGCAAGAACCATTGAGGGTTCCAAATTACAATGAAACTTGAGCTTTAAGGTTTCCCAGCGAATTGCTTTTGGCCAGGCTTCCAATTACACAGGCGTTCCGAAGCCAGACTATCTGACTGTGGTCAATGGAGATGTCGCAACGAAGTTGAATAAATAATGCTGACCAGAGTCCGTGACGGTCTTCAACTTGAAGTCACATGCCAAAAATATCTGTTACAAGCTTACTGCCCACGTTGATTCTGCATTCTGAAGCATATCTCTGACGACCTTTTATTACGACCCGGGTCCTTTGGCCTTACCCACCACGCAGTGTCAATCTCATGAATCGTTTTGGCATGTTACATATGTAATTCACAATCATTGTAAAGCAACGCCAGAAAAAATGACGCCCATGTTTAATCCAAGCATTGTGCTCTTTATATTGAAAGCTCATTCGCCGCGTCGAGGTCAGTTATAGAATTTCATTGAATAGGGTTCTCGACTGGATTACTTGGGACCATCGATTAGAAGTTTTTTTTTCCAGCGTGCATGGTAAGACTGGATTCTGGAAAAGCTTCCTACCCCGAGCAAAGCTCAAGTTATTGATAGTATGAGCATAATTTCAACGGACATTCCTACGAAAAGAAACTGGTAACAAAATGCTAGGAATTCAGGCCATTGGTTCATCGCTTTACGAGCCCATCGATGGATCTACCGCAGAGCAAATTGATAACGAAGTTGTTCGGACCCGGTGGCTGTAAGTGGCGAGTCAACGATAAACTCTGGGAATGTCCTGACCTAGGGCACCTAATTCAGTTCTGCATCCACAAGTCACCTTTTCCTAACCTGCAATTCAATACAAATTCAAAATAATGCAGGATGAGGTGATACACGCAAAACGCTCCAGTAAGTCACCCTGAAAGTGTCCATGTCCCTATCTGTTTGATGAACTCAATATATAGCTACGCACTATCAGAGCTCAATATGGATATTGAAGCAGAGCTTCTCATAACAAGTTAGAGCCCAAACTTGCTGAATCGCACTTTAATTGTCATCCATCACCCACCCATCCCACACATTTGGTATTTATTTCTTATTCCTTAGATATCTCTCCAGAGAGTTGTAAGCTTTTTTCTTAGTTATCATCTTTGGGCTGGGCTATCCATGGGAAGCAACGTAGGAATTATCTTGCTTATTCCCAGAACCTTCATTTTAGCGCCTTTTTAGTGACATCGAGGTACACGGCCGTTCAGTCGCGGACAAGTGTGCATCGTGAAACAGAAGTTTTTAGGTCCTTATTCCGTTGCCTAACTTTGCTGTTGTCTTATTGTTTTCAAAACAACTCATGGCCTTGTTCGTATACACTGTATACTTAAAATCAACCCGCGGATCTTAAAAGTTACCTGGCTGCATCTTGACATATATTCGCTTGAAGGTATACCGTGTGTTTATGTTCCAATATCGTCGAGGTGGCGCTGGCCGATCGCCTCGTTACAAGCTCGGTTCTTATCGAGGTTCTTTGACCCCACATGGCCGACGGGCGCCTAATGGCGCACTTAGAATGGCGTGTGTTCCCACCCTTTTCACCTTTCAACCATCCTCACCTCCCATCGGATAATAGTTTAAAATGGACCCGAGTCGAAATAGGCAAAGAGAACTGAGGACAAAGAGGTTGTTTGATGCATTATGCATGGGAAAAGAGAATCCGTCGTCGTATAACGCGAAACAATTCCTCGAAGGGTTTTACAGTGAAGCGGATCCGGTTGCCTGTGTCAGCAAAGTTATCGCGAGCAAGGCTGGATTATCAGCTCTGCAGAGTGCCATGCGGGTCGATTTATCAGTTCAATTCTTCAATAGCCAAGCAGCTTCAGTGCTCACCTATCTACAAGCTCCTAATCTGAAGATCATCAACGGAGGAGATTTCTTAAGGATCTTGTTGATGAAAATTGTTGACCCTCCCTTGTTTTGGAACGCCTATCGGGAATCTTTCTTGAGCCAGGAACTGAATGAAAATGCCCAGCTGTCTTTTGCATGGCTGCTCCTCCAGCTTTGTAGCTTGTCATCAGACAATGCAACTGGATATCGCACCACTCGCGAGATGCCAGCCATTTTGGACCTACTCCTCGCCTCTCCTTCCTCTGCCATCAGAACCACAGGGCAAAAGATCAAACACGTCCTGGACACATGCTCCTCTGCTCCAACCACAGGCAGTAAATTTGGTCCAGGTCCAGGTGGAAGACACGACAATGATTTCGTCGATTTTCGAAAGATATCCATTCTTCCCACCACTGACGAGCTAGCGTCGATGGAGCGAGCTTTTATCCAGCCATCGGATGTGCTGGAAGATCCTGATACGGCATCCAAGCGAGTTGCGATTCACCTCGATAACCAATTCCGACTGCTGAGAGAAGACATGATATACGAGATGCGGGAAGAGTTACATCTTGCAACGGGAAAGAAGAAAGGACATCATCGGGGAACCAAGATCCACCAGTTGACGGTCAAGGGCCTCGACTGTGGCGAAGAGAAAAAACGGACAAAATGGGGCTTGATTGTCGCTGGAAACACAGACATCCCCCAGCTAAAAAAAAAGGGAGATGCCAAATCTCGTAAGGCTTACCTTTTGGATCATCGCAATATTTTCAAACATCAATCGCTGGCCTGCTTAATTGCTGGAAAGGAAATCGTTGCCTTTCCAACAATTAATCGTGACGAGGACCGTCTGGCCAAGATTCCTCCAGAGATCGTACTCCAGTTTGAGGGGGGGGAGAGTACTGTCAATGCTCTTCGCAAACTCAAGCTGGGCGACGATGTCACACTCATCCAAATTGATACTGCTCTTTTTTCTTACGAACCAATTCTGAAGGGTCTTCAGCAGGCAACAAGTCTTCCTTTATCTTCGGAATTGCTCCTTTGGAAAAAAGGTGACAATATCTCATTTGTCCCAGATCAAGTTACACGAGTTGTCCAGGCTCTACGCGACAATCCGCAGACTGATTTAAAACCACTGTTATCAACTAAGAAGACATTCCAACTTGATAATTCGCAAGCTGCGTCACTTATCTCCGGATTGGCTCAGACTGTATCCCTTATCCAAGGACCGCCTGGTATGTGTTTTGGATTATCACCTCGAGCAAGGCTTACTTGATCAACAATTGGTTTTAGGCACTGGGAAATCTTTCATCGGGGCCCTAATCGCAAAGGCATTGCATCTTTTGACTTCCAAGACCATCTTGGTTGTCTGTTACACCAACCACGCCCTTGATGATATCCTTGAAGGTCTGCTAGATGTTGGCATACCATCAGACGCCATGTTGCGTCTCGGTGGCAAATCGACTGCAAGAACGGAACCACTTCTCCTCCAGAAGCAAGCTCAAGGAAACCGAACTCGAGATCAGTGGACCATCATTGATAGATCGAGGCAATCAGCCGAGGTTTTATATGAAAGGCTGGAAAATGCTTTCAATCAATACAAATCGTTCAAACTTCATCTATCAGATATGCTTCTTTACCTCGAATTCGAGCACCCCGCTTTTTACAATGCGTTCAAGGTTCCTGATCCCGAGGACGGGATGACCAGGGTAGGAACAAGAGGACAAAAGATATCCCCCGATTATCTCCTTTTCCGCTGGCAGAAGGGTCAGAATGCTGGAACATACGATCGTGATGTCCGCAACTCTGGGTCGGAGGCAAATAGAAAAATCTGGGATATGAACTACGACACTCGACGTCAGCATTTCCAGCGATGGGAAGATGCTCTCGTTCAGGAATCTATAGAGGAACTCGCAACTGCTGCCGGGGAGTACAATGAATGTCAGCAGGAACTGATGCGGACCCAGAACACCTCCCTATCGGGCATACTGCGCAATAAACGTATTGTGGGATGTACAACCACAGCTGCAGCTAAGTACGGTGATGAAATCCGAACATTCAACCCTGATGTTCTCTTGGTTGAAGAGGCTGGCGAGATACTGGAGAGCCACGTCTTAACGGCCATTGGTCCAGAGACGTCCCAAATGATATTGATAGGTGATCACAAGTGAGCTTTTCAACGCTCATTGCCACTAGCCTCCCTACTCACTACCCGTATTCTCAAGGCAACTGCGTCCAAAGGTTAATCATTACCTCTTAACAGTCGAGAAGGGTGACGGATATGATCTTAACCGATCGCTGTTCGAGCGCCTCATTCTGAAGGACTACCCTCATGAGCGCCTCACGGAGCAACATCGGATGCGTCCTGAGATTTCTTCCCTGATTCGCAGCCTGACATACCCAGAGCTCGTTGATGCCCCGAAAACACAGAACCGTCCGGATCTTCTGGGGGTGCGCGATAACTTGGTGTTTATACATCACGAGCACTTGGAAGACGAACATTCCCAATTATCCGATCGCCGAGATATGGCCTCAACATCTTCGAAACAGAATACTTTCGAAGTTGAGATGGTATTGAAAATGGTCCGATATCTGGGACAGCAGGGGTATGGAACTGATAAGCTGGTTATTCTAACGCCTTATCTGGGACAGCTCCATAAACTTCGAGATGCCCTTAAGAAAGACAATGACCCAATATTAAATGATTTAGACTCCTATGAATTAGTCAAAGCGGGGCTTGTCAACCCTGCTGACGCAAAGCTGGCGAAGAAGCCCATACGCCTGGCAACAGTAGGTGAGTGTTTTCAAACACTAGCACTGTCCGAAAAAAAAATGACTCATTCTGTGTCAAGACAACTACCAAGGCGAGGAGAGCGACATCGTCATTATCTCGTTAACAAGAAGCAATCCAAGTGGTGACATAGGATTTATGTCATCACCCGAGCGACTCAATGTCCTCCTTTCTCGCGCGCGGAATGCACTGATAATGCTTGGAAATGCAGAAACCTTTCGGAGGGCTCGCAAGGGCGCAGAACAGTGGCGCAAACTCTTCACCTTGCTCGGACACCATGTATATAACGGGCTTCCTGTCAAATGCGAACGACATGAAAATAAAGTTTCTATCCTAGAGAAACCGGAAGACTTTGACCTGTTCTGTCCAGATGGAGGATGCGATGCGAAATGGTGAGCAGAAGTTATCATTTTCATCACTAGATGTCGTTGAACCACATTTGTATAGCGGCACCTTGCTTTCATGTGGAGTCCATAAATGTCTTTCCAAGTGCCACCAAATCCAGGACCACTCCAAAATGCCATGCGCGGAGTATTTATCATCAACTTGCGATACAGGGCACCTACAATCATGGAAGTGCAGCGACGGACCTCCGAAAAGTTGCGCAAAGTGTGAGAGAGAAGTCAGGCTGGCGAAGGAAAGGCAGAAACAAGATCTAGATGCGCAGAAAAGGCGAGAGGCAGAACAGCGAGCACACCTGGCTCGTTTGGATGCCCTCAATGCTGAAATCGCCAAGGAACATCAAACGCGAGAAGATACACGCTTAGAGCAGGAACGTTCGCGAGCTATCAAGCAGAAAGAGGATGATCTAGCTGCTCTCATTGCGTCCCGCGCTGATCCTACAGTCCCTGCCCCTTCTGTCCCTGCGGCGCAACCATCAACATTGTCGACATTGCAACATATCTTGTCTCCATCCAAAATTCTGGCGACTGCTTCGGATTTGCTGTCTCGATCAATGGATGGGCGCGATGTCCAAACCACGCCTGGCAGCACGCCATCAATTAGTAGTCCCTTGCCACCAGTGAGGACAGAAACAAGCGGACAGAGCCAAATGCTGGGAAGTAATGCAACCACAACGACCACAACACCCCCTCCACAACCTTTCCCCCAGCTGGCTGAATCGCCGTCCAAGAAAGAATGGTTAAGACAAAAGAACATGGAAGGTGCAAGCAATCCTTCGATCGACGCGATCATGGATATGACAGGGTTGGAGGAGGTGAAGCAGAAAATCCTCAACATCAAAACCAAGATTGATGTCAGTACCCGCCAAAATGCCTCCCTCAAGCAAGAACGATTCAATGTTGTACTTCTGGGTAACCCCGGTACAGGTAGGTGTTCGAGATTTGGTATTTGATATTTAGACCAACGTTATGTAATTAGGGAAAACCACTGTTGCTCGGCACTACGCGAAATTCTTGGCCACAGTGAAAGTCACTCCTGGAGATCAATTCATCGAGACTACAGGTGCTCGATTAGCCAACGAAGGGGTGGATGCGATCAAAAAGACAATTGAAGGCGTGGTCAAAGCTGGTGGTGGGGCTATCTTTGTGGACGAAGCCTATCAGCTCACCAGCGGGAACAGCTATGGTGGTGGTGCTGTCCTAGACTTCCTCCTAGCAGAAATGGAGAATCAAGTTGGCATCATCGTTTTCATTCTTGCAGGGTATAATCGCGAGATGGAGAAATTCTTCGAACATAATCCTGGCTTGAAAAGTCGCATCCCGCATCAGTTGCAATTCACGGACTATAAGGACGAGGAATTGATGTCCATGTTCGAAAGCATCATCCAAAAGACTTTCGAGGGCCGGATGAAAGTGGAGGATGGGATCCATGGTTTATATGTGCGAATCCTCATTCGGCGGCTTGGAAGGCGAAGAGGCCAGCCTGGCTTTGGAAATGCCCGAGACTTGCAAATAATTTTTGCTAAAACCCGGGAACGCCAAGCTGACCGATTGAATCGAGAACGGACCCAGGGCAAAGTTCCAGACGATTTCTTCTTCGTCGCGGAAGACCTGATTGGCCCTGATCCCTCCAAAGCCATAAAGGACATCAAAGCCTGGAATAAACTCCAAAATATGATCGGTCTGCAGGCAGTGAAAGACGCTGTTCACACCTTCTTTAGTCTCATCGAAGAGAATTTCAAGCGCGAGATCTTGGAACAGGAGCCTATGGAGATGTCTCTCAACCGTGTGTTCCTTGGCTCTCCAGGGACAGGTAAGACGACTGTCGCAAAGTTATATGGCGAGATCCTGGCAGGATTGGGATTACTGAGTAACGGGGAAGGTAAAGGACTGCAATCAATCCAGGACTGTGAACAAACTGACCAAGTATTGGTATAGTAATCATGAAAAATCCTTCAGATTTCGTCGGCGCTGTCCTTGGTGCGTCTGAGCAAAACACAAAAGCTATTCTCGCCAACGCCGTGGGTAAGGTTTTGATCATAGATGAGGTTGGCGAAATATCCAGTTTGTTCTTGTGGGGATTCTAATAGTTGTTCGCCATGCAGGCATATATGCTTTATGATGGAAGCCAATCAGGCTCAGGGTCCAACCAATTCAAAACGACTGTCATTGACACCATTGTGGCCGAGGTGCAAAGTGTACCAGGTGAAGATCGTTGTGTGCTTCTCCTCGGATACAGGGATCAAATGCTGGAGATGTTCCAGGTGGGTTAGAGTTAGACTTGATCTTTTTGAGATTTTGCTTCTAACTCATATTTGTAGAATGTCAATCCTGGTCTGTCGAGGCGGTTCAAAATCGAGGATGCTTTCAACTTCGAGGACTTTGATGATGACGAGCTCCTGCGAATTTTGGATTTGAAGCTCAAAAATCAGGACCTTGGGGCAACTGATCCAGCCAAAAAGCTTGCCATTGAAATGCTGAGTCGAGGTCGCAACCGCCCCAATTTTGGTAATGCAGGCGAGGTGGAAAACCTCATTTCCGAAGCTAAAGCGCGATGCGTTCGAAGAAGACAACAGATACCAACCGCAGAACGATCGCTCAACGTCATCTTTGAACCACAAGATTTTGATCCCAACCACAAACGTAGTGAAAATGCGGCTACCAACCTGGTGAAATTGTTCGAGGACGTTGTGGGATGTGACGATATCGTTGAACGGCTGCGCGGCTATCAACAAATTACCGCAATCTGCACAGCAAGGGATCTGGATCCTCGAGAGCAAATCCCAACGAATTTTGTGTTTACTGGACCCCCAGGTCAGAAAAGCAGATCATATATTAGACATTGTACTCACTGCTTCTAAAGGTACTGGCAAGACGACTGTCGCACGAAAGATAGGACAAGTGTTTTACGACATGGGAATCCTCGGGTCTGCAGAGGTCGTTGAATGTTCAGCCTCGGATCTTGTTGGTCAATATGTGGGGCAAACTGGACCCAAGACGAAGAAGCTCTTGGAGAAGGCGTTGGGAAAGGTCTTGTTTGTCGACGAGGCTTACCGCTTGAGTCAGGGTCACTTTGCACAGGAAGCTATTGACGAGCTAGTCGGGCTCATTACTCATCCCACATTCAAGTCCAAGCTCATCATCATTCTTGCGGGATACGAGCAAGATATGAATAACCTCATGTCTGTTAACACAGGGCTTTCAAGCCGGTTCCCCGATCAGGTTGTCTTCACCAATATGAGAGCTGGAGATTGCTTGCAGGTCGTGCTTAAGGAGTTGACGAAGAAAAAGATCCGATTCCCCGAATTGGAGGACGAATCGTCAGCTGTTTATGGAGAAATGGAAGCCTTGGTGGGGGACCTTACGAGTTTGCCGAATTGGGGGAATGCACGCGATATGATGACCTTGTCCAAAGAGCTGATTAGCAAGGCATTGCTTCTCGACAGCAACACTGGCGCGGAGATTCAGCTTGCTGGGGCTGCAGCGTTGGAGATCTTGAAAAAGATGGTGGCCGATCGGGAGAGAAGATCCAACATCCCCTTCAAACCGCATGCTAAACAGAGATTCCCGGAACAGACCTTTACCAAGGAACCTCCGCCTCCTCCAAAAATCAGTACGGTTGAGGCAACGACTGTATCGGCGGCGAACCCAGAGATATCTTCGCGTTCGTCTACTCCGAGCTCTCAAGTTTCTCGAGGTACAGCCACAAGAGGTCGCGGTCGTGGAGGTGCGGCCAATCGCCAGGCGGTGCAGGAGACGCAACGCGATCCTGGTGTCAGTGATGCAGTCTGGAATGCATTGCAAGTGGCAATTAAGGTGGAGGAGGAGGCGGAGCGCAATGCCAGAAAGGCCATTAACTCATTGGAGCAAAGTATCGCAGCTCATCTAAAGAACGAGGAGACTCAGAAAGCGGAGTTGGATAAATTGCAGCAGAAGGAGGCGGAAGCCAAAGACGCTGATGCAAGGGCAGTCATCCTAAGGGAAAGAGAAAAGGCACGAGTGAAGGAACAAGCTGCTCGTCGTGCTCGTGAGAAAGCTGCAGCTGAATTGCGCGAAAGGAGAGAGGAAAAAAGAAAGGAGGAGAAAGCGCAGCAGAAACTTCGTCAACTTGGCGTCTGCCCAGTCGGGTTTCGATGGATTAAGATGGGCGACGGTTACCGATGCTCGGGTGGTTCACATTTCGTATCTGCCTCGCAATTAATTTAGATCACGTGGCACTTTACTTACTTAAACAGAACAAAGCCACAGTGTGACACTGTCACAGTG
>Ga0193742_1001173_pt1 | contig 16179 bp, 18 predicted proteins | sample L2c1metaG_FD_165511 | JGI IMG/M metagenome (GOLD analysis project Ga0193742, IMG submission 165511) | Soil microbial communities from a riparian zone of the East river system, Colorado, United States - L2c1 | ecosystem: Environmental > Terrestrial > Soil > Riparian zone | place: USA: East River... | reverse complement strand
AATTAGGTACAGGAGCACCAGAACCATTTGTTGATTATCGTATTGGTGATACGATTAAAGCTGCTGCAAAACATCCGGTTCGTGGTAATCTTGCCAAGGCCGACGTTAGGGTGTTTGGAATGAAGGTAACTTTAGATAAAAATAAAAATGAACGCCTAGGTCAATTACAGATCGCGCCTTGATATGACGAGAGTTCAACGTAAAGATGATTTTCTTTTACATGGTCCACAAACCAATAATGAAATTCGCAACCTTAGAGAATTAGTTAATGGATCAAAAAGGCTAAATAAGTTAACTTGGAATCCAGGTAGTTTAATAACAGGTTCTAGTACAACAACATCTGTAACAGTTGAAGGTGCTGTTGTTGGCGATCCTGCATTAGCTGGATTTTCTTCAATTGTAGTAACAGGATGGGTGATTACCGCAACAGTGATTGCAATAGATACAGTCGAAGTTAGAATAACTAATAATACCGGCGGCACTGTTGATTTAGCTTCTGGTACATTAACTGTTGTAGTAGTTAAATGGTAATTTTTATAATCTTGGGACAGGTTGGCCGCTACCTGTCCCGAGGATGCCCCGTAGAGATTTTATCTCTGAGGCAGATTTCTGCTTCGAGCGACATTGGTAGCTGCCGCTATATCAATAGGCGCTCCGGGGCACCAATAACTATGATCGCAGTCTGCTAAGCTATGCGGTCTGATGCAGACTATCGGAGTAAAAGTTGGCTCACATTTGCGCCTTCCTGATTATTTTCTCGATTATCATGATTTAGTCAATCAAATTTTCGATGAGTTAACTATAGTTAATCAAGAGAAGATTGTTGCTGAAGCTATGAAGCGTTGGGAATGGCAAAAGTTACCTGATGATTTTTTGTTAGTTGAGATGGATGGCGACAACATTGTTGTTCCGCGCGGATATGCTTATCAATTAAAACTATTACTTCGTGAAAATAACAAACGAGTTCAGTGGATTGATTTGCGGAATGGGCGTCGTGGGAAAGAATTTACATGGCAAAAAGAATTTATTCCACGGCCACAGCAGATTACAGCAGTACAAAGTATGCGTCGGCATCAGCAGGGAATTTACGAAGCGCCGACGGGAAGCGGAAAATCATTAACTTGTATCAAGTTTATCCACGATGTATCACCAAAAAAGTCATTGATATTAACAGACCAGGTTGGATTATTGAATCAATGGATTAAAGATTTGGGTGGATGGCTCGGATCAAATAATGTTGGACAAATTGGCAGTGGTATTTGGGTTGATAATAAACGAATAACAGTAGCGACCCTACAGACTATTTGGTCAGCAATTAAGCGGGGGATACTTCCTGATGATTTCTTTAAACAATTTGATGCCGTCTTTGTCGATGAATGTCATCACGTCCCTGCCAACACCATTAGGGAAATTGTCAGTCAATTTACGGCTCGGTGGCGAATCGGATTTTCAGCCACGCCGGATCGCAAGAATGGTAAATTCGAGTTTGTGCTCGCCGTATTGGGAGAGGTATTCCAGATTGACGATGAGAAAGCGTTGCAGAAACATGGATTCTTAGTAAAACCACATGTAGAAGTAGTGCAGACTGGATTTGATTTTTCTTATTGGCCTGACCATGAATCAGATGAAGACGGTTGTTTAAAGCCTGGCTGTAAAATTAATTGTCCACATTTTCATCGTAATAATTATCAAAAACTTAAATCTGCTCTAGTCATTGATCCCGAGCGCAATAGTATTATTGTTAATACTATTGTCAGCCATACCAGACAAGCGCACTTGCATCTTGTCGCTAGTGATGAAATCAGACAGCTAGACAGCATTGAAGAACAATTAGAAGCAGCGAAGCGGGAATTCGATCTGCCACCGATCTATCGTCTGACTGGCCAAGTCACGCGCACGCAACGTCAAGCGATTATGGAGCAGCTAGAAAACTCTGAGGAAGCGATCATTCTTGCGACTGTAGTTAAAGAAGGTGTTGATATTCCACGAATTGATCGAATATATTTACCGTTTCCAACTGGAAATGCTAAGAAACGTAAACAAGAAATTGGTCGAGGAACTCGCGCTACAGCAGGAAAGAAGGATACAATAATATTTGACTTTGTTGATGAAGTAAGCGTATTACGTAAACAATTTAGGCAGCGCCGTTATGGTTGTTATGATAAGCTTAATCTCGAAGTAATTAAATAATCTAGTAAGGAATATACATGTCACCGTATGTACGGCCAGTTACATTTAGGGATGAAACTAATCCGCTTGGTCCGCCAGCACCAGGCACAGCAACTCCATACAGTTCGGCCAATTTACATGCGGTGCAAGATGGACTAGGGCTGCTTATTGACGATAATGCAGAGCAGGCGCTCGCCCTAATTAATGAATTAACAACAAGAATTGATGCATTAGAAGGAGCTATTCCACCGATTACTCCTGGTACACAGGTTTGGCCAATAATTAATACAAGTGTATTAGGTTCGACATATGCTCCACTTGCATATCCAATTGCTACTACCAAGAGATTTATTCACGCACAAAATGGTAATGATACAAATGATGGTTTATCTTGGAGTACGCCTTGGAAGTCTTTGTACCAAGCGTGGCAAACTGTTATTTCTGATCCAGGTGGGCAAGGCATAGAGATTTGGTGTGATGGAATCTTTGATTTAACGAACGTCGATCAATATTATCCATCATCTGGACAACTATTAATTGCGAATGTAATTGATGGAACTATAACTGCTCCACGTTCTGTTCGTGCCTTACCTGGGTGCAAAGTTATCAATGGATACTTAACACTTAGAACTCCGAATTATAATCGTTTTTCTGGATTTGAAATTAATGGCGGAGGCGTAGTTTCAGATCAATGTTTGAAAATTGAATCAGCATCAGCAACTGCTCATTTTGAGCACAGTTATAACAAATACATGAATTATAAAGACCAAGCTGTTTTAATCGAAACTGGTTTGGGTGCTGATTTTCATGGCTATTGCAATGACTATACAAGAATTGGTAATTATCGCCATCCTGACGGAACTCGCGGTCATTTTGATCAACCAATCTATGTAAAAAAATGTCCACGATATTTAGAAATAAATCCAATATTCCATTCAAATATTGGTGGATATGGATTTCATGCTTATGATGGTGCTACTAGTGATCCAGCTAATGGTGCTCGTATGTTGCACGCAACTAGTCTTGGCACACAACCATTTGGTCCGGCTGGTTGTAGTGGCAATATATCTTCTAGTAGCCCTAATATTACAAATGCAGTTGCACCAGCCGGAAAAGAGTTTCGTCCTGGACAAGTAGTTCTTGGTATTGGCATTCCAGCCAATGCACAAATTGACAGTATTACTGGTAGTGGGCCATATACATTAATAATGAGTGCTAACGCTACTGCAAATACAACTGGTCTTGCGCTAACTGTTCATACACCATCATCAGGGTTTGTAATTGATAATGGTCAGAATATTACTATTGCCAATTCTATATTTAAAGATTATCATGGATCAGGTGTTAATGCATCAGTTATGGGGCGGCCAGGGCGGTGGATAAATACAACAGCAAATAATCAGTTCCGTTATAATCTAATTCATAACTGTTTGAATTCACTGGGAACTCAGGCTGGCGTCACAGAAATCGGGACAATAGCATCTGATCCACAAATTGTTTCACTTACAGATCAAATTTATAGTTTGCTTGCAGGCAGTCCAGCTAAGAATAGCGGTGAACCATGGGGAGTATTAGTCGATCACTATGGTCGTCCGCGTTCATCAATTCAACCAAGTATCGGTGCAGTTGAATAAATGAAAGCTATAATTTATTGTGATGGTGGAGCACGACAAACAAATCCTGGTCATTCAGCATTCTCTTGTATTATAAAAATAAATGGAGAAGAAAATTCTATTGCAAGATATATCGGCTGGCAAACTAATAATGTCGCAGAATACTATGGAATCATTGTCGGTGTAAAATATTCTAAGTTTCTTGGTGCAACTGACATTACAATATTTACCGACAGCCAATTGGTATGCAATCACATAAATGGCAAATGGAAAGTAAAACAAGCAGAACTCAGGCCATTTGCAAATGAAGCGGTAAAGTTTCTAGATAAATTTGATAATTGGGAAATAATATGGATTAAGCGAGATAAGAATCAAAAGGCAGATGCATTATGTACAGCGGCCATCTATGCAGGTATGCATCGTAACCCATTCTTCAAACGTAATGGTAATAAAAAAGCGGCAGAGATTGATCCGTTTGATGGACGTGCAACCATGAATATGATGATGCCTGATGGCAGTAATCGTAAATCGCACGCGCATATCCTCTTAAATTCTATCAATAAGACTAAGTAGTAAGTACCATACATACATAGAATGATAGATAAGAAAATACCAGCCCAACCCCACCCTCCCCCTCGTTCCTCGCCACCTCCCTGGCTAGAGAGATAGCGTAACCTCGCTGTCAAGCGCTTAGTATGTGTGCGCTACGCGGACCATAAATGACCTATCACGTACACATGATTGAATAGGACAAATGGAAAAATCAGAGTATAGGATATATATAAATGAGTTAGCAAAAATACTCAACCGAAGGTCGGGTACATTACGTAAATGGGAGAGTGATAATAGATTACCTAAACATTTGTCATCCAAGCGTGATGATAAAGGATGGCGATATTGGACATATCAACAAGTTCATGGTAAGAATGGTATTATAAGCTGGATGAAAAAAAATGATATCCGGCCTGGTAGACTGATGACTGCTCCCGCCGATGAGGCTCGGCATGTTAATCATTTGCGTAAGCCTAAGTATTTAAGTGGTTATCAGATTCGCGGTATCAAGATGATGGTGGCTAACAATAGATCAAGAGAATACATATTGAGAAAGGTTTTCCCTCGTACAAAATATTCTTCAATACGTAAGCTTGAGACAGCTTTAGTACGATTATTTAAAGAAAATGATTGGGCATTTCCCGCTAGCATCAATGGCGGAGTAAAACTTACAAAGAATCAGCGGCAAGAAATTCAGCGGTTAGAACGAAAAATAGAATCGGTATTAAAGCAATAAGTTAAGGAGTCAAAGTGGCGATTGTAAAGCGGCCTAGCAGTAAGTCTTCAAGTGGTAAAACACCAACCAAGCCACCGCGTGTAAGTAAAGATTCTGGTTCTAGTGCAAAGCCGACAGGACGACCGCGCACTCGTTCAAGGGTGGAAAAGGCTGAGGGTAATAGCCGGGAATCAGATGGATACAAAATTTCTGGATCATCTACTGAGCATAAAAAATCAGAACCAGCAATTGATGGAATGGCACGGTTACTTGATTCTGGAGAGATATTAATTTCTAGTCAGCTATCTGAAGTCGTTCCGGTTGGTAGGTTTGCGGGAATAACAATTGGTCCTGCACAACTTGCTTGGAAGCTAAGTGGAGTTGATATGAGCGTGCTGGCTGATGTTGACTGGAGTAGCGATGATCCATTAACAATAGAACAGCAAGTAGTATATGATCGTGTTAGAGGGTCAATGGTTTCCACTTCTAAGATTCTTCAACATGTAATTGACGATGATCGTGAAGTGATTGATGAAGCAGTCAAACGTTTTAATGCAGCAGAATTAGAAGAGGAAAAAGGAAACAAGCCGAGGCGCAAGTAAATGGATGAAATAGATCGAAATGAATTTAATTGTGCTGTTTATGAGTTGTGCGATTCAATAAAAGATGTACTTGGTACGCTTAATTTTTATATAGGCCCTGGCGCTCGAACTGCGGTGTCTCCTGAATCAGTAAAACGTTATCTTAGAGTTAGTTCCGCATTAAAAAAAGTTAAATCATTTGATATTAACGAAACGGCGGTAGATGGCTGACGTTGAGAGTGTACTGATCGCAAAGGCGATCACCACTGGGGAACTAGCGAAGGTCATTTCCAGGGGAATCGAACCACAGCATTTTGCTGATGAATATTTAGCGGACGTATATGAATATTCTCGGTGGTTTTTCACCGAACACAAAGCAGTACCATCGATGGCGGCGATCAAAGAAGAATTTCCTGATTTCCATCCTAAATTGAGTAAAGATCCACTAAGTTATCACATAACTAAATTTGTTAAAGAAGTAAAACGGCGTAAGGCAATTGAGTTAGTCCGTAGTTATCATGATTTTATTGATGATCCTGAGAGCATCGCTGAAATTGAAGTCTATGCAATGGAAATGGCGCGGGAGTTGACTGAAGTAGTTCCTGCTCCACAAGCGTCTAAGTTGTCTGAGGGTAAAAAACGCAAGGAGTTATATTACAAGCGTAAGCGCGAAGGAATCGAACATGGAATAAAACTTGGAATCCCAACTTTTGACGATATTACGTTGGGATTGCAACCGCATGAATTGTTAATTTGGGGTGGAGCGCCAGGCGAAGGTAAGACAACCGGATTGCAACATACGTCTATTTCAGGTTATCTCAAAGAACGTATTGTTTTGTTTATCTCATTAGAGGTAGAAGCAGAACAGATTTTACGTCGGTTTGATGTAATGTTGGGTGAAGAGAAAATTCGTTATCGTGCTCTAAAGGCATTAGAATTAAATCCAGAAGAAGAAGCACAGTGGAATAAAGTTCTTGAGCGCGCAGAGTCAGAACGACATTTACACGATATTATTATAATTGATGATATGAAAAATTGCACGCCAGATAAGGTTGCAGCAGAAATGTTGCGCTACAAACCAGATTTGGTGTGTGTTGATTATCTTGAAGAAATGCGCTCAGTGCGTGGAGCCGAGCGCTGGCAGGCAGTAGAAGATAATGGCAGGGCATTAAAGCAATTAGCACGAGTTACAAAGACACCGATTGCAACAGCAACTCAACTTAACCGGCAGGGAGAAACTTCTTATCAATCGGCGCAGAAAATTGCTGATATGCTTATCGTTCTGCATCCTGACGATGAATTGCGCGCAAAGAACGAAATGAAATTATCGATGAGAAAGTATCGTGATGGGGAATCACGCAAAGAAGCATTGATGCGCTGGGATCCTGATTTTGGTGTCATTCATGAAAAGAACTTTGCTGAACGATTCCCGCCCCGCGTTAATAAATCATTAATGGCAAAGCAACGGAAGCTTGAACAGCGGTTAGAAGTTGCTACAATAGTCGGTGGCAGAGATAATCCATTCTCTTATCGACAGCGGAAAGCGGCCTAATGGATGTAATAGTTTGTGATATTTGTAGGTATTCGGCAGATGATGGTGCAAGCAGCCATTTAATAAAGATTGACAAGAAAGAATATTTAGTTCATAATATTTGTTGGACAAACGCTAAAGAATTAGTTAGAGAATATGATGATTATCAAGATTATTTGACTACTACTGGCGATTATTAATGGCAGAAAGGAGAAGAATTCAATTAGCGGGAAAGAATTATCCTCCGAAGCGAATTTTGGTTTGTGGATCGCGTAAGTGGCGCTGGTCGTTTTGGGTATTCATGGCAGTGGCGGGATTAAAGATACGTTTTGGTGACGATATTGTCATCATTGAGGGTGAAGCACGCGGTGTTGATACGATGGCACGCGAAGCAGCAGAGTGTTTAGGATTAGAAGTCGATCCATACCCGGCTGATTGGCGGTTCGGCCCGGTGGCGGGAAACTTACGTAATACCAAAATGATTGAAGAAGGTAAACCAGATTGGGTTTATGCAATTGGTTACGGCAAGGGGACAGCTGATATGGTAAAGCAGGCGCGGGCGGCTGACATCATGGTTACATGGCGTTATCGCTCATATAGGTTTAATTAAATTTATATGAGCAGACCACTTAGTCAATTATCGGAACAGATTCAGCGCAAACCTGATATTAAATTTTTGCGCTATGTCAAGGTTGAAGATTTCCTTGAACATTTTGATATTGCTAATATAGAACTTATAAACGATTACGTTAAATTTTCTTGTCCATTCCCTGGTCACAGTCATGGCGATGAGCATCCATCGGCAATCATGAATACTGGCACGGTTGATACAAGTCGTGCTACACAATTTACTTGTTTTGGTTGCGGACGGCGTGGAAATGCAATTAGCTTTCTAGCTGATCATGAAGGTATATCGCGGACAAAGGCACGTCGCTGGTTGCAAGAGCATTACGCGCGTGATTATCTTGCACCAAAGGGTGGTATTGCGAAAGAATTTGAGCAACGGCAGAAATTTCGTAGTCGTCAAAGTCATACGAAAGAGCTAGAGATAATTGAATGGGATGAGTATGAACGATTCGCGGTGGACTGGCATAGCTATACAGAGAGTTACCGAGATTATGAAGACGTTGGATACATGTTTGACCGTGGATTCAATGCTGATGATTTGGGAGAATGGCGCGTTGGATACGATAAAATATCCGATAGAATCACCATTCCAATATGTGACTATTGGGGGAACCTCGTCGGAGTCAAAGGCCGTGCGTGGCGCAAAGGTCACGAGCCAAGATACTTGGTACTTGGTGACAAACCAGGACGATCAAAGCGTTATGGTTTTCCAACCTTTGAAAAGTCGCTTGTCGTTTATGGGTTGGATCATTCCTCCAATAAACTGAGTTATGTATTTTGTGAAGGTGAGGTTAATCAAAAATCCCTGGAAATAATGGGTTTCCCATCTTTTTGTACTGGTGGTGCTACTATGTCGGCAATTCAAGAAAGGATCATTCGTAATAAATGTGAAGAAGTGATCATGATGTTTGATGATGATAATGCTGGTAATATTGGATTGAATGGCCGTGACCAAGAGGGAGGTACACATATCCCAGGAATAATTGAAAGATTGGAACCATTTATGAAGGTTAATGTGGTTTCGAAGCATGATCTTGATGCTAATGATTATTTGAGGTTAGGTAAGCAGAATCAGCTTCGTAAACTGATCGAAAGTGCAGTGCCGTCGTATCTTGCACGATCCCCGATTTAGTGCTAAGATCACTTTCATCGGCGGCGACAAACGCACCGAGAGCAATATAAGCACCGAGAGGATAGGAGTTAGTTGTGGCAATCAAGAGGCGTAGTGCAGCGGCTAGTGCAAAGCGTAAGCCTGCCGAGCGAACCGGGCTAGGTGGTGGTTCGGTAGATCGTCACTTGGAACGATCAAAGAAGCGGCGCAGTAAGGTTTTTTACAGTGTTGGTGATGGAAATACCGTCATTGTCCGCGCTGTTGATCCAAAGAAGTGGTTTGTTGATGGATATGTCCATCCGGTGGAGTTTTCACGTAAAGATGGTTCCACCTACACGATGGATATTCGTTGTTTAGATCCCGAGGATGAAGGTAATCCTTGTCCCGGCTGCCGCGATGATCTAGAACGACGGTATAAGTTTTGGATGGTAGTTATTGTTCGAGATTTGGAGAAAGAAAATAAATCTGGCAAGGTAATTGGTACTGAGGATCAGCTTCGAATTTTGTCTGGTGCAAGTAGGTTGGTAAAGGCACTTAATGCCAAGCAGCGTAAGCGTGATCTTTCAAAGCGTGATTTGGAAATTGAGCAGCGCGGCACAGCGTTCGAAGTTGAATATGATGTAGAATGGGCCACTGATGAAGATGAACCACTAACAGAAGAGGATCAAGAATTAATTGATAGTGATGAAGCAGCTGAATTATTTGAAGCATTTAAATTTCACACAACGATTCGCGATGAGGACAATTTTTATGACCTTCCACAACAGAGTAATGGGGATGACGATGAAGACATAGGCGAGCGTTCGAAGCGGCGCAAGGCGACATTTGCTGAACGTAGCAAAAAGGGACGCGGCCTTCGAAATCGTCAAGAGGAAGATGATGACGAAGATGACGATGATGATGATGAAGCACCGCCACGACGGCGTGCTAAAGTAAGCGGCGGCAAGTCGAAGGTTAGTAAGCCAGTTATCAAATCACCTACTAAGCGGCGTAGGACCCGCTAAATACAATTAAGGAGAAGTAATGGTAACCCTATACACAGAAAAAGAAAACGGCGACCTAAAGTTTCTTGCTGAGGTTGACGACGTTGATGATCCTGGTACAGCGGTTGAAGCGCTATTAGAAGATAATCCTCGTGTTCGTGCTGATTATTTTGTGGCGCTAGTTGGTAGCACCGAAGATGGTGTTTTAACAACGGTTCGCCAGGTTGAAGAAACTAATGTTCGCTGGGCAGTTTCTGCAAATGGTGTAGTTGTAGATGAAGAAGAAGACGAAGAAGAAGTTCCGGTTAAGCGTGGTCCAGGTCGTCCGCGTAAGACGGAAACTGCGGCTCCTAAACGTCGTGGTCGTCCGCCTGGCAGCGGAAAGAAAAAGGCTGCTGCTACTGCCAGTACTGGTAAGCGTGGCCGTCAGGCAACTCTTACGACTGAGGTATTGGAAGAGGCCATGGAATTGGCCAATAACGGTATGACAATGAAGGACGTTGCGGCCGAGGTTGGCGTTAGCTCCGCCGGTTATCTTGCACGAAAGATTCGTGAAGAATTTGGTGACGATGCACTAGGTGAAGTTAAGCGTGGTCGTCCGCCTGCCGCTGGTAAAGCTGCACCGGCTGCCGCTAAGCGTGGCCGTGGCCGCCCGAAGGGTTCAACTAATGCGCCAAAGGCTGGCGTTGCAAAGCGCGGTCCTGGTCGGCCAAAAGGTAGTGGCAAGGTTGCTGGTAAGAAAAAGGTAGTTGCTAAGAAGTCACCGTTTGCTTCACGCGGCGACGACGATTAAATATAAATGGCGACGCCGGTTCTAATTGGACTACACGGCGTCCATATGAAAATCTAAGATGGCTTCCGCTGCTCGCACAAAGGTTTGTACTAAGTGCAAGCGGCGGAAGTCTCTTAGTGTTTTCCATAATGATCGCTCGCGTGGTGATGGAAAGTATCCTCAGTGCAAGAAGTGCGGGGGAGTTGCGTGGTTTGTTATGTATTCGATGTAATATAGCTATAGGAAATTTATTAGATGATCCCAAAATTGCGTTGCAAGCGTTTAAATATCTTGGGGCATGAATGAGAACTCCGATATTAATAGGTTTACACGGAGTGAAGCAAAGTGGGAAAGATACGACCGCCAGTTTCATTGAAGAATGGGCTGGCGGTCTTTCTCGTTCCTTGACTGTTAAACGCCGTGGGTTCGCAGATAAAGCTAAATGGGCATTTACCCGTCAGTTCTTTCCTGAAATTACAATGGTCGGAGCAATTGCTTGGTTTGATGATATAAAGGATGATCCGGCTGCGCAAGTCTGGGTTACTGAGGATGGCGGAGTTTCAGTAATGGAAACACAAGTTCGTGATTGCATGGCACAGTTTTCTACCGATAGTGCTCGCGATATTTATGGTTTTGATCATTGGCTAGACCAGTTGTTGCTTGATGATAAAATACAATATGCTGATTATGTTAGCCCACAACATCATACTTGGCATAATGAATTCATGATTGATTTAGGTGATGATGTTGATTTTCAATTACGTGTAGCAGATATTTGTGTAATTACAGACGAGAGATTTGAAAACGAGAATAGGCGTATTAATAAATTAGGTGGGATTAATTTGAAAATTCGACGCAAGGATGCAGAAGATGCTGTAATTGAAGAAGCGCGTAGCAAAGGTAGAGAAGTGCATCGTAGTGAACTTGGTTTACCAGATAAATTATTTGATTTTATAATTAATAATGACGATAATGATATGGATAAAGCTAGGAAACGAACTTTTGATGTATTAGATATTATAAATGTTTTGTGAATGACTATTGCTGAATTAAGATATTTCCGGTGTGATTTGCGAATGAGTTATCGAGAGATATCTTTTCGCACTGGTATTCCATTAACAACAATTGCTACTCGTTGTCAACGATTAAAAATACACCCGGATGAGCCGATAGTTGCAGCACATAATTGGCGAAAGCGCCCACCATTAATTAAACATGGAAATATTGAACCACGATTGATTGAATATTTATATTGGAAAAAGGAAAAATCGACACAAGAAGTGGCAGATATTTTAGATATACCCAAGCGTTCTTTGATTACATTGATGGGATATCATGGAATAGCGCGGCGTAGTCGGTCTGAGGCGCGTAATCTGGTTGAACGCAATAAAGGAATAGTTAATGGAGAACGAAATTCCTCTAAAGCAGCAAATGTCATATGATCAGAATGTAGAAGAATGGCAAGGTAATTGGTTTTCTCCGGTTCTTCGTAAACGTTATATGGTTCCGATTAATAGTGCGAATCATCATCGTCATCGGGGATGTGTTGGAACATGTATCGGACGGCGCGCATCTGGATTTGGAATGAGTTGGGCCTTAATTGAATTTGATGATGAACAAGAAAATCTTAAGCCTGATATTGATCGTATAGTATGGATAAGAACAATTTACTTAGTAGATGCTGAATGATTAGTCTGATTTGTAAAGTTCGCTTATGGCGATGGCGGCGTAAGCAACGTAAAAAAGATCAAGAGTGGTTAGAAACAAATCCTGATATTGGGGAAATATTGGCTGAGCGTAATCGCCGGTTAACTGAATGGAATCGTTGGCGGGCAAAACTATGATTGAGTTCGCGGGGCATTTTCATAAACATGGTGAGTTTAGCCCGCTTGATGCGGCTGGAAATGCTAATCAATACAGTTGGCAGGCATGCCAAAATGGTCAGACACATATGGGACTTACTGACCATGGCAGGTTAGGTGGAATATTAGAACACGTTGATGCTTGTCGGCACCCTGAGAAATATGAGCACCCGTTTCAACCAGATCAAAAACGATCTGCGGCTGAGAGAATAACGCCGATACTGGGAATCGAGGCGTTTTATCGCCCGGATCGATTCATGGAAATCAACAGCACGCAAGCTAATCACTTGTGCCTACATGCTGGCTCGCTCAACGGTTGGCGCACATTGATGCGGCTTAGTTCAAAATCATGGATTGCCAGGGAAAAGGGTGGAGGATTTTATGGCAAACCATGTATTGATATGGCGATGCTTGAAGATGATCATGAAGATATTATTATTTCAACAGCCTGTATAGCTTCACCATTATCGCAAGCAATTTTGGCGGGCGATGAAAAGGGAGCTAAAAAGATAATTCAACGTTTGCGTCGATATTCTAAGAATCATATAGTGTGGTTTGAGATAATGCCACATAATTTATCTGAGCAGCGCGAATTAAATATAGCGCTAGTTAATTTGGCAGAAGAGACTAGTAATCCGTTGCTTGCTACTGGTGATGTGCATATTCCATTTGAGGATTGGAAGTTGTTACATCAAGTCGTACGAATGGCAACATATAAACAATCGTTTAAGCATCGTGAAGCAAAGAAGGATGCGGGCGAAGATGTTTATACTGATGAAATTGAAACTGTATTTTTATCATCTGCTAAACAGATGTTCAATCAGTTTAAGGAATTTCATCCTGATTTGCCTAGAGATACTGTGTTGGAAGCGATGGCGAATACGGCAGAATTTGCCAAGCAAGTAAAATGGTACACAATTGGTAAGACGACGAAAGCACCGAAGGTAAAGGTAAATGCAGAGAAAGTGGTACGACAGTGGATGGAAGAGGGCGCGGATAAAAAGGTTCGCACCTATCCATATCATCATTGGAAAAAGTGGAGTGAAGATGAGTACCAAGACCGGCGCGAATATGAATTCGAAGTACTCAAAGAAAAAGGCGTACTTGCCTACATGTATATCGTCGCAGACTTTGTACGCTGGGCGAAATCCACATTACCGTTACCTGAACGACTTGGAAATGGTCGGTTATATTATCCTAGAGGGAAAACAAAGCGCCCTATCCGCATTGGACTTGGCAGAGGCTCAGCGGCTGGCTCACTTGTCTCGCACGATATTGGAATCACTGCCATTGACCCAATTCCACATAAACTACTCTTTGAACGATTCCTAAATCCTGACCGCGTTGGCTACCCTGATATTGATATCGATATTGAGACTGAACTACCAGTTCTAGAATATGACGGTAAGTGGCTTGATGGTCGAGAGTGTGTCAAAGAATATTTGAAGATCACGTATGGTCATGAATACGTTGTAGATGTAATTGCATATCAGACTTTCTCACCCAAGGTAAATATAAAAGAAGTTGGTGCTGTCTTTGATTTATCATATGGGTATTTAAATAAGATTACTGATTCAATTGGTGATAATGATCGCAATTTAGAAAAGATTGCTGCTGGTAATCCTGATAAAGATATTGAACCAAATGAACTATTGTGTGATCTTCGTGATAATTATGATGAAGTTTGGGATGTACTACTAAAACTTGAAGATGGAATTCTCCGCGATACACGCCATGCGGGCGGCGTAGTGATTACTCCGAAGAAAACAAATTTCTTTATGCCGACGCAGACAGCAGTTGATGGAGAAACAAGAGTAACTGCATATGCCGATCGCGCTGACTTCCCGATTTTATCTGATTATGGATTTTTGAAGTATGACATTCTTGGCGTCAAAAGTTTGGCTAAGCAAGAATTAGCATGTCAGTTAATTGAACAGCATTACGATGAACAGTTTGAACCGAATGAATTACCTGCATTGCGTGATCCAAACGATGTAGATCAAAAAGTAATGGATATTTTTACAAATGGCTTGACATTGGGGGTATTTCAGTTCCAAGGTCGCGGTATCACACAACTTCTAAAACATATCCGTCCAGATAATGCGACTGATATTTCGGTTGCTAATGCGCTTTATCGTCCTGGTCCTATCGCTATCGCGTTCGAATATGGTGATCGGAAGCAGGGCAAAAAGCCAATTACATATTGGCACGATTCGTTAGAGCCGATTCTTGGTGAGACTCTTGGATTGATGTGTTTTCAAGAGCAGGCAATGGAAGTTGTAAAGAGGCTTGGTAAATTTACCGGCGGGCAAGCCGATGCGATGCGCAAGGCAATGTCCAAGCTATATCGTTTGCCAGGCGATAAAGCTCAGGAATTTATGCAACAATATTACGAGCAATGGGTCAAAGGGTGCGAGGAAAACGGTATTCCTGAACGGGAGTCTAATCCTATTTGGGTTACTAAGATGCTTCCGCTTGGTAACTACTTGTTCAATAGGTCACATAGTTCAAGTTATGGGTTGCAAGCAGTGCAAGATGCACATATAAAGGCATTTTACCCATTAGCTTTTTATGCATCAACTTTGACGATTCATAAGAAGCAAAAGAAAGATGAACAACAGGAGTGGTTACGAAATGCACTTAGGGAAGCGGCAGTTTTTGACATTGAAGCGACTGCGCCCGACGTTAATCGGAGTGATCGTGGTTGGAGCATTGATGGTAATAAGCTTCGTTATGGTCTTGTCTCAATTGACGGCATGGGCGGTGGATTGACACAGCAGGTAATGGAGTATCGTCCGTATGAAGACTTCATTGATTTTGTTGAAAATATTCCATCGAGTTTCGGCGGCGATAAGGTTGTTGCACTAGCTAAGGCTGGTGCATTTGATAATTTAGTGGACCGTAAATATCTGTTGAGCAAGACAAGGCAATGGGGCGATGGCGTACAAAAATTCAAGATTAAAATGACATGCGGGCATCTAAAAACTAAGACAATTAAGAATGTTGAACATGGCGCTGGTGGACCAGCACTTATTAATAATGACTATGTAAAAGGAATACTCGATAGTCTTGAATGCAAGCATCATCCAGACGCAGTAATAGATACGGTAAAGCAAGAAGCAGATACATATGAAGTTGCAAGGTATCTTAAAGAACATCCAGGTGACGAACCGTCAATTGTATATGAGCCAGATGATAAAGAAATAGCTGATATGGAATTGGCAGCTTTGAATGTTTCACTTAGTCGTAGTAAGAAACTACTGGAATATCAACCGTTTATTGATTCTAGAATATATACGGAGATTGAAATTGAGGACTTGCCATCGAAACCGCGCAAAAAGGGCAAAACGCACGGTTCATTTTGCGGCTGCGAAGAGTGCGAAGCATCTGCGTGTGTTGTCGGTGGAGAGATTGTCAATACAAAGGTCATCACCACCAAAAAGGGTGAGAAGATGGCATTTATCGATGTAGCATATGGACAAAATCAATATTCATGTACGCTGTTTCCACATCAGTATCAACAATTCTATAAAATGATTGAGCGGCCGTCGATATTTTTCATATCTGGTAATAAAGATGATAGTCGCGGTGCAACACAAATTATTGTAAATGATATTGTTGATGTAATTGAAATGGCAGAAGAAGAAGGATTTGAGCCAAGCA